>Ga0210400_10000195_pt1 | contig 76377 bp, 64 predicted proteins | sample IncBWH26MmetaG_FD_155456 | JGI IMG/M metagenome (GOLD analysis project Ga0210400, IMG submission 155456) | Forest soil microbial communities from Barre Woods Harvard Forest LTER site, Petersham, Massachusetts, United States - Inc-BW-H-26-M | ecosystem: Environmental > Terrestrial > Soil >... | reverse complement strand
GGTGGGCGCGGCCATCCCGGCGATCCCCGGCGACGTCAGCGGCATCGGCCTGGCGGTGATCAAGGAAACCGCCATCGGCCTGATGATCGGCACGATCCTGCGGATGTTCATGTCCTCCCTGGCCGCGGCCGGCGAGATCATCTCGATCCAGACCACCCTGGGGTTCGCCCAGACCGCCAACCCGACCCAGGCGGCCCCGTCCACGACGATCGGCACCTTCCTGGGCCTGCTGGGCCTGGTGCTGATCATGAGCACCAATCTGCACCACATGTTCCTGTCGGCGATCGTGCGCTCCTACACGATCTTCCCGTTCACGCGGACGATCCCGGTGGCCGACGCCAACACCCTGGCGATCCAGACGGTGTCGAAGTCCTTCGCGCTCGGGCTACAGCTCGCCGCGCCGGTGGTGGCCTTCTCGCTGATCTTCAACGTCGCGGTCGGGCTGGTCGGGCGCGTCATGCCGCAGTTCCAGATCTTCTTCGTGGCCTCGCCGCTGATGGTCCTGCTGGGCCTGTCGATCTTCGCCACGAGCCTGGGGTTGATGGGGATGGTGTGGCTCGACCACTACCGCGACCTGATCGCGATGTTCGGCTAGTCCCATGAGCGACGCGCCATGAGCGACACGAACGACGCCACCTCGAAAACAGAAGAGCCGACACCGCGCAAACTCCAGCAGGCGCGCGAGCGCGGCGAGGTGGTCAAGACGCCGGACCTGCCCACCATGGCCTCGCTGGCCGCGGCGGCGACCGTCGTGGCCCTGGGCGGCGGCTATCTCTCGCGCAACCTGGTGACCGCGCTGACGCCCTTCCTGGCCTCGCCGGACGCCATGAGTCTTGAGGGCCACGGCGGGATGCAGATCATGCGCGCCGCGCTGATGGCGGCGGTCCCGGCGGTCGGCGCGGTGATCCTGGCGGCCTGCGCCGCCGGCGTCGCCGGAAATCTCGTCCAGACCGGTTTCGTGTTCAGCCCTGAGCGATTGGCCTTCGACCCGCAGAAGTTCTCGCCGGTGGCGGGCTTCAAGCGGATCTTCGGCATCGACGGCTTCGTGCAGTTCCTGAAGTCGCTGCTGAAGGTCTTTCTGACCGGGCTCCTGGCCTGGTGGGTGCTCAACCCGCACCTGAAGGAGATGGAGAACCTGGCCAGCGTGGACCCGATCGCCATGCTGGGCTTCGCCGCCGACATCCTGCGCCGGCTCGTCTTCGCGGTGGCGGTGTTCCTGACGGTGGTCGCCGGCGGCGACTGGTTCTGGCAACGCCAGCGGTTCATGAACAAGATGAAGATGACCAAGGAGGAGCTGAAGGAGGACTTCAAGCAGTCCGAAGGCGACCCTCACATCAAGGCCAAGCAGAGGCAGATGCGTAACGCGCGCGCCAAGCGCCGGATGATGGCCGAGGTGGCCAAGGCCACGGTGGTGGTCATGAACCCGACCCACTACGCCGTGGCGCTGAAGTACGACGCCAGCGAGACGCCCGCGCCGATGTGCGTCGCCAAGGGCCTGGACAGCCTGGCCCTGAAGATCAGGGAGATCGCCGAGGCCGCCGGCGTGCCGGTGATCGAGGACCCGCCCCTGGCCCGCGCCCTCTATGCCGCGGTAGACATCGACGAGATCATCCCGCCGGCCCACTATGAGGCCGTCGCCAAGATCATCGGCTTCATCCTGAGCGCCGGGCGCAAGGTGGCCGCGCGGTCGCTGCGCGGCGGCGGCCTGTAACGCGACCCTGCCTGTGAGAGAATGCACGTGACCGATTCGCTGGGCGCCATCGCCCGAGGCCCCTCGCGGGCTCAGCAGGAGGCGCCGTCGCTGGCCATGGCCGAGCCGCAGGTCCGCAAAGGCCGCAAGGGCTGGTTCGAGCCGTTGACCGTCGCCGCCGTGGTCTTCTTCCTCATGGCCGTGGCCTTCGCCGCGGCGCCGGCGATGAATGCAGGCCCCACGACGCTCGCGGGCCTGCTGCTGCTGATCGGCCTGGCCGGCGTGGCCTGCCTGGGCCTCTTCGTGCTGCGCGGTCCAGCCGACGCGCCCGCCGAGGCCGAACCGGGCGCCGAGCAACTGGTCGACGCGCTCAGCGAGCCTGCGGCCATCGCGGCTCCGGACGGCCGGGTCCACGCCGCCAACGCCGCCTGGAAGTCCATCATCGGCACGGCGACCCGGCTGCCCAAGTCCGGGGCCTCGGCCTCCAGCCTGTTCGCGGCGCTCACCGCCGCACGGCGGGGCGAGACCGCCCAGGCCGCGATCAAGGCCGGGGGCGCGGAGCATTCGGCCCTGGTCTCGCCGCTCGGCGCGCGGCGCTTCCTGGTGCGCCTGAACGGGCCCGGCGCCGGCGCGCTCGCCCTGCCGTCCGCGGCGCTCGAGGTGCTGGCCGCCTTCTCCGGCGCAGCCCCGCCGCCGCCCAGGGTGCTGGACGCCTTCGCCGCCGCCTCGCCGTTCGGCGCGGCCCTGCTGGAGGGCGACGACCCGTTCGAGGCGCTGATCGTGGAGGCCAATCCGGCGCTCAAGGCCGTGGCCGGCGGCGGCGAGAAGGGCCAGGCCTTCGGCGAGCTCATCGACCCCGCCAGCCGGGCCGACGCCGCCCTGAAGCTCAGCGCCGGCCAGGGCTCCGGCGCCCCGCTCGAGGTACGCCTGGCGTACGACCCGGCGCGGATCGCCCACCTGTACCTGTCCAAGAACAACGGCGGCTTCGTCGCCTACCTGGTCGACGTCTCCGAGCAGAAGCAGATCGAGCTGCAGCTCGCCCAGAGCCAGAAGATGCAGGCCATCGGCCAGCTCGCCGGGGGCGTGGCCCACGACTTCAACAACCTCCTGACCGCCATCTTCATGCAGCTCGACGTGCTGGCCACGCGCCACCCCGTGGGCGATCCCTCCTACGAGGGCCTGAACGAGATCAAGCAGACCTCGACGCGGGCGGCCGACCTGGTGCGCAAGCTGCTGGCCTTTTCGCGCAAGCAGACCGTGCAGCGCGAGATCCTCGACCTGGGCGAACTGATCAGCGAGTTCGAGGTGCTGCTGCGCCGGGTGCTCTACGAGGACGTCAAGCTGACCACCGACTACGGCCGCAACCTGCCGCAGGTGCGCGCCGACCGAAGCCAACTGGAAACCGCGGTGATGAACCTGGCGGTCAACGCCCGCGACAGCGTCCGCGCCCACGGCGGCGGCTCGGTCAAGATCCGCACGGCCCGCGTGACCCAGGAAGAGGCCCAGGCGATGGGCTATCCGAACGCCCAGGGCGACCAGGCGCTGATCGAGGTCAGCGACGACGGCCCGGGCATCCCGCCGGCGGTGATGGACAAGATCTTCGATCCCTTCTTCACCACCAAGCCGGTGGGCGAGGGGACCGGCCTGGGTCTGGCCACCGTCTACGGCATCGTCAAGCAGTCGGACGGCTGGATCGCGGTGGACTCCAAGCCGGGCGAGGGCGCGGCCTTCCGCATCTTCCTGCCGGTGCACGTGCCGGTGGCGGGCGTCGCGCCGCCGCCCGTCGCCCAGGCCCCCAAGCGGCCGGTGGCGCGCGACCTTTCCGGCGCGGGCCGGATCCTGTTCGTCGAGGACGAGGACGCCGTGCGCGGGGTGGCCGCCAAGCTCCTGCGCGCCCGCGGCTACGAGGTGATCGAGGCCGCCAGCGGCGAGGAGGCCCTGGAGCTGGCCGAGGCCCATGCCGGGACCATCGACCTGATGATCTCCGACGTGGTGATGCCCGGCATGCAGGGCCCGGACCTGTTGAAACAGGCGCGCGGCTACCTGGGCGCGGCGCCGGTGATGTTCATCTCCGGCTATGCGGAGAGCGAGTTCTCGGATCTGCTTGAGGGCGAGGCCAATGTCTCGTTCCTGCCCAAGCCGATCGACATCAAGACCCTGGCCGAGCGGGTGAAACAGGAGCTGCAGAAGGCGGCCTGACGGCCGAGCTTGCCTTCCGGGGGCGGGGCCGCCAAACATCGGTCGACCCTTCCGCCAGTCCGAAAGCCCGCCGTGCCGCCTGTCGATCCACAAGTCCCCGAGCCCCAGACGACGCTGACCGCCGCCCAGGTGTGGGATCGTGCCGTGGCCGCCCACAACGCGGGCCGGCTGCAGGAGGCCGAGCGCTACTATTCAGCCCTGCAGACCTCGATACCGACCACGGTCACGGCGGTGAATCTGGGCCTCCTGCTAGAGGACGGCCGGCGCTGGGCGGAGGCCGAGGCCGCCTACCGCGACGCGCTCCGGCTCGATCCCGCCGATCCGCCTGCGCAGCGCCAGCTCGCCTTCCTGCTGCTGCGCCTGGGCCGTTACGCCGAGGCCTGGCCCTACTACGAAGCCCGCATGGTCAAGCCGGGCCACAACCGCAAGCCGCCCCTGAGCTTCCCGGAGTGGCAGGGCCAGGCGGTGGGCAGCCTGCTGATCTGGCACGAGCAGGGCCTGGGCGATCAGATCCAGTACGCCCGCTACGTCGGCCCGCTCCGGGCGCGCGGGATCAGGGTGACGCTGATGTGCCATCCGGCGTTGAAGCGGCTGTTCGCGTCGCTGGATTGCGAGGTCATCGCCGCCGAGGGACCGGTCCAGATCCCGACCCACGACGCCTGGGTGCTCTCGGCCTCCCTGCCGTGGCGGATGGGCACGACGCTCGAGACCATTCCGCCGGCGCCCTACCTCACCGGCCGCGAGGGCGGGTCGGGCGTGGGCCTGATCACCCGCGGCGCGCCGAGCCACCCGGACGACCACAACCGCTCGATGTCCGAGGAGGCCTCCGCCGGCCTGGCCGCCCTGCCGGGCGTGAGGCGGCTGGAACGCGAGGCCACCGGCGCGCGCGACATGGAGGAGACCGCCGAGATCGTCCGCGGCCTGGAGCGGGTGATCACCGTCGACACCGCCGTGGCGCACCTGGCCGGCGCCATGGGCAAGCCCTGCTGGCTGATGCTGCCCTACAAGGGCGACTGGCGCTGGCTGACCGATCGCACCGACAGCCCCTGGTATCCTTCGATGCGGATCTTCCGCCAGCCGGCGCCCGGCGACTGGGCGAGCGTGGTGGCGGAGGTGCGCGCGGCGGTGGGGCAGGCGGCGTGACCTCGGCGGGCGCCTCGGCCCAGTCTGCTGCCGACTGGCCGGCGCTCGCCTATGACGACTGGGCCGACACCGCGGCCACCCTGCACATGTGGACCCAGGTCGTGGGCAAGGTGCGGATGGCCATGACTCCGCCGGTGAACCACTGGTGGCACGTGCCGCTCTACGTCAGCGCCCGTGGGCTCACCACCTCGCCGATCCCGCTGGACGGCCGCACCTTCGAGATCGTCTTCGACTTCCTGGACCAGCGCCTGCGGCTGGCCTGCAGCGATGGCCACGAGGAGAGCTTCGCCCTGGCGCCGATGACGGTGGCGGCCTTCTACCGCCAGGTGATGGACGCGCTGGAGCGCCTGGGCGCGCGGCCGCGGATCTGGACGACGCCCTGCGAGGTGGAAAACCCGATCCCCTTCGAGGCGGACGAGACGCACCATGCCTATGACGGCGCGGCCGCCCAGCGGTTCTGGCGGGTGCTGGTCCAGGCCGACCGAACGATGAAGGCGTTCCGGGCCCGCTTCCTCGGCAAGGCGAGCCCGGTGCACTTCTTCTGGGGCAGCTTCGACCTGGCGGAGACCCGCTTCTCCGGCCGCCGCGCGCCGCCGCACCCGGGCTCGCCGCTGGCGCCGGCCTCGGTCAGCGTCGAGGCCTATTCCCACGAGGAATCGAGCTGCGGCTTCTGGCCGGGCGCGCCGGGCGTGGCGCCCATGTTCTACGCCTACGCCTATCCCGAGCCGGCCGGTTTCAAGGACGCCCCGGTCCGCCCGGCCGCGGCCCACTGGGACACGGGCCTCGGCGAGTTCGTGCTGGCCTACGACGCCGTGCGGACCGCCGCCGATCCGGACGCGGCGCTGATGGACTTCTTCCAGTCGACCTATGAGGCGGCCGCCGACCTGGCCCACTGGCCGCGCGCCGAGTTGGAGCGATCATGAGCGAGCCCATCCCCGTCAAGCCGCGCCTGCCGCTTTCCGCCTGGATCGCCCTGGCCGCCGGGGCGACGGCGGTCGGGGCGCTCGCCGTGGGCGCGGTCTCCATCGGGGCGGTGGCGATCGGGGCGCTGACCGCGGGCAAGGTGCGGATCAAGCGGCTGGAGATCGACGAGCTCCACGTCCGCCGCATCGTCCGGCTCGGCGACGACGGGCGGGAAGACTCCTAAGCGCGGCCAGGGCCGCTGACGGGCGAAGAGCCCGTCGCCGCATTCGCCCCGTTGCCGACCTTCGGCGATTGCGATTTGATCGCTCGCGGCAAGGCGGGGGAAAGAGAAATGCCACGACGAGGTCACGAGCTGCGCATCGCGTGCGCGGCCCTTTTTGCAACCCTCGGCCTGTCCTGCGCCGCCATGGCGGAGCCGACCAAACCTCTTACGCCGGACTCCGCGGTCACCGACTATTGCGCCGCTTGGAGCGTCGGCGATCGGGGGGCTCGCGATCGCCTGCTCACGCGGGTCTGGGCGGCGGACGGAGTCTACAGCGACCCTGAGCCGACCCTCGCGAAGGGCCGCGCAGCGCTTAGCGACGTCATAGCCAATTTCCAGCGTCACTATCCGGGCGCGCACTTCCGGCGCAGCGCGCCGCAGATGCACCACCGGGCGATGCGGGTGACATGGCTTCTGCTCGCGCCCGACGGGTCGCAGGTGACCCATGGGGTGGACATCTACGACATGGCCCGCGATGGCCGCATCCAACGCATCGTCGGGTTCTTCGGCGAGCCCCCGTCGGTCACGCCCCCTTTCCCGGCCAAGGCTTCGGCGGGGGCGCAGGGTGGGGCCGCCCAGCTCGTCGGAACCTGGCGCCTGGTTTCGGCGACCGAGCGCATGAAGGATGGAACAGAGCGGCCCGATCCCAATGTGGGTGCGCTGGGCCGGGGCTATATCGTCTACACCGCAACGGGCCAGGTCTGCGCGATGTTGGGCGACAGCCAGCGGTCGCGTTGGGCGGTCGCCGACCAGCCGTCCGCGGCGGAGGCCAGCGCCATTCCCGAAAAGCTGGTCGCCTACTGCGGCGCCTATTCGGTCGATGAGGCTGGAGGCTTTGTGGTCCACCACGTCGAGATCGATCTTTCCCCGAATCGCACCGGAATCGACCGCAAGCGCTTCTTCACGATAACCGGAGACCGCCTCGTCCTGAGCGCCGCGCCCCCTCTGCCAGATGGGGTTCAAGCTTTGACCATCACCTGGGAACGTGTCCGTTGAGTGGAACACCGCGCCCCCGGTCACCCAAGCTCGATCCAGAGCTAAGCGGTCCGGCTGAGTGAAGGGCGCCCGCGGATCTGGAATGCGGCTCGCCGCCCTTACACCGCAAACCTGAACGCTGCGCCGTCGCGGACGACGTGGCCGGCGGTGGGCGCGGGGAAGTGGGTGCCGATCACCAGGACCGGCTGGTCGGCCCATTCGGCGAAGAGGCGCGCGCGGGTGCGCACGGCGGCCTCCTTGTCGTCGTCGCCGAACACCCAGTCGGGGTGCGCCATCTGGCAGGGGTGATGGAGCATGTCGCCGGTGATCGCCGCCCGCTCGCCCTCGGACTCGATCATCACGCTGACATGGCCCGGCGTATGACCGATGGAAGGCGTGAGCCGGATCTCCGGCGAGATCACGTGGTCCAGCTCCACCAGATCGACGAGGCCGGCGTCGAAGATCGGCGTGACGCTATCGCCCATCATCGCCTGCTGCTCTTCGTCGTCGTGGACGCTCCAGAACTCGTACTCGCGCCGACCGATGAGGTAGCGCGCCTTCGGGAAGGTCGGCGTCCACTTGCCGTTCTCGAGCATGGTGTTCCAGCCGACGTGGTCGACGTGCAGATGCGTGCACACCACGACTTCGACGGCGTCGCGCGACCAGCCCGCCTCGCCGAGATGCTGCAGGAACGGCGTCGCCAGGGGCTCGCCCCCGGTGATCTCGCGCGGCCGGTCGTTGCCGATGCAGGTGTCGACGACCAGCTTCAGCCCCGGCGCCTCGACCAGCAGCGCGTGGATGCTGAGCTTCAGGATGGCGTCGTCCTCGCTGACGAAGTGCGGATAGAGCCACGGCGACTTGCGCAGCGCCTCAGGCGTGGCCTGCGGCATGAATTTGGCCGGCACCGGCAAATCCATCTCGACGATGCGGGTGATCTTCACCCGGCCCACCTGCCAGCTCAGCATCGCGCTCACGCCCCCCCGCTGAATGTTTGACCCGACGGACGTTAGAGGCCCGCGGCTCAGGTTTCCATCCGGAAGGCGCCGGCGCCCGCCAAGTTTCACCCGCTTCGCCTCAGCCGCCGCTGGCCGACCCCGGCGAACACCTGCGCCGGACCCTAGGCGCCGTAGGGCGTCAGGTCGATGCCCGGATAGCGCAGGGCCACGTCGCTGAGGGTCTGGTCATTCCAGTAGGGGTCACCCGCCGGCGGCCAGCCGAAGAGGTCGCGCTGGCGGGGCGTCATGTTCACCATCGCCTCCTTCCAACCCGGATTGAGGGTCCGGTCCGGCCAGGCGAGCTTGCCTTGCCAGCGCCAGCCGCGCGGCTTGAAATCCACCGGCATGACGAACCGCGAGCGGCCGGGCGCCTTGAAGTTCGAGCCGCGGTGGAAGACGTCGGTCTTGTAGATCAGGATCGAACCGGCCGGCCCGGTCACCGCCACCTCGTCGTCGAAGAAGTCGCCCATCTGCGTCTGGGTGATCCCCAACGGGATATGGCGGGTCTTCTCCAGCGGCACGGCCTTGGTCGGCCCGTCCAGCTCGGTGACGTCCGACAGCAGGATGAAGCAGGTCATCTGCGGCATCGACTGGTCGGCGCGCGGCACGACGATGGTGTGGTTCTCGTAGTCGCGGTGGTGATGCTGGTCGTAATCGATGGCGCCTGAGTACTTCGCCCAGAGTTCGATCTTGTAGCAGTCGATCTCGGTGGTCTGGAGGAACCGCTCGGCCGCGTCGATCAGGTCCGGATAGACCGGGACCCGGTTCAGCCCCCAGGACGGGTAGGGGAAGAAGCGCAGGCCCGCGAACTGGCTGCGGGCGAATTTCGGATGGGCGTCGGGATCGGCGAAATAGGCTTCCGGGCGCGGGTAGATCTCCCACAGGGCGTCCTGCGCGGCGTTCAGGGTGTCCTTGTCCAGGAAGCCCTCGACCACGGTGAAGCCCCGGTCGAAGACCTCCGCCAAGTTCTCGTCGGGAATCCTCATGGCGCGAGTGAACCGCCGCGCGCCGCGCCGCGCAACCGGCTTGCCTCCGGCCCCCAGCCGCGCGAGCCTTGGGCCATTAGAACCAAAGGCATTTGGAGGACGCGTCATGAGTGAGCCCAGGATCAACCCCAATGGCCCGCTGAAGGGCCGAAACGCCCTGGTCACCGGCGCCAGCCGCGGCATCGGCGAGGCGATCGCGGCGCGCTTCGCCATGGAGGGCGCCAACGTCGTGGTCTCCGCCCGCACCGCCGAGGACGGCGAAAGCCGGCTGCCGGGCACGCTCCACGAAACCGTCGACCGCATCAGGCGGGCCGGCGGGAACGCCACCTTCATCAAGGCCGACCTCGCCCAGGCCGCCGAGCGCGAGCGGCTGATCGAGGAGGCCGTGGCGGCCTATGGCCCGATCGACATCCTCGTGAACAACGCGGCGATCACCTACTTCATGCCGGTCGCCGATTTCCCCGAAAAGCGCTTCAAGCTGATGATGGAGGTGCAGGTCTATGCGCCCTTCCACCTGAGCCAGCTCGTCCTGCCGTCGATGCGCGAACGCAAGCAGGGCTGGATCGTCAACATCTCCTCCGGCGCGGGCCTGCACCCGAAGCTGCCGTACACGCGGCGCGGCGGCGGCACGGTCTATGGCATGTGCAAGGCCGCGCTGGAGCGCTTCACCACCGGCCTGGCGTCGGAGGTCTATGACGACAACATCGCCGTTAACGTGGTCTCCCCGGGCCTGGTCGACACCCCCGGCGTCGCGGTCCACGGCCTGATCAACGAGGCCACCAAGGACCGGGTGCAGCCGATCAAGTATATCGCCGAGGCGGTCTACCGCCTGGCCTCGGGCGACCCGAAGACCCTGACCGGCACGATCAACTACGCCGAGCCGTTCCTCAAGGAGCAGAAGGTCGAACCCGCGGAACTGGTCTGAGCCGGAAAGCTGATGCGCCATGATTGAGCAGACGATCGACATCCCCACCAAGCACGGGGCGACCACCACCTTCATCGTCCATCCGGAGCGGGACGGGCCGCATCCGGTGGTGCTGTTCTTCATGGACGCGCCGGCGATCCGCGAGGAGTTGCGGGACATGGCCCGGCGCATCGCCGCGGCCGGCTATTATGTGATGCTGCCCAACCTCTACTATCGCAAAGGGGTGCTGGAGCTGAAGGACCTGCCGCCGCTGCCCGAGGCCGAGGCGCGGGCGCGGATGTTCGACCTGATGGGCTCTATCAGCATCCCGCTGATCATGGACGACGGGGACGCCCTCCTGGACTACGCCGACCGCGACCCGGCGGCCAGCCACGGCAAGATCGCCACCCTCGGCTACTGCATGAGCGGCCAGTACGCGATCAACTTCGCCGCACGCTATCCGGACCGGGTGGCGGCCGCGGCCTCGATCTACGGCGTGCAATTGGTCACCGACCAGGCCGACAGCCCGCACCTGGCCGCACAGAAGGCCAAGGGCGAACTCTATTTCGCCTGCGCCGAGCACGACAGCTATGCGCCGATGGAGATGGTCCAGACCCTGGACCAGACGGTGAAGTCCAAGAACCTCAACGCCGAGGTGGAGCTCTACGAGGGCGTCCACCACGGCTTCGCCTTCCCCCAGCGGGGCGCGGTGTTCGACAAGGCCGCTGCCGAGCGCCACTGGGAGCGGCTGTTCTCCCTGTGGAAGCGGCGCCTCAGCTAGGTTTTATGTTTCCTGGCCGACATATGATGAACCTCGGCTGAGCGGCGGCGTTCAGGGCGGGCTCAGACCGCGAGCGCTATTTGTGGTCGTGGATAAGGAGTCCAATCATGAGACGTCTGCTCACCGGCGCGCTTGCGCTCGCCCTTCTCACCGGCACGGCCGCCATGGCCCAGCCCGACCGCGGCGCCTACGATCAACAGCGCGGCGACCAGCAGCGCAGCGATCAGCAGCGCGGCGACCAACAGCACGGCTATCAGCAGCCCGCCGATCAGCGGGGCGGGGGCCGCTACGGCCAGGGCCAGAACGGCGACGGCCACGGCCAGGACCAGCGTCACTGGGCCCGCGGCCAACGCATGCCCTCGACCTACTATCGCGACAGCAGCCGCTATGTGGACTACCGCGCCTATCACCTGAGCGCGCCGCGCCGCGGCTATCGCTGGGTGCGGACCGACGACAACAACTACGCGATGGTCGCGATTGCGACGGGCCTGATCGCCTCGATCGTGGCCGCCAACCACTAGCTGCGACCGCCGCAGCTCAAGTCCCTCCGCCGCTCGCGTGGCGGGGGGATTTTGCTATGCGCGCGGCGCCTGGGCCACGATCGGCGGGACCCAGCCGGGCTCCAGCGATTTCGCCGGGTGCGAGGCGGTCACCATGCCCATGAAGGTGGGCCAGAGCTCGTAGCCCAGCAGGGCCTGGGCGCGGGGCGACATGGCGCGGACGATCTCCTTGGGCACGGAGAGGAAGAAGTTCTCCTGCGGCCGGGCCCAGCCGGCGCAGTACTGGTTGGTGAAGGCCAGGCGCGGCTTGTCGGTGGTGTTGGCCCCGCCGCGGTGCAGCAGCTTGCCGGGGAAGACGAAGGCCGCGCCGGCGGCGATCTCCATGGGGACCAGGTATTTCTCCAGCCCGCCAGGCTCGGCGCGGCGGCGGGCGATGTCGTCCTCGCTCCAGAGGTGGCTGCCGGGGATCACTTCGGTCGCGCCGTTGGCGGCGGTGAAGGCGTCGATGGCTCCGATCACCGAATAGCCTACCGCGGGGCTCGAGCGGGGCTGGCGGTAGAAGCCGTCGTCGGTGTGGATGCCCTGCGCCGTCTCACCGGGCATCAGGTTGATGGCGTGGGTCGCCGAGAGCAGGAAGGCGCCCTCCAGGAAGCGGCTGAGCAGGGCCATGAGCCGCGGCTCGGTGGCCAGGTCCTCGAACACCTTGGCGCGCGCGACCAGGGTGTAGACCCGCTCGGTCTCGAAGCCCTCGAAGTCGTTGCGGCCGCGGTGGCTGCCGAGGAAGGGCGCCAGGCGGGCGCGGAATTCGGCGATCGCGTCGGCGTCCATGAAGTCGGCGATGACGGTGAAGCCCTGCTCGCGGATCTCAGCCGCGTGGGTGTCGGCGTCGAAACTGGCGGTCGGTTTGTCCATGCACAGGGCCTCCCACGCCTATTGTACCACGCCCTTTTCCAGCCGGTGGAGCACGCCGCGCGCCGCCGCCACGCCGGTGGCGAAGCTCGCCTGCAGCAGGTAGCCGCCGGTCGGGGCCTCCCAGTCCAGCATTTCGCCGGCCACGAAGACGCCGGGCCGCGCGGTGAGCATCAGGTCCTGGTCCACGGCCTGGAAGGCGACGCCGCCGGCGGTGGAGATGGCGCGCTCGACGGGCCTCATGCCGGTCAGGGTCAGGGGCGCGCCCTTTATCGCCTGGGCCAGGGCCGCTGGGTCGGAGGGTAGGTCCTTGCCGTGCGCCTCGCGCAGGATGTTGGTCTCCAGCGGGGTCAGGTGGAGCGCCTTGCGCAGGCGGTTGGCGGCGCTCTGGTGGGCGGGCTGCTGCGCCAGCTTGGCCGCCAGCGCCTCGGCCCGGGCGTCCGGCCGCAAGTCGATCCAGAGCTTCGCCGAGCCCTGGGCCTCGATGGCGTCGCGCAGGGCGGCCGAGAGCGCATAGACCGCGCCGCCCTCCAGCCCATGGCGGGTGACCATCGCCTCGCCGCGCACCCGCACCCGACCGAAGGTCAGCGCGACGCCCTTGAGCGGCTCCCCGGCGAAGCGGTCGCGGACCATGTCGCTCCAGGCCACGTCGAAGCCGGCGTTGGCGGGCTTCAGCGGGCTCACGGCCACGCCCGCCTGCGCCAGGACGCCCGCCCAGTCGCCGGTCGAGCCCAGCTTCGGCCAGCTCGCGCCGCCCAGGGCCAGGATCGCGGCGTCGGGCTTCACGGCGGCCTCGCCGCCCGGCGTCCGGAAGCGCAAGGCGCCGTCGGCGTCCCAGCCGGTCCAGTCGTGGCGCGGGCGAATCTCGACGCCCAGGCCCCGCAGCCGCGCGAGCCAGGCCCGCAGCAGGGGTGACGCCTTCAACGCCTTCGGAAACATGCGCCCCGAGGACCCCACGAAGGTCTCCTGGCCCAGGGCCTCGGCCCAGTCGATCAGCGCCCGCGGCGGAAAAGCCTCGACCAGCGGGCCCAGCCGCCCGGCCGCCTCGCCATAGCGGGCCAGGAAGGCCTCGAGCGGCTCGGAATGGGTGAGGTTCAGCCCGCCGCGCCCGGCCATCAGGAACTTGCGCCCCACCGAGGCCATGCGGTCGTAGACGGTGACCGCGCAGCCGCCCTCGGCCAGCACCTGCGCCGCCATCAGGCCGGCGGGCCCGGCCCCGATGACGGCGACGGCGCTCATCGGCTAAGTACCGGCCATGGCGAGCAGGGCGGCGAGGCCCACGGTCATGCCATGCACGCTCTCCGGCTTGGCCACGTCGATCCATTCGTCCAGGGCGTGGGCGCGGCCGCCGGTCCCGCCGGAGCCGATCGTCACGGCTGGGATACCCAGGCTGATCGGGATGTTGGAGTCCGTGGAGCTGGCGCCCAGTTCGGGCGTGTAGCCCAGCGCGCGCACCGCCGCGGCGGTGGTCCTGACGATGGGCGCGTCCTGGCTGGTCGCCCCGGTGGGCCGCTCGCCGATCAGCTTGGGCGTCACGGTGACCTTGCCGAAGCGGGTGTCGCGGGCGGCGTTCTCGTGGGCCTCGGCCTCTTTCAGGATGGCCAGGAAGCGGGCGTCGAGCTTGGCCAGTTCCTCCTTGCTCTCCGAGCGCATGTCGACCTCCAGGGTCACGTCGGCGGGGATCGAGTTGACGCTGACGCCGCCGCTCACGACGCTGGCCGAATAGGTGGTCTTGGGCTGGGTCGGGACCTTGATCTCGTAGAGCTGGTCGACGGCGCGGCCCATGGCGGCCATCGGGTTGACGATGCCGAAGGCGCCGAAGCTGTGGCCGCCCGGCCCGTGGAAGGCCACGCGGTAGCGACGCGAGCCCACCGCGCCATAGGTCACCCGGGCGGCCTCCAGCCCGTCCATGGAGAAGAACGCCTTGATGCGGTCCTTGTACTTCCCCTTGCCGAACAGGTAGCGCATGCCGCGCAGGTCGCCGGGGCCTTCCTCGCCCACGTCGCCGACGAAGAGGATGTCGGTCTTGGTCTGGATCTTGGCCGCGTCCAGGGCGCGGATGTAGGCCAGCACGACGGCCAGGCTGCGGCTGTCGTCGCCGACGCCCGGCGCGTTGAGCCGGGTCCCCTCGCGGCGGACCTTCACGTTGGTCCCTTCCGGGAAGACGGTGTCCTGGTGGGCGGCCAGCACCACCACCGGGCCGCCGGCGGGGCCGGTCCCGCGGCGCAGGCCCATGACATTGCCCTCCGGGTCCATCTCCACGTCGCTCAGGCCCTCGGCCTTGAGCATGGCCATGAAGGCCTTGCCCTTGGCGGCTTCCTTGAAGGGCGGGGCGGCGATCTCGGTCAGGGTGACGATGTCGGCGACCGTGCGGTCATGCTCGCGGTCGAGGGTCGCGGCCGCCGTCTTGAACGCCGGGCTGGCGACGATCTTCTGGACGGCGGCGTCCGCCGGGTCCGGCTTGGGCGCGGCGGCGGCGAGGCCAAGGGCGGCGATGGCGCAGAAAGCGATGGTTGCGGAACGAGCGGCAGGCATGGAACGGCGGACCCCCAGACAATGGAGGGTCCGGCATAGCCCACCGGCCGCGGCGCCGCAGCCTGGATTTTTCCGCCGGCCCGCGCTCAGCGGCAGGCCGCGGCCGCCAAGCGCGCGGGGCGTCCGCCGCTCAGGTCCTCGCCGGTGGGCGCCGGCACGCTCGCCTGGCCGGTCATTCCGGTCCACAGGGCCTGGTTGAACCGCGGCGTGTCGAGATGGTCCTCGACCTCGAAGTTCAGGCCCGCCATGGCGTTCGCCCAGTACTGGGCGCTGCGCAGGGGCCGGCAGAGGCCCAGGTCGCCGGCGTCGGCGGTCTTGCCGGGCAGGGGGAGGTCGGTGGTGCGCAGCGCCGCGGGGACTTCGGCGCGATAGCTCCACGTGGCCTGCTTGAGGTCGAACAGCTCGGTCATCGGCCGCGCCAGGGCGTCGTTCATGGCCATCGGCTTCAGGTCCAGCACCGCCTCGATGGTGCGCACGAAATTCACCGTCGTGTAGGGCTGCGACAGCACCGCGTGCTGGCGCACATAGGGGCCGGCCATCAGGGCCAGGGTGCGCCGCGAACTGACGTGGTCGGGCCCGTCCTGGGCGTCGTCCTCGATGACGAAGACCAGGGTGTCCTTGGCGAACCGGCTCTCCGCCAGGGCCTGCACGACCAGCCCCACCGCATAGTCGTTGTCGGCGAGTTCGGTCTCGACCGTGTCGACGCGGTCCACGCCCTTGCCGAAATTGCCGGTGTGGTCGTGGGGCAGGCGCAGCAGGGTCAGGTTGGGCAGGGTTCCCTTGGCCTCATAGCCGCGGAACTCCCGCTTCCACTCCTGCACGCGCCAGTAGTCCGGGAACCCCTGGTCGAAGCCGCGGAAGTAGACGTCGGAGAGCTTCGCCAGCTCCGGCTTGGTGGCGATGAACACCGGCAGCCGCTTGGCGTAGGGATCGCGCTCGGCCGGAATGCGGTCGACGGCCTCGGCGTCATAGCGCGAGAGGTCGCCGTAGAAGCCGTAGTTGCGGACGCTGAGGCCTTTGCGCAACGCGGCGTTCCAGACGTAGCCCTGGCCTTCCTGGCCCTCCGGACCGTCCGGCGCGGCGACGTCGGCGGAGCCCGGCAGGACGTCCTCGTCGTCGGGAGTCGCCGCCTTGGCCGCCTTGCGCGCCTTGGGATCGCCGATGCCGACGTTGACGTTGCGGTTCTCGCCTTCCTGGTCGTACTGCAGCCCGCGCTTGGCGTAGTTCACCGGCGCCTCGCGCTCGGTGAAGTCGGTGGTCCGCGCCGCCGTGGTCCAGTTCCAGCCGGTGTTGGAGCTCTCGCCGGAGGCGAACAGGCGGTCCAGCGTCACGAACTGGCGCGCGATCGCGTGCTGGTTGGGGGTCATGGCGCGCGGGAAGATCGCCAGCTTCGGATCGCCGTCCCCGACCTCGAGATCGCCCAGGATCTGGTCGTAGGTGCGGTTCTCCTTGACGATGAAGATGACGTGCTTGATGCGCGCCCGCACCGCGGCCATCAGCGCCGCATCCTGGGCGGCGGCGGGGTCGGGCGCGAAGCCGACATTGACCGCCACCTGATGGGTCAGCCGCTTCAGCTCGGCGCCGTCCGGCGCGGGCAGGGCCAGGAACCCGGCCTTCTCAAGCTGCCAGCCATAGGTGTTGGTGGCCCGGCAGGCGGCCGAGTCCTTGGGGTCGATGCTGAGCGTGTTGCGGCACCAGCCCGGATTGGGGCCCGGATCGGACTTGCCGTTGACCACGTAGAGCCGCCCGCCGGCCGCGGCGACGCCGGTGGGATACCAGCCTGTGGGGATCAGGCCGGCGACCCGCGAGGCGGCCTTGCCGGCGCCCAGGGTGACCACGGCCACGGCGTTCTCGCCGCCGTTCGAGACGTAGAGCCGGCGGCCGTCGGGCGACAGGGCGAGCGCGTTGCTGTTGGCGCCGCCCTCGAAGCGCTTGCCGGCCATCAGGGCGGCGGTGGCCACGGTGGGCGTGCGCGACAGGATCCGGCCGCTGGCCGGGTCGATGGCGGCGACGCCGTCGGTGTTGCCGAGGGCTGCGTAGAGCCGCCGCCCGCCGGGCGCGGCGAGCAGGGCGTTCGGCTGGCCGGTGGTGCGGATGCGCCGCGTGACGGTCAGCTCGGAGCCGCGGACCGCGAGGCCCACGATCTCGCGGTCCCGCTCGGCGGTGACGAAGGCCTGGCGCGGCCCGGTCCAGGCGATGGCGCGCGGGAAGCCGCCGCCCGGCTGGCCGTGGCGGGCGGGATCGTTCTTGCCGGGGCGCAGATCGCGCTCGGTCACGACCTGGCCGCCGGCGAGGTCGATCAGGCTGACCGAATCGTTCTGCAGGTTGGCGGCCAGCAGGAAGCGGCCGTCCGGGCTGACGGCGATGCCGGCGGCCTCGGGCTTCACCTTCACCCCCAGCCCGGCCGCGTGGCCCAGGGGGAAGCTGCGGGCGGGCCGATACCCCTGGGCGCCGGCCTGGTACTCCAGCACCGCGTCGTCGACGCCGGCGGAAACGTAGAACCGCTCGCCCGACGGCGCCCAGGCGATGCCGAGGAAGGTGTTGGGGATCTGCAGCACCTGGCGCTTCACCGGCGCAGCGCCCGAGACGTCGAAGACGAAGACGTACTCGTTGCTGAGCGCCGGGACCTGCTTGCCGTCGGCCCCGGCGTTGCGGTTGTAGCCGCTGGTGAGGATCAGCAGGGTGCGCCGGTCGGGGGACAGGGCGACGGCGGAGGCCTGGCCCGCGGTGAAGGCGGGCAGGCCCGGCAGGTCGGGGTTCAGGCTCTGGAACAGGGCGCCCTGCGCCGCCTGCGGCGTCAGATGCTGGCCGGTCGGCAGGATGCCGCCGGGCGCGGCGTCGACCAGATGGGCGGTGAGTCCGGCGAACAGCCCGACGGCGAGGGAGAGCAGGGGACGCTTAGTCATTCTCAGGCGACCCTGGCCGGGATAGATGACATCTGTGAGACGCATGGTCGGGGAGGCCTCCAGGAAATTCGTTTGGCGGCGCCGGCGGCTTGCCGTCCCGCCGCGACCGACCTTAAGCCTGACTGTAACAAAGATAACCGGGAGTCGAGCCCTTGCTGAGCCGCCGCCAAGCCCTCCTTTGCGCGGGCGCCACCCTGGGAGTCGCGGCCGGCGCCCGCGCCCAGCCCGTCGGCGCCGCGGCGCAGTTGACCAAGGCGCTGGACGACCTGTTCGCCCAGGCCCTGGCGGAGAGCCCGGAGCTCTCGACCGAACTCGGCCTCGACACCGGCGGCAAGCCTCCGAAGTTCAAACTGCACGACGCCTCGATCGCCGAGCTGGACCGCGCGCGCCGCGAGACCGCCGAGAACCTGGTCCGCTTCCGCGCCATCGACCGCAAGGCGCTGACCGGCATGGCGGCGGTGAACTACGACTGCGTGGTCTACGAGCTGGAGACCACCGACAGGGCCAACAGGCGCTTCGTCTACGGCCACGAAGGCGCGGGCTCGCCCTATGTGCTGAGCCAGTTGAACGGGGCCTACGCCAGCGCGCCGGACTTCCTGGACAGCCAGCACACCATTGAGGTCCGCGCCGACTGCGAGGCCTATGTCTCGCGCCTGGGGGAACTGGCCCGGGTGATGGACCAGGAGTGCGAGCGCGTGCGCCGCGACGTGGGCCTGGGCGTGATCCCGCCGGACTTCGCGCTGGCCCAGGCGCTGAACCAGATGAAGGTGCTGCACGCGCCCGCGGCCAACTCGACCCTGGTCAACTCCCTGGCCGACCGGGCCAGGGCCAAGGGCATCGACGGCGACTGGCGGGCCCAGGCGACAGCCGTCTACGAGACCAAGGTGCTGCCCGCGCTGGAGCGCCAGATGGCCCTGCTGCAGAGCCTGCAGCCCAAGGCCGTGCACGACGCCGGCGTCTGGCGCCTGCCGGACGGCGAGGCCTACTACGCCGCGGCCCTCCAGGCGCGGACCACCACCACCATGACCCCGGCCGAGGTGCACAAGACGGGCCTCGACGTGACCCGCGAGCTCTCGGCCCGCGCCGAGGTGCTGTTCACGAAGATCGGCATGACCAAGGGCACGGTCGGCGAGCGCTACGCCGCGCTCTACAAGGATCCGAAGTTCCTCTATCCGAACACCGACGCCGGCAAGGCCAAGGAGATCGCCGACCTCAACCAGCTTGTCCAGCGGATGCAGGCCCGCCTTCCGGAATACTTCGGGGTCCTGCCGAAGACCCCACTGGAGATCCGCCGCATCCCTGCCAGCACCGAGGCCGGCGCCTCGACCCACTACACCAGCGGCAGCCTCGACGGGACGCGGCCGGGGATCTACTGGCTGAACCTGCGCGACACCGGCGAGGCGCCCTTCTGGGATATGCCGACGACCACCTTCCACGAAGGCATCCCCGGCCACCACCTGCAGATCACGCTCGCCCAGCAGGCCGAGCTGCCGCTGATCCGCAAGGTCCAGGGCTTCGGGGCCTACATCGAGGGCTGGGCGCTCTATTCCGAGCAGTTGGCGCAGGAGATGGGCTTCTACAAAGACGAGCCCGCCTGGGAGCTGGGCTATATCCACGACGCCCTGCTGCGGTCGGGCCGGCTGGTGGTCGACACCGGCATCCACGCGATGCGCTGGAGTCGCGAGAAGGCGGTGGCGACGCTGAGCGGGATCGAGGGCGATCCGCCCGCCTATTCCGGCCAGGAGATCGAGCGCTACGCCTGCAATCCGGGCCAGGCGTGCAGCTACATGGTGGGCAAGATCACCATCCTGCGGCTGCGCGACAAGGCCAAGGCGGCCCTGGGCCCGCGCTTCGACATCCGCTCGTTCCACGACACCCTGCTGGCGGCCGGCTCCATGCCGCTGACCGTGCTCGGCAATGTGGTCGACGGCTACATCGCCACGCATAGGGCCTAATCCAGAACTTCAGTATTGTCTCTCGGGGGATTGAAAAAATGAACCAATTCGACCGTCGCGGCTTCCTTGCCAGTTCGGCGGGCGCGGCCTTGCTGACCGCCGCGCCCGCCCTGGCCCAGGGCGGGTCCGAGGACGCCAAGCTGCGGGCCATGCTCGACCGGATGTTCGAGGCGCAGGTGGACGAAAGTCCGCGGCGGGCCACCTCGCTCGGCCTCGACAAGGGCAAGCGCGCGGCCCTGAAATCGCAGCTCGACGACAACTCGCTCGAAGCCCGCGCCCAGCGCCTGGAGCGCACCCGCGCCCGGATGAAGGAGCTGCTCACCGTCGACCGGACGAAGCTCTCGCCGGCCTCGAAGGTCGATTACGACGTGGTGCTCTACGGCCAGGAACAGTCGGTCCGCAACGGCGACAAGTGGAAGTTCGGCGACACCGGCGGCAACTTCCGGCCCTACGTCATCAGCCAGCAGTCGGGCGCCTACCAGGAGATCCCGGACTTCCTCGACAGCGCCCACAAGGTGGCCGACACCGACGACGCCGAGGCCTATCTGTCGCGCCTCAGCGCCTTCGCGCGGGTCATGGATCAGGATCTGGACCGCCAGCGGCACGACGTGGCCCTCGGCGCGATCCCGCCCACCTTCGTCTGCGACCTCTCGATCGGCCAGATGAAGGCGCTGCGCGACCAGCCGGCCGGCAAGACCATCCTGGTCGCTTCCATCGTCCGGAAGGCCAAGGCCGCCAACCTCGCCGGCGACTGGGACGGCCGCGCGACCAAGATCGTCGAGGGCGAGGTGTTCCCCGCGCTCGACCGCCAGATCGCCGCCATGACCGCGCTCAAGGCCCGGACCAAGGGCGACACCGGCGCCTGGGCGCTTCCCAACGGCCAAGCCTACTACGCCGACGCGGTGAAGGCCTCGACCACCACCGACTACACGCCCGAACAGGTCCACCAGCTCGGCCGTGACCAGGTGGCGGAGATCGGCGGGCGGCTGGACGCGATCCTGAAGAAGCAGGGCCTGACCCAGGGCACGGTGGGGGCGCGGCTGGTGGCGCTGAACAACCGCCCCGACCAGGTGTTCGCCAACACCGACGACGGCCGCGCCCAGATCCTGAAGCTGCTCAACGAGCACATCGTCGAGGTCTACAAGCGGCTGCCGGGCGCCTTCCGCACCCTGCCGAAGGCCAAGGTCGAGGTGCGCCGCGTGCCGGTGTTCATCCAGGACGGCGCGGCCAACGGCTACTACAATTCCGCGTCCCTCGACGGCTCGCGGCCGGCGGCCTTCTACATCAACCTGAAAGAGACCTCGGACTGGCCGAAGTACAATCTCTGGACGCTCGCGCACCACGAGACCATTCCCGGCCACCATCTGCAGATCGCCCTGTCGCAGGAATCCACCCAGATCCCGATCATCCGGCGCACCGGCGGCGGCTTCTCGGCCTTCACCGAGGGCTGGGCGCTCTACGCCGAGCAGCTTGCGCAGGAGCTGGGCGCCAACGACTTCGATCCCCTGGGCGAGGCGGGCTATCTGCAGTCGCTGCTGTTCCGCGCCGCGCGCCTGGTCACCGACACCGGCATCCACGCCAAGCGGTGGACCCGCGAGCAGGCGACCCAGTACATGGTCGACACCATCGGCAACACCAAGACCCGCGCCCAGCGCGAGGTGGAGCGCTACTTCGCCGGCCCCGGCCAGGCCAACAGCTACAAGGTGGGCCACACGGTCTGGGTGAAGGTGCGCGACGAGGCCAAGGCCAAGCTGGGCCCGAAGTTCGACCTGAAGGCCTACCACGATGCGGTGCTGCTCTCCGGGGCCATGCCGCTGACCGTGTTGCAGCGCCACGTGTCGGAGTGGATCGCCACCCAGGCCTAACCGGCTAGAACCAGCCGGCCGCCTTCAGCCTGGCGGCGTAGGTGCGGCTCACCGGGGCGGTGAGCCCGCCGGCCAGGCGCATTTCGCCGCGGCCGCGTCGCCAGCGCACGCCTTCGATGGCGTCGGCCGCCGCCCACCAGGAGCGGTGCACCTGGAACCCCGGCGCTCCGGCCAGGTCGGCGAGGGCGTCGGCGAAGCGCAGGGTGATCAACTCGTCGCCGGCGTCGGTGTGGACCCGCAGGTAGTGGTCGTCGGCCTCGACGGCGATCAGCCGGGCCTCTCGCCGCCGGGCCGAGAGGCGCTGGCGGAAGGCCGTGTCGCCGCCGGGCCGCGGCGCAGGGGCGGCGTCGCCCGGCTCGGGCCGCCGCGCGATGAGCTGGCGCACGCCCATCACGGCGGCGCTGATCATCAGCACCTGCCAGGCGAGATCGGTGAACAGCCGGGAACCCGAGGACGGGCCGAACGCCCAGCGGGACGCGAACCAGACCAGCACACACACGCCCGGCGTCATGACGACCGAGGAAAAGGCCCAGCGCAGCCAGGGGTTGGCGAAGCGCCGGCCACCCGCCTCGTCGACCGCCACGCCGATCACTCCGCCGCCGACGATCACGCCGGGCCAATAGAGGAAGCGCACCAGCGGGTGGGCGGTGATGCTCCCGAACGGGCCAAGCGCGGCCAGGAAAAGGCCGGCCGCGACCATCAGGATCGCGTCCCGCGCCAGGGATTTCCGGTCGGCGAAGGCGGGAATCGGTCGAGTCACGGGGCGATCTTGCCATGCGTGGCGCAAGGCGCCGTCCCCGTTCGCGCAGAAAGGGCGCCGTTCGCGGTGACCTCGCCGGCTCCGCCTCGCGCCTCGCGCAGAAATTGCGCCGTTTGCGAGGTCGCGTCTCCCGCACGCCGGCCAGCCATGGCATTTCCAAGCCAAGCAATCGGAGGTTCCCGTGAATCCTTACGTTTCCAAAGGCTTGTGGTGGCTGGTCGCGGTGTCCAGCGTGTTGATCGCGCTGGTGTCCTACCGCTATTTCGTCCCGGCGATCCCGGTGCCGTCGAACCTCGCCGCCAACCTGATGGCGCGGCCCTGGCTCGTGGTCCACGCGGGTCTCGCCGCGACCGCGCTCATCACCGGGCCCTGGCAGTTCATCCCGCGTCTTCGCGCCCGCCGGCCCCGCGTTCACCGGATCCTGGGCCGGGTCTATGTCTTCTGCTGCCTCGTCGGTGGCGGCGCGGGCCTGCTGCTGGCCAGCGGAACCTCGGCGGGCCCGATCGCCCGCGCCGGCTTCGGCCTGCTGGCGATCGTCTGGATCGGCATCAACGCCAACGCTTTCCGGCTGGCGCTGGCCGGCCGCTACGCCGAGCACCGCGAATGGATGATCCGCTCCTTCGTGCTCACCTTCGGCGCGGTGACGTTGCGGATCTACCTGCCGGCCGCCCAGGCCATGGGAATCGAGTTCATGACGGCCTACCGCGCCATTTCCTGGCTGGCGTGGGTTCCCAACCTGCTCCTCGCGGAGTTGTATCTGCGCTGGCCTGCGGGCCGCCGCCCGGCGACCGCAGCCGCGTGAGCGGTCGAGCCCACTGACATGATGCTGTCAGCAGGCCCCGCGCAGGGTGCATCCGGGACGGCCGACCTGGCCGAAGGACGAGGAGCGAGACGATGTCCAAAGACCTGATCTTCTATACGAACCCGCAGTCGCGCGGCCGGATCGTGCGCTGGATGCTGGAGGAGGTCGGCGCGCCCTATCGCACCGAGGTCCTGGGCTATGCGGACTCGATGAAGGCGGCGGCCTATCTGGCGATCAACCCGATGGGCAAGGTGCCGGCGATCAAGCACGGCGACACGGTGGTGACCGAGGGCGCGGCGATCTGCGCCTATCTGGCCGACGCCTTCCCCGAGGCGGGACTGGCGCCACCGCCGGCCGAACGGGGCGACTACTATCGCTGGCTGTTCTTCGCCGCCGGGCCGCTGGAGCAGGCCTGGACCTACAAGAGCTTCGGCTTCGAGCCGAACGGCGACCAGCGCCGTCAGGCCGGGTTCGGCTGCCTGGAGGACGTGATCAACGCCCTCGATGGCGCGCTGAAGGACAGCGACTACCTGGCCGGCGGCCGGTTCAGCGCGGCGGACGTGTTCACCGCCGCGGGCCTCGGCTTCGGGATGCAGTTCGGCCTGCTGCCGAAGCTGCCGTCCTTCGAGCGCTACGTCGGCAAGCATTCCTCGCGGCCCGCGGCGATCCGCGCGCGTGAGATCGACGACGGCCTGATCGCCGCCGCCCAGGCCCAGCCGCAGCCGGCCTAGGCCTTCGGCTCGATCAGGTCCCAGCGGTTGCCGTAGAGGTCCTCGAAGACCGCGACCGCGCCGTAGGGCTCGTATCGCGGCGGCTCGAGGAAGCGGACGCCGGCCGCGCTCATCCGGGCGTGGTCGGCGGCGAAGTCGTCGGTCTCCAGAAACAGGAACACGCGTCCGGCCGCCTGATCGCCGACCCGCGCGGTCTGGGCCTCGCCCGCCGCCCTGGCCAGCAGGAGGCCCGCGCCGCCGCCGGCCGGGCGCACGACCACCCAGCGCTTGCCGGCGCCCTGGTCGGTGTCGGCGGCCAGCTCGAAGCCGACCTTGCCGACATAGAAGGCGATGGCCTCGTCGTAGTCGCGGACCAGGAGGGCGGTGAGGGTCTGTCGAAGCGGCATGGCGAGGTCCTAGAGGCTGGCGGCGATAGCGCGGATCAGGTCGCGCATCCAGGCCATGGCCGGTTCGGCCAGCCGTTCCCGCAGGTACAGGAGGCTGACATCCACCGACGGGCTTTCGTAGGGCGGGTCGATCAGCTTCACCCGGCCGCCCTGGGCCGACAGCAGGGCCAGGCGGCGGGGGATCAGCGTCGCCATGTCGGTGCGGCTGGCGACGGCCAGGGCGGTGTAGGTGTCGGGCACCGAGACGCCCACCCGGCGCGTCAGGCCGCGCGACGCCAGCGCCGCCTCGAAAGCGCCGGCGTCCTCCCAGCTCGCCCGGCTGACGAAGGCGCGGCGCTCGCCGCCGTCCTCGAGCAGGCCGGGCAGGCTGCGCGCGATCACCACATGGGGCACGGAGACGAGTGTCCGAAGATCGATGCGTTCGCCCTGGAACAGGGGATGGGCGGTGCGCACCACCCAGACCAGCTCTTCGGTCAGGATGGTCTCGCGGGCGAAGCGTTCGGGGGCGGCGAGCACGCTTCCGACCATGAAGTCCAGGCGCCGGGCGTCCATGCGCTCCAGGACGTCGTTGGCCAGCTCGGCGATCAGCAGCTCGCAGTGGGGCGCGACCTCGGCGAGGCGGCCGGCCAGGGGCGGGGCGAGGATGGCGCCGGCATAGGCCCCGGCGACCACGGCGAAGCGCCGCTCGCTGGTGGCGGGGTCGAAGTCGGAGGGCGCCAGGGCGGCCTGGAGCTGGTTCAGGGCCGCGTGCACCTGCGGCCCCATCTCCACGGCCCGCGGCGTTGGCTGCATGCCGGCGGGACCCCGGATGAACAGTTCGTCGTTCAACATGTAGCGCAGGCGATTCAGCGCATGGCTCACGGCCGACTGGGTGAGGCCGAGCCGGGCGCCGGTGCGCGTCACGCTTCGCTCCTCCAGCAGGACGTCCAGGACGCGCAGCAGGTTGAGGTCGAGGCTCATGGGCCGGATATTATGAACAGTGCTCATATCTCGCGTGACAACATATCATTTGGATCATCGGGCGAGCAGTCCTATTTCAGGTTTCGACGGGAATCGCAGGCGCGGCCAGGGAAGGCCAGCGTCCGATGTCCCTTTGCGTCATTTCCGAGTGAAAAGGGGCTCGCGTGAGCGAACCTGAAGTCATCCCGCTTCGCGGCAACGCCGATGTCGATCCCAAGGCCAAGCCCAGCTTCATGCAACGCTGGCGCTGGCCGCTGATCATCGGCGGGCCGCTGCTGATCGCCGCGATCGTGATCTATTTCGTCGTCACCGGCGGCAAGACCCAGACCACCGACGACGCCTATGTGCAGATCGCCAAGGCGCCGGTCGCCCCGTCGATCGCCGGGCGGGTGACCGACATCTACGTCCATGAGAACGAGTTCGTGAAGCGCGGCCAGTTGCTGTTCCGGCTCGACACCCGCGACATGCAGGCCAGCGCCGAGGCCGCCGCCGCCCAGGTGGCCAACGCCGCGCTGCAGGTGGGCGCGCTGCGCGCCAGCTATCAGCAGCAGCAGGCGATGGTGCAGGCCGCCAAGGACCAGCTCGCCTATGCGGTCACCGAGGCCGCGCGGACCAAGAACCTGGCCAACGCCGGCGTCGACTCCCAGGCCCAGGTCGACCAGGCGGCCCACGCCGTGCTGGCCGCCCGCCAGCAACTCGCCTCGGCCCAGCAGCAGGCGGCCCAGGTGCTGGCCAACCTCGCCGGCAATCCGAACCTCGCGCCGCAAGCCTCGCCGGCGGTCATGCAGGCCCAGGCCCAGCTCGACCGGGCCAAGCTGAACGTCGCCTACGGCACGGTGGTCGCGCCCGCCGACGGCATCGTGACCCGCGTCGACCAGATGCCGGTGGGCACCTATCTGAACGCCTCGCAGACCGGCTTCTGGCTGCTGTCCGGCGAGCCGTGGATCGAGGCCAACTTCAAGGAAGACCAGCTCGCCCACATGAAGGTCGGCCAGCCGGTGGAGATCAAGATCGACGCCTATCCCGAAGGGCTGAAGGGCCATGTGGCCAGCTTCTCGCCCGGCACCGGCCAGGCCTTCTCGGCGCTCCCGGCCCAGAACGCCACCGGCAACTGGGTGAAGGTCGTCCAGCGCCTGCCGGTCAGGATCGCCTTCGACAAGCCGCCGCCGGACATGGCGGGCCGCGCGGGCCTTTCCGCCAAGGTGACCGTCGACGTCCGCGCGCCCGGCGCCCGCTAGGGCCTGACGGCCATGGTCACCCAGCACGACGCCAAGAACCGCCTGCCGATCACCGTCTCGATCATGCTGGCGACGGTGATGAACTCGCTCGACACGACGATCGCCAACGTAGCCCTGCCGCACATGCAGGGTTCGGTGTTCGGCAAGCCCGAGCAGATCACCTGGGTGCTGACCTCCTACATCGTGGCTGCGGCGATCATGACGCCGCTCAGCGGCTGGTTGGCCGACCGGATCGGCCGCAAGCGGATGTTCCTGATCTCGATCGGCGGCTTCACCGCGGCCTCCATGCTCTGCGGCATCGCCACCAGCCTGCCGGAGATCGTGCTGTTCCGCCTGTTGCAGGGCGTGTTCGGCGCGGCCCTGATCCCCTTGTCCCAGGCGGTGCTGCTGGACATCAACCCGCCGGAGAAGCACGGCCAGGCCATGGCCATCTGGGGCGCCGGGGCGATCCTGGGCCCGATCCTCGGCCCGGCCCTGGGGGGCTATTTCACCGAGGACTTCTCCTGGCGCTGGTGCTTCTACATCAACCTGCCGATCGGCATCCTGGCCTTCCTGGGCGTGCTGTTCTTCATCTCGGGCGACCGCCTGCGGGCCGCCAAGAAGTTCGACTTCCTGGGCTTCGGCATGCTGACCCTGTTCATCGCGGCCTTCCAGCTCGTGCTGGACCGCGGGCCCAGCCAGGACTGGTTCCACTCGAGCGAGATCTGGACCGAGACGATCCTGGCCGTGGTCGGGCTGTGGGTGTTCGTGATCCACACCATCACCACCTCGCATCCGTTCTTCGACAAGGCGCTGATCCGCGACCGCAATTTCGTGACGGCCAGCGTCTTCGGCTTCTTCGTCGGCATCCTGCTGTTCTCCACCATGGCGCTGCTGCCGCCGATGATGCAGACGCTGCTGGGCTACCCCGTGCTGACCTCCGGCCTGGTCAGCATGCCGCGCGGGGTCGGGTCGTTCGTGGCGATGTTCTTCGTGGGCCGCCTGATCGGCAAGGTGGACACCCGCCTGATCCTGATGACCGGCCTTCTGATTAGCTGCGTCTCCCTGTGGCAGATGATGAACTTCGACCTGTCGATGGGGGTGTGGCCCTTCGTCGTCTCGGGGATCATCCAGGGCCTGGGCGTCGGCCTGCTGTTCGTGCCGCTATCGACGCTCGCCTTCGCCACCGTGCCGCCGCACCTGCGGCCCGAGGGGTCGAGCGTCTACACCCTGGTCCGCAACCTGGGCTCCAGCGTGGGCATCTCGATCATGAACGCCCTGGTGGTGGCCAACACCCAGACCATGCACGCAAGCCTGGCCGCCAAGGTCGTGCCTTCCGACGCCATGGTCCGCGCGACCCTGCCCAGCGCCTTCAACCCCGCCACCACGGCGGGGATCACCGCCCTCAACGGCGAAGTCACCCGGCAGGCGTCGATGGTCGCCTATGTCGACGACTTCCGCCTCATGTTCATCATCACCATCGCCTGCATGCCCATGCTGCTGCTTATGCGCAAACCGCGGCCTGTCGGCGGGGAGCCCCTGCATGCCGTCGTCGACTAAGCCCCTGACCCTGCTCGCCGTGTCGGCCTCGGCGCTCGCGCTGGCGGCCTGCACGACCGTGGGCCCGAACTTCAAGGCGCCGGCCGGCCCGTCCGGACCTGCGGCGAGCGGCTACGCCATGGCCGGCGACGCCGCGCCCTCCGGCGTGCGCCTCAGCCCCGACGCCCGGGTCGCGGGGCCGTGGTGGCAAGCCTTCGGTTCGCCGGAGCTGGACGCCGCCATCCGCCAGGGCCTGGCCGGCAGCCCCACCGTGGCCGAGGCCCGCGCCAACCTGGAGAAGGCCCAGGCCCAGGCCGCCGCGGTGCGCGGCGCCCAGCTTCCGCAGGTCGACGCCAACGCGAGCGCCCAGCGCGAGCGGATCAACCTGGCGGCCTTCGGCTTCTCGGGCTTCCCCGGCCAGCCGGCGATCCACAGCCCGACCATCAACCTCTACCAGGTAGGCGGATCGGTCAGCTACGACCTGGACGTCTTCGGGGGCCGCAAGCGCGCCACCGAAAAGGCGGTGGCCCAGGCCGAGGCCGCGGCCCGCCAGGCCGACGCGGCCTATCTCTCGCTCAGCGGCAACATGGCCATGCAGGCCATGAAGATCGCCAGCCTGCGCGGCCAGATGGCGGCCACCAAGGAGATCATCGCCGACGACCAGCGCGTCATCGACATGGTCCGCAAGGCCGAGGCGGCCGGCGGCGAAGCGCACGCGGCCCTGTCGAGCGGCGTGGCGCAGCTCGCCGAGGACCAGGCCCTGCTGCCGCCGCTGCAGCGCGACCTGGACGCCGCGCGCCACCAGATGGCGCTGCTGGCCGGCAAGTCGCCCGCCGAATGGACCGCGCCTGACTTCGACTTCGCAAGGATCACCGCGCCGGGCGAGGCGCCCGTCAGCCTGCCCTCGCAGTTGGTGCGCAACCGCCCCGACATCCTGCAGGCCGAGGCCGATCTGCACGCCGCCACCGCCGCCGTCGGGGTGGCGGTCGCCAACCAGTATCCGGACATCCGGCTCTCGGCCATGCTGACCCAGGAGGCGATCAAGCCGGGCAACCTGTTCAGGGCCGACGCCGCGGCGTGGGACATCCTGGGCGGCGTGACCGCGCCGATCTTCCACGGTGGGACGCTGAAGGCCGAGCGCAAGGCCGCCGAGGCCGACGCCCGCGTCGCGCTCGCCCGCTACGAGCAGACCGTGCTGAAGGCCTTCGTGGAGGTGTCCGACGTGCTCTCCAACCTGGGCAGCGACCAGCAGGCCATCGCCTCTCTGGAACTGGCCAACCAGGCGGCCGAGTCAGCCGCCCGCGACGCGCAGAGCGCCCTGCGCCTCGGCGGCGGGCCGATGGTCGACGTGGTCCAGGCTCAGCGGACCCTGAGCCGCGCGCGCCGGGCCCTGGTGGAGGCGCAGGGCCGCCGCTACGGCGACCTGGTGCAGCTCTACGCCGCGACGGCGGCGGACTGGCGGGCGGCCGATACGGCCGCCGCGCCGCCCGCCAAGGGCGGCTAGCCGGCCGCCATCGCGTCGCGGTGGGCCTTGCCGTGGGTCTCGGCCAGCAGGAACACCGAAACCAGCGACACGATGCAGAGCACCGCCATGTAGCCGGAGATGGCCATCGAGGTGGCGTACTTGGCGAACAGCGCCGTGGCGATGATCGGCGCAAAACCGCCGCCGAAGATCGCGCCGATCTGATAGCCCAGGGAGGCGCCGGAATAGCGGAACTCGGTGTCGAACAGCTCGGCCATCAGGGCGGCCTGCGGGCCATACATGCAGTTGTTGAAGATCGAACCCACGGCGATCGCCAGCAGCATCATCGGGAATTCGCCGGTCTCGATCAGCTTGAAGAACACCAGCGACCACAGGCCCATCGCCACCGCGCCGCTCATGAACACCGAGCGCCGCCCGACCCTGTCGGACAGGGAGGCCATCAGCGGCAGGAAGGGCGCCGAGATCAGGGCGCCCAGCACGACCGCCCACAGGATCACCGGCCGAGCCACGTGCGGCCCGTGGTGCGGGTCGGTGGCGTAGGCCAGGGCATAGTTGATCATCAGGTAGAAGGTGCCGTTGGCCGCGACGAAGGCGCCGGCCGCCAGCAGGATCTCCTTGGGGTGTCTGGCGATCACCTTGAGGATCGGCGAGCCTTTGGCGGCGCGCAGCTGCGCCTTGGCCTTGTCCAGGCTGACGCCCTTTTCGGCGGCCAGCGTCTTGGCGGCCGCCTCCTGCTGCCGGGCCTCGAGCGCCTGCAGCGCCTGGTACTCGGCGGTGTCTTCCAGCTTGAGCTGGACATAGAGGCCCAGCGCCACCAGCACGATGGAGAGCAGGAACGGAACGCGCCAGCCCCAGGTGAGGAAGTTTTCCGGCGCGACCTGCTTGTCGATCACGATGAAGATCAGGTTCGCCAGCACGACCCCGGCGGGCACGCCCATCTGGGCGAAGCTGCCGTAGAACCCACGCTGCTTGGGCGGGGCGTTTTCGAAGGCCAGCAGCATGGCCCCGCCCCATTGGCCTCCGACCGCCAGGCCCTGCACGAAGCGCAGCGCGATCAGCAGCAGCGGCGCCATGATTCCGGCCGTCGCATAGGACGGCAGAAGTCCCACCGCCGTGGTGGCCAGACCCATCATCAGGAGCGCGGTGACCAGCGCCTTCTTGCGTCCCACCAGGTCGCCGAAATGGCCGAAAACGATCCCGCCCACCGGCCGGGCGATGAAGCCGACGGCAAAGGTGGAAAACGCGGCCAGTTGGGCCACCGCCGGCGGCAGGCTGGCGGCGAAGAACAGCTTCGGGAACACCAGCGCCGCGGCGGTGCCGTAGATGAAGAAGTCGTACCACTCGATGCTGGAGGCCGCGAGGGACGTGAAGGCCACCTTGGCCACGTTGATCTTCACCGGCGGCGCGGCGGCTGCGGTCATGGTGCTCTCCCCGGGTTACTGGCGCGCAGAGTCGCCCCGCGCTTGGCGGAGAGGTACATCACCGCGGCGCTGCGGGCGAGCCTCTAAGCTCGCCCGCCTACAGGCCGGCTCCTAAGCCCGCGCGCCGGCCCCCTGGCTGGCCTCGGCCGCCAGCCGGCCCGAGAGTTCGGCCATGTGGTCGAAGTCGGCCTCGAAGGCGCCCAGTCCCTGGGTCAGGCCGCGCAGTTCGGCGATCAGGCCCTGGCGCTCGGACTGCGGCAGATAGGCCTCGATCCGCTCCCAGCCGCGCCAGTCCTCGCGCGGGCTCAGGCCGAGGATCTGGCCGCGCCGGGCGGTGAGCGCGGAGGTCACGTTCGAGGCGCTGGGCGACGGCGAATAGACCGTCAGCTTCTCGATCGGCTCCAGCAGGATCGAGCCGCAGTTGGGCAGGCCCTCGTCCATCGCCAGCCGTCCGGCCATGCGGAACGCCATCTCGGACGAATCGACGCTGTGGGTCTGGCCGTCCACCAGGGTCACTTCCAGGTCGGTGACCGGGAAGCCGAGCTGGCCCTTCTCCAGGCCGTCGCGCACGCCCTGCTCGACGGCGGGGATCCACTGCTTGGGCACCGCGCCGCCCACCACGCGCTGGCTGAAGACGAAGCCCGAGCCGCGGGGCAGGGGCCGGATCTCCACCGTCACGTCGGCGAACTGGCCGTGGCCGCCGGACTGCTTCTTGTGCCGCGAGCGCTGGGTCGTTCCCCGTTGGATGGTCTCGCGATAGGGCGTCTTCGGCTGCTCGGTGTCGATCTCCACCCCGAAGCGGCGCTTCAGGCGTTCCAGCGCCAGGCGGACATGGCCCTCGCCCTGTCCGGCCAGCAGCACCTGGCGCGACTCCGCGTCGTGGGTCAGCCGCAGCCCGGGGTCCTCCTCGATCAGCTTGCCGAGCGCGCCGGACAGGCGGACGTCGTCCTTGTGGTTCTTGGCCGACAGCGCCACGGCGAACAGCGGCCGGCGCGGCGAGGCGGCCGCGGCCACCCCCTGCGGACGCCCGGTGGTCGACAGGATCTGTCCGGCCTGCGCGGCCTCGACCTTACCGATGGCGCAGACCTCGCCGACCGGGGCCGAGGTGATCTTCGGAATCGCCGCGCCCTGGACGGCGAAGAGGCCGCCCGCCCGGCGCCGCTCCCCGTCCGGCAGCACGAACTCGGCGCCGTCCGCCAGGGGTTTGCCGAACACCCGGGCGTAGGCGAGCTTGCCGGACTGGCCGGCGTAGGCGGCCTTCAGCACATAGGCGCCGGCCTCGATGCCGATGCGGCGCGCGGCCCGGTCGGGCAGGGGCGTCTCGTGGCGCAGCGCCTTCAGCAGCCGGCGCACGCCGAAGCCGTTCTGCGCCGAGCCGAAGAACACCGGCACGATCAGCCCGTCGTTCATCTCCCGCACCAGGTCGGCGAACACCGCGTCGCGGCTGGGGGTCACGTCGGAAAGCAGTTGTTCGAGGAGCTCGTCGTCGAAGTCGGCGATCTGCTCCAGCATGTGGAACCGCGCCTCGGCCTCGGCGTCGCGCAGGTCGCCGGGAATCTCCACCTGGGTCGAGGGCTCATTGGGCCGGTAGACGAAGGCGCGCTCCAGCGCCAGGTCGATGAAGCCGGAGACCTTCTCGCCGTCCCAGGTCGGAATCTGGCGCGCCACCAGCGGCGCCGAGCTCACCGGGGCCAGGGCGGCCAGGAGGTCGGCCAGCGAGCCCCTGGCCTGGTCCATCTTGTTGATGAAGAGGGCGTGCGGCACGCCCAGCCGCTCCAGCTCGCGCAGCGTCGGCTGCAACAGGGCGGCCTTGGCCGGTTCCGGCTCAGCCACCACGACCGCCAGGTCCACCGCCGGCAGGGCCGCGTCGAGGTCGGCGCAGAACTCCAGGGACCCGGGGCAGTCGACGACCGAATAGCGGTCGCCCATGAACTCGAAGCCGGCGAGGTTCAGCTCCACCGAATGGCCGCGCGCGCGCGCCTCGGGACTTGAATCGCCGACCATCTCGCCGCCGGCGCGTCGGTCGACGGCGCCCGTCACCTGCAAGAGGGCTTCCATGAGGGTGGTCTTGCCGGCGCTTGTGGGGCCCACGAGCGCCAAGGCGCGCACGGACCCCGCTGACTGGATTGGCATGGTCGTCTCCCAACACCGTAGGCGCCAGGGACGCGGGTGTCTGGGATGGCCGCATCCATGGCGCGGTTTTGGAGCGGTCGCGGACCGTTGCAGGGGCTCGCGCCGCCCTGACGAAAAAAGCCTACGCCCCGATTTTGGCCGGAGTCAGATCACGAAACGGTGCGCGCGGCGTCGCCGCTCAGAGGCCTGCCGTCTTCACGGCATGGGCGACCGGGTGGAAGGCGTTGGCGGCCTTGATCAACAGGCCCACGCCCGAGATGCCCAGGAGGATGAAGGTCACCCGGCGGAAGTTCACGTCGGACAGCCCCTTGTAGAGCCGCACGCCCAGCAGGGTGCAGGGCAGGACCACCGGGACGGTGATCGCCACCAGCAGCCAGTAGGTGGGCCCGAAGGTCTCCGGCTTCTGCAGGGCGAGCAGGGAAATGGACAGGAGCTGCAGCACGAAGATGTAGGGCTGGACGATGGCCCGGGCCTCGCGCTTGGGCACGTGGCGCAGGCCGTTCCAGACCACGACCGCGGCGCCGGGGAAGGCGGTGAAGCCGCCGATGACGCCACCCGACATGCCGACCAGCGACGAGGCCAGCCAGCCGCCGCTCACCGTCTTGTGCGCTCCGTGCGGCCGGGCCAGCGAATAGACGGCGTAGATCACCAGGAAGCCGCCGAACACCAGCATCAGGTCGGTGGTGGGCAGGGAGCTGAGGATGGCGAGGCCGACCGGGACGCCGATCAGGCCGCCCAGCAGATAGGGCGCCGGGCCGTTCGGCCACCAATGCTTGATCGGCGCCATGTCCGCCTTGAGTTGGCGCAGGGACATGATCTGGTTCGCCGCCGACAGGGTCATCAGCAACGGCACGCCGAGCTTGGGCGGCAGGAAGATCAGGCACAGGGCCCCGATCGCGGAAAACCCGAAACCGGAGAGGCCGCTCATCAGAGCCGATGCGGCGAGGATCGCCACCAGCAGGGCGATGGTGAGCGGGGAGAAGCCAGCCAGCAACAAACAGCCACCTCGAGGTTTACTGAGGCCCGGCGCGACCGTCGGACCAGCGTTCCCGCGGCGTCCGGTGTCGGCGACGCGGCCCGACCCGTCATACGCGGCCCCGATCCGGCGTCATCGACGGTTCCCGCAACGACCTGTGAACAGACCGGCGTTCGACCGCTCTCGCTCAATTTCTGGTCAGTGAGGCAGGCCGGCGCCTTCTGGGCGGCGCCGCGCGCTAGGGGTGTGGAGGACTCATCGCGCCGCGCCAGCCGGCGAGGGCCGGCCCCAGCGCCGCCTTCAGCGGATCGAGCCAGACTTCGTAGGCCCGCCACTGTTCGAGGCCGTCGCGGAAGATCGGCCGGCGCACCTGTTCGGAGCTCACCGTCCGCACCGCGCGGCCGTTCTCGTGGAAGCGCAGGCAGGCCGCCTCGAACGGCAGCCCGCAATAGGCCAGCAGGCTTCGGACCTGCGCCTCGGTGTCCTGCACGAGGTCCTCGTAGATCACCCGATGCACCCGGCCCGGCAACACGGCGTCGACGTGGTCCATCCAGACCACGTAGTCGCGGTAATAGAGCCCGATGTCGCCGAGGTCGTAGGAGAACGACTGGCCCTGGGCGAAGTGCTGCTTGAAGGCCGAGAATCCCGAGCCCAGGGGATGGCGCCGCGCGTCGATGATCCGGGCGTGCGGCAGCATCAGTTGGATCAGGCCCACGTGCTGGAAATTGTTGGGCATCTTGTCGATGAAGAAGGCCCTGCCCTGCCTGCGGTGAACCCGGGTCGTTTCGATGTAGCGCTCGCCGAGCGCCGCCAGGGCCGCCGCGTCCAGGCGGGCCAGGGCTTCCGGATAGCTCGCTCCGAAGCCGCGGGCGATGATGCCCAGGTCCGGCAGCTCCATGGTGCCCTCGACCTGGGAATGGCTGGCCAGGATCTGCTCCACCAGGGTCGAGCCGGAGCGCGGCAGGCCGACGATGAAGATCGGCGCGCGGCTGGGCGAGCCGGCGCCGGCGCGCTCGGCGAAGAAGTCCGCCGTGAACAGCCTCTCCGCGCGATGCAGCACCGCAGTGGTCTCGGCCGCGTCATAGGGCGTCTCGGCGCGGCGCAGGGCGGCGCCCTTCGCATAGTGCTCGAAGGCGGCGGGGTGTTCGCCGCGGTCCTCCAGGGCCTTGCCGAGCGCATAGTGCAGGTGCAGCCGGTCGTCGGCGCTGAGGTCCGCGCGGCGCAGGGCGGCCAGCATCGCGGCCTCGTCGGCCGGCCCCAGGGCCGCCACCTTGAGGTTCGCCAGACTCCAGTAGGCGTCGCCGAGCCCCGGCGCGAGCTCCAGGCTCCGCTTGTAGGCGGCCACCGCATCCTCGCGCCGGCCCACCGCGCGCAGGGTGTGGCCGAAGTTGAGCCACAGGCGCGGCTGGCGCGGATAGTCGGCCACCAGGCCCTCGTAGATGGCGATCACCCGGGCGTCCTCGCCGACCAGGGCCAGGCAGGCGGCCAAGAGGTTCAGATAGGCCGGGTCCTGCGGCGCCGCGGCCATGAGGCGCTCCACCTCGACCAGCGCCTGGCTCGCCTTCTGCTGGCGGAACAGCGCGTCGGCGTAGCCGAACCGGGCGCCGTCGTGGCTCGGGTCCAGGTCCAGGGCGCGGGCGAACAGGATCTCGGCGTCGCCGTAACGGGCCTGCTGCAGATAGACTTCCGCCAGCATCCGCGTCGCCGCCGCGTCGTCCAGGTGACGGGTCAGATGGGCGCGAAGCAGGGTCTCGGCCTCGGCGACGCGGCCGGCGAACAGGGCCTCGGCGGCGCCCTTCAGCGCCGGATCGGTGACCGCGGCGCGGCGATGCTCGGCGTAGGCGGCGTCGGCCTCGGCGACCTCTCCGGCCTTGAACCTCAGGTCGCCCAGGGCCCGCCAGGCTTCGGCCAGGTCGCGGTTCAGGCTGACCGCGTTGCGCAGGGCCTGGGCGCCCGCCGCGGCCTCCCCCAGATCCGCCAGGGTGAGGCCCAACTCGTACTGGGTGTTCGCCGCGCGCGGATAGGCCTTGGCCAGGGGGGCCAGCACCGCGCGCGCGCCGGCGGCATCGCCCAGCCGGCGGCGCGCCGACCCCAGGATCAGGAGCGCCCTGGGGTCGCGGGGGGCGCGCCGCAGGATGGCCTCGGCGTCCCGCCGCGCCTGGGCGGGGTCGGACGCCAGCAGGGCCGCCGCTCGCGCGATGATGGCCGCGGGCGAGGTGTCAGCCATGCCCGTCTCGTCGCCGTCTCAACCCTGCCTCCGGCTGGCCGCTCCGTGGAAGGTGAATGTCACCCCGAGCCTAGTAGTAGCCGCCGTTGGCGTCGCAGAGCGAGAAGTTCATGGTCCCGTCCAGGATGCCGCTGCCGTCGGCGTCGAGGCGGCGGACCCGCCCCGACGCCGGAGGCCCGACGCGGCCGTCAGAAGCTCAAGGTGACCCTGCCGTAGTAGTAGCCGCCGTTGATGCCGTAGGGCGAGAAGGTCATGGGGGCGTTCCAGACGTTGCCGCCGGTCGCCGGCCTGTTCGGCGTCACCAGGTTGGGGACGTTCGGCGGCTTCTTGTCGAACAGGTTGTTGGCGCCGACCTCCAGCTTGATCGACTCGGTGATCTTGTAGGCCACCGTGAGGTCGGTGATGGCCGCGACCGGGATCTGCAGGTTGGTGAAGACGTTGGCCGTCGAGACCAGCTCCGAGGACTTGCCGTAGACCGCCTCGCGCAGGTTCACGCTCCACTTGCCGAGCGTCCAGTAGGCGTTGCCGACCAGCTTGTCCTTCGGCGTCGCGGTCGTCAGCCCGGTGAGCGCGCTGGACGACAGCAGGGAGGTCTGGGTGATCACGCTCGGCGCCGCGGAAAGGTCCTGCACCGGCAGCGGGAGCTGCTTGGTGATCGTGGTCTCGTTGTGATTGTAGCCGAGGGTCCAGTCGACGTGGCCGTAGTCGGCGAAGTCCGACGCATAGGTGAGGGTCGCCTCCAGGCCGCGGGTGCGGGTGTCCACGGCGTTGGTGAACACCGAGATGCCGGCATAGGAGATGCCGGAGTCCAGGGTGTTGCCGTGCGCCGTGATGGCGTTCAGCACCGCCTGGGAGATGACCACGTTCTTGCCGCCCGAAACGATCGAGCCGTAGATGAAGCCGGTCGTCTGGATGCGGTTGCGGATGTCGATCTGGTAGGCGTCGATCGTGATCTGCATGCCGTCCATCGGGTGGACGACGAAGCCGATGCTGTAGTTGGTCGACTTCTCGGGCTTCAGCGGCGAGAAGCCGGCGATCACCGCGGACGGCGAGTTGGCCGGAAGCTGCACCGTCGCCGACGACGGCGAGACGTTGGTGCCCGAATAGAACTCCTCCTGCAGCGTCGGCGCGCGGAAGCCGTTGGAGATGGTGCCGCGCACCGCGAACATCGGGTTGAAGTCGTAGCGGCCGGTCAGCTTTCCGACTGTCGCCTCGCCGAAGTCGCTGTAGTGCGAATAGCGCCCGGCGACGTCGATGTGCAGGTTCTCGATGGGATCCGCCGCCAGGTCGACATAGCCCGCGTAGTCGTTGCGCGAATGGGCGCCGGCGTTGGAAGGGTCGTAGCCGGTGAACGACTGGGCGCCGGCCCCGAAGTAGGACGAGGGCTCTCCGGCGACGATGGTGAACTTGTCGCGGCGCGTCTCGCCGCCGAAGGCGAAGACCAGGGGCTTGGCCAGGCCCACGTCGAAGCTCTTCACCACGTCGAGGTTGGTGGTCCATTCGCTGAACCGGAAGGTGCCGTCATAGAAGTCGCGTTGCGGGACGATCGGCGTGGCCGAGACCGCCGCCAGGACCGGGAAGAGCTGCGCGTTGGCCGAGTGCTTGGTGTAGATGTCGTCGTTGTCCTGGCCGTAGGTCGTCGACAGGTCCCAGGCCCAGCCGTCGAACTCGCCCTTGATCCCGCCGGTGAAGGCGAAGTCGTCCTCGGCCAGGGACTCGGTCGGATTGAAGCCGACGGGCAGGGGGTAGTACTTCACGCCGGTCGAGGTCGTGCCGCTGATCTTCGAGGGCACGCGATAGTTCTCGTAGGAGTCGGCGTTGCGGTGGCTATAGCTGCCGTCGCTGTAGAGGGTGATCCCGTCGGCGATCTCGTAGCCGGCGTTGTAGAAGAAGTTGTAGATGTTGTAGTGCGCGTCGCCGTTGATCAGGTTGACGCGGGGCTGGCCGGGAAAGTTGGCCACGCCGGCGTCGACGGCGCTCAGCGTCGGCAGGATCTTGCCGTTGATGTCGAAGAGGCGCCGGTCCGCGCCGCCGGTGGCGCTGAAGTCGTGGTAGCGCTCCTCCAGCGTGAAGTTCACGAAGCCCTTGTCGCCCAGCTTCATGCCGTTGTTGAACGACCAGGCGCCCGACTTGCCGTCGCCCTTGTAGTACTCGCCGCCGGTGACGTTGGCCGAGCCGCCGCTGTCGGCGCTCTTCAGGATGATGTTGACCACGCCGGCGACGGCGTCCGAGCCGTACTGCGCCGCGGCGCCGTCCTGCAGGACCTCGATGTGGTCGATGGCGCCCACCGGGATCAGGCCGAGGTCGGCGGTAGCGGAGCCGGAATAGGGGCTGCCGCCCAGCACCGCGAGGTTGGAGGTGGCGTGGCGGCGCTTGCCGTTGACCAGCACCAGGGTGTCGTTGGGGCTGAGGCCGCGCAGAGCGGCGGACAGCGTCAGGTTGGCGGCGTCGCCGCCGAAGGCCTGGGCGTTGAACGAGGGCAGGTTCTGCGCCATCGCCTGGATCAGGTCGGGCTGGGCCACCTGCTTCAGGGCCGTCGCGCCCAGCACCTGGATCGGCGCGGGGCTGTCGGCCGCCTTCATGCCGGTGGCGCGCGTGCCGGTGACGATCAGCTCGTCCAGCGAATGGCCGCCGTCGCCGGCGGCGGCTGCGTCCGCGGCCATCGCGGCTGTCGCGCCCAGCGCCGACAGCGCGACGATGCTCGCGCCTACGAATAGTTTGTTCATGTCAGGACCCCCGATTTGTTGTTGGGCCCGACCGAACGCTTCCCCTGCCGTCGTTCTTATTTGTCCCTGAGAGTGCCGGGGGTCGGGTCCAAGTCCATCTGGACTCGTGGGATTTGGCGGGGCGCGGCCGAAAACGCGCCCTTCCGCCGCAAACCGGCGATCTCGGCGCCTGCAAATATTACAGCTCCGAGACAGAACCGGGTTCGACGGAGTCTATTTTTCAGGCGCCGCCCAAGTGAAACGCGCGCGTCAGCTTGTCGTGGCGGCTATTTTGACAGTCATGCCCAAATAAAACTCGCTGCATGACGTCCCGACGCGGTGCGATGACTTGGCGAGGGCAGTGGTCGCGCCGAGGGCTCAGGCGTCGGCGATCAGCGCGCGGATGGAGCGCAGCTCGTCCAGGGCGCCGGGCCGGCCGGCGCGCGCGAAGGCCACCAGCTCCTCGACAGCGCGCAGGGTGCGCGACTTGGTCGAGGGCCGGCCGCCGCGGCTGCGGTTGAGCCGCAGGGCGCGCTGCTTGAGCACCTCGGTGAGCCGGGTCTCGTCGAGCCAGGCGGCCAGCTCGCTGCGCAGCGCCCAGTCGGCGGCCTCGGCGCGGCCCGCGATGCGGCGCACGGCGCCGCTCTCATGGGCGAATTCGATCAGGGCGCGGGCTTCGGAGACGCAGCGTTTGAGGGTCGTGGGCGGGACGGGCCGGCCGCTGGTGATCTCGGCCGTGGCCGCTTCCAGAAAGGCGACGGACCCGGCCGGTTCGCTCAGTTCCAGGAAAAGCGCCAGCTCGGCGATGTCCTTGGCGAAGCTGCGTCCGTGCGCGGCGACCTTGTTGAACTCGCCGGACCGTTCCGCCGGGGACTGCGATTTATCCATGCTGCCGCCGCTACAGTTTCAGGAGCTGTCCAGACGTTACGCCCGCGGGGGTATAGGGTCCATATAAGTCCGCTGAAAAATGCAGCGGAATCGGCGACTTCCGGGCGCCTGGCGGTCAGAATTCGGGCGCGTTCGGGTAGGCCTCCAGGATGGGCCCCAGATCGCGCATCAAAGGCCCCAGCCACGGCTCGAATCGCCGCCAGTGATCGGTCGCCTCGGTGAAGATCGGGCGGCGGACCTGCTCGGAGCTGGCGGTGCGCACGGCGCGGTCGTTTTCATGGAACTTCAGGCAACCGTCCTCGAACGGCAGGCCGCAATAGGCGAGCAGGCTTCGCACCTGCGCCGGCGGATCGGCGACCATCTGCTCGTAGATCACCCGGTGGACGGCCCCGGACAGGACCGCGTCGAAGTGGGCCATCAGCTCCACATAGTCGCGGTAATAGCGCGCCAGGTCGGAGAGGCTGTAGCTGAACGGCTGGCCCATCGCGAAGTGCTGCTTGAAGGCCGAGAAGCAGCAGGCCACGGGATGGCGCCGGGCGTCGACGATCTTCGCGTTCGGCAGCATCAGCCTGATCAGGCCGATGTGGGCGAAGTTGTTGGGCATCTTGTCGACGAAGAAAGGCGCGTCCGTCTTGCGGTGCGCGGCGGCCCGCTGCAGATATTCCTCGCCCAGGGCCCGAAACTCGCCGGGCGAAAGCGCCGCCAGGATGTCCGGGTAGACGCCCTCGGACGGCTTTGCGGCGGGGCCGCCCAGGCGGGCGGCGAGGATCTCCACGTCGGGCAGTTCCTGGGTGCCCTCGACCTGGCTGTGGCTGGCCAGGATCTGCTCGATCAGGGTCGAGCCCGAGCGGGGCAGGCCGACGATGAAGATGGGATCGGGCCGCGGGCTGCCGCCGCCGACGCGCGCGGCGAAGAAGCTGGCGCTCAGCAACGCCTTGCAGCGCGCCACGTGGATGGTCGTCTCGTCGGGGTCGTAGGGCAGGGCGGCGCGGCGCAGGGCGTTGGCCGCGGCGTAGTGCTCGAAGGCCTGGGCGTCCTCGCCCGCCGCCTCGCGCGCCGCGCCCAGGGCGAACTGCAGATGGAAGCGGTCCTCGTCTCCGAGCTCCGCCCGTTCGAGCTCGGCCGCCATCCGGGCGATGTCGCCGGGCGTCAAGGCGACGGTCTTGAGGTTCGCCAGGCTCCACCACGCCTCGCCCAGGCCAGGGCGCAGGCGGATCGCCTCGCGGTAGGCCGCGACGGCCTCGTCCCGCCGGCCCAGGGTCTTGAGGACATGGCCGTAGGCCATCCAGGTCAGCGCCAGGTCCGGATGGGCGTCGAGCACCGCGCGGTAGGCCAGGGCGGCCGCCCGATCCTCGCCGACCCGCGTGCGGGCCGCGGCGCCCAGTTGCCGATAGACCGCATGGCCGGGGTCGCCCTGAAGCAGGCGGTCAGCCTCGGCGATGGCCTGCATGGCCTTGCCCTGCTGGTGCAGGACCACGGCGTAGGCGTAACGGGCCTCGGTGAAGCCGGGGGCGCGGCCCAGCGCCCGGGCGAGCAGGGCCTCGGCGTCATGCGGCCGGCCCGTGCGCGCCGCCAGCTCCGCAAAGAGCCACAGCGCCCGGACGTCGTCCGGCCGGCGCGCGAGAACCGCGCTCGTCAGGCGATGGCAGTCGGCCGCGCGACCCTCGCAAAGCGCGTCCGCCGCGGCGATCAGTTCCGGGTCGGCCACCGAGGCGCGGATCTGGCGGGCATAGGCCTGGTCGGCGGCGTCGACATCGCCGGCCAGCCGCAGCCGGTCGCCGAGCGCGCCCCAGCCCTTCGCGTCGCCGGGCTCGACGGCCGGCGCGGCCGTCACTGCGGCTCGTATCCGAAGCGCTCCACCCAGGGCCTGAGCTTGGGCAGGGCCGGAGCCATCTGCTGGCGGTAGCGCCGCCACTGGCCGACGCCCTCGGCGCTGAGGCCGCCGGCCAACTGGGCGCCCGAGGGGGTGGCGATCCCGCGATCCTGGGTGCGGGCGGAAAACGCCCGCAGGGCGTCGGTCCAGCCCAGGCCGAGGAACTCGCAGGCCGATCCCACGACGCCGTCGAAATCGGCGATCAGCGCTTCGTGCCGCACCACGTGGGTCCGCGCGCCGATGGCCGGCTGCATGCGCTCGGCGATCTGCATGGCCGCGTCGTAATAGCCGGCGGCGCCGGGCAGGGTCAGGAGCTGATAGGCCGAGCCGCTCATGACGAACCGGCGCCGGTAGCAGCTCAGCACCACGTCGCGCGGGTCGCGCCGGGCGAACAGGATCTTGGCCTGCGGGAACAGCCGCGCGATCAGCGGCAGCTTCAGGGTGTTCAGCGGGTGCTTGTCGACGAACAGCTTGCCCTCGACGCGGGCGCCTTCCTCGTGGACGCGGGCCCAGTAGGCCTCGCGGAGAGGACGAAGCTCGGCCTCCGTCGCCGCGGCCAGGCGGTCGAGGTCCTGCGGCGTGGCCAGGAAGGCGCGCATGGCGGCCGACAGGGTCTCGCGCTCCTCCAGGGCCTCGACGTCGGGGTGGCTGGCCAACACCTGCTCGAGCAGGGTCGTCCCCGAGCGTGGGAACCCCATGAGGAAGACGTGGCCCGCCGCGCCGGGCGCGGGCTCGCCCGCCGCGGTCCAGGCCTGCGGGTCGATGGCGTCCAGCCGACCGATGATCCCCTGGGCGAACTCCAGGGCGCTGGGCGGGGTCCCGTAGGAATTCGCATAGGTGCGCCACAGGCCCATGTTGCAGGCGGCGTAGGCGCTGAACGCCTCCGGCACGCGATCCCGGGCGTCCAGCACATCGCCGAGCAGGCCCTGGGCGAAGGCCAGTTGCTGCGCCGTCAGCCGGGGGTCGGCGATCAGGGCTTCAAGGCGGGCCTGGGCGGAGGCCGCGTCGTCTTCGGCGAGTTCGGCGGCGGCCACGACGAGGACCGCGTCCGGATAGCCCGGCTGGGCGGCCAGCACCTTGGCCGCCATGGCGCGCGCCTCGGCGTGGGCGCCTCGGCGGCTCGTCAGGTTGGCGAGGCCCGCGAGGCCCCCGAGGTTCTCGGGCTGCAGCTCAAGCGATCGCAGGAAGGCGGCCTGGGCTTCCTTCAGGCGGCCCAGGCTTTCGAGGCAGCCGCCGCGCGCACTGTGGGCGCCGGCGAAGGTCGGGGCGATCCGGACCGCCTCGTCGAACTGCGCCAGGGCCTCGGCGTCGCGCTCCAGGCGTCGCAGGCAAAGGCCGAGCGCGTTGCGCGCGCCGGGGTCGGCGGGCGCGAGCGTGACGGCGCGCTGCAGAAGGCTCACCGCGTCTTCGAACCGCGCCTCGCCCTCGAGCTTCAGGGCGGCCAGGTTCAGGACGGCCGGATGATCCAGGCCGGTGGCGAGGGCGCGCTCGGCCAGCCGCCCGGCGCGATCGAAGTCCCGGGCCTGCACGGCCGCGCCGATCTCGGCCAGCGCCGCTTTGTCGGCCGCGGCGTCCCGGGCCGTGGGCGCCGGCGCGCCCATCTTCAGGCTGATCGGGCCGGTCTTCCAACTGGTCAACGCCACGTCCTCGACTGCCGCACAACCCGGCCTGATTACCCGATGGCGCAGGCGCCGGCGAGCGGGACAAAAGAAAGGGCGGCGGATTGCGCCGCCGCCCTTCCGATCCGAAGTGGTCGACCGCTTTAGAAGTCGGCGGTCAGGCCCACGAAGAAGTACCGGCCGAGCGCGTCGTAGACCTGCGGGTAGGTGCCGCCGTTGCAGGCGCCCACAGGGCAGTTCGAGGCGCCGATGATCGGCGGATCCTTGTCGAGCACGTTGTTCACGCCGACCCGGAAGTTCAGGTTGTTGTGAACCGTGAAGTTGGCCGTCAGGTCGAGGTAGCTCCGCGACGCGAGCGCCCGGTCGGTCTGGTACTGCAGGCCGGGGTTGTTCAGTTGCGGGTCGCTCGAATAGGCGTCCAGCTTCACGCCGCTGTAGTAGCGCCATTGGGCCGACAGGCTGAGGGACTTGAACCAGTCGCCGTAGGAGTAGGGCGTGGTCCAGGTGACGCGCAACTTGTGGCGCCACACGGGGGCCGGGCCTTCGCCGTTCGGGCCGGCGCAGACCGTGCCGTACAGGCCCTTGCAGTCGTAGGACGGGCCGCCCGGCAGGGGCTGGGTCTTCAGGCTGTCCAGCCAGGTGCCGACCATGGAGGCCGAGATCGAGCCGTTGTCGCCGAGGCCCAGGTTCGACAGGTCCGTCCGGTAGGAGACGTTCAGGTCGATGCCGGTGGTCTGCAGCGAACCGGTGTTGAGCGTCGTGTCCTGGATGAAGCCGGTCGGGTCGAGCCAAAGCGAGTTGTTGCCCGGCTCGCGGTGCACCAGGTTACAGAAGAACTGGTTCTGCGTGGTGAGGCACTGGTTGATGATCAGGTTGGCGCCGAGGCCGGCGATGAACTGGTCGACCTTGATGTTGAAGTAGTCGACCGAGACGTTCAGGCCCGGGATGAACTTCGGCTGGAAGACGACGCCCGCGGTGTAGGTGTCGCTGGTTTCCGGCTTCAGGTTCGGGTTGCCGCCGGTCTGGCCGTTGTACTGGTTGGCCGGGTTCTTCTCGATCGCCAGGACCTGGGCCGTTGTCAGGTGGAACACGCTGGCGCAGGTGGCGACCAGCGGGTTGCCTGCCGTCAGGCCGGCGCAGGGGTCCTGGGTGCCGTCCAGGGCGACGTTCTGCGGCGCGAACAGGTCGATCACGTTCGGGGCGCGGACGGCGCGGTTGTAGCCGGCGCGGAAGCGCAGGCCGTCGATCACTTCCCACTCGCCGGACACCTTGTAGGTGTTGGTGTTGCCGACCGAGGAATAGTCCGAGAAGCGGTAGCCGAGCTCCAGCGCGATGTCCTTGGCGAAGGGCATGTCGCTGACCAGGGGCACGCGGGCTTCGCCGAACAGTTCGTAGACGTCGAAGCCGCCGTTCACCGGAGGCGCGGCGGCGCCGTTGCCGTTCACCAGGCCGTTCGCCGACAGGAAGTCCGACGTCGAGTCCAGGTGCTCGCGGCGGTACTCGGCGCCGAGGGCGACGCCGACACCGTCATTGGCCCAGGCGCTCTTGATCCCGTAGTCGCCGAGCTTGCCGGTGAAGGCCAGGCTGACGACCCGCTCATTGGTGTTGCCGACGGCGAAGCTCGTGGCGTCGAGGAACTTCAGCGCCGCGGGCGAGATGAATTGAGCGGTGAAGAGGTTCAGCGGCACGCAACCGGCGTCCGCGCCGGGGGCGCACTGCGGCCCGGTCGGGGTGTTGACGACCCGCAGCGCCTGCTGGATCCGGCTGCTGTTGAGGTTGCCCGTCTGCTCCTGCGAGAGCTGGACGGAGCCGTATTGCATGTAGCCGTCGTAGGTCCAGCTCTTGCCCAGGTCGCCCCGCAGGCCGATCACGATCCGATAGTCGGTGTGCCGGAAGTCGGTCTGGCGGCCGCCGGCTTCGGCGGGCTGCAGGCGCCGGGCGACCGTGCCGGTGAACTGCCCCGTCGGATTGGCGGCGCAGGACGCCCCGGTGGTCGACGGCAGCAGGCTGGCTTCCTGGGTGCTCAGCAGCGGGTTGGCGCAGTTGATCGAGAAGGTGCCGGCGAAGATGCCGCCGGCCGCGATCTGGGCGGTCGAGCGGTCGTCCATGAACATGGTGTCCATGTAGGCCTCGGCCCAGGGCGCGATCTCGTAGTGGGCGAAGGCGCCCAGCGAGTAGCGTTCGTCGGGCCGCACGAAGTAGTTCTGCGGGCCGAAGTTGAACACGTCGGCGCTGGTGCGCGGCCGGAAGGTGTTGAAGGTGGTCGGGTCGACGATGAAGCTGCCGGCCCGCGCCGGGTAGGCGGTGCCGGAGCCGCCGCAGCCGAACTGGGCGAAGGTCGAGCCGGAGTTCAGGGTGCAGGAGCTGAAGTCGCGCTCGCCCTCCAGGATCGGGTTGTTCTGGCGGTAGGCCGCGTAGGCGGTGACGTTGCCCTTGCCGTCCGGCGCGTTGACGCCGAGGATCATGGTGACTGTTGAGCCTTCGCCGTCGGTGATGTTGTGCGCCGGCAAGGCGTACTGCGCGGGGTTGCTGGCATGCGCCGCGGCGGTTCGCACGACGGCCTGGATGGCACTCTCGTGGTTGTCGTGCTGATAGCCCGAGTACTGGGCGTCGATCCGCACGCCCTCGAAGTTCTTCAGCATGATGAAGTTGACGACGCCGGCCACGGCGTCGGCGCCGTAGGTGGCCGAGGCGCCGCCGGTCAGCACGTCCACCCGCTCCACCAGGGCGGCGGGCACGAAGTTCAGGTCGGCGGCCGGGACCACCGGGTCGCCCGGCATCAGGCGGCGGTTGTCGATCAGCACCAGGGTCCGGCTCGAGCCCAGGCCGCGCAGGTCGACGGTGGCCGTGCCGGACGAGCCGTTGGAGATCGAGGAGCCCTGGCCGGCGAAGACCTGCGGCAGGGAGTTGGTGATGTCTTCGATCCGGGTGATGCCCTGGGCCTTGATGTCGGCGTTGCCGACCGTGGTCACGGGCGCGATGGACGTCAGGTTCGGCGACGGGATGCGCGTGCCGGTCACGACGATTTCGGAGACTTCGCCGCCGCTGGTTTCAGCCGCTGCGGCGGCGGCTTGCGTGGCCAGGCCCAAGGCGGCCACCCCGCAAATCATCGATGAGGCCAGCAGGCGCTCGCGGGTGTTGCGAATTTTCAAGATCTACATCCTCCAGCGGTCGGCCGGTTACGGCGGCGCCGCTCCCCAAGGGATTGACAACCCAGGGCCTGTTTCAGCCCCGATTAAGCCGTAGTTAGTTTCGACTTGCAGCGGGGGTCAACGCGGATTGCGAAGTTGTCGGGAATCCGAAACCCAATATGTCGCATAATGGCCACATAAGAACGCCTTAGAGGCAGGAACGCCCTTAAACGTCCGTATGAATTGGGCGAGCGCGTTGCTGGAAAAGGGCGGGCGAGGTCGCTGATCCAAGATCGGATGCTCCGGGATCCCCGGTTACAACCGTAACAACACCCTTGTGTATACTGGTCGACGCGAGGGAAATATTATAATGTAAAAATTCTGTAATAAAGTACAGAACGGCGATATGTAACCATTGTTGCCACTTTAATACTCCGGGCACACGAATTGCCGGCAGGCGGCAAAGATTTGCCGTCGCCTCGACACTGCGAGGGGCGTCCCAGACTCGATCTATGATTGAAGAACGACGGTCTCGGACATCGCCGGACCTGCGGCGAGCCGCCGCAGTGCGCCGAATATCTTAACCGTCTTGATGTGACGTCAGATCGGGGCGCAGGCGCCCTCCAGCCACGTCCTGACCGGCTCCGGAATCCGCGGCCCGATCTCGGCCAGCACCCGGGCGTGATAGGCGTCGAGCTGGCCGGCTTCCTCGTCGCTCAGCATCGCCTTGGCCACCAGGCGGCGGTCGATCGGCGCAAGCGTCAGGGTCTCGAACCCCAGCATCGGCCGCTCGCCGCCGGGGATCGCCGCCGGCTCGGTGACGAACTGCAGGGTCTCGATGCGGATGCCGTAGGCGCCTTCCTTGTAGTAGCCCGGCTCGTTGGAGACGATCATCCCCGGCCGCAGGGCCACCATGTTCGGCAGCTTGGCGATCCGCTGCGGGCCCTCGTGGACGCCCAGGTACGAACCGACCCCGTGGCCGGTGCCGTGGTCGTAGTCCAGGCCATGGGCCCAGAGCGCCATGCGGGCGAGCGCGTCGAGCGCCGAGCCGGTGGTGCCGGCCGGGAAGCGCACGCGGGCCAGGGCCAGGTGGCCCTTCAGGACCAGGGTGAAGCGCTCGCACATCTCCGCCGAGGGTTCGCCGATCGCCACCGTGCGGGTGACGTCCGTGGTGCCGTCCAGGTACTGCGCGCCGGAGTCGATCAGCAGCAGCGAGCCCTTCTCGGCGCGCTTGTTGAGCCGCCGGGTGGGCCGGTAGTGGACGATGGCGCCGTTGGAGGCCGCCCCGGCGATGGTGTCGAAGGACAGGTCCTTCAGCGCCCCGGTCTCCTCGCGGAAGGCCTCGAGCTTCGAGACCGCCTCGATCTCGTCCGGCGGGTTGACCTGACCCTCTGTGGCCAACCAGTGCAGGAAGCGGGTCAGGGCCGCCCCGTCGCGGACATGGGCGCGTTTGGTCCCGGCGATCTCCACGGCGTTCTTGCAGGCCCGCGGCAGGACGCAAGGGTCCTCGCCGCGCTGCACGGCGGCGCCGGCCGCGCCCAGCGCCTCGAAGTACCAGGACGAGGACTGGGCCGGGTCGACCAGCACCTGCTTGCCCTTCAGCTCGGCCAGGGCCTGCGGCAGGTCGGAGGGCGTTTCCAGCCGCACCTCGTTGCCGAGCCAGACGGGCAGGTCCGGGGTCACCTTGGCGGGATCCAGGAACAGCCGAGCCGAGCCGTCGGCGTTGAGGATCGCCTGGCCGATCGGCAGGGGCGAGCGGATGACGTCGCCGCCGCGGACGTTGAACAGCCAGGCGATGGACGACGGCGCGGTGATCACCGCCGCGTCCGCCCCGCGCGCGGCGAGCCCCTCGCCCAGCCGGTGGCGCTTGGAGGCTGAATCTTCGCCGGCGTACTCCAGCGGATGCGGCGCGACCGGAGCGGCGGGCTGCGGCGGGCGCGCCTGGCCCCAGGCGGTGTCCAGCGGGTTCGGAGACACCGGGCGCAGCACCGCGCCGGCCTTGGCGACGGCGGCCTTGAGGCGGTCGAGCGCGTCGGGGCTGTGCAGGCGCGGATCGTAGCCGATCACCTGGCCCTTGGCGATGGCGGCTTCCAGGTAGGCGGGCACGCCACCCTCGACCAGGTCGCGGATCTCGAACGTCGCCGGGTCGACCTGGTCGCGCACCTGCAGGGTGTAGCGCCCGTCGACGAAGATCGCGGCCTTGTCCTTCAGGATCACCGCCGCGCCGGCTGAACCGGTGAAGCCGGTGGCCCAGGCCAGCCGGTCGTTGGCGGCGGGCAGGTATTCGTTCTGGTGCTCGTCCTCGTGCGGGGCGACGAAGCCGTCCAGGCCCAGCTCGGCCATGGCCTTGCGGATCAGGGGCACGTGACGGGGCCCGAACGAGCGGTCGGTGGCTTCATCGAAGGTCTGGCGCATGGCCGGGGATGTAATCCTTCCGGCACCCCGGGGCCAAGGGGCAGGCTTGCCCGAGAACCTCGTTCGGGGTTGTTGGCGGCGGGAGGCGAGCATGACCGACGACCCCGAGCCCTGGTTTCCGCTGACGACCGAGCGGTTGTTGCTGCGCGAATTCCGCGAGGGCGATTTCGACGATGTCCACGCCTACGCGTCCCTGCCGGAGGTCTGCCGCTTCATGGAGTGGGGACCGAACACGCCCGAACTGTCCGTGGCGTTCATGGACCGGAAATGGGCCGAACAGGCGCAGTGGCCGCGCGAGGCGGTGAATCTCGCCATCGAACATCTGGCCGACGGCCGGGTGATCGGCTCGATCCGCCTTACCGTCAGCGACCCGGCCAACCAGACCGGCGAGTTCGGATACACCCTGCATAGCGGCTATTGGCGCCGCGGCTACGCCACGGAGGCGAGCCGCGCGGTGATCGAGGCGGGCTTCAGGACGCTTGGCCTCCGCCGCCTCTGGGCCGACTGCGATCCCGAAAATGTCGGATCCTGGGGTGTCATGGAAAAGCTCGGCATGCGCCGCGAAGCGCATCACCGCGGCAACAAGCTGATCAAGGGCGAGTGGCGCGACAGCTACGTCTACGCGATCCTGGCCGAAGAGTGGATTTCACCCGGGTAAAATTGACAGCATCCGGCTTCGGGCGTAGACGGCGGCCATGGACAAGCCGAACCGCCGCCAGGCCGTGCGGGACTACAAGGAGCGCAAGGTCGCCCTCGGGATCTTCGCCGTGCGCTGCGCGGCGACCGGCGAGGCGTGGGTGGGCGTCTCCCGCGACCTGGCTCAGCAGCAGAACCGAGTGTGGTTCGGCCTGAAGACCGGCGGCCACCCAAACCGGGCGCTGCAGGCGGCGTGGGCGCAGCACGGCGAGGCGGCGTTCAGCTTCGAGGTGCTGGAGGCCGCCCAGGCCGAAGACCTCGGCGAATACGAGCGCGCGAACATGCTGAAGGCGCGCGAAGCCCACTGGCGGGCCGAACTCGCGGCGGCGAAGATCTCCGGCTGAGGCTTGGCCTCAGGGCCCCGATGAAACCGGAACGGCCGGGGCGGTCTGGGCCACGGCGTCGGCGCCGCTCGCCGCAGTCTGGGCGGCCGCCTCGGTGGTCTGGGCGCGGCCGGCCGCAGCGGCCTGGGCGGCCCTGGCGAGGGTGAGCTGGCGGCCATAGGCGGCGTCGTCGACCTGCGCCTCGGCGACGCCCTGGTCGTGGGCCGCCTGCAGCTTCTCGGGCGATGGGCGGACGGTGCGCAGCATCGCCAGCGCGCCCGCCACCGCAACGACGGCCACCACGGCGGCGACCCACCAGTTCGCCGTCTTGCGCGCCGCCTCGGCCTTCGCCGGCGCGACGTCGGGATCGCGCTCCAAAGGATCGCGGGGGTCTGACATCGCGGAAGGAACGCGCCCGGCGACGCCCAGTTCCGGCTCAGCTTCGGCGCAGCACCAGGGTCGCCCAGGCGTCGCGGCGCAGCCGCCGCTCGAGCCGGAAGCCCTTCGAGGCGTAGGCCGCGAACACCCGCCGCTCCTGGGTGCGGAGCAGGCCGGACAGGATCGCCACGCCGCCGGGCTTCAGCGCGTGCTTGATGTCCTGCGACAGGGCGACCAGCGGCGGGGCCAGGATGTTGGCGAACACCAGGTCGTAGGGCGCCGGCGCCCGCACGCGCGCATCGTTCAGCCCGCTGGCGTGGACGAACCGGGCCCGGGCGCGGTTGAGCTTGGCGTTCTCGTTGGCGATGCGCACCGACGGCGCGTCGATGTCGGTGCCGAGGACGGTCTTGGATCCGGTCCGCGCCGCGGCGATCGCCAGCACGCCCGTGCCGCAGCCGACGTCGAGCACGCGCCGGAACCGCCGCCGCTTGAGGAGCTGGTCGAAGGCCGACAGGCAGCCCTCCGTCGTGCCGTGATGGCCGGTGCCGAAGGCCGCGCCCGCCTCGATCCGAAGGCCCACGGCGCTCGCCGGCACGAGGCCCTTGTCATGGGCGCCGTAGACGAAGAACCGGCCCGCCCGCACCGGCGGCAGGCCGGATAGCGCCATTGCCAGCCAGTCGGCGTCGGCCAGCTTTTCGGTGACCACGCGCAGCCCGGCGAAGCGCGCCAGCACCGTGGCCAGCCCGGCCTGCTCCTCGGGCGTGGTCGGGAAGGCGTCGATGCGCCAGACGTCGCGGTCCTCGTCCTCCTCCAGGATGGAATAGGTGAGGGTCTCGGTGGCGGGGTCGGCGTCGATGGCGAGCGCGGCGGCCTCGGCCTCGGCGCGCGGGCCCTTGGCGACAGTCTGGACGGCGTCGGCGGTCATCCGCCGCCTCTAGCGGGCGGCGGCGCGAAAGGCGAGGGGGATCAGCGACCGCCGGCCGGCGGATCCTCGCTGGCCTCGGCCACAGGCGGAATCTCGATCACCGTGGGATGGGCGCCGCCCATGGACGGGTAGTCGTGGCTTGGCGGCGGCGGCCCTTGATAGACCACCCGCGCCAGGACCGCCGGCGGCTCGGCGGGCGGCGCAGGTTCAGGCTCAGGCGCGGCTTCGCGCGGGGCGAAGACCGCCGCCTTCTCGTCCGGCGCGGTCATGGCCTTCTTCCAGTCCGTCCCCAGCACGTAGTCCGGCGGATTGCCGTGATAGGCGGCCAGCATCACGCTCGACTCGCCCGGATCGAACGGGCCGGTGGAGTGGCCGTCCCACGCCGTGAACATCTGCGGGCCGGCGGGGCGGCTGTCGTCGCGATCGAGATGGGGCTGCATCGCGCCGCCCAGCAGCACCCCGGCGGTGAGGGCGACGGCGGCGCCGGACAGGAAGACGGTGAGGTCGGTTCGCGTCATGATGGGTCTCCGGGCCCTTACAGCGCGCGGAGACCGCATTGGTTCAGGGCCAAGCTGGCGCCGGTCGAGGAGGCGAGGCGATGAGCAAACGAAAGCCGCCGGCCGAGGAACCGAAGGCGGCGACGGCCGCCGACGAACCGGCCATCCTGGCGCGCCTGGACTCCGGCCCCGGCTGGGGCATGCTCCTGGCGGCGGGCGGCCTGGCCGTGGTCGCGGGCGTGGGCGTGCTGGTGTTCCGCGGCTTCAGGCGGCGGGAGACTTAGGCGGTCAGGCCTTCGAGGTCTTCCGGCCCGTCTCCCACAACGTCGTCATGGCCGGGCTTGTCCCGGCCATCCATAGACACCGAACCCACCTGGATCGCGAGGGCGATCGCCCCGCCAACCACAGACTCAGGCGCGTATGGATGGCCGGGACAAGCCCGGCCATGACGGGTTTTTCAGAGAGAGGGTTCGGGAGGTTGCAGGTGGGACAACGGTCCATGTTCGCGGAGCAGGCCAGGAAACAGGTCGTCCCAGTTCGGGTTCTCCTGCTCGATCAAATTGATCTTCCACGCCCGCGGATACTTCTTCAGCGATTTCTCGCGTTGGATCGCTGGGATGATGCTCTCGAACATCTCGAACCAGACCAGGCGCTTGACGCCGTAGCGCGAGGTGAAGCCCGGGCGAAGGCTCTCACGGTGCTCCACAACGCGGTGGAGGAAGCGGCCCGACACGCCAATGTAGATCGTCCCATGGTGGCCGCTCGCCATCATGTAGACGGCCGTCGTCGAGTGGATCAGTTCCGGCAAGGGCTCACGCCTTGTCGACAAAGCTGTCGATGACCTTCTTCTCGCCGGCCTTCTCGAAGGCGACGGTGAGCTTGTTGCCCTCGACGGCGGTGACAGCGCCGTAGCCGAACTTCTGGTGGAAGACGCGGTCGCCGCGCTTGTGGTCGCTGGCCGCGCTCTCGGCGGAGGTGGCGACCAGGCGGCCCTCGCCCTCGATCACCTGCTGGCGGCCGGGGTGGCTGCCCTTGTAGCCGGCGGTCTGGGCGCGCCGCCAGCCGGGGCTGGAATAGCCGGCGCCGAAGGCCGGGGTCTCGTCCCAGCGGCTGCCGTGCTGCTGCATGCCGGGGCCGCCGCCGTAGTAGCCGGTCTCCGACGAGGCCTCGACGTTGGCCAGGGGCAGTTCGTCCACGAAACGCGAGGGGAGCTGGCTGGTCCAGCGGCCGTAGACCTGGCGGTTGGCGGCGAAGGAGATGCGCGCCTCCTCGCGGGCCCGGGTGATGCCGACATAGGCCAGGCGGCGTTCCTCCTCAAGGCCCTTCTCGCCCTTCTCGTCCATGCTGCGCTGGGAGGGGAAGACCCCTTCCTCCCAGCCGGGCAGGAAGACCAGCGGGAACTCCAGCCCCTTGGCGGAGTGCAGGGTCATGATCTGCACCGCGTCGGCCTGCGGGCCGCGGTCGAGGTCCATGACCAGAGAGACGTGCTCCAGATAGGCCTCGAGCGTCTCGAAATTGCCCATCGACTGGACCAGCTCCTTCAGGTTCTCCAGCCGGGTCTGGGCGGTGGGACTCTTGTCGAGGCGCAGCACGTCGGTATAGCCGCTCTCCTCCAGCACCGCCTCCATCAGGCGCGGGTGGGCGGTGCGTTCGGCCTCGGCCCGCCAGCGGTCGAGGTCGCGCAGGAAGCTTGCAAGCGAAGTCCGGGTGCGCGCCGCCAGCTCGTCGGTCAGCACAAGCTGCCGGGCGGCGACCACCGCCGGCACGCCGCCCAGGCGGGCCACCTGCAGCAGCTTCTGGACCGTCGTGTCGCCGATGCCGCGCTTGGGCACGTTGACGATGCGCTCGAAGGCCAGGTCGTCGTCGGGCGACTGGATCAGCCGCAGGTAGGCGTGGGCGTCGCGGATCTCCGCCCGCTCGAAGAAGCGCGGGCCGCCCACCACCGTGTAGGGGATCTGCAACAGGACGAACCGCTCTTCGAAGGCCCGCATCTGGAAGGAGGCGCGGACCAGGATGGCTAGGTCGCGGTAGCGGCGCGGGTTGCGATCGGTGGAGCCCTTGTGGGCCCGCTCGATCTCGTCGGCGATCAGCCGGCTCTCGGCCTCGCCGTCCCAGACGCCGCGCACCACGACCTTTTCGCCGCCTTCGGCTTCAGTCCACAGGGTCTTGCCCAGCCGGCTCTTGTTGGCGGCGATCAGGCCCGAGGCCGCCGCCAGGATGTGGCTGGTGGAGCGGTAGTTGCGCTCCAGCCGGATCACCTTGGCGCCCGGGAAGTCGCGCTCGAAGCGCAGGATGTTGTCCACCTCGGCGCCCCGCCAGCCGTAGATCGACTGGTCGTCGTCGCCCACGCAGCAGACGTTCTGCCGTTTCTGGCCCAGCAGGCGCAGCCACAGATACTGGGCGACGTTGGTGTCCTGGTACTCGTCGACCAGCAGGTAGCGGAACCGGTCGTGGAATTCGGCCAGCACGTCCGGCTGGGTCGTGAAGATCGTCAGGTTGTGCAGCAGGAGGTCGCCGAAGTCGCAGGCGTTCAGGACCTTCAGCCGCTCCTGGTACTGTCGATAGAGCGTCTGGCCCTTGCCGTTGGCGAACTGGCCGCTTTCGGCGGGCGGAACCTGGTCCGGGCGCCAGCCGCGGTTCTTCCAGTGGTCGATGAGGCCCGCCAGCATCTTGGCCGGCCAGCGCTTGGAGTCGACGTTCTCGGCCTCAAGCACCTGCTTCAGCAGCCGCTCGCCGTCGTCCTGGTCGATGATCGTGTAGTTGGACTTCAGCCCGACCAGCTCCGCGTGGCGGCGCAGGATCTGGGCGGCCACCGAGTGGAAGGTGCCCAGCCAGCGCAGCCCCTCGGCCTGCGGGCCGATGATGTGGGTGATCCGCTCGCGCATCTCGCGCGCGGCCTTGTTGGTGAAGGTGACCGCCAGGATCTCCCAGGGCCGCGCCTTGCCCGTCGCCAGGATGTGCGCCAGCCGCGTGGTCAGCACGCGGGTCTTGCCCGTGCCCGCGCCCGCCAGCACCAGCACCGGCCCCTCGGTCGCTTCCACGGCGGCCCGCTGTTCGGGATTCAGGCCGTCGAGATAGTCCGCCGGCCGCGCATCGGCGCGCGCCAGGTCGCTGACACGCGGGGCCGGTGGCTCGAAGGGAGAGTCGGGGGAAGACATCGGAACATATGTAGCACGCGCGCCCGCCGACTTAAGCCCGAAGAGCTTGCGCCTGATGCGCCGCGCCGCTCAGCGCGGGCGCGCCTGGCCGCGTCCTTGGGCGTAGGCCAGGGCCGCCAGACGGCAGGCCGAGGCGAGGGAACGGCCGGCGCGGGCGTCGTCGATGCGGCCGACCAGGGCGGCGAGACTCGCGCCTTCGGCCTGGGCCATGGCCTCCAGCACCGCCCAGAACTCCGGCTCCAGCGCGATCGAGGTGGCGTGGCCGGAGAGCTGGACGGAGCGCTTTCTTAAGGTCGCCATGGCAGGGATACATCGGCCGCTTCGGGGGCAGGCGCAAATCTCCCCGAGAAAGTTGACGGAGGCGTCATCTTTCCGCTTGCATTAAGTTGACGGGGGCGTCATCTTTGCGTCGTCAGCCTGAGTGAGGATATGCCCATGGCCATGGTCGACACCGCCGAGCGTCCCGTCTTCCGCGCCGCCGCGCCCAAGATGCAGTGGGGCCACGCCCTGCGCTCGCTGCGCCGCCTGCTGAACGACAAGGAAGACACCACCGCGGTGTTCGAGATCATGCGGGCGCTGAACGGCGTCTCGACGGCCAAGGGCTATCTGAAGCTGCTGGAGACCCGCGAGGGCGGCCGCATCGCCTATGAGCGGCGGGAGTTCGCCGAGCGGCTGATGGATGACGCCTGGCTCGACGCGATGCCGCAGGGCAGCGTCGGCGCCGCCTACCGCAGCTTCATCCGCGCCGAACAGCTTTCCGCCGACGGCCTGGCCGAGATCAGCCGCCAGGGCGCATCGCACGTGGACGAACAGCATCCCTACGCCTGGATGGGCCGGCGCACCCGCGACGTGCACGACATCTGGCACATCCTTTCCGGCTATCACCGCGACGGCCTGGGCGAGGCCTGCCTGGTGGCCTTTTCCTACGCCCAGACCAGGGGCCTCGGCTGGGCGCTGATCGGCCTGGGCGCGGCGTCGCGCGCCCGCAAGGCCAAGGCCTACCCCTATGTGAAGGCGATCTGGCAGGGCTATCGCCGCGGCAAGGCCGCCAAGTGGCTGTTGGGCGAGGACTACGAGGCGCTGATGGCCGAACCGCTGGAGGCCGCCCGCCGCCGCCTGGGCATCACCCCGCCCACGATCTACGACGCGATCCCCGTCGAGGCGCGGGATCAATCGCTGCCCAAGGCCGCGTAGCCCGCAACACCGCACGTTCCGACCATCGCCGGGGCGAGCGGAATCAGGAGTCCTAGTCCTCGCGCTTTTTCGCTTCCAGCTCGCGGCGGATGCGCTCGGCTTCCAACTGCGAGGCCAGCTTCGTCGGCTTGGCGAGGCCGAACAGGCCGCGGTTCTGCGCGGCCTTGGCCTTGGCGTCCGCCTTGGCGCGCGCCTTGCGCGCCTTGTTGAGATTGATCGGCTCGACCATCCACGAAACTTCCCACGGTCTGCCGGGTTTCCCAAGCCTCAACCGCTTAGGAGACGCAAGATGATTCAAGCTTCCCAGATCCGCGAACACATGGACGTGGTGGGCTCCGACGGCGGCCACGTCGGTCGGGTCGACAAGGTGATGGGCGACGAGATCGAACTGACCAAGCTCGACATCGCCGCGGGCCTCAAGCACCACATGATCCCCTTGAGCTGGGTGGAGATGGTCGACGACGACACTCTGCGCCTCAACATGACCAAGGACGCCGCCAAGGCCGCCTGGCGCACCAAGCACTGAAGGTTCGGCGCTAGCCGAAGCCATCGGGCCCATGCCACCTTAGCGGCGGCATGGGCGACGCCGTCGCCCGACCTGTGATCCGGAGTGGCGGTGAAGCCTTCGATCCTGCTCGCGGCCGCGTTGGCGGCGGCCGCCCTGGCCGTCCCTGCGCTGTCGGTTCGCGCGGCCAAGCCCGTGGTCTGCGCCCAGTGCGTGAAAGCCAACATGCAGCGCCTGGCCGGCGACGAGCTCCGTGGCCGCGGCTGCGGCACCGAGGACGAGCATGTCGCCGCCCGTTTCGTCGCCGAGACCCTGAAACGCTATGGTGTCGCGCCGGGCGCCGGGGTCGACAGCTATCTGCAGGCCGTCCAGCTCTCGACCCCGACCGCCGCCGCGACGCCGGCCCTCCGCTTCAGCGCCGGCGCCGCTCAGGTCGACCTGGCCCAGGGCCGCGACATGGTCGCGCTCGAGCCGCCGCCCGCCCTGGAGGCGCCGTTCGTGCGGCTGACCGACGCCCACGTCGCCCCGGAGGCGGTGGCGGGCAAGATCGTCGTCTACGACAGCTCGATCTATGACGCCCCCGGCGTCCAGGGCCTTCTGCGGGCCGGGGCCGCGGCGGTGCTGACGCCGGCCAGCGACGTGATCGAGGCCCACTGGACGGAGCTCGCGGGCCGGCCGCCGGGACGCACCCAGATCGCGGGCGTGGAACGGCGCGCTCCGCGGCGGACCGGCGTCACCATCTTCGCCAAGCCCGAGGCCCTCGCCGCCCTGCGCGGGCTGCCGGAGGGCCAGGCGCGGCTGGACGCGCCCCAGGGGCCGCCCCGCGAGCGGACCACCTATGCGGTGACCGGCGTCCTGCACGGCTGGGCGCCGGACGCCGACCGGCATGCGGTGCTGCTGAGCGCGCACTACGACCACCTGGGCGTCCGCGACGGCGTGATCTTCCACGGCGCCAACGACGACGCTTCGGGCACGGCGGCGGTGCTGGAATTCGCCCGCATCCTGGGCTCCGGCGCCAAGCATCGGCGGACCGTCTATTTCTCGCTGTTCGGTTGCGAGGAGGAGGGCGGGCTGGCGGCCCAGGCCTTCCTGGCCCATCCGCCCATGGAGATCGGCGACCTGGCGGCCAACCTCGAGTTCGAGATGATCGGCGTCGACGATCCGAAGCACCCGGGCTTCCTGATGCTGACCGGCTGGGAACGGTCGAACCTGGGGCCGACGCTGGCGGCGCACGGCGCGCGCATCGGGCCCGATCCCTATCCGGAGCAGAACTTCTTCTCCCGCTCGGACAACTACCAGCTCGCCCTGCGCGGCGTAGTCGCCCAGACCATCAGCGCCTGGCCGATCCCGCCGACCTACCACGCCGCCAGCGACGACCTGGCCCACGTCGACCTGAACCTGATGGACCAGGTGATCGGCTCGCTGGTCGCGCCCGTCGCCTGGCTGCTGGACTCCGACTTCCAGCCGGCCTGGACTCCCGGCCAGAAGCCCTGAGGCCTACTTCACCGCTGCGCAGAACCGCTGGATGCGCGAGCAGGCGTCTTCCAGCGCCGCGTTGGAGGTCGCGTAGCTGATCCGGAAGTGCGGCGAGAGGCCGAAGGCCGCCCCGAACACCACCGAAACGCCCTCGGTCTCCAGCAGTTCGACGGCGAAGTCCTCGTCGCTGGCGATCGTCTTGCCCGACGGGGCGGCCTTGCCGATCAGCTCGGCCACCGACGGATAGACGTAGAAGGCGCCTTCCGGCGTCGGGCAGCGGATGCCGCGCGCCTGGTTCAGCATCGAGACCACCAGGTCGCGGCGTTCCTCGAACAGCTTGGCGTTGGCGGGGATGAAGTCCTGCGGCCCGTTCAGCGCCTCGACCGCCGCCCACTGCGAGATCGACGAGGGGTTGGAGGTCGTCTGGCTCATCACCTTGGCCATCAGCTTGATCAGCGGCTCGGGACCGGCCGCATAGCCGATCCGCCAGCCGGTCATGGCGTAGGCCTTGGAGACCCCGTTCATGGTCAGGGTGCGCTCGTAGAGCGCGGGCTCCACCTGGGCGATGGTGGTGAACTGGAAGCCGCCGTAGACGAGGTGCTCGTACATGTCGTCGGTCAGGATCCAGACGTGCGGGTGGCGCAGCAGCACCTCGGCGAGCGCCTTCAGCTCGGCCCGGGTGTAGGCCGCCCCCGACGGGTTGGAGGGCGAGTTCAGCAGCAGCCAGCGCGTCTTGGGCGTGATCGCCGCCTCCAGCGCCTCGGCCGAGAGCTTGAAGCCGGTCTCGGCCCGGGTCGGCGCGGCCTTGGGCTGGCCGCCGGCCAGCATCACGATATCCCAGTAGCTGACCCAATAGGGCGTCGGGATCACCACCTCGTCGCCGGGGTTGAGCGTGGCGATCATGGCGTTCCAGATCACCGGCTTGCCGCCCGGCGAGACGTTCACCTGGGAGGGCTTGTAGGTCAGGCCGTTCTCGCGGGCGAACTTGCCGCAGATGGCTTCCTTCAGCTCCGGGATGCCGTCGACGGTGGTGTACTTGGTCTTGCCCTCGCGGATCGCCTTGATGGCCGCTTCCTTGATGTTGTCGGGCGTGTCGAAGTCCGGCTCGCCGGCGGCCAGCGAAATGATGTCGCGCCCGGCCGCCTTCAGCTCGCGCCCTTTCTGGTCGGCCGCCAGGGTGGCGGACGGCTTCACGCGCGACAGGGCGGTGGATTCAAGCGACATGGCGGGCAAGGCTCCCGGGGGTTCGAGATGACGGAACGGCCGTCGCTTTAACCTAAGCCGCCCGTCCGGTGAACCCGACTCACCCCACGATGTTGGAAGCGTCGATGTCGGTGAGGTTCCGGCCGAGGAGCTCGATGGCCCCCAGGTGTTCGGGGCCCCTGGGCGGGAGCACATCGCCAAAGATGACGACATCCGACCCCACCTGGATGGCCACCACGTGGTTGGGCGATGGCGCGCCGACCAGATTCAGCGCCGCGGCGAACGTCGGAGCCGCAATTTCCTGATAGTTGATCTGACTGGGCAAGAGACCGGTGACGCTGATCCGGTCTTCGTGGGACCAGTCCGACACTTGCGCGATTTGCCCATCAGCCGGGGCCGACGGCGCGCCCGAGTTGAGGAACGCGAAGGTGACGACAAAGACGTCGGCTCCGCTGCCGCCCGTCAGGAACATCTGCCCGTTATATCCTCCCTCCAGAGTGTCGTTGCCGGCTCCGCCGTCGAGGTGGACGCCAGCGCCTCCGCTCAGAAGGTCATCGCCGTCGCCGCCGGAGATCGAGTTGGCGCCCGTACCGCCGCCGATCGTATCGTTACCGGACCCGCCATCGACGGAGGAGCCGCTTCCGTTGAGCAACTGAATGTCGTCGTCGCCGTCCTCCCCAAAGATCGTCTTGCCGCCGCCGAGTTCAGCAAAAATGCTGTCGTCGCCGCTACCGCCGTGGATGGTTTCGGCAAGTGTTGAATCGCTCGAAATCGTGTCGTTGCCGGTCCCACCGTCCACGAAATTGCGGCCGTCGCTGATGACGATCCCGTCGTTTCCGTCGCCTCCGGAAAATGTGTCGCCAGAGGTCGCGTTAGGACCAATCAGCACGTCGTTGCCGGCGCCGCCGTCCAGCGAGCTTCCTCCAGCGCCAATGCCCTTCAGATAGTCATTGCCATCTTCGCCGAAGAGCTGGCCGTGGCCAGTCAGGCTGTCGTTGCCAAGGTTCCCATCGAGATATCCGGCGCCCGCATTGGCGCCGACGATCGTGTCGTCGCCCTGCCCGCCAAGCACGGTGTCCCGCAAGCCACCGCTTTGGAAGGAGTCGTCGCCCCTGTTCCCTTGCAGGAAGTCGTCGTGAGCGCCCGAGGTCGTTATGATCGTGTCATTGCCCTGGCCGCCGTAGATGGTGGCCTGACCGCCGGACTGCAGCGAGTCGTCGCCTTGATTTCCCTGAAGAAGCCCTCCGTGGGCGCCGAGGGCCATCGCGTCGTTGCCGCCTCCGCCAAATGCAGCGCTTGGTGGAATTTGATCGCCGAACTGCACTCCGTCGCGCTCGGGCGCGCCAACCCACAGCGCCGAATTGTCGGATTGGAACGAGAAGAACGAGCCCGTCGCGGAGACCGAAACATTGAATTCCGCACTGTGTGTCCCCACCGCGATCTCGATGTCACCGTTGCCGAGATAGGTGACGGTTGACTGGACCGCGGTCCCTGTCCCGAAGACAAGCCTGTCGTTCGGCGTGAAGGTCAGAGCCTGCAACGCCGTCATGGTTTCGAAGGTGAAGACCGTCATTTCGCCCCCGGCGCCGCGCGACGCGTCCACGGCGGGGAACGCGCGCAACTGTTGCGAGCACTTAGCCCTGCGTGATGACGCCTGCCAAGCGCCCGTCGACCTCAGATCAGGTTGTGGCTCGGGTCGAAGTCACTGAGCGAGCGGCCGACCAGGTCGATGACGCTGGTGGGCCCTCCGGAGCCGCCGGCGAAGATGATGACGTCGGATCCCACCTGCACGCCCACGAAGCTGAAGTGGTTCTGGGTTGTGAGGGTCGTCGCCCTGGCGACGGCGGTGGCGTAGTCCGGCGCCGTGGTCGAGATGAAATCGGACGGATTGGGGGTGTAGCCCTGGAAGCTCAGCTTGTCGTCGGTGCTGGACCAGTCGGTGATTTGGGGCACCGTGCCTGGCGTGGTCGTGCCTGCGACCAGGATGAACTTGTCCGAGCCGGCGCCGCCGGTGATCACGTCGGGCCCGCCGGAGCCGGTGATGGTGTCGTCTCCAGCGCCTGCGTTGATGACGTAATGGCTGGAATGCAGCGCGGAGATCAGATCATCGCCCGCGCCGCTGATGATCGTGCCCGTTCCTCCGCTGGCGGTGATGGTGTTGTTGCCCTCGCCCCCCTCCAGCAGCTGGCTTTGACCGCCCGAGTCAGAGAGCCTGTCGTTGCCATTGCCGCCCGTGAGCGTGTCCTGGGCCTGGCCGCCCTCGATCGTGTCGTTACCCTCTCCCCCGTCCATGCTCGCACCGCTCGCAGCGCCGATGACGTTGGAGCTCAGCACATCATCGCCGTTGCCGCCGAGAATCGTGTCGAAGCCGCCCGGCGTGCCCGTGCCTGTGAGCGTGTCATTGCCGTCTTCCCCCAAGAGCTGGCCGCTGCCGGTGATCTGGTCGTTGCCCAGGTTGCCGTCGAGGATCCCGCTTCCACCACGAATGACATCGTTGCCCTGGCCGCCCAGGATCGTGTCGTGCGTTCCGCCTTGCAGGAAGTCGTCGCCCTTGTTGCCTTGCAGGAAGTCGTCGTGGCCATTCGCGGTGAGGAAGTCGTCGCCCTGGCCGCCATAGAGGGTCGCGGAGCCGCCGAGCGCGGTGATCTGGTCATTCCCTTGGTTTCCCTGCGCGACGCCGCCACCCGCGCCCAACGTGAAGCTATCGTCGCCGCCGCCGCCGAACAGCGCCGCGGAATTGCTGTCTTGTTGAAGGTTCCTGAGGTTGGCGTTGGAGTCACCGACGTAGAGGTGGCTGCCGTCCGAGAAGTTGAAGTAGCCCGACTGGGAAGCCACCGCCAGCGAGCCCGAAAACTCGACGCTCAGGGCTCCGACCGATACCGTGATGTCGCCGTTCCCATCGTAGGTGACCGTGGCTTGAATGGCCGTGCCGTGGGTGAAAGAAAGCGTATCGCTGGAGCTAAACGCGAGGGCCTGCGACGGCGTCAGGTTCTCGAAGATAAAGGCCGCCATCGGTCCCCCCGGACGCTAAGCGATGCGTTCGCCGGCGGGAACGCATCGCAACTCTTGCGCGAGCTTAGCCGTGCGCCGCTATACATTCCAGGGGTGCGGAACAAGCATGCTCACGTGACGCACGTTCCTCCCCAAGGCCAAGCTTGACCCTGCCGAGGTTCTCGGCGACCTCAAGGCCCTGATGCGCCGCCTCTTCCAAGTCCTGTCGAACATGGACGCCCAGGCGTGGCGGACGCTGGTGGTGTCGTTCCTGCTGCTGGGCGGCGTGGGCCTGGTGTTCGTGTTCGGCGCCCAGCTCCTGGGGTTCAACGGGGCGGCGACCGTGCAGGCCTGGATGAAGGCCGCCTCCGGTCCCTGGTCGCTGCCGGTGGCGGTGCTGGCCTTCGCGGGGCTCGCCTTCGTGGGCGTGCCGCAGATCATGCTGATCGCCGCGGCAGTGGTGGCGTTCGGCCCGCAGGCGGGCTGCCTCTATAGCTGGATCGGCACCATGGCCTCTTCGCTGGTGGGCTTCTACCTGGGCCGCGCGGCCGGGGCGAAGGCGCTGGAGCGGTTCTCAGGCCCCGGCGTGGCGCGCTTCATGGGCCTGCTGGCCCGGAACGGCGTCTTCGCCAGCTTCATCGTGCGGCTGGTGCCTTCGGCGCCCTTCATCGTGGTCAACATGGCGGCGGGCGTGACGCCCATGCGGGTGGTCGACTTCACGCTCGGGACCGCGATCGGCATCGTGCCGAAGATCGTGCTCACCGCCTTCGCCGGCCATTCGATCTTCCGGGTGCTGCGCGGCGAGATCGGCAAGGACGCGCTCTGGCTCGCGGTCATAGCCGCGGCCTGGGTGGGGATCGGACTGGCGGCGCGGGCATGGCTGCGCCGGCGAGAGAAGGAGGCCGTTTGATGCTGAAGCTGTTCCACGCCTGGGGCTCCTGCTCCCTGGCCTCGGCGATCGCGCTGGAGGAGGCCGGCGCCCCGCACGAGCTGGTCATCATGGACACCAAGGCCGGCGACCAGCGGAAGCCGGACTACCTCGCCATCAATCCCAAGGCCCGGGTGCCGGCGCTGGCGACCGACCGGGGCGTGCTGACCGAGACGCCGGCGATCCTCGCCTGGATCGCCCAGGCCTGGCCGGCGGCGCAGCTCGCGCCCCTGGACGACCCCTTCGCCTTCGCCAAGGCCCAGGCCTTCAACAGCTACCTCTGCTCTACGGTGCATGTGGCGCACGCCCACAAGCATCGCGGCTACCGCTGGACGGACGACGCGGCGGCCCAGGCGGCGATGACCAAGGACGTGCCGAAGAACGAGATCGCCTGCTTCCGCCTGATCGAGGACGAGATGTTCGAGGGCCCCTGGGTGCTGGGCGAGGCCTTCTCGATCTGCGACGCCTATCTCTTCACCCTGTTCGGCTGGCTCCCAGGCGACGGCGTGGACACCGCCCAGTTCGAGCGCCTCGCCGACCACAGCCGCCGCGTCGCCGAACGGCCCGCCGTGCGCAAGGTTCTTGCCCTGCAAGCGGCCTAGCACCCCATTCGACGCAAGATGCTTGCGCCGCGAAGGCCGTTTCGGTAGACGCATCGGCCATGCGCACGCGCTCCGCCAGCCTGCTTCTTCTCGACCTGGGGCTTAGCCGCCCCTGGGCGCCTCTCTAGGCTGCGCGTCTTCGCGGCCGGGCGTCTCAGGGGATTTCCCGCGCCCGACCCCAGCAAACTCCCGCGAAGAGGCCTTTGAAATGACCGCCCCCGTATCCGAATCCGCTCCCGCCCCGCGCTCAGAGCGCGACCGGGTCGTCGTCTTCGACACCACCATGCGCGACGGCGAGCAGTCGCCGGGCGCGTCCATGTCGCTGGAAGAGAAGATCGAGCTTTCCAAGATCCTTGAGGAAATGCGCGTCGACGTGATCGAGGCGGGCTTCCCCATCGCCTCCAACGGCGACTTCGAGGCCGTGCGCCAGATCGCCGAGCTGGTGACCGAAAGCACCGTCTGCGGCCTGGCGCGCGCGGGCATGGCCGACATCGACCGCTGCGCCGAGGCGATCCGCAAGGCCAAGCGCGGCCGCATCCACACCTTCCTGTCCACCAGCCCCAGCCACCGCGACCACATCCTGCATGCCTCGCAGGAGGACATCCTGGAGATGATCACCAAGTCGGTGAGCCATGCGCGCAACCTGTGCGGCGACGTGGAGTGGTCGGCCCAGGACGCCACCCGCACCGAACAGGACTTCCTGCGCCGCTGCGTCGAGGCCGCCATCAAGGCCGGCGCCGGCACGATCAACCTGCCCGACACCGTGGGCTACAGCTACCCCACGGAATACGCCGAGATGTTCCGCGACATCCTGGAGAACGTCGACGGCGCCGACAGGATCGTGCTCTCGACCCACTGCCACAACGACCTGGGCCTGGCGGTCGCCAACTCGCTGGCCGGCGTCCAGGGCGGCGCGCGGCAGGTGGAGGTGGCGATCAACGGCATCGGCGAGCGGGCCGGCAACGCGGCGCTCGAAGAGATCGTCATGGCCCTGAAGGTGCGCGGCGACCAGTTGCCGTTCTTCACCGGCGTCGAGACCCAGCACATCACCCGCGCCAGCCGATATGTCTCCGCGATCACCGGCTTCCCGGTGCAGTTCAACAAGGCCATCGTCGGCAAGAACGCCTTCGCCCACGAGAGCGGCATCCACCAGGACGGGATGCTGAAGGACCGCGGCACCTACGAGATCATGAGCCCCGAGACGGTGGGGCAGGGCGCCTCGAACCTGGTGATGGGCAAGCACGCCGGGCGCGCGGGCTTCCGCGAAAAGCTGCGGACGCTCGGCTATGAGCTCGGCCAGAACGCGCTGAACGAGGCCTTCCAGCGCTTCAAGGATCTGGCCGACAAGAAGAAGCACGTCTTCGACGACGACATCGTGGCCCTGGTCGACGACGCCCTGGCGTCAGGCGCCGACCGGATCCAGGTGAAGAACCTGCGGGTCATCGCCGGCACCGAGGGCCCGCAGGAGGCCTTCCTGACGGTGACCATCGAGGGCGAGGAGAAGTCCGCCAACGCCACCGGCGACGGCCCGGTCGACGCGGTGTTCAACGCCATCCACAAGGTCGCCCCGCACGACGCGATCCTGCGCCTCTTCCAGGTGCACGCGGTCACCGAGGGCACCGACGCCCAGGCGCAGGTCTCCGTCCGCCTCGAGGAGGATGGCCGGATCGCCACCGGCCAGGCGGCGGACACGGACACGCTCACGGCCTCGGCCAAGGCCTATGTCAACGCGCTCAACAACCTCACGGCGCGCAAGGAAAAGACCGACCCCGGGGCGATCGCGTCAGGGTTCTGAGGCGCTTTCCCTCCCCTCATGGGGAGGGCGGCGAGCGCAGCGAGACGGGTGGGGAAGTCGCGTTCAAGCGCGAGCGCCGCATTCCGGCCCGCACTTCCCCACCCTGGCCGCTCCGCGGCCTGTCCCTCCCCGAAACGGGGAGGGGAAGTGAGTTGAAATGCTCTGGATCCTTCTCACCGCCGCGGCGGCGCCGCTGCAGGTGGCGCGCAATGCGCTGCAGCGGGGACTGGTGGGCGACGCCGGGCCCTGGGGCGCGACCCTGGTGCGGTTCCTGTTCGGCCTGCCGTTCTCGCTCCTGCTGTTCGGAGTCGTGGCCGCCCTGACGCCGGGTGCGGCGCCGGACCCGACGCCGCGGTTCCTGATCGCTGTGGCGGTCGGCGCCGTCAGCCAGGTCGGGGCGACCGCGGCCCTGCTGATGGCCATGCGGACCTCCGGCTTCGCGGTGGCGACCTTCATGCAGCAGTCGTCGCTGCCGCTGGGCGCCCTGATCGGCTACTTCGTGTTCGGCGATCGGCTGAGCGTCGTGCAATGGGCGGGCTTGGCCACGACCACAGCGGCGCTGCTGGCGCTGTCCTGGCCCGGCCGGGAGCGGGCGACCGGCGCGGCGGCGGGATCGCTCTACGGCCTGGCCTCGGGCCTGGCCTTCGCCGTGGCGCTGAACGGCTACCGCCAGGCGGGGCTGGCGCTCGAGCCGGCGCATCCGGTCTATTCGGCGACGGCGGCGCTGTGCCTGGCGCAGGCGCTTCAGTCCCTGGTGATGGTGGTGCTGCTGGCCGCGGTCCGGCCCGGCGCCTTGCGCGCGGTCGGCGCCTCCTGGCGGGTCTCGCTGGGCGCCGGGTTCTTCGGCACGGCGGCCTCGGCCTTCTGGTTCTCCGCCCTGGCGCTGGCGCCGGCGGGCCAGGTGCGCGCGGTGGGCGTCATCGAAGGCCCGATCGCCGCCGCCGCCGGCCGCCCGCTCTTCAAGGAGCGGCTTTCCCCGCGCCAGTTGGCCGGCGGGGCGCTGGCCGCGATGGGGGTCGTGGCGACCGCGCTCGGCTAAGGCGCGCGTGACAGGCCGCCATTCGATGCTAGGCTCGTTCGGCAGTTCGATCGCATAACGAGGCGACGTGACATCCCAACCCCTGCTCAACGCGGCGCTGTCCCTGCGCCGGGGCGAAGGCTCCCGCGTCGGGCCGGACCGCATCGCCCTGCTCGAAGCCCTGGGCGAACTCGGCTCGATCCGCGCGGCCGCCGAGCGCGTCGGCCTCAGCTACCGCGGCGCCTGGGACGCGGTGCAGGCGCTGAACAACCTCTTCGAGGCGCCGCTGGTCGCCACCCAGGCGGGCGGCCGGCAAGGCGGGACGGCCGAGCTGACGGCCGCCGGCCGCGCCCTGATCGGCGCCTTCCATCGGGTCGAGGCGGAACTGGCGCAGGTCACGGCCCGGCTCGACCGGGGCCTTGCCGGCGCCGAGGATCTCGGCCGCCTTTTCTGGAGTCTTGGCATGCAGACCAGCGCCCGCAACGCCCTTCGGGGGATCGTCACCGCCATCGCCGATGGGGCGGTCAACGCCGAGGTCACCCTGCAGGTGGCCGGCGAGGTGGAGATCGTCGCCGTCGTCACCCGCGACAGCGTCGCGGCCCTGCGCCTGGCGGTCGGCAAGCCGGTCATCGCCCTCATCAAGTCGAGCTTCGTGGTCCTGGCCAAGGGCGAGGGCCTGGTGACCTCGGCCCGCAACCAGATCAAGGGCGTGGTCGCCTCGCGCACCGACGGGGCGGTCTCCAGCGAGATCACCCTGACCATCGCCGACGGCAAGACGCTCACTGCCAGCATCACCCGCGAAAGCGCCGAGGCCATGGGCCTGGCGGAGGGCGAGGCGGTCACGGCGCTGGTCAAGGCGCCGCATGTGATCCTGGCCGTGGAGTAGACGCATGAAACGCGCGGTTCTCATCGCCCTCGCCGCGGCCCTGGCGGCCGGTCCCGCCGCGGCCCAGACCCTGAGCCTTGCCGGCGAGACCGGGCAGACCGCGACGGTGACGGCCGCCCAACTGGCCGCCCTGCCGCATATCCACGTCCAGGTCATGCAGCACGGCCAGCCCCACGCTTACGACGGCGTGCTGCTGAGCGACCTCCTGGCCAAGGTGGGCGCGCCGCACGGCGAGGGCATCAAGGGCCGCGAACTCGCCACCGTGGTGCGCCTCAGCGCCAAGGACGGCTATCAGGTCGTCGTCAGCCTCGCGGAGACCGACGCGGTCACCCGTGCGGCGAAGATGATCGTCGCCGACCGCGAGGCCGGCGCGCCGCTGAAGCCCGAGGAGGGTCCGTTCCGCCTGGTCGTCGAGGACGATCTGCGGCCCGCCCGCTCCGCGCGCCAGTTGGAGAGGATCGAGGTCCTGAACCTCTCGACCCTGACAAAGGCCAAGGCCAAGCCGTAACCGGCGAGCCTCGGCGCGCGGCGCTAGGGCGCACGCTGCTCTTTATGCCTTGAATTCGACCAGAGGGCAGGGCAGGGAACGCCAAGTCATCCGGTAATTCGTAACGACTCGACGCTAGATTGAGCGTACGCGGTGTCGTTTCGGACCGTCGGCAACGCCATCCCTTCTCAGCCCCCAGTCTCCAGGGCCCTCCATGATCTCTTCGCTCTTCGGCGCCATTTCCAACGACATCGCCATCGATCTCGGCACCGCCAACACCCTGATCTACATGAAGGGCAAGGGCATCGTGCTGAACGAACCCTCGGTGGTCGCGCTTCGCAACGTCGGCGGCCGCAAGGTCGTCCACGCCGTCGGCATCGAGGCCAAGCAGATGCTGGGCCGCACGCCGGGCCACATGGAAGCCATCCGTCCCATGCGCGACGGGGTCATCGCCGACTTCGAAGTCGCCGAGGAGATGATCAAGTACTTCATCCGCAAGGTTCACAACCGCAAGGGCTTCGTGAACCCCAAGGTGATCGTCTGCGTGCCGTCGGGCGCGACCGCGGTGGAACGCCGCGCGATCAACGACTCCTGCCTCAACGCCGGCGGCCGACGCGTGGGCCTCATCGACGAGCCGATGGCCGCGGCGATTGGCGCCGGCCTGCCGATCCACGAGCCCACCGGCTCGATGGTGGTCGACATCGGCGGCGGCACCACCGAGGTGGCCGTGCTTTCGCTCTCCGGCATCGTCTATTCGCGCTCGGTCCGCGTCGGCGGCGACAAGATGGACGAGGCGATCATCTCCTACATGCGGCGCAACCATAACCTCCTGATCGGCGAGACCACGGCCGAGCGGATCAAGAAGGAGATCGGCACCGCCCGCGCGCCGGCCGACGGCGAGGGCCTGTCCATCGAGGTCAAGGGCCGCGACCTGATGCAGGGCGTGCCGCGCGAGGTCCGCATCAGCGAAAAGCAGGCGTCCGACGCCCTGTCCGAGCCCGTCGGCCAGATCGTCGACGCGGTGAAGATGGCGCTGGAAGCCACGCCGCCGGAACTCGCCTCCGACATCGCCGACAAGGGCATCATGCTGACGGGCGGCGGCGCCTTGCTGCGCGGCCTGGACGCCGAGATCCGCGACCACACCGGCCTGCCGGTGACGGTGGCCGATGACCCGCTCTCCTGCGTCGCCCTGGGGTGCGGCAAGGTGCTCGAACATCCGAAATGGATGAAGGGCGTCCTCGAATCCACGCTAGCCTAAACGCGGCTTGAGTCGCTGCGCTGGTGCGGGCGCGGGGGCGCCGCTGGAACGAGGCCTTGAGTGTCCTTAAGGGACAATCCGCTCGGTGAACTGAAGGTCCCGCTGACCTGGGCGGCGGCCATAGCCCTCATCGTGGCCGTCGTGGCGGCGACCGCCATCCTGCTGTCCGACCGCCGCGAGACCTTCAAGGCCGAGGCCTACGGCGTCTCGCGCAAGGCCAGCGACACGGTGCTGGCGCCGGTGGGGGACTTCCTGGCGACGCCGGGCCGCTGGATCGGCGGAGGCTTCGACACGGTGCGCGACTACTTCGGCGCCGCCTCGGAAAACGCCGACCTGAAGACCGAGCTCAAGGAAATGCGCCAGTGGCGCGACGTCGCTATCGCGCTGCGCGACGAGAACGCCCGCTACCGGACCCTGCTGGGCCTGAAGACCGACCCGCCGATCCCCATGGTCGCCGCCCGCGTGGTCACCGATAGCCACGGGCCTTTCGCCGACACCCGCCTGGCCAACGCCGGGCGCGAACGCGGGGTGAAGGTGGGCAATCCGGTGATGAGCGAGAACGGCCTGGTCGGCCGGGTGATCGGGGTGACGGACGGGGCCAGCCGGGTCCTGCTGCTCACCGACATCGCCTCGCGCACGCCGGTGAGGATCGACCGCACCAATGCGCGGGCCATCCTGACCGGAGACGGCGGCCCCAATCCGCGGCTCGACTACCTGCGTGGCCGCGACCCGATCCGCGAGGGCGACCGGCTGCTGACCTCCGGCGACGGCGGCGTGGTGCCGCGCGGCCTGCCGGTGGGCACGGCGGTGCGCGGGCTGGACGGCCGCTGGCGCGTCGTGCTGGCCTCCGACCGCGCGCCTATCGACTTCGTCCGCATCCTGCTCTTCGAGGACTTCACCCAGGTGGTGAACCTGAAGCAGCTCAGCCAGGCGCCGACCCCGCCGCCCACGCCCGGTCCCGGCATGCCCAAGCTGCCCGGGACGGAGCCTGCCGACGCCGCATCCGCGCCATCGCCGGCCGGCGCGCCGGTCAAGCCGCCGGCGGGCGCCGCCGCCCCGGTCGTCGCCAAGTCGGCCGCGCCGCAGTCGAAACCCTCGGCCGACAAGAAACCACCCGATGGGCCCAAGGCCGGAGCGCCGAAAGCGGCGAGCGCGAAGCCCGACGCCACGCCGCCGGCGGTCAAGTCCGGCGCCAAGACCCCGGCGACCAAGGCCGACGGCGCGGCGAAGCCGCCCGCCAGGCCGAAGCCGAAAACCCCGCCTGCCGCCGGAGGCGACGGATGAGCGCCGCCCGGGGGTTGCAGCCGTGGCGCTGGCTGGGCGTGCCCATGCTGCAGGCGGTCGTCGCGACCATCCTGTTCGGCATCCCGCTGCGCGCCTTCGGCTGGCAATTGCCGCAGCCGATCTTTCCCATGGCCCTGGCCTTCGCGTGGGCGGTGATCCGGCCTTCGATCCTGGCGCCCTTCGCGATCCTGATCCTCGGCCTGCTGCTAGATGTCTACTGGGGTGGACCGCTGGGCCTGTGGGCGCTGTGCCTGTTGATCGCCTACGGCGTCGCGCTTTCGGGACGCAGCATGATGGCGGGGCAGAGCCAGGCGATCCTCTGGGCCTGGTACGGCCTGACCACAGCGACGGCCATGGTGGCGGGCTACCTCTTCGTCATGCTGGATTCGCGATCTTCGCCCGGCATCGTCCCAATGCTCTGGCAATTCGTCGCCACAATCGTGCTCTATCCCTTTGCGCAGCGGCTCATCGACCTCTTCGAGGACGCCGACGTGAGATTCCGGTAGGGGCGCCGGCGATGTCCGAGCCATCTATTTTCTTCGCCGAGGTCAACGAACGGCAGGGGGTCTTCCACCGCCGAGCCTTTCTGCTGGGCGGCATCGCGGGTCTGGGCCTCGTCGCTCTGGGTGCGCGGCTCGCCCACCTGCAACTGATCGAGACCGAGCGCTACACCAAGCTGTCGGCCAGCAACCAGTTCAACTTCCGCCTGACGCCGCCGCCGCGCGGCCTGATCGTCGACCGCAATGGCGTGGTGCTGGCCTCCAACCGCCCGAACTTCCGGCTGATGGTGGCCAAGGACAAGGGCATCGACCCCGCGCAGACCCTGAAAACGCTGGCCGAGTTCGTGCCGATGGACGACGGGCGCCAGGCAAGGCTGCTGCGCGAGATCTCCAATGCGCCGCGCAAGTCGCCGGTGCAGATCATGGAGGACATGAGCTGGGAGCAGTTCAGCGCGATCAACATCCGCGCGCCCGAGCTGCCCGGGGTCACCGCCGACATGGGCGAGGTGCGGGTCTATCCCTACGGCGGGGCCTTCGCCCACGTGATCGGCTACGTGGCCAAGGTCAACAAGTCCGACCTCAGCGACACCGGGCCCAACGCCGACCCGATCCTTTTGAACCCCGGCTTCCGCATCGGCCGCCAGGGGGTGGAGCAGGCCTTCGACCTGGCCCTGCGCGGCAAGCCCGGCGCCCAGAAGGTCGAGGTCGACGCCAACGGCCACGAAGTGGCCACCGACCCCGCCGGCGACATCAAGGCGATCCCTGGCAAGGAGATCGTGCTGACCCTGGACGCGGACATCCAGAACCGGGCGATGGAGGTGTTCGGCGAGCAGTCCGGCGCGGCGGTGATGATGGACTGCCGCACGGGCGACATCCTGTGCATGTATTCCGGGCCCACTTTCGATGCGAACAAGTTCGTCCGTGGCCTGACCGGGATCGAGTACAAGGAGCTGGCCCAGTACGATCACAAACCGCTGTTCAACAAGGCCTTGACCGCCACCTACCCGCCGGGCTCGACCTTCAAGACGATGGTCGCCCTGGCCTGCCTGGAGAACGGCTACGATCCGGCCACCGTGCACGTCTGCAACAAGGCCTGGGCCTGGGGCGGCCGGGTCTGGCATTGCGACAAGGCGCACGGCTCCCTGGACCTGAAAGGCGGCATCGCCCAGTCCTGCGACATCTATTTCTACCAAGCGGCGCTGACGGTCGGGCCGGACAAGATCGCGGCGGTGGCGCGCAAGTTCGGCCTGGGCGAGATCTTCGACATCGGCATTCCGGGGCAGAAGCCGGGTCTTGTCCCCGACACCGCCTACAAGCGCCGGACGTTCAAGAAGGACCCGGTCTGGCACCCCGGCGAGACGCCCAGCATGGGGATCGGCCAGGGCTACACCCACCTCAATCCGCTGCAGCTCTGCGTGCAGGCGTCGCGCCTGGCCAATGGGCGCAAGGCGCTGCATCCACGGCTGGTGAAGTCCATCGGCGGCGTGGAGCAGCCCTCCGGCGCGGCCTTCGGCGACCTGCCGTTCGACGCCGCCCATATCGACTTCGTGCGCGGCGCGATGGCGGCGGTCACCATCTCGGGCACGGGAGCCGGTCTGAGCGACATGGGCCTGGGCGACATCAAGATGGCCGGCAAGTCGGGTACGGCCCAGGCGTTCAACTACACCGCCGGCCACGGCGGACAGAAGGGCGCAACCGGTGAGTGGAAGAATCGCGACCACGCCTGGTTCATCGCCTACGCGCCGGTGGACGAGCCGCGGTATGCGATGAGCGTGCTCGTCGAGCACGGCGGATTCGGCGCCAGCACCAGCGGGCCGCTGGCCCGAGAACTGCTCCGGGTCGCCTTGCTCAAGGATCCTGAGATCCGAGCGCGGGTCGAGAAACCGCTGCCGATACCAGAAGTTCAGGCCCCCGCGACCGACCCCGACGTCGTCGATCCCCCGACCCCGGCCGCCGCCGCCGTCCAGGCCGCGCAGCAGCAGCCCACATGACCGTCTCGGCCCTTACACGCCCCGGCGAGCGCGACCGGCTGGTCAACAAGTTCGGCGAGATCGACTGGATCTTCTGCCTGACCATCACCCTGATCGCCTGCGCAGGCGCAGTCATGCTGTTCTCCATCGCGGGCTCCTCGTGGAAGCCCTGGGCGGCCGCCCACCTGGCGCGCTACGCCCTGTTCTTCGCGATCATGATCGTCCTGAGCCTGATCGACCTGCGGGTGTGGTTCGCGCTGGCCTATCCGATCTACGGCGTGGGCTTCATGCTGCTGATCGCCGTGATGGTCGTGGGCCACCATGCGCTCGGCGCCCAGCGGTGGCTGCAGGCCGGGCCGATCACCATCCAGCCGTCCGAGATCATGAAGATCGGCCTGGTGCTGGCCCTGGCGCGCTTCTACCACGGCCTGTCGGGCAAGAGCGCCCAGCTCTCCTGGTGGCTGCTGGTCCCGGCGCTGCTGATCGTCGCGCCCGTGGCCCTGGTGGCCAAGCAGCCGGATCTCGGCACGGCGATCCTGATGCTGCTCACCGGGGCCATCGTGGTGATCCTGGCGGGGCTCTCCTGGCGGCTGATCGCCGTGGGCCTGCTCGGCGTGGCCGCGCTGGCCCCGCCGGTGATCATGTTCGGCCTGCACGGCTACCAGAAGCAGCGCCTGACCACCTTCCTCGATCCGCAGGCCGACCCGTCGGGCGCCGGCTACCACAACCTGCAATCCGCCATCGCCATCGGCTCCGGCGGCCTGCTCGGCAAGGGCTATGGCCTGGGGTCGCAGAGCCAGCTCAACTTCCTGCCGGAGAAGCAGACGGACTTCATCTTCGCCACCCTGGCCGAGGAGTTCGGCTTCGTGGGCTGCGCCTCGATCCTGGTGCTGTATGCCGCCGTGATCTTCATGGCCCTGAGGACCGCCTACCTGAGCCACAGCCACTTCGGCCGGCTGGCGGCGGCCGGGGTGACAGCGACTTTCGCCCTCTATGTGCTGATCAACGGCTCGATGGTCATGGGCCTGGCGCCGGTGGTGGGCGTGCCCATGCCGCTGCTCTCCTACGGCGGCACCGTCATGCTGACCGTCATGGTGGGCTTCGGCCTGGTGATGGCCGTGCGCGTCCACCGCTATTCCGAAGTCACCAGCGGCAAGGGCTCGCTCCTCTAGCGAGTCCTCGCCGTCCGGGATCTTCCTACTGCTTGGCGAGCGTCCCGCGGATCTCGCCGGCCTTGTTCGCCGCCGTGTGGACGTTGAAGTACACCTTGCCGGCGTTGAGGTCGGCGATCTGGGCGTCCGTCAGGGTGGCGACGCCCTTGATCGGGCTGGGCGACACAGTGGCGGGGACGATCGGCGGGCCGTCGCCGCCCGGGGCTGCGGCGTCATGGAAGTGGGCCGCCATGGCCGGGCCGGTCAGGTCCTTGTAGTTGACGGTATAGGTCAGGGTCTTGCCGTCGAGCATGGCGACGACGTCGCCGCTGCCCTTGACGCCGGCGGGCCCGGCCAGCTTGGCGGTATAGTGGGCCATCTGGGCCGAAGCCGCGCTGGCGACCATCAGGCTCATGGCCGCGACCGCGGCGAACAACGTATGACGCATCGGATGTTTCTCCTCCGTCTCCGGGCTGGTCCCGGACCGGGCGGCAGGTTGCGCGCGCTCGAGGCTGGGCGCAACCGGACTTCGACGCCCATCGGCCTAGAGGGAAAGCGCCTGGTCGGTGGCCCGGACCAGGGCGTCGACGATGCCCGGTTCGGTGGAGGCGTGGCCGGCGTCCCAGACCACCTCGAAGCGCGCCTGCGGCCAGGCGCCCTTCAGTTTCCAGGCGGCTTCCATCGGGGTCACCACGTCGAAGCGGCCCTGCACGATCCAGCCGGGAATGTCCTTCAGCTTGGCCGCGTTGTTCAGGATCCAGTCTTCTTCCGGGAAGAAGCCGTGATTGGCGAAGAAGTGGCACTCGATGCGCGCGAAGGCGATGGCGAAGTCGATCTCGTTGAACTTCGAGGGGCGCGCCTCCGGCCCGCGGATCGAGATGGTGTCGCCCTCCCACTGGCTCCAGGCGGCCGCGGCCTCGGCCTGCACGCGCCGGTCGGGGTGGGTGAGGCGCTTGTGGTAGGCGCCGATCATGTCGCCGCGCTCGGCTGCCGGGATCGGGGCGCAGAACCGCGCCCAGGCGTCCGGGAACAGCATGCAGGCCCCGTCCTGGTAGAACCAGGCGAGCTCGCGGTCGGTGAGCAGGAAGACCCCGCGCAGCACCAGGCTCTCCACCCGCTCGGGGTGCCGGATGGCGTAGGCCAGCGCCAGGGTCGAGCCCCAGGAGCCGCCGAACACGCACCACTTCTCGACGCCCAGGTGTTCCCGCAGCCGCTCGATGTCGGCGATCAGGCTCCAGGTGGTGTTGTCCTCGAGGCTGGCGTTGGGCCGGCTCTTGCCGCAGCCGCGCTGGTCGAACAGCGCCATGCGCCATTTCGCCGGATCGAAGAACCGGCGCATGGTCGGATTGATCGCGCCGCCCGGGCCGCCGTGCAGGATCACGCAGGGCTTGCCGTTCGGGGCGCCGCATTCCTCGTAGTAGATCTCGTGGACCCCGTCGGTGGGCAGCCAGCCGGTGGCGAAGGGCTCGTTGTCGACGAACAGACCCCGCCGGTTCGAGGCGGCCGAGACGGCGGGCGGCGGGGTGCTGCGTTCCATATCCGGCAATCTACTTCGGGAAGCGCGGTTCCAGCCAGTGAAGGATGAGACGTTCGCCGCGTGCGGCCTTTGCCGCCCACCTTTGCGGCAGATCGGCCTGGGCCGGAACGGGGGAAGACTTGGGAGCCAAAGACGCTAAGAAGGCCCCATGACGGCGACGCTTCCTCCCGAGCGCACCCCCTGGGGCCTGGTGGTCCTGCTGGGGGCGCTGACCGCCATGGGCCCGCTGGCCATCGACATGTACCTGCCGAGCCTGCCCTCGATCGGGGTAGGGCTGCGCGCCTCGCCCGGCGAGACCCAGGCGACGGTGTCCGCCTTCCTGGCGGGCATGGCGATCGGCCAGCTCTTCTATGGGCCGGCCTCGGACCGCCTGGGCCGCCGCCCGCCGGTGCTGTTCGGGGCCGCGGTCTATATCGCCGCTTCGGTCGCCTGTGGGTTCGCCGTCTCGCCCGCCATGCTGATCGGGGCGCGGTTCGTGCAGGCGCTGGGCGCCTGCGCCGGCGCGGTGGTGGCGCGCGCGGTGGTCCGCGACCGGTTCACCCACACCGAGACCGCGCGGATGCTGAGCCTGATGATGCTGATCATGGGCCTGGCCCCGATCCTGGCCCCGCTGCTGGGCGGCGCCTTGCTGGGCCTGGGCGGCTGGCGGCTCAACTTCTGGTTCATGGCGAGCTTCGGGGTCGCCGTGGGCCTGGCCGGGTTCTTCCGCCTGAAGGAAAGCCGCTCGGAGGAGACGACCGCCCACGCCGCCACCGAGACGCCCGTGCAGGCCTATCTGGCCCTGATGCGCGAGCCCAGGCTTGTGGGCTACGCGCTCGCC
>Ga0210400_10000193_pt1 | contig 76728 bp, 69 predicted proteins | sample IncBWH26MmetaG_FD_155456 | JGI IMG/M metagenome (GOLD analysis project Ga0210400, IMG submission 155456) | Forest soil microbial communities from Barre Woods Harvard Forest LTER site, Petersham, Massachusetts, United States - Inc-BW-H-26-M | ecosystem: Environmental > Terrestrial > Soil >... | reverse complement strand
AAACTGTTTGTAGAAAGTCCCGGTGACGCCGGTGAGGAAGGCCATCGGCACGAATACCGCGCAGAGCACCAGCGCGATCGCGATGATCGGCCCGGACACTTCTTTCATAGCCTGGTGCGCGGCCGCGAGCGGCGTACGCCCCTCGGCGATATTGCGCTCGATGTTCTCGACCACGACGATCGCGTCGTCGACCACAATTCCAATGGCAAGCACCAGGCCGAACAACGTGAGTGTATTGATCGAGAAGCCGAGCAGGTGGAGCACGGCAAACGTGCCGATGACCGACACCGGCACCGCGATCAGCGGGATGACGGAAGCGCGCCAGGTCTGCAGGAACAGGATCACAACCAGCACGACGAGCGCGATCGCCTCGAGCAGCGTATGCACGACTGCCTCGATCGACTCCCGCACGAAGACCGTAGAGTCGTAGTCCGAGCGCCAGGTGAGACCCGGTGGAAAGCGTTTGGACAACTCTTGCATCTTCACGGTCACGGCATCGCGCGTCGCCAGCGAATTGGCGCCCGGCGCCTGAAACACGGCGAGGATCGCAGTCGGGTAGTTGTCGAGTTGGCTGCGTATCGTATAGTCGCTGGCGCCGAGCTCGATGCGCGCCACGTCGGCGAGGCGCACGACCTCGCCGTTCGCGCCGGTCTTGAGCACGACGTCGCCGAACTCTTCGGTCGACCGCAGCCGGCCCTGTGCGTTGATCGCTATCAGGAAGTCGGCGCCGCCCTTGATCGGCTCGGCGCCGAGTTGGCCGGCCGAGACTTGCAGGTTCTGCTCCTGGATCGCGCGCACGACGTCGCCGGCGGAAAGGCCGCGCGAGGCGACCTTGTCGGGGTCGAGCCAAACACGCATCGCGTAATCGCCGCTGCCAAACTGTTGAATCTCTCCGACGCCGGGCAGGCGCGCGATCTGGTCCTTGACCCTGATGTTGGCGTAGTTGCGCAGATAGAGCGCGTCGTAGCGGCCGTCAGAGATCAGCGTAACCAGCACGAGAAAAGCCGGACTCTGCTTCTGGGTCGTCACGCCGAGGCTGACCACCTCCGCGGGCAGGCGCGACAGGGCCTGGGAAACCCGGTTTTGCACATCGACCTGCGCCTTGCTCGGATCAGTGCCGGGACGGAACGTGATCGTCATTTGCAACGTGCCGTCGGAACCGGCGACCGACTTCATGTACATCATGTCATCGACGCCGTTGATCTGTTCTTCCAACGGAGCCGACACGGTTTCGGCGATGACTTTGGGATTGGCGCCTGGGTAAGTCGCCTTGACGACGACCGTAGGCGGCACCACATCCGGGTACTCGCTCACCGGCAGAAACGGCATTGAGATCAGGCCGGCGACGAGAATGACGATCGACAACACCGCCGCGAAGATCGGGCGGTCGATGAAGAATTTGGAGAAATCCATGTGCGTGCCCCCCTATTTCGCCGCCGATGCCACCACTGTGGCGGGTGGTGAGGGCAGCGCGCCCATCGCAACGATCTTCGCCTTCACGGGCGTATTCGGCACGAAGATCTTCTGTAGGCCGGCGACGATGACCTTGTCGTTCGCATCGAGGCCGGCGCGCACGATGCGCAGTTCATCGGCGAAGCCGCCCAGCGTGACATCCCGTCGTACGGCCTTGTTTTCCGGCCCCAACACGTAGACGTACTTGTGATCCTGGTCAGTCATCACGGCCTTGTCGTCAATCAGCATGGCCGTGCGGTCGGCACCGCCTTCGAGCTGCACCCGCGCGTACAAGCCGGGTGTGAATATGCGATCTGGATTCGGCACCACCGCCCGCAAATTGATCGTGCCGGTCGCCGGATCGACCTGGTTGTTGATGAAGTTCACCGTCCCGGTGTACGGATAATCCTTATCGGTGGCGAGGCCCACCCGTACCGGATTAGCCGATTTGGCGCGTTCGCCCTTGCGCGCGAGTTCCGCATAGCGCAGAAACGTCTGCTCGTCCGGCTGGAAGTAGACATAGATCGGATCCTGAGAGACCACGCTGGTCAGCACGCTTTGGTCGGCCTGCGCCAGATTGCCGAGGGTCAGCATCGCGCGGCTGACGCGCCCGGCGATCGGCGAGCGCACCTCAGTGAAGCTGAGATTGAGTCTCGCCGTCGCCACCGCCGCCTCGGCTGCCCGCACATCTGCATTGCTCTGCGTCGAGCCGGCGCTGCGCGTGTCGAATTCTTCGCGCGAGATTGCCTTGCCTGCGATCAGTCGTTGCGCGCGCTTCTCATTCTCCTGGGCGAGCTGTTCCGTGGCGCGTGCGTGTGCGAGTTGCGCCAGCGCGCTATCGTAGGCGGCCCGGTACGGGCGCGGATCGATCACGAACAAGAGGTCGCCGGCCTTGACCTCGCCGCCTTCCTTGAACGCAATGCGGTCGATGTAGCCGCTGACGCGCGCGCGCACATCGACCGCATCGGTCGCGGCGGTACGCCCGCTGAACTCGTCCCACTGACGTACCGGCCTGACTACGACCTGGGCTGCATCCACCTCCGGCGGCGGCGGCGCAGCCGCCTGAGCGCCGCCGCGACTGCACGCGCTGGTGGCTAGCGCCGCGGCAGCCATGACGGCAAGAACGAGGCGCGACCGGGCAGAAATGCTAAGGAGGTAGGACACGGACGGCTCCTTGGAGAGTATGGATGTAAGTTGATGTTGAAGTGATCTTCAACATGACAGAATTAATGTTGCAGCTAGCTTCAACGAAAGTCAAGAGCCTGGCGTGCTATCCGTCACCCGACCTCGTGGGCCGGCCTGTTTAGAGCGCCAGGGCGGACGCGGGATGGATAGAGCTTGCGCGAATCGCGCGCTCTACTCACAATCAAGACATGAGCAACGTCTCCGATCCCTTGATCAGCATTCGAGAGATGGCCCAGCGCAGCGGCGTAGCGTCCTCTACGCTGCGCTACTACGAGAAACTCGGACTGATTGCCTCTGAACGCGAGGGCAGCAGCGAGAGCGAGCATCGCCGCTACCGTGAATCGACTTTTCTGAAGATCCGCTACATTACGATCGGGCAACGTGCCGGCTTCAGCCTGGAGGAAATCGCGGCGCAACTCGCCACCTTGCCCGACCGATTCCCGCTGCTGAAGAAAGACTGGGCGCCGATGTCCCGGGTATGGGACGAGCGCATAGATCAGCGCATCGCCGAACTCAAGCAGCTGAAGATCGATATCGTCAACTGCACCTGCGGGCGCACGAAGGCGTCTGCGCGCCGTCGCTAGGCAAAGTCCAGGCCCTGCCGACATAGCGTTCTTGCCGCTCGACGCGTCGCGGCTGAATCGAGCCTAAGATATCAGTCGGCCCAGCTGGTCCGCCGGCAGTTTGCCGGTGCTATAATTTGCGGGCGTCTTCAAGGAAAGTCCTTATGACCGCGCTATCGAATCATTCGGAGCCCTCACACCTCGCGGTTGCACCCGATCTCCTGCGGCGGCACATCGAAACGGTGAACGCCACGATCGGGGGTGAAGCGAACCGCATCGAAAGCGAACTGGTTTCGCACTCCTGGCGCAGGAGTGCCGGGCTCCACCACGTCGACCCCGAGAGCCGCGAGCCACCGCGCATCCTCACCGACAGCGCCCTTCGCCTGTCGAAGCAGCCCGTCGAACGCCTGGTGAGTGCAGCACAGCCGGAGCTCGACCGGCTGCATCGGATCGTGGGCGATGCGGGCTACGTCACATTGCTCTGCGACACTGAGGGTGTCGCGGTCGAGCATCGCGCCAGCGAGGCGCGCTCGGACGAGTTTCGCTACTGGGGTATCTGGCCCGGCGGCGTGTGGTCGGAGGCCGTCGAGGGAACGAATGGCATCGGCACCTGCATAGCCGATCGCCGTGCCGTCACGGTGCACCAAACGCAACACTTTCGCTCGCGTCACATCGGTTTGAGCTGCTCCGGAGCGCCGGTGTTCGATGCGGACGCGCGGCTGGTGGCCGTGCTCGATGTGTCATCCATGGACCCGCAGCTCTCGGCTCAGGCTCATGCACTGACGCTGCCGCTCGTTGTCAACTACGCCCGTCAGATGGAGGAGCGGCTGTTTCGAGAGCGCTTTCCCCATGCCTGGATCGTTGCGATCGCGCCCCATGACCATGAAGCGCCCGGAGCACTGCTCGCAGTTGACAAGGAGCACCGCTTGATCGGCGCGGACCGCTTCGCCCGGCAACAGTTCGCCCTCGATGAGCGCGCGCTGCAGGCGGGCACCGGCGTATGGACCATCTTCTCGCGCAATGGTGCCGTCCTGCGCCGCGGTGTAACTGACTACCCGGTTCAGCTCACCTGCTTGAGCGGTGGTGAGGTGCTCTTTGCGCTCGTCTCCCCGCCGGTCGCCGCTTCGCGCATTCACTTCGGCAAGTTCGATTCGACACTGCAGATGCAGCCGCGTATCGCGTTGCTCGAGAACCTGCGGCGTCACTATGCGCCTGACGTTCCGCGAGGCGGGCTGTCGCCGGGTGCGCTGCGGCGCGTCAGGGAATACATCACCTCCCATCTGCACGAGAATCTCGAGGTCGCGACACTGGCTTCGCTGGCCGGACTATCCGCCTATCACTTCGCGCGGGCATTCAAGGCGAGCGTGGGCATGCCGCCGCATCGCTACCTGTTGGAGCAACGCATCCGCAAGGCTGCGGATCTGATCGAGCGCTCCGAACAAGCGCTGGTCAGCATTGCGCTGACTGTGGGCTTTGCGGATCAGGCCCACTTCTCGCGCAGCTTCCTTGCGCTGGTGGGAATCACACCCAGTCAGTTTCGACGCGCGCATCGCTGAAGGGCTGAACTTCAAGTGTGTGCAGGGATCGCGGCGCGCACAGCCTCGGGTGTCATGGGGACGTGGCGAAGCCGCGCGCCGGTGGCCGCAAAAATGGCGTTGGCGATGGCGGGCGCTATCACCGTGGTGCCCGGCTCCCCGAGACCCACGGGCGGTTCGGTGCTCTCAACGAAGCTGATGTCGAGTTCGGGGACATCGGCGATGCGCAACGGCGTGTAGCTATCCAAATTGGTGTCCTTTACCTGGCCGTTCACGAATTCCGTGCCCTCGTGCAGCGCCATGCTGAGGCCCCACAGCGCCGACCCCTCGATTTGCGCGCGCGCGCTGTCCGGATCCACGACGGTTCCCGCATCTGCCACGATCGTCAGCCTCTCGACACTTACCGCCCCCGTCGCGTGATCGACATGGACGCGTGCGACACACGCCACCCACGTCGGCATGTCGCGCTCCTGTCCAAAACTGGTGGCGATGCCAAGTCCGGTGTTCGGCGTCATCGTCGAGCCCCACCCGGCGCGCTCGGCGACCCGCCGGACAACCTCGGCCTGGCGGTGAGCGCCGCCCACTGCTGTGGGGGCCGAACCCGCATTACGCCCGGCGCCCGTCAGAAGTTTCAGACGGAAGGCCACCGGATCCATTCGGGCATGATGGGCCGCCTCATCCATAAAACTTTCCAGCGCCCAGTTGGTCCAGCCCGGCCCGACCGAACGCAGCCAACCGGGGCGGAAACTCGCGTTGGCCAGGTCATTCGAAATGGCGCGCACCTTCTGCGCTCCAACGTCGTACCAATGATCGGCACCGGCAATTGCAAAGGGATCGTACGGTGCGCCGCCCTGCCCCTTGGGCATGAACGCCGGGGCCATCACCAGGGTTGGCCAGCCCGCGGCCGCGTGATGCTCCATCGCCGTCACCTGACCCTCGTTGCCAAAGGCCATGCGCAATGTCTGCACCGATGGCGACCGGACGGAATCGAAGCGGGTATCGTCGGCACGGGTCAGTACCATTTTCACCGGCCGCCCGAGCGCCTTGGCAGCGAGCGCGGCGGGCACTGCGTAGTCGCCGTTCAAGCGCCTGCCGAAGCCGCCGCCGAGCAAGTAGCTGCGCATGATGATAGCGGTCTCGGGCCGGCCGAGCGCCTTGGCCAGTGTCGGCAGAATCAGGCTCTGCCATTGGTTGCCGGTGTGGATCTCGAACACGCCGTCCTTTTCAAATGCCAGCGCATTGACCGGCTCGAGCTGGAAATGCAGCACAGTCGCGGTGGTGTAGGTCTGCTCCACCGTGGCTCGCGCTGCCTTGAAGGCGGCTGCGGTGTCGGTGTTGCCGGTATCGAGAATCACGCCCCCATCGGGTTTGGCGATGAGTTGCGCAGCGTGCTGCTGCAGATCTTTCTCAGAGACACTCGCCGCTGGGCCGGGCGTCCATTTGACCTCAACCAAGTCGGTCGCGCGGATCGCCGCGGGGTAGCTCTCGGCGATCACCATCACCCACCCCGGCACAGTGCCCGACGGATCATCAAGCGTGATCGTGCGCAGATACCCCTTCACTTTGCGTGCGGCGCTGTCATCGACGGCGATGACCTTCGAGCCGTTGCGCGTGGGCGGAAGCTTCGGCCGCGCGTAGACCATGTTTGCGACCTTGGCGTCGATGCCGTAGCACGCGGTTCCGTTGGTCTTGGCGGCAATGTCGAGCGCCGTCGTGGTCTTGCCGATGAGACGGCGTTCCGCGACCGGTTTGATGGGAAGCTTCTCGAGCTCCTGGGGCGTGAACCGGCGCGCAACACCCGCGCGACGAGCTATCTCGCCATAGGAAACGGAGCGCCCGCCGCCCTGCACCGCGCCGTTTCTGGCCGAGCACTGCGCCGGACTGGTCCCGATGATTTTCGCGCCGGCCTCGATCAGCGCGATGCGCCCTGCGGCTCCGGCGCGGCTGAAGATTGGAAACGTCTGCCACACCGACCAGCTGCCGCCGGTGACCATGTAGCCCCACTTTGGATCGGTGTCGACATGGACGATACGGACTTTGCCCCAATCGGCTTCCAGCTCGTCGGCGAGAATGCGCGCCAACGCGGTGCCAACGTGCTGACCCATCTCGGCGCGGATGATGTTTACCGTGACCGTCCCATCCGGGCCGATGGCGAACCAAAGCGTCGGCTCGAATTGCGGCCCGTTGGCCGTTTGCGGGATGCCGTGTGGAACGCCCGGGTCCATCGCGGCCCTGAGCATCGGGCAAAATCCGAAGGCCACGCCGGCGGCGCCCGCGGTGATGAGGAAGTCGCGTCTCGAGAGCGGGTGGACGCGATTTTTTTCGATGGCGAGCCGGGTCATGTCTTGCCGCTCCCCAAAAGATTGGCGGCTCGCTTGATGGCTGCGCGAATGCGCACATACGTCATGCAACGGCACAGATTCCCCGCCATCACCGCGTCGATGTCCTGGTCGCTGGGATTGGGAAAGTCCTTGAGCAACGCCGCGGCCTGCATGATTTGACCGGATTGGCAGTAGCCGCATTGCGGCACCTGTAGTGCGAGCCACGCCTGCTGCACAGGATGTGCCCCCGCCGGATCGAGACCTTCGATCGTGGTGACCTCCGCGTCCGCCACGGCTCGGACGGGCGTGATGCACGAGCGAGTGGCACGGCCGCCGACATGCACCGTGCAGGCCCCACACAGGCCGATGCCGCACCCGAACTTGGTGCCCGTCAACCCAATGTCGTCGCGTATGACCCAAAGCAGCGGCGTGTCCGCTTCGACATCCACGCTCACAGCGCGTCCATTGATGGTAAAACGGGTCATGGCTGCCTCGCTCCTGGCATGGTCATTCGCTCGAGTCCTGGTGCTCGCCTTGGGCGCGGGCAGCGGCGACCTTTTGTGTAAGATCCGGCCAAGGTCCTTTGCTGGTACGCGTCGCGCGCAGATACGCCGCTATCTGTGACAGGTCGGCATCGGTGAATCCGGAGAAGGCGGGCATCACCACGCCGGCTGCGCCCTGCTTTGCATCAATCCCGAAGAGCATCACGCGGATCAGGTTAGCTGGGTCATCCAGATTGACCGCGCTGTTCAGGGCGAGATCGGGCCGCAGCGGATTGACGCCGGCAACGCCGTTGTAGTGACAGGAGGCACAAGCGGCCGCATAGAGCCGGTTATCCGCCTCATAGTGCAACCCCACATTGAGCAGATCTGCTGCGAGCGCGTGTTGAACGGCGGGCTTGGCTTCCGCCGAGCGCGCGACCGCCTCGTCCACATCGGCAAAATACACGGCGATGGCCCGTACATCAGCATCGGGCAGCTGGTGCAGTCCGTGAACCACCGGCCCCATCGAAGCGAATGAGGTTCCATGATATTGGCTGACGCCATTGCGCAGGTAGACGAAGAATTCATCCTCGCTCCACGGAACGGGCGACGGGTTGCCCCTGGTCAGCGCGGGTGCAACCCAGTTATCGATCCTCGCGCCTGCAAAGGATTGTCCGCGCTTTTCTGCGCCCAAGAAGTTGCGCGGCGTATGGCAGGCCCCGCAGTGGCTGATCCCTTCGGCAAGATAGGCGCCGCGGTTCCAGTCGGCGCTGCGATCTGGCGCCGCTGCGAAGCGCCCCGGATGGAAGAAGAGCAGCTTCCAACCGGCCTGCAGGGCGCGGATGTTGAGAGGAAACGGTATGCCGTTTTTGCGCGCCGGCGCGCTGACTGGCTCGCGCGTCATGAAGTACGCGTAAAGCGCGGCGACATCGGCATCCGTCAGTTTGGTGAAGTGATCAAAGGGGAAGGCTGGAAACAAGTGCGAGCCGTCGCGCGCCACGCCTTCATGCATCGCGCGCCGAAAGGCCGCTTCCGACCATGCGCCAATGCCGGTTTTTACATCCGGCGTAATATTCGTCGAGTACAGGGCGCCAAACGGGGTCTGAAGCGCATAACCACCGGCGTATGGCTGACCGCCCTTGGCCGTGTGGCACTCCGCGCAATACCCAGCGCCGGCCAGTACTTCGCCCTGCGCAATCAGTTCCGGTGCAAAAGCCGATTTACCCGGCGGCGCAATCTCCGTGATAGCGGCGTGCCACGCGAAGACGGCAAAGCCGACGGCGGCCAAGAGGATGACCAGGAAGATGAGAGGGACACGCCTGCGCACGCTATTACCCTTGCCGATCCTCATTGTCTAGGACCACGCTTACACCAAGCGCACGTCACATGCTCGGATAATACATCCGATCGGGGCTGGCAGCGTGCGTCTCAGACCCCCCAATGGGGGGCGTACCGGATGGTGTGGTAGAACCCCGGCGTGCCCTGTTGCGCGCCTAAGAGACTGCGGTGAACAGAAGGGAGGTGATCAGCATCGCAGCGACGAATGCGAACAGACGAACCGTATTCATGAGCGTTTCCTCGAGTAAGATCCATGTGTCCTTCAATCTACTCAAGTCACAACGCCCACGTGTTTCCCGCTGCGATCCAGGCATTACAGGTGTAACGGTGCTAAATGAGGTCGATTGGGAGTGAAGGCGGCGGGCACCGCAGCACGCGCTCCACCCTCCTCTTGCATGCCGCCAATTCCTGTGTTACAAACTGAACCATATGGTTCAGTATGCCCGATCGCGATGAAGAACCCTACGAAGGTGGAACGGAAGTCCGAGCGTGAGATGGTCGTTACGAGAACTTTCAACGGCCCGGCGCGCATCGTGTTCGAGGCGTGGACCACGCCTGCGCTGCTCCAGCGGTGGTGGGCGCCAAAGTCGTTTGGAATATCCTTCCTTTCCTGCGAGGCCGATGTTCGTACGGGGGGCACGTACCGTTTCGTATTCGGCCACGCTGCCTCTGAGCAGCCTATGACGTTCTTCGGCAGGTACCTCGAAGTGACGCCGCACTCCCGCCTCGTCTGGACCAACGACGAAGGTGATGAAGGTGGGGCCGTCACCACGGTGACCTTTGAAGAAAAAGGTGAAGGGACGCTGGTCGTTATGCGCGACCTCTATCCCTCGAAGGAAGCTCTCGACGGCGACCTTGCGTCGGGGAGCTACCACGGTGGAATGGGCGAGCCGTTCGATCAATTGGATGAGCTTCTCGTCACCCTGGGCGCGGACGTGGGGCGGTCATGAAGTGAAAGTACTCAAATGGCTCGGTTACACAGTCCTGGTGCTGATTGTCATCAGTATTCCCGCATATTGGTGGCTTGCCATGGAGAGCCATACGCCCTCCTCGGCTCACTATTCGATTGACATGGCGGCCGTCCGCCGGCTGGCAGATGCAGGCGTGGTCGATCTACCCGTGGCCATCCGCGTGGAGACCATCGGACATCTCTTGGCGCCGGAAACCTTCGTCATCGCGGGCGGGGGTTGGAAAAATTTGGATCTGCCCGTTTCTGCGTATGAAATCGTCTATAAAGATCATGCCGTCATCGTCGATACGGCCTTCAACGCTGACGTTGCCAAGCAGATGGGTGCAAATGTCTTCGATGACGCGGCCTATGCGCGGCTCGGCGCCGCGCTCGCGGCGGCTCAGCTGATCATCGTGACTCATGAGCATGCGGATCATGTCGGCGGGCTTCTCGCTCAGCCCAATCTCAAGGATCTGATGGGAAAGGCGCGTCTTACGCAAGTCCAAGTTACCGTGCTGAAGAAAGCCATTCGGGAAGCGCAGATATCCAAGCTAGACGTGTCTCCGACCGTCTTCGACGGCTATCAGGGAATTGACGATGAGCCCTATCAGACGATCGCGCCGGGCGTGGTGTTGATCAAGGCGCCCGGCCACACCCCAGGCAGTCAAATGGTCTACGTCAAGCGCGCGGACGGTCGGGAGGTCCTGTTTCTGGGGGATGTTGCCTGGCAAATGCGCAACATTGAAAAAGTTCGTGAGCGGGCGCGTTTGGTCACCTGGCTTGCCGGAGAGGACCGCGAAGCCGTGATGGGCGAATTTGTCGAACTACACCGTTTACAAACAGCGGAACCCAACCTCAACATGATGCCCGGACACGATTCTGCTGAGCTCACGCGCTTCTTGAAGGCTGGCCTTCTCACAAAAGGCTTCTAGCCACTAGCGCTTGCCGGCGCCTCCCACCAAGGGCGCCAAATTCTCTCGCTGCAGAGCTTGAGCAAAGGGCGGAAAGTCGTTCTGCAAGATTTTCTGGTAGTCCAAATCGACCTTCGCCGCCTCCGATTCGTACGTCCGCAACAAATCTAATTGCGTTTCCGTGGGCGCGAAATCGGCGCTCCCCGCGACATCGCCGCCACCGGTTCCAACCTCGGCATTGAGCCAAACGAGATCGAGATAAACGCCATAAGGCTCAATGAAGTATTTGTCATCGCTGTCGCGCAACGACTGCGAGACCAGCCGCGACTCGACGGATTGCAGTTTCTTATCGAGATCTTCGGCCGCTGTGAGCAACTGCTTTTTTTGTTGTTCTTGCGCGTCGCTCAACGCGACGGGAGGCGCTTTTGCCGGTTCCGCGTCGGGTTCATCGCCCTCTTCGGCGATCGGGGGCTTCGGCTTGTCCTGTTTCTTGGCCGGCCGAAGCATCGTCTCCACCACCTCAATCTGCTTGCGCTGCCACTCGATTTGATTGACGGTATCGGACACGCGGCTGATATCGTCACGTATCTGAAGCAGCGTCTTGACGGAGAGTTCGATATCCGCGCTGGATCCCGGCGCATTCGGGTCGCTCAACACCGTGAGAGGCTGCGTGTAGGTTTGTCCATCCACCTTGAGACGCACCGAATAGCTGCCGGCAGCCGCGATCGGTCCCACTTCGCCGGGTTTGGATCCCCAGTGCGTAATGGGCCGCGAGTCGGCATCGCGAAAGCGCGGCTCTTCCCAGATGTGTGAATTGTCGGGGGCCACCGTACGCAGGGCAATGACCCGCGGCGAGTCATATCGCATATCCCACTTCACGCGGTTGATACCAATGACAAGATCCTTCGATTCCTTCTTTTCGAACTCGCGCACCACCCTTCCATTAAAATCGAGAATCTCGAGCTCCACGGGATTTTTCGGGACAGCTTTCAACGAAAAATTCAGCATCGCTTGTGCGCCGCGCACGAATCGATATGACGGCCGCGGCTCAAATAAAACAACCGGCGCATCCGAACGATGCCTCACCATCTGCTCGAGGGGCGTGATGTCGTCCAGGATGAATAGCCCGCGGCCGTAAGTCGATATCACTAGATCATGAAACTTGGGCTGCACCACCACCCACGTGACGGGTGCGGCGGGCAGTCCAGTCTGCATTGCCGCCCAATGCCCGCCGTCATCCACCGAGTAATACAGGCCGTTTCCAGTGCCGGCAAACAACAGCCCGGCGCAGTTGGGATCGTCTGTGACGCTGCGAACGTACGACAGTGGGTGCTTCGGCAGGTTGCCGCTGATTCGCTTCCAGGTCTTGCCGAAATCCGCTGTCTTATAAATGAACGGCTCACGGTTGTCCGCCAGGTGCAGATCCACGCTGATGTAGGCTGTCGCCGGTTCGAAGCTCGACGGCGCGATGCTGGTAATCGTGCCGTTCGCGGGCAGTCCGGTCAGATGACCCGTGACATTGGTCCAGTGTGCCGCCGCATCTTGCGTGTACCAGAGTTGACCGTCATTGGTTCCGGCCCAGATGAGGCCCTTCTGAATCTTGGAGGGGGCGATGGCAAATACCACCTCACCATAGAATTGGCCGAGGTTGTCGCCCACGATTCCTCCCGACGGGACGATATGCGCCGGATCTTGTGTGGTCAGGTCGGGGCTGACCACCGCCCAAGTCTGACCGGCATTCGTGGTCCTGAAAATCACCTGGCAACCGTAGTACACCGTATCGTGATCGAAGGGATCGACGGCGAGCGGCGGCGTCCAATGGCAGCGATATTTGAGATCGTTCGGCGGCGAGTCGAGGGTGTGCTTCCAAGGACTGACGGAGTGCGGCTGTTTGTATCGGGCGTCCCACCGCGTCACCGTGTCGCCGTAGCAGGTGGCCCACACAATCTTTGGGTCAGCAATATCGGGAACCGTGAAGCCCGATTCGCATCCCCCCATGTGACGGTCCCAGCCGGTTTCTTGAGAATCAAAAGGCACGCTCGGACCGCGCATGTTCCCGTCGTCCTGCATGTTGCTGTAAAAGTAGTACGGAATCTGATCGTCCACGGCAACGTGGTACATCTGGCCGATGGGCAGTGTGACACGATGAAAACCGCGTCCGTGCACCGTGGTGATAATCATCCCGGCGTCGTCAGTGATCACGAAGCGATCGGGATTCTTTGGATCGACCCAGATGTCGTGAGTATCGCCGCCCCAGCGGACTTCTTGAAAACTCTGGCCCGAATCCAATGATTGATGGAAGGAACTGTTGGCGACATAGACTTCATTGTCCCGGCCCGTCGATACGGCAAGGCGGATGTAGTAGCCGGCGCGGCCAATCAACGCTCGCTGGGAATTGACGGATTTCCAGTGCTCTCCCGCATCATCGGATCGCCACATCGATCCCTGGTCTTTGGTTTGCATCAGGGCATAGATGCGGTTCGAATTAGTGGGTGCAATTGCAACGTCGATCTTCCCCACAGGCGCATGCGGCAGGCCCTTTTCATCAAGACGCGTCCACTTCGTTCCGCCATCGTGCGAAATGTACATTCCGCTGCCGGGGCCACCGCTGAACTCGCCCCAAGTGTGCATCTCCAGCTGCCACATGCCGGCGATCAGCGTGTGTGGGTCGTGTGCATCCAAGGACAATCCCGAGCAACCGACGTTCTCGCCCGCGAACAACACTCGTTCCCAATGCTGCCCGCCGTCGGTCGTGCGGTAGACGCCGCGCTCCTGTTGCGGCCCGGTCGCCCGTCCTAACACGCAGGCAAAGACGATATCCGGATTCGACGGGTGGATGACGATCCGGCCAATTCGACCGGAATCGGGCAGCCCCACATTGCGCCAGGTGTTGCCGGCATCGGTCGATTTGTAGATTCCGTTGCCCATGACGTCGCTGTCGCGAATCACCCAGGCCTCGCCTGTCCCTGCCCACACCGTGTTTGGCTCCGAGGGCGCGACCGCGAGAGCACCGATAGCGGCAACGGGCTCCTTGTCGAAGATCGGCGCCCAGCGATTTCCGCCATCCACTGACTTCCAGACCCCGCCCGAGGCTGCGCCAGCGTAGTACACGCTCGGATCGCCCGGGACCCCGGCGACGGCAGCGATGCGATTGCCGACTTTCGGCCCTACGAAACGGAATCGAAACTCGCTTTCGTGTTCGGCATCACTGGCCGGTTGATCCGCCCACGCCATGCTGGCGAGAGTTGCCACCACCGCACACGATACTCCGAGCGTTCTTTTGCCCATCCCCCCACCCCCAAATGTCTTGTTATTCTTGAGGATGATAGCGGCCGGCGCGGCGTTACGCACGCGAGCAGCCACTAGCGCATTTTCAAGATGATGACTCGGTCGCTGGTTGGATTGGTCGTCTTACGCAGTTTTGCGACTTGCGCGGCAGTGACTGCGGGCGCTTGATTTCCCCAGCGATTGCGCATGAAGGTGATCACGTCGGCGGCATCCTGGTCCGACAATTGCTGCCGGAATTGCGGCATGCGGTAGGCGTCAGGCGTACCCTGGGCGACAAGCGGCACCGAACCGTTCAGCAGCACATTGATGAGCGAAGACGGATTCTCGTCAAGCACGACGGGGTTGCCGGCGAGAGCCGGCATATACGAGATGAAGCCCTTGGCGTCGAAACCATGACAGCTGGCGCAATCGCTCGCGTAGAGGGCCGCACCGGGTTGCGTTGCGGGGCGGTTGCGTAAGGCGTCCGTTGTCGCATTGTCATAGGCGACAGCCTGCTGCGCGGATCTCGCCGGCAACGACGCCAAATAGACTGCGATGGCGTCGATATCGCTGTCCGAAAAGTAAGACGTGGAGTTGTTGATCACGTCGGTCATCGATCCGAACGCAGAACCGACGCTGTTGTGGCCCTGCTTGAGAAACTCGCCGATGTCCTTCCTCGACCAGGTACCGAGGCCGCTCCGTATGTCGCCGCGAAGACTTGGCGCATACCAAGCGTCGAGCTCCGCACCGGCGAGAAAGTTCGCGCTGCTGTCATCGAGCGCCTTTTCCTGCATGCCGATGCCGCGCGGGGTGTGGCAGGCGCCGCAATGGCCAGGGCCTTGGACCAGATAGGCGCCGCGATTCCAGACCGCGTCATGGTCCGGCTTGGCAACATAGCTAGCGCTCGGTGCGAAGAAGAAATTCCAGAACGCGAGCGGCCAGCGCAAGCTGAGTGGTGCCGGAATCTCACTCTTCAAATTCGGCTGATGGACGGGTGGCACTTGCTTCATGAAGAAGCGGTAGAGCGCCACTACGTCCGTGTCGGCAAGTTTGACGTAGGACGGATAAGGCATCGCCGGATAGAGGTGGCGGCCGTCCTTGGCAACGCCATACCGCACCGCGAGATCAAAATCGGCAAGACTGTATCTACCGATGCCGGTCTCGGGATCCGGCGTGATGTTGGTCGAGTAAATAGCGCCGAGGGGCGTTCCCATTTTGAGGCCACCGGCGAAGCCCTTGCCGCCAGGAATCGAGTGGCAAGCGACGCAATCTGCGGCCCGCGCCAAATACTCGTCGCCGTCACGGGAGGAACTGACGCTTTCGGGGTCCCGCAGGGTGGACTTGTGCCCTGATGCCAGAACGAGGCAGGCGACTATCCCGCCTGCGCACAGCAAAGCCACCCCGCCTAAAAGGACCGCCCTTGAAACTACTCTCAAGTCTCTTGGCTCCTGAGCAAGTGCCGCGCCACGTTTTTGTCACGATCCACTGAGATCGGTATCCACAATCGGCAACGTACGAATGCGCTTGCCCGTTGCGGCGAAGATGGCATTGGTCACGGCGGGGGCGACGGGAGGGACGCCAGGCTCACCCGCGCCGCCCCAGACATCTCCGCCGCTCGGTACCAGATGCACGTCGATCCTCGGTGCTTGCGCAAGACGCACCATGCGATAAGAGTCGAAATTGCCTTGTACCGCGGCGCCATCCTTGATCGTGATCTTGCCGTACAACGCAGCGCTCAAACCAAAGATCACCGCGCCCTCGGCCTGCTCGGTGACGGTTTGCGGATTGACCATGTGACGGGTATCGAGCACGACGGTCACGCGATTGACCTTCACAGCGCCGTTCGGCTTGACCGTCACTTCGGCGACCTGCGCGCAGAGGCTGTCCGTGAAATTGCAAATGGCGATGCCGCGCCCGCTGCCTTTTGGCAGTGGCTTGCCCCAGTCGCCCTTCTCGGCGGCGGTATCCAGCACCTTGAGCCAGTCCGCCTTACCCTCCAAAAGCTTGCGCCGCATGTGGTAAGGATCGAGACGGTTCGCCGACGCGAGCTCGTCGAGGAAGCTTTCGATGGCGAAAGTATGCTGATTGGCACCGGGCGCGCGATAGAACCATACCGGCAAGTGGGTATTCCGCGTGAGCAATTCCACGCGCGTGTTCGGCACGTTGTAGCCGCTACTCACCAGGCCGTCGACGGCTGGCGGCTCAGCTTTGTCGGGCGGAAACGGAATGCCAACCGACTTGAAGATCGACGAGGTTACGACACGCATCGACCACGCGGTCGGCATTCCGTCGGAGCCGGTCACAGCCTTGAAAGCGACCACCGCGTGCGGACGAAACCTGTCGTGGCGGGTGTCTTCCTCCCGCGTCCAGATCAGCTTGACTGGACGTTTGACGACCTTCGCGATGGCGATGGCTTGCAGGATTTCATCGTTTGCATCGCGACGGCCGAAGCCTCCCCCGAGAAACGCGTTGTGAATGTGGACTTGCTCCGGCCTCAGGCCGGACGCGCGTGCAGCCGCGCCGAGCGCCCACTCTGCGTCCTGCGTTCCCACCCAGACATCGAGCCTGTCGGGCTGCAGATTCACGGTCGCATTCATCGGCTCCATTGGCGAGTGCGACAGATAAGGTGTCTCATAGATCGCCTCGAACGTGTTGGCGGCGCCCGACATCGCCTTATCGACGTCGCCGTCGTTGCGCGCTACCACCATGCGATCCGTCAACGCCGCACGGAATTCCTTCGAAAGCTGCTCGCTATCGACACTCCCTGCGGCGCCGACATCCCATTCCGGCTGAAGACGGGACAATGCCCGCTTGGCTCGCCAGAAGCTGTCGGTCGCGACAACTGCCACTGCGTCATCAAGTTTCACCACGCCCACAATGCCGGGCACGCCGGACAGCAAGGACTCGTCGACACTCTTGAGTTTGCCGCCGCGCACGGGACAGGCGTTGATGGAGGCAAAAACCATACCTGGGACCTGTGCATCGATTCCGAACTTGGCCGATCCGTTGGTCTTGGGTGCCAGGTCGGCGCGCGGAATTCGGCGGGGAAGAAAAGTGAACTGAGCGGGTGTCTTGATGGCGGGTTCTTTGGCGAGCTTGACCTTCGCGGCCTCGGCGGCGAGTTCCCCGTAACGCAGCGTGCGGCCTGAAGGCCGATGAGTCACCACGCTCTGCGCCGCCGCGCATTCTGTCGCCGGAGCGTGCCAGCGCGCCGCCGCCGCGGCAATGAGGCGCTCGCGGGCGCTCGCGCCCACCTGCTGCACCATCTTTTGCGACTCGCGCACAGACATGCTGCCGTGCGAGTACATGTTACCGTAGACCCTGTTCTCTCGGACGCTGCGGTTCGACGAGGCGTACTCGATCCGCACCTTCGACCAGTCGCATTGCAACTCTTCGGTAATTATCATTGGCAGCGCCGTCATGCTGCCCTGCCCCATCTCGGAACGTTGATAGCGGATTAAAACCGAATCATCCGGATCGATGGCGATCCAGGCATCGATTTCGTGCGGCGCATAGTCGCTGTCGTTCCAGGGTTGTTCCGAGATGGCCGCCGCGCGCGCGCTTCTCGGAGCAGCGCCGATGCCGATCATCAAGCCGCCCGCGACGGAGACGGCCGTGAGAATGAACTCGCGACGGGTCACGGCTGAAGGTACAACCATTCCGCGCATCGAGACCTCCTCAGGACTTCATCATGTCCGCGGCGCGATGAATCGCGCGACGCAGAGGTTCATACGTACCGCAACGGCAAATATTGGTGATATTCGCGTCGATGTCGGCATCGGTGGGCTTGGGATACTTATTTAAGAACGTAACCACGGCCATGATCTGCCCGGACTGGCAGTAGCCGCATTGCGGGACACCTTCTGCAATCCACGCGCGCTGCACCGGATGATTGTTGTCGGGGGAAAGGCCCTCGATGGTGACGATCTTTGCGCCATTGAGACTACCGATCGGCACCGAGCAGGACCGCATGGCGGTTCCGTTGACATGCACCGTGCAAGCGCCGCACTGCGCGATACCGCAGCCGAATTTTGTGCCGGTCAAACCGATCACGTCGCGCAGCACCCAGAGGAGCGGCGTATCGGGCTCGATGTCGATTTGCCGGGATGCTCCGTTGACGTCGATGGTGATCACTGTGGCCTTCTCGAACGAGAATACGCAGCGAGCGCGGCGTGCGTCTTTACCATGCTTGCGATTTTTTTGATCGGTTTTGCGGGCGGCTCTCTACGGTCACACGGCACTGGCAAGCCCTTCAACGTCGGAATTCAGGCAGAAGAATCTTTTTCATGCAGCTTGAAAGCCAGCTTACGTCGAATGTTAGTCTTCGGGCCAGCAGCTTGCTTGCGTTCTCGTGACGCGAGTTGTGCGAATGATGCGTGGGCCCCGCGATCGGCCGCCTGGTCGTCGTGGAGCCACACAACAGAAATATAATCAATATGTTAAGATATTTATATCGATTCTACATCAGATGCAAATACTCGAGTGCGGATGCAGTGCCGTGTCGCGGCAAGGTCGCGCTCAGGTATGCCTAAGATCCGCAGGATCAACGGGCAACTTGCGCAGACGCTTGCCGGTGGCGGCAAAAATCGCGTTCGTAACCGCGGGAACGATCACGGAGGTTCCTGGCTCACCCATCCCGCCGGGAGCTTCTGTATTCTTGGTGAGGTACACCTCGATGGCCGGCGCCTCGTTCATGCGCAGAACCCGGTAGGTGTGGAAGTTGGATTGTTCGACGCGCCCGTCCTTCAGGGTGATCTTGCCAAACAGAGCGGCAGAGATCCCGAAAATCACGGCACCCTGCACCTGCGCCCGTACAGTGTCGGGATTCACAATCGAACCACAATCGACGGCACACACGACACGCCGCACGCGGACTTCGCCCTCTTTCGACACCTCGACTTCGGCCACCTGCACCATATAGGTCCCGAAGACAAATTGGATCGCGACGCCACGGCCTGATCCCGCGGGAAGCGGGTGTCCCCATCCGGCCTTTTCCGCCGCAAGTTCAAGAACCGCCTTGGCACGTGGCGCCTTGTCGAGAAGCGCGCGCCGATAGCCAACTGGATCCTTCTGCGCTTTCGCCGCGAGCTCGTCCATGAAGCTTTCGACCACAAACACGTTGTGCGATGGTCCGACGCTGCGCCAGAAAGCAGTGGGAATGCCGGGAGGCTCCATCCGCAAATATTCGACGCGCATGTTCGGAAGGTCGTAGGGCAAATCAATCGCGCCGTCGGTTGTATCGGGGTCAAGGCCGTTGTTAAAGGCCGGAGGGAGCCAGCGGGCGAGGATTGAGGAGCCCGCGAACCGATGGCTCCAGGCAATCGGCCTGCCCGCCTCATCGAGACCCGCCGATATTCGGTCGAAGAAGTACGGTCGGTACATGTCATGCTGGATATCTTCCTCGCGAGTCCAGACGACCTTCACCGGCCCGTCCACGTGCATGGCGATTTGAACCGCGCGGGTGACGCCGTCAATCTCGAGCCGGCGACCAAAGCCCCCGCCGATCAAGTGATTGTGAACAACCACTTTATCCAGCGGCAGCCCGGTGGTTTTAGCGGCAGTGGCTTGTGCCCGCGCGATGACCTGGTTACCGACCCAGACCTCGCAACTGTCCTTGCGGACATCGACCGTGCAGTTCATGGGCTCCATCGCCGCATGGGCAAGAAATGGAACTTGATAGATCGCATCGACCGGCGTGACGGCATTTTTGATGGCTTGGGCGACATCGCCACGGTTCTGCGCGACTGCAGCCGGGCTCAATGTTCCTTTCTCGAGATCTCGGACGATATCCTCGGTGCTCAAGGTAGCGTGCGGCCCGTTGTCCCATTGAATGATCAAGGCCGCGAGACCTTTTTTCGCCGCACCCATATGATCTGCCACGACGGCAACCGCATCCTCCAGCTGCACGATCTGGCGAACGCCGTTGACAGTCTTGGCGGCCGCGTCATCGACGCTCTTGAGCCGGCCGCCGAAGACCGGCGATTGGACGAGCGTCGCGAATTTCAAACCCGCCGGTCTCGCGTCGATTCCGTAGATGGCTGTTCCATCGACCTTCGATGGAGTGTCAAGACGCTTGGCCGGCGTGCCGATGAGCTTAAATTCTTCCGGACGCTTCAACACCACCTTCTCGGGAACGGACATTTGGGCTGCAGCTCCGGCAAGCGCTCCATAGTTGATCCGGCGCGCGCTCGTTTGATGAACGACTTCGCCACGCTCCGCGTGGCACGAGGAAGGATCCACCTTCCAGCGTTCGGCGGCGGCGGCGATCAGCATCACTCTGGCCGTCGCACCCGCCTGCCGCAGCGGAAGCCACACCGCCCGTATCGCGGTGGATCCGCCGGTGGCTTGCACACCGCCCAGAAGCGGGTTGCCATAGTGCTTCTCATCCGGTGGCGCATGCTCCAGGCGCACTTGACTCAAGGCAACCTCCAACTCCTCGGCAATGAGCATGGGTATGGAGGTGTATGTACCCTGCCCCATCTCCACGTGAGGCATTGTCAATGTCACGGACCCATCGCGGCCGATGCGAATGAAGGCATTCGGGGCAAAGCCGCTCGATGCGGCCGCCGCGGGATCGCCTCGGAATGCGGGCAGCGCAAAACTCAGCAGTAGCCCGCCGCCCGACGCAACACCTGCCTTGAGGAAGACTCGGCGGGACATCCCGCTCACCGGAACTCTTGGCCGATCGATGAGCATGGTCAGCCGACCTTCCCGGTCGCTGCCGAAGGGTTTGCGGCGTGTTTGATGGCTTCGCGAATGCGCACGTAGGTGCCGCAGCGGCAGATGTTTCCGGACATCGCCGCGTCAATGGCGGCATCATCCGGATGTGGATTGCTCGCCAGCAGCGCAGCTGCGCTCATGATCTGGCCCGACTGGCAATAGCCGCATTGGACAACCTCTAGATCGAGCCAGGCTCTTTGGATCTTGTGGCCAGCGGCGGTGGCGCCGATGGCTTCGATGGTGGTGATGGCTTTGTCGCTGATACTACCCACCGGAGTCACGCAGGCGCGGATCGGGACCCCGTTCAGATGGACCGTGCAGGCGCCGCACAGGGCCATGCCGCAGCCGAACTTCGTACCGGTCAAGCCGAGGACGTCGCGCAGGACCCACAGCAGCGGCGTATCTGCGTCGACGTCGAGGCGATGATCAACGCCGTTAACCTTGATTGTGAAGGCCATGTGGGAGCCGACGATACCGGCCTCCGTTGACATTCGGGAGGTCATAGATGCCACCTTTCGGGCCATCGCGAATCGGTCCCGGCTGGCGAGCACCTCTTGGAATCATAGAGGGATGTTCATGTTGCCATTGTAAACGCGGGGACATGCCACAATTCAGGCCACGGAGGCGTCATGCGCAAGATTGGACTGTTCGTATTTCCCGGCTTTCAGGTCATGTCCCTTGCGACTCTCTCGGCCTTCGAAGTCGCTAACAAGAGGTCAGGAGAAATTTTATACGATCTCCAAGTCCTGTCTGAAAAAGGTGGGCTCCTCCGCAATTCCATCGGAATCGATGTTTCCACCAAGGCGATTGGCGACGATGAATTTGACACGATCTTGGTCGGGAGCGGTATCGAGGTGCTCTCAACATCGCCTGCGGCGGCGAGTTACCTGCAGCAGGCAGCCAAATCAACGCGAAGGCTAGCCTCAGTTTGCTTGGGTGCATTTGCGCTCGGCGACGCCGAGCTGCTCGACGGCCGTCGTGCAACGACTCATTGGCGCTACGCACAGCAATTGCAGGAGCGGTTCCCGAAGTGCAAGGTCGACATGGACAAGATTTTCATCGCAGACGGGCAGATTTGGACGTCGGCGGGCATGTCTGCGGGAGCTGATCTGGCCGTGGGTATGATCGAGAGCGACTACGGAACCGATTTGGCTCGAACCGTGGCCAGAGGATTGGTGATGCACCACCGCCGGGCCGGGGGTCAATCGCAGCATTCTGCATTGTTGGATCTCGATGCGAAAGCCGATCGCATTCAGACGGTCCTGGCTTACGCCAAAAGGAACCTTCGAATACCGCTCGAAATCGAGGATCTTGCGCGCGTCGCTTGCCTCAGCCCGCGTCAGTTCACGCGCGTGTTTCGATCCGAGACCGGCACGTCGCCGGCCAAGGCCCTCGAGACCCTGCGACTGGAAGCGGCGAAGCTGCTGCTCGAACAGAGCAGGCTTCCTGTCGACAGTGTTGCTCGGGAAGCGGGGTTTGGAAACAGGGAGCGCATGCGCCGCGCATTCATTCGCGCCTACGGCGAAGCGCCGCAGTCGATTCGAAATAACGCCGGCCCCCTGGCAACGGTTTGTTGACGCAAGCGCGGGAGCCAATTTTTACCGGTCAAATTACACTCTCGATCGCAATGAAGAAACCGGTCGCACTCAGTTCGTCTTCGCGGGCTGAGAGCGGAGTCGACGACACGTTCGTACAATACAAATGGTTTTGTCCTACGTGTATCATCGCGGTCTCGGTCCCAGAGGTCACTGCGCAGAAGGGTCTTGCGTGGACAAGAACGCTAACAACCGAATTGGAAGACGCGCCCTGCTTCGGATCGTGGCTTCCGTCGGAGTCGGAGCCGCCGCCACGGCGCTTTCCGCACCGGCCGCTTCGACCGATCCGGCAACCAAAGTTCCATCGGATCGGGGAAAGCGCAAGGCGCAGTATCAAGGGAATTCCCAAGAGATTCAGACATTTTATCGCGTCAATCGCTACCCCAAGAAATGAGGGGCGTGCATGCTCATTAAAAGGTCAGATTTATCCGCCCCCACGGATTCCGTCACGCCTAACGCCGCAAATCACACAGACTTGGCGCTTGATCGGCGCACGTTCCTTCGCCGCTCCGGTCTCGTCGCAGGAAGTCTGGCGACCCTCGGCATCAGTCAAGTGGGCAGCATTCGAAAGCTCGAGGCGGGGGAACCGCCGCCTGCCGGCGCCACGGTGAGTTTGCGGAAGAATATTTGCACGCATTGTTCGGTCGGTTGTTCCGTCACTGCCGAGGTGACGAACGGGGTCTGGACGGGACAGGAGCCGGTTTACGACAGTCCCATCAATCGCGGTTCGCATTGCTGCAAGGGTGCGGCAGTGCGCGACGACGTAACGGGGGATCGGCGGCTGCGTTATCCGGTGAAGCTCGTCAACGGCCAATGGATTCGGCTCTCTTGGGCGCAGGCAATCAATGAAATCGGCGATAAGCTGCTGGAGATCCGGCAAAAGGCGGGACCGGAATCGGTTTATTGGCTGGGTTCGGCCAAATTCACCAATGAGGCGGCGTACTTAAATCGCAAATTCGCCGCGTTTTGGGGTACGAACAATTCAGATCACCAGGCTCGCATCTGCCATTCGACCACGGTCACCGGAGTCGCCAACACCTGGGGCTATGGCGCGATGACCAATAGTTACAACGACATTCGCAATGCGCGAACCATCATGGTCATGGGCGGCAACCCGGCGGAAGCCCATCCAGTATCGCTGCAACACATCCTTGAAGGTAAGGAACTGAACCGCGCCAACATGATTGTGATCGATCCGCGCATGACCCGCACCGCCGCGCATGCGACCGAATATGTGCGCGTCCGGCCAGGCACTCATATCCCGACCATTTACGGCATGCTCTGGCACATTTTTCAAAACGGCTGGGAGGATAAGGAATTCATCCGCCAGCGCGTGTACGGCATGGACGACATCCGGACCGAAGTCGCGAAATGGACGCCCGCGGAAGTCGAGCGCGTCACTGGGCTGCCGGAGGCACAGGTGAAGCATGTGGCGGAACTGTTTGCGAAGGAACGTCCCGCAACCTTGATCTGGGCCATGGGCCAGACGCAGTATGCGACGGGAACGGCGAACGTTCGAGCGAGCTGTTTGCTGTTGCTGGCAACGGGCAATGTCGGACTGATTGGTGCGGGCGCCAATATATTCCGCGGTCACACCAACGTTCAAGGCGCCACCGATCTGGGGCTCGATGTGACGAGCCTACCGCTGTACTACGGTCTCACCGAAGAAGCCTGGCGCCACTGGTGTCGGGTGTGGGAAGTGGACTACGACTGGATGTCGACCCGCTTCGCCAGCAAGACCTTGATGCAAACCCCGGGGATCCCCAGCACGCGGTGGTTCGACGCCACCCTGCTGCCCAAGGATGAGGTCAATCAACCGGACCGCGTTCAGGCGATGTTTGTGATGGGACATGGCGCCAATACCATCACGCGAATGCCCGAGTCGGTCAGAGGCATCGAAGCCTTGGAATTGCTGGTCGTGTGCGATCCCTATCCGACCACGTGGGCCGTGCTATCGGGCCGCAAGAACGGCACTTACCTGTTGCCGGCCTGCACCAGTTTTGAAATGGATGGCTCACGTACCGCCTCCAACCGCTCGCTGCAATGGGGAGAGAAAATCGTCGAACCGGTCTTTGAATCGAAAAACGACTACGACATCATGCACATGCTGGCGAGCAAGCTCGGCTTCGCCGACTCGATGTTCAAGAACATCAAAGTCGATCACGGCGCGGTATCGGCGGAAGATATTCTGCGTGAGATCAACCGCGGCGGATGGTCCACCGGCTATTGCGGTCAATCACCGGAGCGGCTCAAGGCCCATATGAAAAATCAGGCCAAGTTCGACCTGGTGACCCTGCGGGCGCCCAAAGACGATCCCGAGGTGGGCGGCGATTACTATGGCTTGCCGTGGCCTTGCTGGGGCACGCCGCAGTTCAGGCATCCCGGCACGCCGATTCTTTACAACACCAACCTGCCCGTGAAGGACGGAGGCGGCACTTTTCGCGCGCGTTTCGGTGTCGAGCACGTGGTCAAGCGAAAGGTGATGCAGGACGGCAAGGAAGTCGACACGGATGTGCATGAAAGCATTCTTGCGGACGGCTCCTACTCGGTGGGTTCGGAAATCAAGGACGGCTACCCTGAGTTCACTTTAGGCGTGCTGAAGAAGCTCGGCTGGGACAAGGATCTGACCGCGGCGGAATTGACGGTCATCAAACGCGTGAATCCCGATAAACCAGAAACCGTGTCCTGGTCCACCGACCTCTCTGGCGGGATTCAGCGCGTGGCGATCGAGCATGGTTGCAGTCCCTATGGCAACGCCAAGGCGCGTGCCGTCGCGTGGAATCTGCCGGATCCCATACCGACGCATCGCGAGGTGATCTATACCTCGCGGCCCGATTTGGTCGCCAAGTATCCGACCTTGCCGGATGCGAAGCAGTTTCGCGTGCCGAATCGGGGCTTTACCGTGCAGAAATCGGCCGTCGACAGGCAGGTGGTCAAGGACTTCCCCTTGATCTTGAGTTCCGGCCGCTTGGTTGAGTATGAGGGCGGCGGCGAGGAGACGCGTTCGAACAAGTGGCTGGCTGAGCTGAAGCAGGATATGTACGTGGAGATCAATCCGGCTGACGCGAAGGAGCGCGGCATTTCAAATGGCGCCTGGGTGTGGGTGATGGGTGCGGAAAATAACTCCAAAACCAAAGTCAAAGCACTGGTGACGGAGCGCGTCGGCAAGGGCGTGGCCTGGATGCCGTTTCATTTTGCCGGTTGGTTCGAGGGCGTCGATCAGCGCAGCAAGTACCCGCCTGGCGCCGATCCTATCGTGCTGGGGGAGAGCGTGAACACGCTCACGACCTATGGGTTCGATCCGGCCACCGGCATGCAAGAACCCAAGGCGACTCTCTGTCAAATCAGGACGGCATGAGGAGAATCCCGTGGCGCGGATGAAATTTCTTTGCGACGCCGATCGCTGCATCGACTGCAATGCCTGCGTGACCGCCTGCAAGAATGAGAACGAGGTTCCCTGGGGCATCAATCGGCGGCGCGTGATCACGATCAACGACGGCAAGCCGGGAGAGCGGTCCGTGTCCATGGCTTGCATGCACTGCACCGACGCGCCTTGCGCGGCCGTGTGCCCCGTAAGCTGCATATTTTCAACCGATGACGGCGTGGTTCTGCATTCCAAGGATTTGTGCATCGGCTGCGGCTATTGCTTCTATGCCTGTCCGTTCGGCGCGCCGCAATATCCGAAAATTGGCAATTTCGGCTCGCGCGGCAAAATGGACAAATGTACGTATTGCGCGGGCGGCGGCGGAACGGAGGTTTCGGGAAGCATCGAAGAATATAAGAAGTATGGCGCGAATCGCCTGGCGCAGGGAAAACTGCCGCTCTGCGCCGAAATGTGCTCGACCAAATCACTGCTGGCGGGCGATGGCGAAATCATCGCGGAGATCTACAAAGAGCGGGTCTTGAAGCGCGGCTACGGCTCAGGGGCTTGGGGCTGGATGACGGCCTATAAAGAAGGCATCGCGTCGTGAGCCTTCCTACCTTTAAAATTCTCGCCGCAGTATTCGCGCTGGCCGTTGCCGTGCCCACGATCGCGCAGGAGCAGCGCGCCCCCGACGGCGCCGCGGCACCCGATGCGAATGCGGTGAGCGAGCAAACGCTTTTGCAACAGGAATCGCGGATCGAAGGACGCATCGATATTCCAGACACGCGGGCACGCGTACTGATTCAGCCGGCGGGCAGGCGCTGGGATTATTTCCACGAAATAACCCTGCATCGGGTCGGCGCCATCGTCATCCTCGGCATGATTGTGCTCCTGGGACTCGCTTTTCTCATCTTGGGGCGGACGCGAATCTCGGCCGGGCGCTCGGGAAAGAAAATTACGCGCTTCACCGCATTCGAACGATTTTCGCACTGGCTGACCGCCGCGTCTTTCGTCCTGCTCGGCCTCACGGGACTCAACATCACCTTTGGCAAGATTGTATTGCTGCCGCTGATGGGCGAAAGCGCCTTCAGTGATCTGGCTCAGTTCGCCAAGTATGTTCACAATTTTGTCAGCTTTGCCTTTATCGTGGGCCTGATCCTGATTGTCGCACTGTGGATCAAGGATAATATTCCTCGCCAAGTGGATATCGACTGGATCAAACAAGGCGGCGGTTTCGTCAAGGGGAAGCACGCGCCCGCGGGACGCTTCAACGCCGGCGAGAAGGTGGTTTTCTGGTGCGCTTTGGCCGCGGGCGCAGCCGTATCCGTATCGGGCTTGCTGTTGCTGTTCCCGTTTTACGGCACCAACATCGCAGCAATGCAAGTTGCCCAAGTCGTGCACGCCCTTATTGCCGTTTTGTTCGTGGCCCTTATTCTTGCGCATATTTACATCGGCACCCTGGGTATGGAGGGCGCATTCGAGGCCATGGGTACCGGAGAGGTCGACGTGAACTGGGCCAAGGAACATCACGATTTGTGGTACGAAAAAAAAGCGCAAGAGAGCTTGGGGCCGGCATCGGCAACGTCGATTAAATAGTCCTGGCGCGCAGAAGAACGCGGTGAGCGCGTCTTAGTCGGCGTCTTTCGGAATGCCTTGGTCTCGTTCGCGCAGATAGTCATCCGTGGTGCGCACCGCGCCGCGCGGCGGCCCGTAAGGATCGAGATTCTCCTCGGACACCGCGGCGACGCGGCAGTCATCGCACATCTTGATGAGTTCGAGACGCTTGGCCGAATCCTTGTACATCCAATGTTTTTGCGCCAAAGTCGCCGTCACGCGCTCGATGGTGCTCCTGACGCCAAATGCCTTGCCGCAGCGAATGCAGCAGAACGGTTGCTCGGCTTTGAGGATTCGCGCCGACGACGCGCTGGCGCGAAAATCGAGCTGGGGCTTGAGCGTGATGACCTTCTCGGGGCAGGTGGATTTGCACAGTCCGCATTGGATACAGGCATCTTCCGTGAAGCGCAGCATTGGCTGCTCGGCATTGTCGAGCAACGCGCCGGTGGGACAGGCCGAGACGCAGGCGAGGCAGAGCGTGCACCCGTCGACATCGATTTCCACCAATCCAAAAGGCGCTTGAGGAGGAAGGCTCACCACATCCACGGGCGCCGGTGCGGAACGATGCAGTTCGCGCAGAATCGAACGCGCGACTGCCCGTTTGTCGCCTCCCAGAGGTAGGAAACTCGAAGCACGCGGGGCGGCGTTCGTCGCGAAAATGCCGCGCAACGTGCGCTCCAGCACATCCGGATCGTCGGTTTCGATGGTCGCGACTCGGCCGGTGCCGAAGCCGAGTCCAGCGAGAATGGGTTCGGCCAGCGCGATGGTTTGGTACAGCCCGCGATTGTCGTGGCGTGCCCTGCCCCGCAACAGGAATCGCACCGCCGAGGCGCCGTAGATGAACGCGGCGGCGAGGGTTTCAAGGTCGATTTGCGTAACTTCATTGAGGCACAAGGGCAGCACCTGCGCGGGCAGCCCCTCGCCGAGTTGCGCGAGCGCGGAAATGAGCGGCGATCCGTGCGGCTCGTCATGTACCAGAACGATGGCGCGTTCGCCGCCCGATTTGGCGTAGGTAATCAAAAGCGTGCGCAGCTTGCGCATCAACGCATCCGAGGGCGGCATGGTATAGGCGGCGGCGCCGGTGGGACAGGCTGAAGCGCACTGACCACAGCCCGCGCAAATAGTCGCATCGATGGCGACGTGATTCCGCGACGGTACAATCGCGCCCACCGGACACAGTTCCAGACAACGCGTGCAACCGGTGATCTGCGAACGCGAATGCGCGCACAGATGCTCGGTAAAGGAAATGTAGCGGGGCTTCTCGAAGATCCCGATGAGTTCGCGAGCCTTCCCGATGGCGTTTTGCATACCGACCGGATCGTTGGGGTCCGCGCGCACATACCCGTCGCGCAAGTCCGCGGCCGTGAACAGGGGCGCGCCGCCCGACAGGTCGAGAACAAGGTCGCAGTGGGAGACCGCGCCGTCGCGCGACAAACCGAATGACTCACCGCCCGTGCCGGGCGCGAGCAGCGCATAGTGATCGAGGATGAGCTCGAACGCGCCCAAGTGACCCTTGGCGGATCGAATCGATCCTTGCGCCACCGGAAACGGGCGTGCAACCGCCGGTGCGACCGCCGGCGGCGCAATCAGCACCGTCACGTTGAGATGTTCCTGCAGCGACTCGCCTGCGGCCACCGCCCGCGCGTCGCGACCATAGATGAGAATCACCCCATGGCTCTTCAGCATCACGAACGGTACTTCCGGCATCGGTTCGGCCGCCGCCGCCAGAAGCGCCTTCATTGTTGGGTTGATTTCAGCCGCCAATGGAAACTCGCCCTTATCGGATAATCTGCTCAACCCCTACTATAATCCCTTGAAGAGCCGGCATGAGGAGAGCGGAGCTTGAAGCTTCTGAAGACCGTCCGGGCGGATCCGTCGGACACCTTTGTGTTCGAGCGTGCCGCGGAACCCGGCGAGTGGGCGGTATCGGGCGCGTTCGCGTTCGCCTATCTGGACTTGGCTGCGTTGGCCGGCAAAGCGCGCGCGGCCTTTCGTGGCGGCTTTCTCGGCCTGCAGTCTCTGGGGCGTTCCACCCTCGTTCAGGTCGTCGAGGCCAGCGATCAGGAACGCCAGGAAGCCACCGAACTTTTGGCGCGACGGCTGGTGGAATCTTTCGGCGCGCCCGACCTCGCCAGCGCTCGCCCCGCGGCCGAGGAGGAGATCGCCTTTGCGGCCTCGCTCAGCCATCACCCGGCTGGCATGCTGGTGGCGGTTGCTCGGCGCTACGACGACGGCGAGACGCACGAATCCTTCCGTACCCTGTCGCCGCGCCTGGCTACAGGGCCGATCCGCGTCTTTGCGCTGCGAGAGATATCAGAGGACAGTGAACGGAGCGAGAAGTGAGCGAGTCGCACGATTTCTGGCTCGCTTGCGGCCACCACCTACTGGATCGTGACGCCGGCGGCAGGCTTGCCATCACCGATGAATTCCTGAAAGCTTACTTGGCGAGGCCGGAGTTGGCCCCGCCATCGGAGGCGTGTGCCGCGGAGCGCGACATTCATCGCGCCTTGTTGGCCGACCCGCGAATGCCCGTTGCACATTCACTATTGGCTGCCATCGCAGATCCGGACGCGCGCGACAATTGGCAGCTGATGCTGGACTGGCGGGATTTTCTTGTTGAGCACGCATCGCTGGAGGCCGCCTATCTGGCGATCGTCCGGCGCGGGCGGAAATTCCCCCACCTGTTCATCAATCATCTGGTGCAGGTCATTTTGCGCAACGTGTTGGATGGCTGCGACGATGCCTTCGTGCTGCGGGCAGCGGAGCTGTTCTTTCGGCCGCAAAAAATCACGCTGCAAGACGGTTCGCTCATCGGCGCCGACGAGGAAACAGTCGCGGATCGCGGCGCGGCCCCCCTATCGCCATTGAGTTCGCTGCTGGGACTGGCAACCGGTGCCGAAATCGAAGTGCTGAGCGAGACCAATGCCCACACCTACTGGGAGCGAAGCGATCAATTCGATCTGGCACTGGATCTGACCGGGGGGCGTCGCGGACTGAAGGCCTTGGGCGCCGTGATCGAGAACTGGATAGCGCATTTACTCAAAGTTGAGGTCCGCGCGCTGCCGGTAACGGAACTGAAGGATGTCGCACTGACTTGGTACGTAGGGCTCGATGCCGAGGCGACGCTCATGGGCGATTCGCTCTGGGCCGGAGAGGCGCTGGATGAGGCCGCGCAGGCGCGGCTGGTGGGCCTATATCAGATAAACTTCAGCGACGGCGCTGTGATGAACGAACGATTGAGCGGTGCGCCGAGCTATCTCATCATGGCTATCACGAAGGATCGGAGTTTAAGATTGAAGCCGCAAAATCTCCTGACCGGCCTGCCACTTCGACAATTGGATATCGCATGACCTCACCGCTGCTGACAATTCCCGTGGGCGTTGCCGTGGAACGGCGCAAAGGCAAGAATCCCTGGGCGAGCGAGTTGTGGCGGCCCATTTCGGTATTTGACGGCGTGCCCGCCGCGGCGCCGTGGACCATTATCGAGGCGGCCGAGGATGTGACGACATTCTATGCAGGCAGAGCCGTGATCGCACTGTATCGAACCGAAACGGACAACTATCGCAACAATCTTGCTTCGGGTTCACCGTTGTTGTGGGTCATTTTGCGCCACACGATTGATGGGTCGACTGTGGAACTACGAGGCGTCACCGCGGACCCCGCGGAAGGCGAGGCGTTGACGGGAGCCGGCGACGACCTGGTGGAATCGGTATCCATGGCGGCTTCAATCGGCGAGAAGCTCAAGGCCTTTATTGCGCAGCACCATGTTGAGAGACCGATGTTCAGGCGCCAGCGAGATCGTTCTGGAAGGCAACCATGAGCGAGCCGGAAAAATTCTCCCCGACGGCACCGGCCGCCTCCGAGTCGGCGAGTGTCGCGCCCCCCTCCCCACCTGCGGTCGAGTCGATCACCGAGGAAAGCGATATTCGACTCTTCCTGCAATCGGGTGTGCCGACGGAATTGGTGCGCGCCGCCCTGCGCGCTGCGTGGGCAACTGATCCGGCGATTCGTGACTTTGTCGGCATCGCCGAGAGTCAGTGGGACTTCAACGATCCCGGCGCCATGCCGGGCTTCGGGCCTCTCGCGGCAATGCAGGGTGCGCCAAGCGTGGTTAAATCCAGCGTCTCGCCTCTCGATGGCACACCCGCGTTGGAACGCAGAGCGGAAATCGTCAATCCTCAGCGCGACGGACAGCTTGATAAGGTCTGGCTAAGTTCCGGCGGGGGAAATAAGAATCCTGGGAATGAGGAAGTCACGGGCCAAACGGCTCAGCCACGCGATGGCGGCGCGGACTCTCGGCTCGGTCGTCATGGCGGCGCGTTGCCTAAATAACGCCTATGGCGGAAACATTGCCCGAATTCGTCCCCGATGAAGTCGATCAGGCGCGCGCCCGCGAGTACTCGCTGCTATCGGTCCTGTTGCTAAACCGCCCCGATGCCCTGCTCTTGGCTCGGCTGGCCAATTTGCGCGGGGATACCCATACGCTGGGTAGCGCCCATGAGGCCGTGGCGCAGGCTGCGGTCCGCGTCGATGCCAACCAGGTGTCGCGCGAGTACTTCAATCTTTTCGTCGGCGTGGGACGCGGCGAGTTGCTCCCCTATGCTTCCTTCTATCTCACCGGATCATTGCATGCGCGTCCGCTCGCCCGGCTACGCGAGACCTTGCGCGCAGTCGGCATTGCGCGCGCCGACTGGCTGACCGAACCCGAGGATCACGCCGGTGTGCTGTTCGAGATCATGGCCGGCCTGGCCACGGGCGAAATCGCGGCGCCCGCAGGCACCGACCGTGAGATATTCCAAAGCTATCTCGCGCCCTGGATCGGGCGCTTTTTCGAAGATCTCGAGCACGCGAAATCAGCGGAGTTCTATGCCCGCGTCGGTACGCTCGGCCGCGTGTTCATGGCGATCGAAATGGAAGCGTTCACGATCCAGACGTGACTCAAGTTCCGTGCTAGCCTTGGCCAGGATAGTTGGGAGGAATCGGCAATGCGCGCATTCTTTGCAGCCTGTGTCGCGATCATCGCGATTGGTCTTTGCGCCGCGGGCATCTTGAATGGATTTTTGCAAAAGCCCGTGTCGGCAGCCTTTGCGACGACGGCTGCTCGAAATTAAGACCGGCACTCGCAAATAATAGACGGGTGAAGCAGCGATGGGGAGTTACGTCGATAAAAACCTTGGAAACGACGAAAAGATCAATTATTCCGCGAGTGTTTCCCTGTGGCGATACTGGTTTAGTTTCCTAGTTGGCGGATTGTTGGCCTTCGGTGCCCTGGTTGGATTGGCCGCGTCGCTGTCAAGTAAGAGCGGCGGCGGAATACTGGGAAGTAAATTTGAGGCGGCAATCCTGGTTGTCGCGCTAGGCGTCATCGCCTGGCCTCTCATTGCGCGACGGTCCACTGAGCTAGTGATAACCAGTAGAAGGTTGATTGCAAAGTTCGGCGTCGCTTCAACTCAATCGATCGAGATTCGCTTTGACCGAATTGAAACGGTGCGAGTGAAGCAAAGCCTCATGGGACGAATCCTAGACTACGGCGACATCGTGGTCACGGGCACGGGCTCGACATTCGACCCGATTCCCAACGTTTCGAAGCCAATGAAATTCAGAGCCGCGCTCAATGATGCGATGGAAGCAACGCGGCCGGTCGCGGGCTCGACGAGGCTATGACGACCGGCCGCGGGCGGCCTTCAGTGCCGCCGTCCACCACAGCAAATCTTCAATCATCGCGCCGGCCGGCGCCTCGAGCTCCGCCAGTCCCGCATCGACATCGCCGCCTGTGTAGTGAGCCCACAACGTGGCGACGGGGATGTGGACCGAGGAGCGAATCGGGGCGAGCTGAACCTCGATAGCCGATTCGCGCAGCTGCTGGACCGCGCGCGCCCCCATGGCGGAGCCATAGCTCACGAAGCCAGCCGCCTTGCGATTCCACTCGGGATAGACCCAGTCGAGTGCGTTCTTGAGCACGGCAGAGGTACCGTAGTTGTATTCCGGAGTCACGAAGACGAAACCGTCGGAATGCGCGATAGCGGCCGTCCATCTCTGTACGACCTCGTTCTTGTAGGGCGCGCGGCCCGGCATGGCAGGCGTTGCGGGCTGATCGAAGAAGGGCATCGGAAAATCACGCAGATCCAGCAGCCGCGCATCGACACCCTCACGCTTCTTCAGGTGCTGGAAAATCCACTTCGCGGGTCTTTCCGAAAAACGGCCCTCGCGAGTGCTGCCGACAATGACGGAAATGATGGTCATATTCACACTCCTCGCAGTTCCCCCGGAATCGCCGGGGAGCGTCCGCTGTGGTTACCTTTGGTGACTGACGCTAGAATGGTGACTGCGAAGAGTTCGCACAAGGAGGCACTTTTTTGACACCGGGTAACAAACAAGAGCCCGACGAGGAATGCCGGGCAATTAGCCAGACTCTCGCGCGGATCGGCGACAAGTGGACGGTGCTGGTCGTGGAACTCCTCGCCGGCGGCCCCACGCGCTTCAATGAAATTCGCCGTACTATCGGCAATATCTCTCAGCGCATGCTGACGCTCACGTTGCGCGAGCTCGAGCGCGACGGATTGGTCACGCGCACCGTCTATCCCACCATCCCGCCTCGCGTCGAGTATCAGCTCACGAAGCTGGGCCGCACGCTTCGCGAGCCCCTAACCGCGGTCGCCGACTGGGTCAGGAAGCATCAACCTGCCATGATGGAGGCACGAAAGATATTTGATGCAGCCGGTATCGCGAAACCCAGTCATCGGCGTGAACCGCGACGCGGGCCTGCTCTACTGCCGAGATCGCGCATTCCTGCGCGTTCCGCTTGACTGCGACAGCTGCGCCTTGGCGCCGAAACCACAGGGAGAGCCGCAACTTCCCACCTTAAATGGATTCTAAATACGCAACGACAGCTTGCATCTGGTCTCGGGTCAAGTCTTTGATGACACCATGCATCACCGGGGCGGTACGAAGTACGCTTTGAATCACCAGCAACTGTTTGAGCAGATAGGGAGCGTGTTGTCCCGCGAGGCGCGGAAACGGTCCATTGCCTTGAGCCTGGGCGCCATGACAAGTGGCACAGGCCGGAATCTGTCGTCCCGGTACGCCCTCGACGAAGATCTGTTTGCCCTGAGCAATGAGCGTCGAATTGCCGCTTTTGCCTTCAGCGGCAGACTGTTTGGAAAAATAAACCGCAAGTCCGCTGATCGATGCATCGTTCAGTTGCGACGCCATGCCCCACATGTAGGCTTGGGCATCCGGGTCAGCCCGAGTTTGATCCTTGAAAGCATGCAACTGCAGTTCGATGTAGGGAGCCGTTTGGGCCGCTAAATTGGGGAAAGTGGGCGCCACGCTTCGGCCATTGAGTCCGTGGCAAGCGCTGCACGTCTCGATGGTTTTGCGCAACGCGGCCTTTTGCACATCGGTCATGCCATCCGTGCTCGCGTCTCCCGCGTGAGCAATGCCGAGCATCAAGAACCCCGCGCTCAAGGTGGCGACGGCATTCCGGATCATGGCGCTTTTGACTGACATCGCCATCAGAAATTGACCCAAACCAGTCCGTACAAAGTATTGTTGTTCGACGCGTTGCGGCCGGAGCCGTCATAGTTCGTTCTAAGACCGTTGAATTTGTCATAGCCGACATATTGGAGTTGCAATTTCGTATTGAGCCACGGCAAGTAATTGAGCTCAGCGACATAACCGCTTGAATCGGGACTGTTGTTTGCACTGCCCACCACCGGCGCGACGGCATAGAGAATGGTGTCATTGCTGCCGGTGGTACTGAAATACCCAAGCGAGCCGCCGATCCGGCGCCGGTAACTGTATTCTCCCGTGAGCTTGGCGGTCTTGAGAGTGTTGGTGGCATTCGCGACGAATTGATCGAAGAAACTTGCATTGAGCGTCTGATTCTCGTGGATATACGTGGCGAGAACCGTCACCAGGTGATCCTCGCCGATGAACTGGTACTGGATGTCCGCCGCCACGTCCTTGTATTGGTTGGTTCGGCCCTGGAGTGCCGTGGCGTTTCCCGGGTGAGTCTTGATGTCGATTCCATAGGTGCCCACGGACAATGAGTTACGATCCCAACGTTGCTCATAGGTTAGGCGCCAGTATGGAGCCAGGCCGTGGGCCACATTGCTCTGAGTGCTGTCAAGCGGATGAGCGCCGCCGACAACGGCAGCGCTGTATCCCGATATTTCGGCATACCAATGATCATCAAGCCACAGGTACACCCCGAGTCCCGCGACCGATTGGGCCAGCGTCCCGTCGATCTGGGTGGCTGCAATCGGTCCTGGCGCGACCGTACTCCCGGAGAAGGGGAAGCCCCAGGCCGGTGTTGTGTTCCACACGTCTTGAACCGTCGGATTGTTGTTCAGCGTGACGCCCAGGATCGCATTGTGGCTGTTACCGTCCACGCCGCCGAAAGACAAGTGATGGGCGTAGCGAATATCGGTGTTGTCTATCCCAAAATGATCGGCGACACCGTCGTAGGTCAGCTGTATGAACGCCCCGAGTTCATTCGCGATCTTACCCGCATAGAAGAAGCTCGCTTGCTGCGGAAAAAGCACTTCGCCATCTTTGGCAAGAGCCGAGGGCAATGCGCTGTCCGGAAGCGCGGTGCTGGTGTGCGTGTACGAGACCTGCACCATCATACTGATGGGAGGAATGGAATTCAGCGCGAGGGTTTGATGGGAATCAATGTCGATTCCGGTGATCTGCCTGATATTGTCGAGCACATACCCGTTCAGCTTAAACTCCCGTCCAAACGGGGTAAGCTCAGGGAATACGGTATGACACGCCGCGCACGTCATTCCTGTCTGGCGGGCGAAGCTCGGCACGGCCCAGCTTTTGATGCTCACCACGCACAGCAATCCGATTGCGAGAAGTCCCGCATATCGTCCACGTAGTCCAACCAGGCGCACACAGGGACATTACAGAAAGTAGCGTGCAAGCGATGTACGCTACCGTACATCCAACCCAAAAATCCGATCCGGGCCATGGATCGATGGCGATTCGCAGCATCACGGTCCGCTGTTTACCGAGATGAAACGCTGCGTGACTGAAATACGCATTGTTCGCAATCTCACCCTCCGAATATCCTGCGCGCTTCGTATCAGGAGGTGCCACACAATGCGCGCAATGGTTTTCGATCGCTACGGTGAACCCGCTGTCATGCGTTTGAGGGAAGTGCCGGTCCCCGAGCCGCAAGATCGCGAGGTCTTGATCCGGGTTGGCCATGCGGGTGTCAATCCAGCCGACTCCAAATCGCGCGCAGGCCACAGCGCACGCGCGGGCCATCGATATCGAGAGGTCGATTTTCCATTCGTCACCGGGATGGATGCCGCGGGTGTTGTGGCGCGAACGGGGTCGAACGTCACGGAATTCAGGCAAGGAGATCGCGTAGTCACCTGGAGCGCAGCGGACGGCAAGACGTGGGGCAGCTATGCGGAATTCATGCGTGTTCCTTCACAGAATGTCTCCGCAATGCCAAAGAGCCTGAATTTCGCGCAAGCGGCAGCCGTTCCCGTTGCATCCCTGGCCGCCTTTCAGGCTCTCTTTCATGCGGAAAAGGGCGGCATGATTCCGGGTCAAAAGGTGCTTATACACGGGGCCGCCGGTGGTGTTGGCAGCTTCGCCGTGCAATTTGCGAGGAGCGGCGGGTTGCTGGTGTCAGCGACTTGCGGGACTTCCAATGTGGCCTATGTCAGAAGCCTGGGTGCGGACCGCGTAATCGACTATACGACCGAAGACGTCGGTCAGGCCGTTCGTGACTGGTCGGCTGAAGGCGTTGATGTCGTGCTTGACGCCGTCGGGCCTGCCACCTTGCCGCAGGTATGGGAGATGCTCCGGCCCGGCGGCCGACTGGTCAGGATCCTCACGGTAACCGCGGACGGCGATGTCGAGCACGATCGGAAGGAAGCCGAGCGGCGAGGCTTTCGGAAAATCCTTTCGGTCATCGACTTTGAGCGAGCTCGAGAGTCGATGCGGGAGATCACCCATTTGATTGATCGTGGCTTGGTCCGCATACCGGTGATCGATACGCTGCCCTTGGAGGACGCTGCGCGCGCGCATCAGCTCATCGATACGGGACACGTCCGCGGAAAACTGGTGCTCAAGGTCGCGGACGCTCCCGCTCTTCCGGCGCTGACGTTACCGTGGTAGTGGACTGACGAGGTTGCAGTCGCATCTCCGCGTCGACCCAAGGACGAACGAGGTCTCGCCCTCCGCTTGCACCTCGATCACGCCCCGCGAGCGCTCGAAGAGCGCGACTTGCTCCCGCAAGACGCGTCCGTCCAGCTCCAATCGCAGGCCCCCGCGGTCGACTGCGAGCCAGGTGACGTTGTGCCCATCGGGTGCCGCGTAGCGCCAGCGTTGACCGTCCGTGAGCCGAACATGGAAGTAGTTGAGATCCGGGGGAGCATGATCGATACGGCTGCGCGCACTACCCATTTGCCCCAGAACAACCCGTACCGGCCGCTCCTCCTGCACTTCGTGGGGCGCGACGCACTGGCTACCCGCGGTCGAACTCGCGGGCTCCCTCGGTAACTCGATCCACAGTTGGAGCGTGCGGAGCGGTTCGTCGGTGGCGCGCCCACCGGCATGCCATACGACCTCGCCCGGCGCCGACCACACAAAGCCACCGGCGGCGACCGTGCCCTTGTTGCCCAGTGCCTCCTCAAACTCCAGGACTCCACTCAGTACGAGCGTTAGAGTGCCGATGCCGGGCTGCGCACCCACAACGGTTTTGGCCCCAGGTGCGAGCTCGGAGCAACAAAGGAACACGAATGGTTGCGTCAATTCACCGATGTCCCACGGGGTGATGAGTCGGGTGATCCCGCCGTATCGGCGGCCGCTTCGTAGCAACGCGATACGGCGAGATCTCACCGGCACAGCGAAGGGAGAAGGTGTGCCGATCAAGTGCTTGATCTCATCCAACGCAGTCGAAAACTTCATGCCGAACATTCTGGCGCTCCTCAAACCGGGTACCGCAGGTTCCCTGTGCGCGGATACACGTTATGAGTCCGGGCGTGGGCAAAGCAATCGGTTGGCGGTAAACGCAGTGTTTCACGCACCAGCTGCGAATTGAAAACCAACGATCCTTGAGGAGTAGGAACAAGCCGTTAGTCGGCGGTTGCCGGCCGCAAACGACCCAGGCCCACAAAGCGTTCCCCTGATGTAGACTATCCGTGTGGACACTCTGACAAGCATCAGGGTATTCCGACAGGTCGTCGAGTCGGGTACGTTCGTTGCCGCGGCCGAGCGCATGGACCTGTCCACCGCAATGGTCAGCAAGCACGTGGCATATGTGGAAAAGCGACTCGGGGTTCGACTGCTGAATCGCAACAGCCGCACGCTGAGCCTGACGGAACCCGGCAGCGTGTACTTTGAGCGCTGCAAAACCATCCTGGATGACCTGGAAGCCACGGAACTCGAACTGGGGTCCCTCGGTACGGCGCCCCGCGGCACCGTGCGAATCACGTGCCCGAGCTGGTTCGCGGGGCGGCGCATCGCGGATATGCTCTCCGCGTTCCGTCTCCGCTATCCGGAGATCGTGGTGGATGTCTCGTTCGAGGACCGGCTCGTCGATCTCGTGGAGGAAGGTTACGACCTTGCGCTGCGGGTGACGCGTGAGAGTTCGCTCGCGCCCGGTCTCATTGCTCGGCCGCTACGGCCGGTATCCTTCTTCATCGCGGCGTCACGCGAATATCTGAAGCGTCACGGCGCCCCCGCGTCACCCGAGGACCTCGCCCACCACGATTTCGTGGCGATCGGCAATATCGATGCCATCACATTGACAGGCCCCGAGGGAAAGATTGAAGCTCCGCTTCGTGTCGTGCTTCGCTACCGCTCCTTGACCGGCGTGGGACACGCGGTCGCGGCCGGCATCGGTCTTGCGCCGCTGCCGGAGCTCCAATTCGAAGAACCCGAGTTCAAGGGAGTCTTAGAGCCCGTACTCACGGACTTTCCCGTGCAAGGGCCGATGCTGTATATCGTGTACGTCAGCCGCAAGTATTTGCCGCTCAAGATCCGCGCCTTCATCGATTTTCTCGTGGAATTTAGTGCGAAGATTTCCGTGCACAAACTGGCCTAGCCAGCCTTCCTCGAGGTAATCCGCCCGCAAAACCGACGCAGCGGCGCAGCTGCCGGTTTCCCCTCATGAAACGTTGCGTCAACGCTCGGCAGGTTCTTCGCGCCCGAGAGCGGACGTAAAGTCCAACTGTTCGCAGCTGCCGGATGGAGACGCCGATGAGTGCGCCTGGGGAAGAGACCAATCTCGTCGCACAGATCGAAGCTTTTGGATTGGAGCATTTCAGGATAGTCGAGCGTCCGCTCGTGCCACTTCGCCACCACGAAATTCGTATCCGCGTACATGCGGCATCGTTGAACTACCGCGACCTTCTGATCGCACTCGGGCAGTTTCCCAGTCGCGTCAGCGACATCCGTCTGCCGCTCGTCCCGCTCTCCGACTGTTGCGGTGAAGTCATCGAGGTCGGGAGCGCGGTGGATCGCTTCCGGATCGGCGACCGTGTTGCTTCAGCGCAGATGCCGGATTGGACGGCGGGGCCATTCAACCCCGAGACCGGGCGCGCGAGGCTCGGTGGCACTGTCGATGGGGTTCTGTCCAGATACTTGAACGGGAATCAGCGTGGGTTTGTCAAGATTCCCGAGGCGCTGTCGTTCGAGGAAGGGGCGACGCTCCCAACCGCGGCCTTGACGGCGTGGAACGCCCTCTTCGAGTTCGGCGACCTCAAGCCCGGACAGACGCTGTTGGTCCAAGGTTCCGGCGGCGTGAGCACCTTCGCGCTGCAGTTCGCCCTCGCTGCGGGCGCTCGAGTCTTCGCCATCACCGGAAGTCAGGCGAAGGTCGACAAGCTCGAGCGATTGGGTGCGGAGCACGTGATCCGCTATGACATGGAACCCGAGTGGAGCCGCGTGGTTCGCGAGGTCACAGGTGGCGCCGGCGTGGACCACGTCGTGGAAACCGGCGGCGCCGGCACCATCGATGAGTCGATCAAAGCCGCCGCCATCGGCGGCTCAATCAGCCTGGTCGGCTTGCTGACGGGCGCCGGAGGGCGCTTCGACATTCTGCCCATTCTTACCAAGACTCTGCGCATTCAGGGGGTGCTCGTCGGGTCCGTCGACATGTTCGAGCGGATGATCGGCATGATCGAACACCTCAGAATCCAACCAGTAATCGACGAGGTGTTCGCGATGCAGGGTGTTGCGGCGGCGCTCGAATATCTGAAATCGGGCCGCCACGTCGGCAAAGTCATTATCAAGACGTAGATAGACAGGCTGCCACCCATGTTTATGGATACGAAACATTGCATTTACGCTCTGAGCGTTGTTCCGCGCTCGCTTGTCGAAAACAATCATCCCAACACGAATTAGAGGTACCGCACTCATGCAATACACCAATCTGCACAGCCCGTGGGTTCGGCTCGCGATGCTGCTGGGTGCCGGTTTCGTTGTGGTCTTACCGGCGGCCGATCTTGTTCCCATTTCTGTCTTCGAACGGAGGGGGTTCGGTGACCGGACGACCGCCTATACCGCTGGCGTCACCGGGGATCCGCCCCGCCCTGGCACCAGGACTTCAAATTCGTTCGGCCTCGCGCCGATGCAGAAGTGGCGATCGGTCGCTGGCGCACCGAGAGGCGCAAAGGGGCCACCGCGCCGCAGACTCAGTTCAGTGCCACGCCGACGCGACGGCTCTTTGCGGCGCGCGCTTCGCACGGGTTTTCGAAGGCAGGTGTCGGCCCGAACGACATCTGTCGGGCGAGCACTTCGTGCAACTGCGGTACGCCTATCGATTTTGAACCCTCATATCGCCAACACAACCTCTGGAGTGGCCCATGGAACTCTTGGGCGGGGATGGCATGAGCGCCTGAATATCAAGCGTTAGATGGCTTGATCAGAATCAAATCGTTGGAGGTTATTATGCTCGACGGCGTTTCACTCGATCAACTCCGCACCTTCATCGCGGTGGCGGATGAGAAAAGTTTCTCGGCGGCCGGCCGTCGCCTGAGGCGTGCGCAGTCCGTGGTGAGTCAAACCCTGGCGAATCTGGAGGGGCAACTTAGGCTGAAGCTGTTCGATCGCAGCGCCCGCTTGCCGGTTCTGACGGATGAGGGCCGTGCACTGCTCGCCAATGCACGCGCGGTGGCGGGCGACGTGGACGTCCTCAAGGCCCGCGCAAAGAACTTGGCCGGCGGACTTGAACCGGAATTGAGCGTGGCCATCGACGTGATGTTTCCGCCAGCGCCGCTGACTACTGTTGTCGCTGCCTTCCAACAAGAATTCCCTTCGACGCTGTTGAAGTTCGAGATCGAATCGAGCGCCGTGGTCGAGCCCGTGCTCGTCGGGCGCTGCCTCGTCGGCCTGGCGGGCTCGTGGTCTCGCGTGCCGTCAAATATTTCCCGCGAACCGCTGCTGACGATCAACGTTCCCATGATCGTTTCGCCGCAGCACCCGCTCGCGAGTTACCGCGCGCCGATTCCCGCAACCGTGCTCGCGCAGTACATCCAGTTGATACATATGGATCCTGCGGATGTCTCGCCAAGCCGAGGATCTGCGGTACGGTCCGCGAAAGTTTGGCGCCTATCACACCTTGGGGCCAAGCTGGCGTTTTTGCGCGCGGGGCTGGGGTATGGCGCCTTACCTCTGCACGTGATCGAGGCAGACTTAGCCAGCGGCGCGCTCGTTCAGATCAGGCTCGAGGACGCGCCTGCCGAGGGTTTTGCGACGGCGATGTCGGCCATCTATCGGACAGACAGCCCTCCGGGTCCGGCGGGGCGTTGGTTCATGGAGCGCCTCAAACACGTAGTGGCCGAGCGGAGGAAGGAAGATGCGAGCCCTGATCAGCCTTCTCAGTATCGGCCGCAAGCCGCAACCAACCATTCAATCGTCATTCGCCCGAGGGGCGGCACGGCCGCGCAACCTGCGAATCCGCTCCGGGCGCTGAGCCCAGTCTCCGCGATTGACAGGCCGGCCATCTCGGGCAATACTTTCCTATATGGTGAACTCTCAAGAACGGCTGGCCCGCACCTTCATGGCTCTGGTCGATCCGACGCGACGGGCGATTCTGGCGCAACTTGAGCGCAGGGACGGCGCGTCGATCAGCGAACTGGCGAAGCCTTTCACGATCCGGCTACCGGCGGTGATGAAGCATCTCGACGTGCTGGCGAAAGCCAAGCTCATCACCCGCTCCAAATCCGGCCGCACGGTGACCGTGCGGCTGCGGGCGCAGCCGATGCGCGAGGCCATGGAATGGCTGCAGCGCTACGAACGATTCTGGTCAAGCAGCCTCGACCGGCTTGCGTCCTATGCCGAGAGCAAAGAGGCCGAAGCGCTAAGGAAAGGCCGATGACGAGTCTTACGCTGGTACGCCGCATCAGGGCGCGGCCGCAGATCGTATTCGATGCGGTCACGACCGCCGAGGGAATCACGCACTGGTGGGGTCCCGACGCTGGGCCGGTGCTGGTGGCGGAGTCCGATCCGCGCGTCGGCGGCCGCTATCGCGTGCGCTTTCTCCGTATGCTCGACAGTACCGAGTACGAGAGCAGCGGTGAGTTTCTGGAGATCGTCCGGCCGGTGCGGGTCGTCATGAGCTGGCGCTGGAAAGGCGGCTTGCCGGATCCCGGCGAGTCGCGGGTCGAGATCACGTTAAAGGCCGTTCCTGAAGGCACCGAACTCACCTTCGTCCATTCGCAACTGCAAGATGAGGAAGCGAGCCGCGGCCATGAAGAGGGCTGGGCGGGCGCGCTCGACAAGCTGGAAGCGCATTTCGCCGCGGAAACCGCGGCATGACGTTCTCGGACACGTCACATCATCGATCCGAGGGCCGGTAACCTAGGGGAGAAATGAGTCATGAGAGAGACAGCCATGTCGCGTCGGACGGTGCTCGGCGCGGGTGCCTGCGCACTGGCCGCAGCGACGGAAATCCTGCACAGTGCCGGTGCGCGCGCAGACACTGCGCCCAGTCCGAAAAATGAAGAGACTATCCGCCGGTACTATGCGGCGTGGGAGAAAAAGGACTGGCACCCGATCGACATCCTGCTGGCGGACGACTTCACATTCACCAGCGCAAATAATGACGACCACATCAGTAAGAGCACTTTCAAAACGAGATGCTGGCAGTCACAGATTGATTTCATCGAGCGGTTCAAGCTCGAGCGCGTGATTGCAAACGGCAACGAGGCGTTCGTCATGTACGTCTGTCGGACCAAGAACGGCAAGACGTTCCGCAACGTGGAGTATTTCCGGCTTGAAGATGCCAAGGTGAAGGCCATCGAGTGCTACTTCGGTGAGCAATCCAGCTTTCCATCTGCTGTGAGCACCGGGCAGAAATAACGCATCTCGACATCCTTGTCCTCATCGCGTTGCTAGGCCTTGTCCGCGTAGATCAGGCGGCCTGGACCAAGCCGTGCCATGATTTCGGACAGGCTGGAGTCGGCGACGGCGAAGCAGCCCTGGCTGCGACCGAGCATGCCGGCGCGGCCGATCATTTCCTGATTGACGTACCAGGCACCATGCACCACGATCGCGCGCGCGAGCGCGTTGCTGTTCGTCGGGTCGAGTCCCTCGAGCCGCATCGAGCGGCCGTGGGCTCCCTGATAAAGGGAACCCGTTCTATACGCCCCGGCGGAAGTCGCGTTTGAGCGGGGCTCATTGGAGAAGCGCTCGAGCCATCCTGTATGAGCGGGATCGGAGCCCCTTCCATGGGCAACCAAGTGCGAGCGCACGCTGCCGTCGGCGAGGCTCACCAAGTGAAACCTCGGTGCGCGCGAGGGAAGGGCAAAGTCGGCGACGCCGATGAAGTCCCGGTAGCTGATGCTGCCCTGATGTTGCGCCAGCGCTTCGAGCGCACGGCGCAGCAAACCGGGATCTAGCCGGCTGTCGGCACTTTCTGTCCGTCCGAGTGCGACCCTTGCCGCCGCGGACCCGGAAGCGAGGCTGGCAATGGCAAGATTGATAAAAAAACGGCGGGAAAGTACCAAGACATAGAACTCCAGCACCAGTAAGCTTAGCTACTGACTGGATTCATTCAGGGAAGTTCACATGTCTGCCATGGGGAGAGCGATTCAATCGCTTTGTCTGCTGCTGAGTGTCCTGGGTAGTGTGGTCGCATGGACTCCGGCGCTGGCGGATTCAGTGCCTTTTTGGGGCGCAAAAGCCTCCGTACCGATCGACACGCCCATCAATCAGCTGAAGAAAGGCGAATTTCTGTGGATGGGCGAAGCCGTGACCACGGGTCCTGTGGTCATGGTCGTCAGCATCACAGAACAGCGCGGTTATGTTTATCGCAACGGTATCCTGATCGGGGCTACCACGGTCAGCACCGGCCGTCCGGGTCACCTGACTCCCACCGGAGTTTTCACGGTGCTGCAAAAACAAAAGGAGCATCGATCGACGATCTACGACGGCGCGCCAATGCCCTACATGGAACGACTCACGTGGGGCGGCGTCGCGCTGCATGCCGGAGGCTTGCCCGGTTATCCCGAATCTCATGGTTGCATCCACCTGCCGAGCGAGTTCGCACAACGGCTCTTCGATATTTCGCCCAACGGCATGACCGTGGTGATCGGCACCGAGCAGACCGCGCCAGTGCAGGTCGCGCATCCAGGGTATCTCGCTCCGGTGAAATTTGCCGGCGGCCAGCCGGTCGAGCCCGGGGCCTTTGCACCCACGGAGGATGAGCATTGGCAACCTGAGTTGTCCGCCAGCGGGCCCGTCAGCATTGTGCTCAGTCAGGCGAGTCAACTCATCGTCGTGTATCGCAACGGGATAGAGATCGGCCGAGCGCGATTGAGCGTCAGCGGCGATGCGCCGCTCGTCAATCACGCGCTGGTGCTCAGCGAAGGCCCAAGCACTGTGCCCGATCCCTACGTTCCCGATCCAACCAAATTTCGTTGGTTGAGGATTGGCGTGCCCGGACATCTAGGAGAGCAAGGTACCCAGGTAGATCCGAACGCGGTTGCCAGAATAAAAATGCCCGCCGACTTCGCGGCCCGGCTTAACGGAATACTGACCCCGGGGGCAACATTGTTTGTGACCAATGAAGCCCTCTATCCGCAAACAAGCGGGCCCATGCTCCAAGTCGTGGACGCCGATCCGCCTGCCAAAAATCGGACCTCGCCCCGGTCATGATCCGAGCGTCGCGGATTTGGTTCGCGCGAGAATGTACCCATGGTCATCGAACGGGCTGACTTTCGCTGCGCCAGCCGCCGCCCAGCGCCTTGAACACCACAATCTGGTCTTGAACCAAAGCGGCATCGGATGAAGCGACCGCGGCGTCGACTGCGATCAAAGATTGTTCCGTGGTGAGCAAGTCGAGATTGCTGAGCGCACCGGCGAGGAATTGATCCCGAGCGAACCCGAAGGCAGCATGCACCTTGTCTTGGGCATCGCCGAGCGCCTGTCGGTTGTCGAGCGCCGCGCTGTACGCCGCGAGCGCCTGCTCGGTCTCTTTGAGCGCGGTGAGCACCACGTCATCGAACGATGCCAGCGCAGCGGCTTGTTCGGCCTTGGCTTGATGCACCCGTGCGCGCGGCGCCGCCATGTTGGGAAATGTCCAGCTGATTGAAGGGCCGATGCCCCAGGTTCGGCCCTCGTTGGTGTTGAGCTGCGAGAGCTGCAGTGCGGCGCCGCCGTAAAGACCGACCAAGCGGATGGTGGGATACAAATCAGCCGTCGCCACGCCAATTTCGGCCGTTGCAGCCGCCAGTCGACGGTCGGCTTGGCGCACATCGGGACGGCGCTTGATGAGCTGCGACCCATCACCCACCGGAATCAGCGCAACCAGGTGCGGCGGCGTGACGCACGTGGTCAGATCAATCGGCGCTTGCGCCGGAGTGCGGCCGAGCAGCGCGGTCAACTCGAATAGCGCCGCGCGCCGTCGGCCTTCAAGCTCGGGAATGGTCGATCGGACCTGGGCCACCAAGGCCTGCGCCCGGGCGACATCGAAATCGGAATTAGCGCCCGCCTCATGGCGCTTCACGGTAATCTCCGCTTCGTGGGATACCACTGCGAGCGAATGGTTCGCGACACCGAGCTCCTCGCCCAGCGCGCAGATCGCTGCGTAGGCGCGGGCGGTTTCCGCGGCCACCACGACCCGCACGCCGTCGCGGACCGCAGCCACCGCGTCCGCATTGGCGTTTGCCGCTTCGATACTGCGGTGGACGCGACCGAAGAGATCCACTTCGTACGCGGCCTGAAAGATATCCTCGAACAGCCAAAACGTCTGCGGCGGGTGTCCGGCCAGCTCGAGAATCTCATCCGTCACGGCATCACGCCCGTACAGACCGCCTGCAACCGCCGAAGTCGTGGGATAGCGCTCGGCATGCACCGTCGAGATGACCGCGCGCGCTGCCGCAAAGTTCGCGTCGGCGGCGGCGAGGGTGCGGTTCGCCTGCAGCGCTTCTTGCACCAGCCCGTCGAGCCGCGAGTCCTCGTAGAGACGCCACCACGCATCGGGCGGCGGCGCCGGCGTCTCGGCCGCCGTGTTCAATGACACCAAGGGCGCCTCCGCGCCGGTCGGCAGCGCCGGTGCGCGGTAGTTCGGGCCCACGCGGCACGCGGCGAGCGATGCGATGACCATTCCCAAGACAACCGGTTGGAGCGACCGGATCATGGCGGACTCGATCCGCGCACGCGAAACAGCGACATCGGGGATGCGGGGCCCTCGGGAGCCGCGCTTCGAATGACCACGATGAGCAGGGCCACGGCGGTCATCAGGCCGACGACGACGAAGCAATCGATGACAGCCTGGGTAGTGGCCGCAATTCGCACGACGTTGCCCAGCGCCAATTCGCCGCGCGCCACGGCGCCGACCGGATCGATGACCTTCGTTGTTGCCGCCCCATACGCCCCCACCCGCTGAATGACTTGCGGGTCGCCCACTTGGAGATGCTGTCCGATCAAGTTCGATGCCACCTGTCCACGCACTCGCGCAAGCGTTGTCACGAACGCCGTTCCAATCTCCCCGCCCATCAGGCGCGCCGTCTGCAGTACGACACCGAAGGTAAGCGCATCCTGGGGCTTCAAGTGGAGAATGCCGAAGAAGATGACGCCGGACAGGGCGAAGCTTTGCCCCAGCGACTGCAGGAACGATGAGGGAAGAAACTGATACGACCCCCAGAGCGGGGTCAGGTTGTAGGCCACCATGAGGCAGGCAACGCTGATGAAGATGAATCCGATTGCGGCCACGAGCCTCGCATCCGATCGGCGCAGCATCAATGCCGCGAGGGGACAGAAAATGAGCTGCGGCACCGCCACCCAGATCAGCGTGTCACCCGTCTCCAGCGCGCGAAAACCGCGCACCGAACCCAAGTACAGTGGAATCAAAAACGCGGTCGCCGTGATCGTCAAACGCAGAAATGCGATCAACACGAACTGACTCGGGAGCGGCGCGCCGAACACGACTTTGAGATTGAGAAGCGGATGAGGGAAGCGCGCCGAATGGATCAAAATCGCGACGAGCAACAAAACACCGGCTCCCAGCAACCCCCACACCAGTCCCGAGTTCAACCAATCGAGCCGATTGCCCTGATCGAGGGCCGCATAGATCAGCGCGAGCCCCAAGCCGCCCGCCCAGAGGCCGAATACATCCTTCGGCGGCCGTGTGGTGATCGGCTTGACGGCAATGCCGCGATGCAGGCAGAGCGACATGATCAGCGCGAGCGGCACGTTTTGCCAGAAGATCCATCGCCACGAATGATGCTCGACGTACCAGCCTTCGAGGGAAGCCGAAATGTTCAGCGACAACTCGAGGTTGAGTGCGTAGACGGCAATGCCGAAGGCCCAATATTTGGGCGGCATGTTGAGCAATATGAAGCTCAACGTGAGCGGTATGAAGAATCCGGTGGCCAGGCCACCCAAAAACTGCATGGTCAATAGCGTCGGCAGGTTGGGCGAAAATGGGGTCAGCAAGGAAATGAGTGCAAATGCGACGGAGGCTCCGATCAAGACCGGTCGAGGTCCGAAAGTCGCGCCCATCCAAACCGCCGGGACCGTGATGAGCATTTGGGCCGCCGTCTGCGCGGTGGTAATCCATGCCCCCTCGTCGAATCCCGCGCCCACCGCGCCGCGTATATCGGCAAGACCAAAGGTGGACAATCGCCCATTTAAGGTCGATATGAACGTGCCCATGAGCACAGCGATGAGCCCGAGCCACGGTATGGAAGTCGCCGGTGAGGGCAGCGTCGGCGCCGTCAGGACTGAGCCGGGTAGCGGCGCAGGAGCGTTCATTTACGCCCGCCGTCTCTGGCGTTGACCTTGGCTTCCACCGACATGCCGGGTACCAGGCGATCGACGAGGCCATCCGCGTCGTCAATGACTATTTTCACGGCGATGCGCTGGACGATCTTCGTGAAGTTGCCGGTGGCGTTGTCGGGCGGCAGCAGCGCGAACACGGCCCCCGACGCGGGCGCGAAAGCCAGCACATGTCCGCGCAGGGTATGTCCGGGGAAGGTGTCGACGGTGATTTCCGCCTTTTGCCCCACGGCCATATGAGTGAGCTGCGTTTCCTTATAGTTGGCGATGACCCATACATTCGGCAAGGGCGTTAGGGTCGTGACCTGGCTGCCCACGCCCACCAATTGCCCGGGTTTGACCTGGCGCTGTCCGATCACCCCGTCTTGGGGTGCAGTGATAGTGCTGTAGCCGACATTGAGCTTGGCCGCATCGAGTGCTGCGCCCTGTGCGGCGATGGCCGCCTCGCTCTGCACGATCTGCGCTTCCAGGACCTTGAGCTGCCGCTCGGCGGCAACTGCCAGGGCTTGGGTTTGCATCAGCTGCGCCTCGAGCTGCGCATGGGTGGTTGTCAGTTTTTCGCTCGCCTCGGTGGAGGAGGATCCGGTCTCGAGCAGTCGGCGCTGCCTTGCCAGGTCGCGATCATTTTGTTGGAAGGACGCGGCGGTGGACGCTACCACGGCGTGCGCCGCGCCGACGTTCGCCAGCTGCAGCGCATGTTGTGCCCTCAGGGCCTGGGTCTGCGCCATCGCGGTCGCGACGCCGGCTTCGGCCTGCGCCGCGGCGGCGCGATAGTCATCGTCAACCAATTGCGCGAGCACCTGCCCTTTGTGGACGCGTTCGAAGTCTTGGATGGGCAGCTCGCGCACGTAACCGGCCACCTTGGCGGATATGGGAGTGAGATCCGCTTGCAGGTACGCATCGCTCGTTGTCTGCCACCCCGCCCCGCCCTCCCAGCGCGTCCAATTGGTCGACACGACGATGATGATGCCGACAGCCACGATGAATACGAGGATCCGCCACGCGAATTCAAATACCCGATTCCAATCGACATCCGGTTTGGTCATGGATCAATTCCATGTTTCTGCTTCGCTGCCACCCGGCAAATCATCGTTCAGCCTGTCAGGAATTGACAAATCATTTCTCGCGCACGCAACCAGGTCTGGCGTGTCCTCGGCCCATTGCCCCGAAGACAAGCGGATGGACACGATCTGCTTCAGTTCCTTCTCGATGAGCAAGATAAATTAAATATAATCAATACATTAAACAACTATATTGATCTTATTTGTACCAGATCTCGCCAATCTGGCAACCCGTCGCGCAACCGCCGCGGCCGCAAGACCAGCTTAACTTTGCGCGCGGGACTGGGACTTGTATTGATTAAATCGACTGAGACGGCAGCGCCGTAAGGGACTCGAAGGATATCTCTCGCGTGCGAAGCGCGATCATGACCTTGCGGCGGGCAGGTCATTCAGCAATGCGGTCGGCGGTCAGGAGTAATCCCGTGGGACTACCCTGCCGCCATACCCTAACCCTTAGCTGCGCCGAGCTGCGATGGCTGTGCCGCTATCCGAACCGATGACCACTTCTACCCGCCGATTCAACTGTCGACCGCTCGACTCTGAATTGCTGGCGACCGGAAAGGCCTTGCCGTAACCCTGCGTCGCTATACGCGTTGAACTGATGCCGCGCGATACGAGTTGATATCGCACCGCATCCGCACGGTGCTGCGAAAGGTCTTGATTGAATGAGTCGGTACCGACGCTGTCGGTAAACCCGTCAATTTGCACCAGGCGCTCAGGGTGGTCCGTCAGAAACTGAACCAGCCGATCCATGTTGCGTCCCGCTCCCGGACTCAATGTGGAGCTGCCGGTCTCAAATAACACGTCGCCGAGAGTCAGTACCAAGCCCCGATCGGTCGGTTTCGCTTTGAGAGCATCGACTTCAGCCTGGAGCCGCGCGGAGTTTTCCGTCGCTTGATCTCGGGCGCTTTTTGCGTCATCGGAGGCGCGGTTTGCGGCGTCCTTGGCGCGATTGGCGCTGTCAACCTGGTTGGTCCGTGCCGCGAGTACGATGCTGTCGCGCTCCGCCTGTCCGGCAGCGACTCGAGCATCGTCCGCCTTCGCAGCCCCCTTCAACTGGGCGAGACGTGCATTCTGCCCTGCCATATATGCCGGCTGCGCAATGCCCGGCTCATCGCGCCTCATGAATGCAGCGTCGGCAACGGCCAGATCAGACTTGGCCGTCTGCAAATCCACGGCCGCATACTTGGTCGCGTTGGGATCAGCTTCAGCCGCCTGGACGATGCTGCGTGCGGTTTCCAGGGTGTCGTTGGACTTGGGCGTAGATGCACACCCGGCCATCGCCAGCGCGATTCCCACTCCTGTCAATAATTTTGTGTTCATAAATATCCTTATTGGTTGGCTGATGATGAGCGGTTCGATTCTTGCCGCAGCGTTGCCATGTTGGCATCAAACTCGGCCGCGGCCTTGGCCGCGCGCTCTTTCTGCGCCCTCGCCTCTGCCACTTGCGCGTCTATCGTGGCTTGATCCGCCAGTGCAATCGCCGGCTTCGCGCGATGATCCGCGTTGGCCTTTTCGGCTCGTGCGAGTTTGTCGCGCGCCGAGGCGAGTTCGACCGGCGCCGCCTGTGGCGCTCCGGATTGCTCCGCGCGCTCCACCGCGGCTTTTGCAACCGCAATGGTTTCATCCGCGACGGGATTACTGGCATAGGCGGCCGTGACGATGAGGCTCAGCGCGACCGCGGCCCCAAGTGAGTTCAAATGTCGTGTATCCATATTGAATTACCTTTTGTGATTCGACTGAGTGATAGCGGCCGCGTCACCGCAACTACCTTGTCGCTCACAAAAGTGCGGGCAACAAAACCGTGGCTAAGGTCGCATTCCATTCCTAGCACAGTGCAGTGTGGGCGCGGCGCTGGATTCGAACGTAGGGCGTGAGACCCATCGCTCGTAGGACGGCGGCGCAATACTCGCGTCGCCTGACCCAGGGGTGGTAGAGTGTGCGTTAGCGAACATACAGCCACCCGCGGTGCCGGTAGTCTACAGATCAAAGCGAGTCTCCGGTCTCTCTGCCTCAACTAGTTCACCACCAGCTCATTGCGTGTCACTCACCGCCAACTTCAAGAAGAACCGACTCCTCGCATCCTTGCCGACAATGGAATGGATGCGTTGGTCTGCGTCCCTCGAACCGGTTGAGATGCCGCTCGGCCAAGTGCTTTACGAGCCCGGTGTGGCGCTCAACTTCGTGTATTTCCCGCTCACCTCGATCGTGTCGCTCCTGTACGTAATGGAAAACGGGGCGTCCGCCGAAATTGCCGTGGTCGGCAATGAAGGGATCGTGGGAGTCTCCCTTTTTATGGGCGGCGAATCGACACCGAGCCGCGCGGTAGTACAAAGCGCAGGTTCAGGCTGTCGCTTAAGGGCGCAGCTCATGAAGGATGAGTTCAACAAGGCAGGCCCGGTACTGCATCTACTGTTGCGATATACACAGGCCTTGATCACGCAAATGTCGCAGACGGCCGTGTGCAACCGCCATCACACCCTCGATCAGCAACTGTGCCGATGGTTGCTGCTGAGTCTGGATCGCCTGGAAGGTGATGAACTCGTGATGACACAGGAACTGATCGCCAACATGCTCGGGGTGAGGCGCGAAGGCGTTACCGAAGGCGCCCTTGGCTTGCAGAAAATGGGCTTGATCAAGTATGCGCGCGGGCATATTACGGTACTGGATCGGCCCGGGCTGGAGAGGCGCACCTGCGAGTGTTATGCGGTTGTCAAGCGCGAGTACGACCGGTTGCTTCCGCCGGATATAGCGACCTAATCCACCCCTCTGTGCGCTGGCAGACGGTGCGCCCCACTGCCTTGTCCTACGCTCTCACCTGGCTAGTGGGAGTCGCAGCCTTGCCCGTGGTTACGAACACCTTGATCGATACGCTGCCGCGTACCGCCAGGAACCGTTTGCTCGCGATTTGCGAGTCGGTTGATCTGGTCTCCGGCCACATCGTGTCGGCAAGCGACGCACCCACCCGCCACGTCTATTTTCCAACCGGCAGCATCTTATCGTTGACCACATCCAGCAAGGACTCTCCCGTGCTCGAGGTCGGCATGGTGGGAAGTGAAGGCATGCTGGGCTTGCAGGTCGTGCTGGCCGTAGCCAGCGTGCCTCTGCAGGCGAGCGTCCGTGGTGCTGGAACGGCTTGGCGCGTCGCCACCGAGCCATTCAACCGTGAGTTGGCCGGCAGCCGCGCACTTCAACAAAGCCTCAATGGTTACTTACAGGTGACCCTATTGCAGTTCACTTCGGAGGCGCGATGCGTGCGATTCCATCAAATTCATCAACGACTGGCGCGCTGGCTGCTGATGACTCACGATCGTACACATGCCGATTCCTTCAGCGTGACGCAGGCACTCATCGCCCGCATGCTGGGCGTGCGCCGGGTTGGGATCGCAAAGGCGGCCGGAACATTCCGGCGTACGGGCCTGATCAGGTATGTGCGCGGCGTGCTGACCATCGTCGATCGCAAGGCGCTCGAATCGGAATCTTGCGCCTGCTATGAATCTGCGCGAAAAACCTACGCGCGCTTCATGTCATAGTGGAGCCGAACCGACCCATGACCGGGGCTTCGCGCGCGCCGCAGGCTCCAATTCGTCGCAGCATTCTTTCTCCGTTCGGTAACGCACAGACGTTCGAGTTGTAAGCTCTACAATATCTCCTCCGCGCCAGAACCCTGACAAACGCTTCGCAGAAACGCCTTGGCATTCCGTTGCGATGCCAGGGCCGGTGTATCGCGGTCGTTTGAGGGGAGGCGGCGCGTGCCCAGATCAAATGTCACATTCAATTCATTGATGCGCAATCAATCCATCGATCGCGGTCGCCTGTGGGAAGTGAGTAGTGACCTGCTCGGCATTCTCAATGCAGAGGGCTATTTCGAGGTGACCAATCCCGCTTGGGAAACCGCGCTTGGCTGGACTGCAGAAAAGATTCTCAACACCTCGATCTTCGATTTCATTCATCCGGATGACGTGGCCAAGACCCGCATCAGCCTTGAAGAGGCGGCGGGAACCGAATCCGTGTTGCATTTCGAGAACCGGTACCGTCGAACGGACGGCGAGTATCGCTGCCTGTCGTGGGCCGCGGTGCCGGAAGCGGGCAAGTTTTATTGCAGCGGACGCGACATTACCCAAGAACGGGGAATGCAAAGCGAGTTGGCGGCGGCACTCGACGGGCTGCGCCAGGCGCAGAAAATGGAAGCCGTCGGACAGCTCACCGGCGGCATTGCCCATGACTTTAACAATCTGCTGATGGCGATCTCCGGGAGTCTTGAGCTGCTAGGCAATCGCCTCATGCAAGGACGCTATAAAGAGGCAGAGCGCTACATTGTCACCGCCCAGAGTGCCACCAAGCGGGCCGCCGCACTCACGCATCGGTTGCTGGCGTTTGCCCGGCGTCAGGCGTTGGAGCCCAAGCCCACAAACATCAACCGGCTGGTCGCCGACATGGAGGACCTGATTCACCGCACGGTCGGTCCGTCGATAAAAGTGGAAGTGGCCGGCGCCGTGGACTTGTGGACTTCGGAAGTCGATCCAAATCAACTCGAAAGCGCGCTCCTGAATTTATGCATCAACGCCCGCGATGCCATGCCGGACGGTGGGTCATTGATGATCGAAACGAACAACCAGTGGCTCGATGAGCGCGGCGCCCGCAAGCGCGATGTGCCGGCCGGACAATACGTGACGCTGTCGGTCACGGACACGGGCGTAGGCATGACGCCGGCGGTGATTGCACGCGCCTTTGATCCTTTTTTCACCACCAAGCCCCTGGGTGCGGGGACCGGGCTCGGACTCTCGATGACCTATGGCTTCGCTCGCCAATCGGGAGGCCAAGTCCGTATTTATTCGGAGGTCGGCCGAGGCGCGACGGTGTGCTTGTATCTACCGCGACACATCGGCAATGCGCAGGCAATCGAAGCGCCGCCCGACTTGTCGGATATGGCCCATGCGACTCAGGGCGAAACGGTATTGGTCATCGACGACGAACCGCTGGTGCGAATGCTGGTCACGGACGTGCTCCGGGAGCTGGGTTACGCGGCGATCGAAGCGGTGGACGGCTTGGCAGGACTTAAGATACTCCGCTCGGCGGTGCGCATCGACCTATTGATCACCGATATCGGCCTGCCCGGCGGCATGGACGGGGGACAGGTCGCGGAGGCCGCGCGCAAATTGCGCCCTGCCGTGAAGGTGCTGTTCATTACCGGATTCGCGGAAAAAGCGGTACTCAGTCACGGGCATATTGAAGCTGGAATGTCGGTACTGACCAAGCCCTTTGCCATGGAAGCGCTCGCGAGTCGGGTAAAAGGGCTGCTCGTTCACGGCGTAAATTAGGCGCCCCTTGCCTACTGAGGCGCGTTGAATCCTAACGGCAACGATAGCGGGCATGACGACGCTCCGGGCAGCAAGCGATCCATCTCGTTCTTGACTGCGGCGTAGCACTCGCATGCGCGGGACTGCAAGCCGATCTGGTCCACCACGTCGATATGACCGCGTCGATACTTTATGAAACCGCCCTGCTGCAGTCGTCCCGCGACTTCTGTAATGCTTTCGCGGCGTACACCGAGCAGGCTGGCTACCAGGTCCTGCGTCATGGTCAGCTCTTGCGGAGGAAGTCGATCCAAGGTCCACAATAGCCAGCGGCTAAGCTGCTGTTCAACCGAGTGGTGGCGGTTACAGGCGGCCGTCTGGCAGGTCTGTGTGATCAGCGCCTGGGTATAGCGCAACAACAAATCCTGTAAAGCGCCGGCGCGCTGGAATTCCGCGGCGAGCGCGCGCCGCTCCAGCCGGTAAGCGTGCCCCGCCGCACGCACCACCGCAGAGTTCGGCGTCGTGTCGCCGCCCATGAACAGCGGGATGCCAACGACGCCTTCTGGCCCGACGCCGGCAATTTCCGACGATGCACCCGATCGCGTCGTGTAAATCAACGAAACGATGGCCGTCGTCGGAAAATAGGCGTGTTCCAGTTGCCCGCCAGACTCGTAGAGCGCGTCGCCGAGTTGCATCGGCACCAGTTCCAGTCCCGCGGACAAGCGCTCCAACTCCGCCGCGGACAGAGCGGCCAGCAGGCGATTTTGAGTGGGATAAGCTACGGACAAGTTCTTCGCTCGGGACTTGGTGTCTAGGGATTGCCGGTGACTTCCACGCCTATGCCGCGGTAGCCGAGGAAGTGGCAGGCGGCGTTGAACATGGGCTCGCCGCTGACGCGAAACCGCTGATTTGAACCGTCGGGGTTCGCACGACTCAAGGTGAAATCCAGAAAGGGTTGACGTGCACCGATCTTCGCCTGCAGCGCCCGGCGCTGCATCTCGTCCCATCCACCGGTGGCCGGAGACGCATCTCCCCCCATCAACGTGTCCACGCGCAAGCCAAGCATGTCCAGGACGGGACCGGAGACTTTGGTAAAACTGCCGCTCTCGTCCTGCTCCCAATACCAATCGGAGGCGAGTTCGGTGAGGCTGCGGTAGCGAGCTTCGCTTTCGCGCAATTCGGCGGTCCGTTCCTTCACGGTTTCTTCCAGCAAGGCGTTGAAATGTTCGAGCCGCCGGTACAACAGGCGCACCTCGATCATATTGCGGATGCGCGTCTGCACTTCGACGAGATCGAAGGGCTTGCTGATGAAATCTTTAGCGCCCGCCTGTAGCGCGCGCAGCTTGTGGCCTGGTTGGGCGGTGAGCACGATGACCGGCAAGTACCCGTCCGCCGCATTCGTTTTGAGGCCTTCCATCACCTGGAATCCGTCCATGCCCGGCATCTGCAGGTCGAGCAGAATCAGGTCATAGCGGTTCTTGCGATGCAGAGCGCACACCTCGAGCGGGTGCATGGTCGCCGTCACGTTGCGATACCCAGCCTCATCGAGCATGCGCGTCAGCAACAGAACATTGGCGCTCTGATCGTCGACGATCAGAATACTCGCAGCGAGAGCCGCACGGCCGACATCTTGCTGACCGGTAAGCATATGACCCATTTGCCCCAGCTTGAAAGCAAACGCCCATCATCACCCGTGTGCGGCCCCGCGTCGGTGCGCTGGCATACATAGATAAATCGGGGACGGCGCAGCCCGCAACGCATTTTTGACCGGTCGGACTGCAGTGCCTTCGGCAGCGTCCCGACAGTCCGGCTCGCCTTTTACACCCCTCGGGTCGTCATCGTGTGATACAGGACGAGAGACACTGCCGCGCCAATGACTGCAACCAACAGGCTATACGTATTCAATCCCGTGACTCCAGCCATGCCAATCACATTGAATAGCCAGCCGCCCACCACGGCCCCGGCCATGCCCAAAACGATGTCCCATAACATCCCTTCGCCCGATTTGCTGACGAGCGTGCCGGCGATGAATCCAGCGACTAACCCAAGAGCGCTCCAGGCTATGAATGACATTTCTTCCTCCTGTAGCCAGGAAACCGGGCTACGACACCAAGACTCGCTCGGCGCGCGCTTCAACCCGGACAACCAGCGTACGCGCACACGACTGAAATGTCGGTACGCTGCCGTACCCAGCTGCCTATGTACGGTAACGAACCGCTCGCCGTCGCGGCGCGTGAGAGACTTCGCCGCGTAATCCAAATCAAGGACAAGTTATGAAGAAACAACTGGCAATGACCTGCGTCGTATTCGGCGCACTACTCGGGTCGGCGGCCGCCATCGCGGGCGACGATACACACGCGGTCGGAACGAGCACCGCGGTATTCGTGAAGGATTCGGCGATCACCGCGAAAATCAAAACCAAGCTCGCCGCTGACCATCTGACCAGCCTGGGCCGCATTCATGTCGACACCGATGAGAATGGCATCGTGTGGCTTACCGGCACTGCGAGGAGCCAAGAGGCCATCTCGCAAGCCGTTTCCATTGCGCGCAATACGGAACACGTCAAGTCGGTTCACAACGAACTCACGGTCAGACTCGACGATTGAAGTGATTTGAATGGGCAAACCCTTGCGTACGGCGCGGCAGGCGCGGTGCGCAAGGCAACTGCGCGCTTACGCCCCGCAGGCCGCTCCTCGACTACGCATCTCCCAGCAATTCCGCGACCGGGTGCAGTTGTTCCACGTGTTGCGACACGACTTTGATGATGACGATGATGGGAATGCTGAGCAGCATGCCCCAGACACCCCACAGCCAGCCCCAAAACATCAGCGAAACGAACACGGCCGCCGAATTTATGTTTGCGATGCGCCCTGTCATCCAAGTAGTGACGAAAGTACTGACAACAGTGGCGATCACCAGCGATGCCCCGCCGACCAGCACCGCCATCCCCAACGAATCGAATTGGATGAAGGCCGCCATTGCCGTGGCAACCGCCGTCACGCCCGGCCCCAGATACGGCACGATGTGCAGCAGTCCCGCGGCCCCGGCCCACGCGCCCGCGTTCTCGAGACCAAGGGCGCGAAACACGGCCCAGGTGAGCAGCGCGCAGAGTAGGTTGGTCGTCAACATCATCAGCAGGTATTTTTGAATCGAATCATTGATGTCGTTCAAGATTTGTACGGTGATCTTCTTCCTCGAGAGCGACGGGCCGGTCAGGCGCACGAGATTCCGCTTGAATCGATCTCCTCTAAGGAGCAAGAAGAACACGAGAAAAAGCACCATTGCTGCCTGACCGAGCGCTCCGAGGCCATCCATCGAACTCTTCCAAAGGAAGCTGCTCAATTTGAAGGTGGGCTGGTCGACGATCACGTGAGTAACGGCCTGACGCGGTGCCACAGGGCCACCCGCTGCCTGAGTTGCCGCTTTTTCCACCTGCGCCGCGGCGTTTTGCATCTTCTGCATGTTGCCGATTTGACCGATTCGTATGCCCGCAAGCCCCGCCGACAGTTTCGTTGCCGCTTCGGGCAACTGTCCAATGATGGTTTGCATTTGGCCGCGCAATGAATACACGCCGAAGGCAAGTGCACTGATCACGGTTGTCATCACGATGACCGTGCCGACAACGCGCGGGATCTTTATCGCCTCGAGCCATGCAACGAGGGGATCCAGTGTGTAGGAGATCACGATCCCGAGGAGCAGCGGTATCGCAAAGGCACGCCCCCACCAAAGCGCATATATCGAAACAACCGACGCCAGGACGCCGAGCGCCAGACCCCTCGCTTCGACCGCCGCGCGGGATGCAGGGAGGGTGGCAAGAGATACGTCGACCGCGGACGGATTTTGCTCAACCGCTGGCGTCGACTCGGGAGCCGCCGCCACGGCTGCTATGCAGTCCTCTCCCATGTGAAACTACCCTATGGCTAGACCCTGCGAATCACCCATAGGATGAGTACGACAAGAAGTATCGTTCCAAGAATCCCGCCGCCGATATACATAGGAATCTCCGATGCTTGAATTGAGCGGCCATTCAAGCATGGGCCGGAGCCGCAGTCGGGACGCTACCGCACGCAGCCCGTACACAGCCGCTTAAATCTGCTCGAGCGCCAGCCCGCGAGTCCTCGGCCCGAAGAGGCCGACGCTCAGCGCCACCACGAGCATTGCAGCCGAGATGAGGGCGAAAACACCGACGCTACCGGCACGATCGAGCGTCGCGGCAATGATATAGCTGGAAAAGATGGCGGACAGCCGGCTGAAGGAATAGACGAAACCGACAGCCCGGGCGCGCATCGGTGTGGGAAAGAGTTCACTTTGATAGGTGTGATATGACAGAGACATCAAGGAATTGCCTATGGCGACCCCGGCTCCAATGACCGTGAACAAGGCAAAGTTCGAGTGCTGCGTAAAGCGCGACATCAGCAGGCCCGCGGCGGCGGCCAACAGCGCCCCCGCGGCGACCAGCCATTTTCTTTCGACCTTGTCGACGAAAAAACTGAAGACTAGCGGCGCGGCCGGCGGCACCAGCGCAAGCACCGCGCTGTACGCCAGCGACTTGCCTATCTCAATGCCCTGCGACACCAACAGAGTCGGAAGCCAGTTTGCGAAACCGAAATAGCCGATGGTTTGAAACACATGAAAAACAATCAGCACGACGGTTCGCCGCCTATAGCGCGGCGTCCACATGGACATCGCCTGCTGCGTGGAAGCGTGGGTCGGCGCGTGAATCGCGGGAATCGGGGTGTGAATCGCCGGAATTTGCGAACCGAGATCACGGGCCACGTGTTGCTCAATTCGCGTCGTAATTTGATCGGCCTCCGCCGATCGTCCATGCGCCTCGAGCCATCGTGGCGATTCCGGCAGCGCACGCCGGACTTGCCAGATCAGCAGCGCGCCGACAGCGGGAACGAAGGCGAGCCAACGCCAACCGTCGATTCCGAGATGCGTGCCTGGGATCAGCGCCCAGGCAAGCACCGCGACCAGGGGAACCGACAGGAACTGCAGCGAAGCGCTGACCGCAAAGGCCCGCCCGCGTACGGCCTTCGGCATGAGTTCCGCCAGGTAGCAATCGATGGCAACCAATTCAAGGCCGACGCCCATGCTGGCGACAAAACGGCACAAGTCGATGGCGAACGCACTGCTCTGCAGACCCATCGCCACCGTCGCGATCGAATACCACAGGAGTGCGAAAGTGAAGATGGGCCGCCGACCCAGCCGGTCTGCCACCGTCGAAAAAGCCAGCGTTCCCACGTAGAGGCCCGCAAAGGTGGCGGCGGCAAACGTTGCCTGGTCGGTGAAGCCCAACAATCCCGCCGATCCGCGCTGAAAGACGCCCGCGACCAGGAGCCCGAGACTCAATGGCGCGGTCAGGGCCAAATCATAAATTTCAAAAAAAGCCCCAAAGGACAGCAAGGCGACCAGACGCCATATATACCGTGTCGCCGGCAACCGATCGAGCCGCGCGCCGACGTCCGGTCGGGCTTTTTCCGTCACGGTATCTCGATGTCCATCAAAGGAATGAATTGTTGGCCGCCATGCATGTCTCCATCGCCGAGATTGCCTTGCACAATGGGTCGCGGGATGCTGAACTTGAACGCACGCGCGTTATCGCACTCGAAGAATGCGACGTGCCTCTCCTCGCATCGGAACAGTTCGGCGAAGCGAGCGATGGTCAGCGCCCCCGATTGCTTCGCGCGAAGATAACTGTCCTGGTCGGGAAACATGATGTCGAAGGTCAAGATGAAAGGCCCCGCATTCTTGCTGCGAATCACGCCCGCCAGGTGCGCAAGCTTCATTGTCGCGGCTTTCCAAGCTGGACGAATTCGGTTCTGAACATTTCGGTCTTGGTATGGGGCACCGCGACGTGGTTCAGATTAAAACGATACACGGCACCTCGATTGATATGAGCCGGATTATGCAGGCACGCGAAGCTCGTGGTTCCGCTCGTCCACTCGGGCACGCCATGGTGTAGAAACGGTTGACGCGAAAGTTGAGCCGCCTTGGTAGCCAATTCTTGCGTGGCTGCCGTTGCCTCCACGACGATTCCCACTTCGTGCGGCATGTCCGAGGGGTTGGGTTCAAGGGCGCCCATGACCGCATTTCGCCCGTAGACGTGAACGGTGAGAGTCCAATCGGACGGACGCAGCGCAAGAACGCGCTCCACGGCTGCGTAGATGTAGGCCTTGACCTCAGCCAGCCACCGATCCAGCCGCCGGAGGATGAAAGGATCGCGGATACCGCCGATCATGATTGACTGGTAACCGACCAATTGTGCGCCCTCGAGCTTTACCGTGTAGTCCTTCGCGGGGATGAATTCACTTCCGGTGATGCGAACGGAAATATCGTCGGCCGCGGCGTACTTCGAATGCGTCAGGTCGAGAGTACCGGAACATTCCTTGTGCAAATAGGGATGTGCATTTTCGTAGAGGCTGTGCGCGGCGATGCTTTGCGGGGTGCAACGCAGCCCGTGGCCAACCGGCCGCAATATCACTTCGTGCTCCCGCACGGTCGCCGTGATCACGCCGCCATGGCCGCCCTCGCATGCCATGGTTCCACACTCGGTCACTTTGCCCGCGTGCCAGGCAAGGCCTGGCGGCAATCCGCGCAGGATCGGCAACGCCGCGAACAGTGCGGGATCGCTGCAACGTCCCGCCAGCACAAACTCGGCGCCCGCCTCCAGCGCCGCCTGCAGTGGTTCGACGCCCATCATTCCGACGATTCGCTCGCTGCGCGCGAAAACCGCCTCGTCGATGTCGGGCGCCGGATCCAAGGCGCGAACGCGCCCCTGCCTGTACAGTTCCGTGAGGTAGTCGGGGTTCTGCTCTGAGCGGATGACCGCCGTTCGAATGGATAGGCCGTTCTCCTCGGCAATCTCGCGGGCGATGTCGAGGACCCACTCGACGTGCGGGTCGCCGCCTGCCGTGCCGGCCGAGCCAATCAGCGCCGGAATGTTTGCCCTTCTGCTTGCGACCAGAACGCGCGTGAGATCGCGTTTGACCGCCTCGCGAGGAAACGCTGCGGTGCCCGAGCCCAACGCGAAGGGGCCGGCATCGGTGGTGCCGGCATCCGAAGCGATGAAATGCGGGCGCATGTCGAGCGACTTGTTGAGCGCCTCGGCGTCCACGCCGACCCCCAAAGCGCCGCTCGCAGCCACGTAGCGAATTTCTTCCAATCCGCGCGCGCTCAGAAGCGTTTACTCAGGCTGATGCCGACTGTTCTTGGATCGTTCCAGTTGTCGATCGACACGTAGCCTCCCTTGTTGTATTCGGCGACGGTATCGAAGAAATTGGACAGATCGGCATTGTTTATGATCGCACGCTTATCGTTGAGGTTCTTCGCCCAAAGGGTCGCTTCGGAACGATCGTCATTGGACGACCACGTCGCATGCATATTCAGCACGCCCTTATACGCGCTCTTGGCGACGATGAAACGCGGCGTATCGTTGGCATCGTCGAACTCGATCGAACTGCGGTACGTGACGTCGGCGCCGACGCGAATCTTGCCCGCGCTCCCCGGCGCCCCAAAATGCGTTTCCGCGCGCAAGTTGGCTGAATTACGCGGCGTGAATGGAATCGTGTGGCCCGAGTTGTCGGTCGGCGGTGCGGGCGGAGCGTTCGGGATCAAGTAGTTGCGGTATTTCGCATCCGTGTATGAGTAGGAAAACCCGAGCGTCAGCCACTCGACCGGCAGCGCCTCCACTTCCAGTTCGCTGCCTCGCACCCGCGCTTTCGCGGCATTGCCAGCGACGATGTTGCCGGAAATCGGATCGAAGTTGCGCGTTTGCAGGTCCTTGTATTCTGCATCGTAAACGGCCACGTTGATCTGCAGGCGCTTGTCCAGAAGCGCGGTCTTGATTCCCGTCTCGTAGCTCCATACGTATTCCGGGTTGTACGCCGAGGCAAGCGCTGCGTTGGTGGTGCCATTGGTATCGTAACCGCCGCTCTCGAATCCTTTTGTGGCGCTCACATACATCATCACGTTCGACGCAGGTTCGTATGACAAGAGCGCTTTGGGCGTCAACGCAGTCCAAGTCTTGGAGTACGGCCCCGAACTCAGCGCCGGGTTCGTCACGCTGGTATCGCTGACTTCCGTGTGTCCGGCCTTCGACTCGCTGGAATAACGCGCGCCCACGGTCATTTTGAGCGTCGGCGTGATTTCAAATGTCGATTCACCGAACGCGGCCCGGCTGTCCAGCGCGACGTGCTGATTGGCCTGATTGACGTAGGGACTCAAGAATCGGGCGAGGCTCGGCACACCGAACTGAGCGAAGGCATTGAGTCGGGTACCGGGTACCGCGTCAAAGGACACCGTTTGCAGATAGGCGCGGTCCGCGTGGAGGTAAAACAGACCGCCCACCCACGTAACACGCTGACCCGCCGGCGAGGTCATCCGTAGTTCCTCTGAGATCTGGTTGTCGTGGATTACCGGGTCGGAAATGATGCTGTTGAAAGGATCGCCTGACGTCGAGAAATGCACGTGCTCGTCAACCTTTCGATAGCCCGTGACGGATGTCAGCGTCGCGAAAGACAGATCCCAATCGACGTGAGTCAAAAGGCCGCCCACCTTCTTGTCCGTGCGTGCATTCGACCCTTGGTTGGTGACGTCCGGGCTATAGCTCAACGTCGGGAAGAGGCTTGGTTGAAAGTTGCCAACCAGCCATTGGGTTTTTCCCGCCGAGGTGTCGTCCAAATAGTCGCCTCCCAACAAGACGCGTAGTTCCGAGGTGGGTGTCCACAATAACTGGCCTCGGACCGATCCCAGGTTCTCGCCGTAAGTCTTGTCGTGCAGAGCGATATTCGTCAGAAAATCATCGCGCCGGCGAACATCCGCCGCTATTTTGCCTGCGAGGGTTTCCGCGACAATCGGGCCGGTGTCGTAGCCCTGTACCTCCATCAGATTGTCGGAGCCGTACGTCACCGTCGCGCGCCCGGACTCGGTGAAACTCGGCGGCAAGGTGCGGATCAATACGGCTCCCCCGGTCACGTTTCGACCGAACAGCGTGCCTTGCGGACCACGAAGCACTTCGACACTTTGCAGATCGTACAGATCCGGGCTGTCATCCCCGAAGCCCGTGGTGGGGACCTCGTCGATGAATACGGAGACACCCTGGTCGATTCCGGCGGCATCATTGCCGATGGTCGTTCCGCGAATTGAAATGAACGATTCGGAGTGATTCACCTGATTGAATGTGATGCTGGGTACTTTCGCGGCGATGTCGCTGAGGTTGATCAACCTTTCCCGCTGAATTTCGCCGCCTTCGATCACCGACACCGCTATCGGGGTGTCCTGAAGCTTCGATTCTCGCCGCTCCGCCGTGACGAGAATCTCTTCGAGCTGGGCGCCCGACGCTTCCGGTTGCGGCGCCCCCTGCTCCGCATGCGCGACCTGCACGAACGAGGGGACTGCGAGCAATGTCCCCCATGCCCAGCGCAGCCATTGGGCCGGCATCCGAAGTTGCGATCGCGCCATGCAAAACTCCCCTGATATTGATGATACTAATCAACATGTATTTCTTATTGGCAAGGATCGTGCGATAATCCGCTTATCTCGTCAATCTTGACGAAAACCGTCCATATATTCGTGCCATGCAAGACGACCTATACGTTTCCGCCGAAACGGCTGCACAGATGCTTCGCGTAAGCCTCCCAACGCTGTATGCCTACGTGAGCAGAAAGAAAATTCGCTCGCAGTCGGTCCCCGGGACTCGGCGCAACCGTTATTGGAGAGCCGATATCGAACGAGTTGCGGGCGGCGATGAGGCGCCTGCCGCCGAACGTCCGGGAGGACTGCGTCGCGAGACCGATATCACTCTCATCACCGAGCAAGGGCCCCACTATCGCGGCGAGAACGCAGTGCGGTTGTCGGAGACGCGCAGCGTCGAGGATGTTGCAGCCTTGCTGTGGCAAGCGGACCGGTCGACGGTTTTCACGGGCGCGTTACCCAATGCGCCCGCTCAACTGAGCAAGCTGCTGCAGCTCCTTTCTGGAACCAGCGCAGCGGATCGCGCCACCGCCGTGTTCCCGTTCATCGAGATTGCCAACCCGCGCGCCTATGACCTGACTCGCGATGGCATGTGCCAGACCGGCGTTGATGTGCTTCGTTGGCTGGCGGCCTTCCTGATCAAAACACACTCCCCCAGCAGTGACCCGCTGCATGTGAGCGTCGCGCGCGGCCTCGGCGCCTCCGACGATATGGCCGACCTGATCCGCCGCGTCATGGTTCTGTCGGCCGACCACGGATTCGAGCCCGGAACCTATGCAGTGCGTGCCGTGGCCAGCACCGGTGTGACGCCTTACCGTTCTGTGCTGACAGGACTTTCGGTGTCGATGGGGCGCAGAACCAAGATCGGCAGGCATGAAGGACTTGCCCGCTTACTCAACGAAGTGGCGAACTCGCGAGAGCCGCAAGACCCGGTGGTACGACGAATGCGCGAGGGGGAGGAGATTCTGGGGTTCGGATCCACCTTGTACAAGAATGGCGACCCGCGCGCGCGTGCGGTGCTGCAGCGCCTGACCGAGATTTTCGTCGACGACACCGACTTCCGAAAACTCCAGCGGGCCATTGCCGTCGTCCGCGATTCCACGGGATTGGAGCCCGACTTTGCCCTGACCAACGTCTACCTCGCACGGCGTCTTGGCATGGAAAGCAAGGACTCTCTGTTCATATTGGGGCGAGCGGTTGGATGGATTGCACACTCGATCGAACAGTACGAGGTCGGGGGTGTCATTCGAGAACCGGCCATGTACACCGGTCCCCTACCCGTCTGAGGTGCGAACTGCGGGACGCCACAATGTGTCCAAACTGAAACAAACACCCCTGGCACGGACATCACCCGGCCAACGGCACGTGTTGTCCTTGGAGAATGCTGACGATGCCCCATTTGCTGCTGGTCGATGATGACGAGGACATCCTGTCCTTGTTGACGAACTTCTTCCGCAAGCATTCGCACATCGTATCGGTTGCGCAGAACGGCGCCGCGATGTTCGCCGCGCTGGAGAAGCAGCCGGTCGATCTGGTGATTCTCGATGTCATGCTGCAGCGGGAAGACGGCTTCGAGCTGTGCCGGCGGTTGCGCGCGCACTCGGTGGTGCCGGTGATCATGCTCACCGCCGTGTCGGACCCAACGGATCGCGTCGTAGGCCTCGAGCTGGGGGCCGATGACTATCTGACCAAACCCTTCGATCAGCGCGAGTTGTTGGCCCGTGTCAAAGCAGTGCTCCGACGAACCGCGGAGAAGGCCGCGGCACCGACGCGCAGCGAGACTCGGCCGGTGTTGCGTTTCGCCGATTGGCGCCTTGACGTCGCCCGGCGCGAACTGCGCTCGGCCGAAAATACCCTGGTACTGCTCTCGGGCGGCGAATTCGACCTGTTGCTGGCCTTTGCGGAACATCCACAGCGCGTTCTGACGCGCGATCAGTTGATCGATTTCGCGCGCGGCTCAGCGCACGTGGCTTACGACCGCAGCATCGACGTCCAGGTCAGCCGACTTCGCTACAAGCTCGAAGAAGACCCGAAGAACCCCATGCTGATCCGTACGGTCCGAAACGGGGGCTACATTTTCGCACCGGCGGTGAGCCGCGGATGAAGCGGCCAGCCTGGTTGTCGGATCGCTCGGCCTGGTTGTCGGATACCATCGCGCGCCGCTTCGCCGTGACGGAAGTGCTGGCCGTAGCGGTGACGCTGGCGCTGGTCGGCCTGTTCAGGACCCTGGGCGGCGCGTATTCGCATGAGCCATTGGAGCGATCGAGCTTGCTCAATGAAGCCGCCGACATCGTGCGTATGATCGAGGCAGCTCCGCCGTCGATGCGGCAGGCACTCGCAGCGGCGGCGGCGCCGGGTGAATTTCGCACCGACTGGTATCCGGAAACATCCCGTGCTTCGGCGTCGCTCGAAGCCGCGCCGCGCCGCGAGGATGAAAACGCACAGAAAACGATCAGTGCTCATCTGAAGCGAGCTGTTGCCGTACTCATTCCCGGCAGCGCCGGATCGGTGCCGCCGGGAATCGCTTACGACCGGACCAAACCCCGCGCGCCGTACATGTTGGGGGTGCAATTGAACGACGGAAGTTGGCTTGTCTTCAGTGTGGCCAGACGCACCTGGGGAATGCCCCTGGCCGATCGCTGGGCGATGTGGCTGTGCTTCCTGGCGGCATCGATAACGATCGTCACCGCGTTCGCCGCGCGCCAGTTCGCCAGACCGATTGAACGGCTCGCGATGGCGGTGCGCCAATTCGGAATGAATCCGCGCGCCCCGCCCATCGCGGAAACAGGGCCGAGAGAACTGCGGCAGGTCATCAACACATTCAACGCCATGCAGGCGCAGATTCAAAAATTCGTGGCCTATCGAACCATGATGCTGGCGGCCATTTCCCACGATTTGCGCACTCCATTGACCCGCATGCGATTGCGGGGCGAATTCATCGAGGACCAGGAGCAACAGTCGCGCCTGTTCAGAGATGTGGATGAGATGCAGAACATGGTCGACGAAGCTCTCGCATTCTTTCGCGACGACGCCACGGCCGAAGAGACGACCAGCTTCGATCTGCCGCATCTTCTTCTCAACATCGCAAACGACTACGCCGATCAAAACATCGCCATCGGCTATGTCGGGCCTGCACACGCGGCGTATCGGGGTCGACCGTTCAACCTGACCCGCGCCTTCACCAATTTGATCGACAATGCCGCGAAATATGCCAAGACCCCTGAAATTGAATTGTGCTGTGAAGAAACGGCATTCGTCGTGACCATCAGAGACCGCGGACCCGGCATTCCCCCGGATGCCATCGATGAGGTCTTCCGTCCCTACTATCGGGTGGACAAATCGCGCAACCGCGGCACGGGAGGCGTCGGTTTGGGCCTCACGGTGGCTCAAGCCATTGTCCAGGGGCATGGTGGCGAGATCGTTCTCAAGAATCGGTCCGGGGGCGGCTTGGAGGCCCGGGTCGTGTTGCCTGTGCTGCGCACGCCTCCGACGTATCCCACAGGCGGCGACCGAGACCCTCGTCCGCCAATAGCGGATTACCTTGGGCAATTTGGCAATCCGACCAATACTCGCCGGTTATGCCCGCAACCTGCGGACTCCCTGCCAACAACGCTTGAGTCGCCGCTCCTTGGGCCGGAGTCTTCATGAACAACCGCGCGACCCGATGAGTTAACCGCGAGGTCGAGTATCTGTCGATTCCCGTACCTCGCGTGGCGCCAGGATGCAGGGAATTGACGGACACGCCGCGAGAGGCCAGACGCCGGGAAAGCTCCTTGGCATACAGCGCTGCAGCCAATTTCGCCTGGCCATGGAACGTGAACGGATCATAGAAGCGCTGACCGCCGAGATTGTCGAACATGACTCCCTCTGCCGGCGCCCGCTTGATGCTCGCATCGCTGCTCACGATCACGATCCTCCCGGTACCGCTGCGAACCGCACCGGCCAGGCGATTGACCAGCGCGAAATGTGCGAGGTGATTGACGAGAAACTGGAGCTCGACCCCGTAGCGTGTCAGCAAGGTGGGCGGATTCGCGATCCCCGCGTTCGTGATGACGGCATCCAGCGGACCGGGAAGGCTGAGTATGGAATCGGCCGCCTCTTCCACCGATTCAAGATTCGTCAGGTCGCACGCGATCGCCGTGGTCGAAGGACCAACGGACTTGCATGCCGCCTGAGCACTGTCGCGCGTCCGCGCCAACCCGATGACATGCGCGCCATTGGCGGCGAGCGCGTTCATGGTCTCAAATCCGATGCCCGAGTTGCATCCGGTTACCACGATTCGCTTGCGGGTCAGATCGACGCCGGCCAGGACTTGATCGGCCGTGGAGCGGGCACCATGGTGAATCAATGGAGTCATGCAAGATGCCTTTCGCAGATCTCTCAGGGCACCGCCTGCCCGGCGTTTACTTCTGGTGACTTTTTCTCGCCATCTTCGGGCGCCTTTCGCTCGCTCTCGTCCGGCGGTTTTCGCTCGCTCTCGTCCTCGGGCATCACGGTCTCCGGCATTTTTCCATTGTGTATTTGATATTCGCGCCGCTGCAGCCAGGCATTGCGCACAAAGGCGTAAGGGTCGTACGCGGACTCGATCAAAGTATCCATGTCCAAGACCCCCGCGCGCGCCGTCACTCCTTTGCCCACGAAGACACCGACCTCCACACCCGTGTTGTTAAGGTATGACGTCGGCGTCACGAAGCGATCGGCAACCCGTCCTGGCGCATCGCGGACGGTGGAAGGCCCCAAGATCGGCAACATGAGATAAGGCCCTGATGGAAGCCCCCACCGCGCCAGCGTGAGGCCAAAATCCTCATTGTGCTTTTCCATTCCCCAATGGCTGGCGGGATCGAACAGACCACCAATTCCAATCACGGTGTTCACACCGAATCGACCCACATCGCTCAGACCGTCATGAAACTTGCCTTGCAGGAAGTCATTGACGATGGTGACCGGATACTCAAGGTTGGTGAAGAACTTCGAGATCGAGCTGCGCACCGGCGCCGGCGTGATCTTGACGTAACCGCGCGCCACCGGGCGAACCACGGCGTGGTCAATCGCGCGATTGAATGAATAGACCGATCGATTGACGCGCTCGAAGCGATCGCTGGGATCCGGTTTCCCGGAGGGCAGTGTGGCGCAGCCGCCAAGTGTGAATGTGAGGGCAAAGGTCGCAAGAAGAAGAGTATGGAGTTGCATAAAACCCTGTGTACGGTCAGAACCGATGGAGGCCGTGAATTACGGCCCGATCCGACAGATGCCTTGCGTGCGCAGGCCAACGCTGCAATCAGCCGGTGGACGCTGGGAATCGTAAAGGCCGCGGGTTTTGGCTTAATGTCCGGTTTTCGGATGAGGTGCGACAATGTGTCCGCATCCGAACAATTGTGTCGCGCTTAACGAGGAATGAACACGGCGACGCGCGGATTGACGACCAGGCCCGCGTACCCCACATAGAGAACGTGCGTCCTGGGATCCACGGTCAGTGTGTGCGCCCCGTAGTGCAGATGGACGGTATCAAGGGTTCTGTACTTGTTCGGCTCGTCCTGCTGAATGACGACCAGCGCCCCGGATTTGCCGGTTGTATAGATGCGATGCAATTCCGAATCGAACGCCACGGAGTCGGGCCCTTTGCCTATGGGTATGGCCGCGACGACGCGGTGCTCGGTCAAGTCGAAGACCGCCAGAACGGCATTCGCACCGCACGCGATGAACAAGCGTCGATGAATATCGTCGAAGGCCATTCCCGTTGGCGCCTTGCAGCCTTGCAGCGGCCAACGCTGCACCACCGCACGCTGGGCGATGTCGATAGCCACGACGCTGTCGGTATCATGCAGATTCTGATATAGCAGTCTCGTCGACGCATCGAGAGACGCGTACTCCGGCTTGCCGCCGAGCCGGATGGTCGCGAGCGTCGCGTGAGTCGCGGGGTCGATCAGCGTCGCGAGATGCGAATCCCCGCTCGCGACATACACGAGCTTGTTGAACTCATCGTAAAAGATCGCATCTGGATCGTCCGCCACCGGAATGTGCTTGATCGCCGCCAAGGTGGCGGGATCGAAGACATCGACCGAATTCGCATCGCTACGCGTTACAAAGGCCACATGACTCGAGGGTTCAACGACCACCCCATGTGCCGCGGGCTCCCCGGGCAATCTCGCCACATCAGCGGCCGTGGGCAAAACGCCTTGGCGGAGGTGCACTCTATACACATCGCCGGTGCTTTCATTCGTAACGAACAGTTCCTGCTCATTGACCGTCAAATAGTCGAGTACCGACAGCACGGCCGCGGATGGCAGCGGCACAAAACCTTGAAATATCAGGCTGGAGGCCTCGCTCGGCGTCCCCGGATAGATCAGGTAACCCGCTATCGCGATGGCCGCCGCCGCTACTACGGCTGCGCCTCTCACCAGAATTTTGATTGTTGTTTTCATTCGATCGCTCCCCCCATTCCCTTAAGATCTCATTTTGTTCGGCGCGCGCTCACCCCCGCCGCGGTCGCCCAAACAGGGTGATCGACGCCCTTGTCCGCACAATGTCGAATTTGCAGGCTGTTCGACACATTGTGTAGATGTTGTAGCAAATGCGACCTCCATGGCCATGGCCGGCAAGATGGTGAGCGCGAAGGGCATTTCGCCCATTTCAAGCCCGCAGCAGCGCGCATATCAAAATCCCGACAATCATGACGCCCGAGACAGCCACATAGACCAGGAGCAAGGCCAGGGTGCGAACCACCGTCCCGAACCAATTTCGCTTGAATACCCGCTTGAGGGCCACGGCGCCGTACACAGGCATCGCTGAGAACAGCATACAAGTGAGCCACACCGGTGTTGACCTCGAGCTCGGCCAAAGTGCGCCTAACGCGTGCAACACCATCCATACGGTCAGTATTGAAAAAACAAACGCATGAACATGCAGAAAGAACAATAGATGCTCTGCGTACAGGTGTCGCGGCCGTGAGTACATCAACATGTGAGAAAGAGCAATCAACGGGACGAAGACGAACATCGCATCCGGCATCGTGTCGACCGCTGCCTGCAGGAGACTGACGCCATGGTCGCGCACGCTTTCTTCACAAATGTGCGTGAGGTGCTGCGTCCAGGCGTGATGCCCAAAGACACGCCAATTGCCGCAAACCTCCGCTGAAAACGGACGTTGGTGCTTGGCCTGGATGAAGCGTGTCAGCGCGGTTCGCGGGCGCGAAAGCGACACGAGCGCGAAGAATATGACGCTGAAAACGAAGTAAAGTTTAACCGGCGGCAGGAACGAGTTGCGCCGCCCTTCTATGAATTCCAGGGTCAACTGACCTGGTCGGAACCATAACAACCTGAGCGTCCGCCACAGTCGCGAGTCCGCGTGAGTCACGGTTTCGATGGTCTGATGCACAAAATGCATTGCGTTCGGCAAGTCGCTATCGGCGGCTTGGCCGCAATTGGCACAGAAACGGCCATCCAATGGTGCTGAACAATTACAGCAGCGCGGCCACGCTTTTGGCGAATCTGGGAGGAGCATGCGGAGCACCCTGCGGGAATGCGGACAAATGAATCGACCCGCAGGATCTTGGTAACAACAGGTTGCAAGACAATATCTGCATTGTGCGATGGCCGACGCATTGTGACCGGGGCTGGGCGGATTGTACTTTACACCCCAAAGTCAATTTCCTTATAGTGACGTCGTATGATCGATGACTCTTCAATCACTCATGTAAGCGACACGGCGTTCTGGGTGGCGTATTTCAGGGCGATCGAATCGCAACGAGCGGCCCCGGCGTTTCAAGAACCTCTTGCGTCGTTATTGAGCGGTGATCGAGGACGCCAAATCGCCCGCTCCATTCCGCGCGCGAGCATGGTGGAGTGGGGCATGGTCCTGCGTACCTCCGCCATTGATCGGCTGATATACGAAGCTGTCCAATCCGGCGTCGACACCGTCCTGAACCTCGGCGCCGGCCTCGATACCCGACCCTATCGCATGAAGCTGCCGGCGTCCCTGCGCTGGGTTGAGATGGATTTTCCCAGCATCGTCGAACTGAAAAACGCCAAGCTCGTCGAACATAAGCCCGTTTGTGAGCTCGAACGCGTCAGCGTCGATCTGTTGGACCGCCCGGCTCGCAATACACTCCTCGTTCGATATGCAATGACCTCCAAGAACACGCTGGTGATCACGGAAGGCGTCCTCACGTATTTTTCCGTTCACGATGCCGCGACTCTCGCGGGCGAGCTGGCTGCTTTCCCCTCGATCCGTTTCTGGATTCAGGATTTCGACAATTCGGGACAGAGCCGGTCACCGAGGGGATGGGATGCGAAGCTCAAGGCAGCGCCGTTTCTATTCAGGGTAAAGGACTGGTTCGCGTTCTTTGAAAAATATGGATGGCGGTCTTCTCATGTAATTACGTGCTTCGAGGAGTCGCAACGTATCAACCGGCCCTACCCGCTCGATTTCCCATTCGGTCTGATTCTGCGCGCGCTCCCCAAGGCAATGAGCCAAAAAATACTCAGCTTGAGCGGCGCGGTATTGATGAAAAGCGTCGCGCCTTCGTCGGCTTAGGGCTCTGGCCGAATCATTTCTTCAGATACTGATGCACAACCTCAATGAGCTCCTCGGCCGCGAGAGCTTGCGGCGAGTCGCGCCCGTCTTTGGGATCCACCATGTGTTCGCGAATATGGTCTTCGATGACCTCCGCGATGAAACCATCCAACGCACCCCGACAGGCGGTCGCCTGCTGCAGAACGATGGCGCATTCATTGTCTGCATCGACCGCGCGTTCCATGGCGTCGATCTGGCCGCGCATGCGCCTCAAGCGATTCAGTAATTTGCCCTTTTCTTTCGCAACGTGACTCATGGCGCAAAACTCCTTGCGCTACTATACCAGGGTAGGGTATTGTGCCGCTACTTTGATCGATATCGGAGATTCTGCAAACCCTATGGACCCACAACCTAGTCCCTCGACCCGCGACGAAGGTGAGTTGCCGCGTGCAGCGGCACCGCGCCCCGATCGGCCGGAGCGAACGGCCTGGAAGAGAATCACCGGCAGGAATTTCGCCCTAATCGCTTAATTTCCCGCAGCCATTCTTCCCAGGCCTGGAGCCACGGCTTCAGACATTTGAAGGAAGAGAATCATGGCTGCATTGCTGCATTTGAATGTGCCGCGCGACCGCCTGCCGGCGGTGACACGCTCGGCGCCTCGCACAGAAGTTTGGTTTGCCAAAATCGCCGCAGGTGTCTGGGATACCGCGGCGCAAATCGTCCTGTTTCTGTGGGCGACCCTGGCGCTCACGTTCTTGGGTGTCATTGCGGCCGGATTGCTCTTTGCCTAGGTGGTCCATGAGCATCCTGACTCAAGACACCTCGCGTTCAATTGCCCGGCGGTTTCGGATTCTGAGGGCTGCAGCGCGCGCGGCGCGCATGGCCCTCAATTTCTTGTTCATCGTGGCGGTTCTACCCTGCCCCGCATCGGCTGCTCGCGCAGCCGAAGAGACCCAAAACGGCACCCTGCCGTCCCTCACAGCCGAGCGCTTCGCGATCCACGGCCAATTTACCTATGTCGAGCAAGATACGGAGTCGTTCAGGGCACCCTATGCGGGGCCGAACAGTCTTTCGCCAAACCAAGGGCGTGAAACCACCGACCTCACACTCTATGCCGGCGCGCGACTCTGGCCGGGCGCGGAGATCTGGATCAACCCGGAGATCGATCAGGGATTTGGCCTGGACAATACGCTCGGTGTCGCCGGCTTTCCGAGCGGCGAAGCGTACAAAGTCGGCAAGAATCAGCCCTATTTTCGCCTGCCGCGCCTCTTTGTGCGCGAGACGGTCGACCTGGACGGCGATCGCGAGGCGATCGAGGGAGGGGCAAATCAGCTCGCGGGAGTTCACAGCGCCAACCGCTGGGTGTTCACGGTCGGCAAGTTCAGCGTCGCGGACATCTTCGACATCAATCAATACGCGCACGACCCGCGCAATGACTTTTTGAACTGGGCAGCGATAGATACGGGAACCTTCGATTATGCGGCCGATGCCTGGGGCTATACCGTGGGTGCAGCCGCCGAGTGGTATCAGGGCGTGTGGACCACGCGCTTGGGCCTGTTTGATTTATCGAACATACCGAATAGCGTGCACCTCGAGCCGGGGGCGCATGAATTTCAAATCGACCTGGAATTCGAGAAGCGTCACGACATTTTTGGACATGCCGGCAAGGTGCTCGTCACGGTTTACGACAGCCGGGGCCGCATGGGACTGCTCGATGAGGCCGTTCAGATCGCGCAAGCGAGCGGCAATCCGGTGGACATTGCCGCCGTGCGCCGGCTTCGAAACCGCCTGGGAGCCGGCCTCAGCCTCGAACAGCAGATCGTTCAGGATTTGGGAATGTTTGCCCGGGTGGGTAAATCGGCCGGGAACGTCGAGGCCTTCGAATTCACGGATATTGATCGAACCCTGGCCGCGGGACTCTCACTGAAAGGATCTCGTTGGGGTCGCACCGATGATACGGTCGGTTTGGCCGGCATCGTCAATCACATCTCGGCCGCGCGTGAACGTTTTTTGAACGCGGGCGGGCTCGGCATTGTCGTCGGTGATGGGCAATTGCCGCATTCCGGGCCGGAACAGATTCTCGAGACCTACTACAACTTGGGCGTGATACCGAGGGCCCACCTGAGTCTCGATTATCAATTCGTCAAGAACCCGGCCTACAACTGCGATCGCGGACCGGTATCGATATTCGCCGTTCGCTTGCACGCACAGTTCTGACAAGTTACGCACCACCTAGCCATCTTTTAGGAATACCGCCATGACCTACAACACCGAAGAAGCAACGATCCTCGCGCCCCTGGCGCTGGCGCAAGGGTCGGCCGATCGCGGCGCGCAACTCGATTCCGAGCACGTCGGCGATATTCGCGGCGGATTCGGCACGATTTTCATGCACGACACGAGGCCACGCACCGGCTGGTCGCGCTTGAAGACGCTGCTCGCGATTTTAGGACCCGGCGTGATTGTGATGGTGGGCGACAACGATGCCGGCGCGTTCGGCACCTACACACAGGCGGCGCAAAACTACGGCACCACCTTGGTGTGGACGCTGCTTCTGCTGATCCCCGTGCTGTACGTCAACCAGGACATGGTGCTTCGCTTGGGCGCCGTGACCGGCGTCGGACACGCGCGATTGATTCTCGAGCGCTTTGGGAAGTTTTGGGGTGCGTTCAGCGTCATTGACCTTTTTCTCCTGAATGGTCTCACCATCGTCACAGAGTTCATCGGACTCAACCTGGCGTTTGACTATCTGGGTGTCCCCAAATTCTGGGGCATCGGCATCTCCGCACTCGTCATCATGGCCTCGGTCAGTACCGGAGATCTGCGGCGTTTCGAGCGCTTCGCCTTGGTGCTCGTGTTCGGCAGCCTGCTCTTGGTGCCGGTGTTATTGATGTCGCATCCGCCGGTGCCGCAAGTGGCGCACGACCTCTTTGTTCCGCGGTTTCCGGCGAATGCGCCGGTCGCCGATGTCATGCTCCTGATCATCGCCATCGTCGGCACCACGGTGGCACCCTGGCAGCTGTTCTTTCAGCAAAGCTATGTGGTCGACAAGCGCATCACGCCGCGCTACATCCCGTACGAGCGGATTGACCTCTGGCTCGGGATCGGCCTCATTATCTTAGGCGCGGTGGCCATGATGGCCTTCACCGCGGTCGCCTTCAAAGGCACGCCGGAATACGGACACTTCAAGGATGCGGGCGCGGTGGCGACCGGCATCGGGCTGCGCATCGGACGCACCGCAGGGGTCTTTTTTGCGGTCGCCCTGATCGATGCCTGCATCATCGGTGCGGCCGCCGTGTCCCTGTCCACCGCCTATGCCATTGGCGATGTGCTCTCGATGCGCCATTCCCTGCACCGCAAGGTGAGCGATGCGAAGGGCTTCTATGCGGTGTACTTCGGACTCATCGTGATCTCCGCGGCGGTGGTCTTGACGCCGGGAGCGCCCTTGGGACTCCTGACCAATGCCGTGCAGACGCTCGCCGGCGTACTGCTGCCGAGCGCGACGGTATTCTTGCTGCTCTTGTGCAACGACAAGGCAATCTTGGGCCCCTGGGCCAATGACAGAAAGACCAATGTCTTCACCAGCATCGTGATCGCCATTCTCGTGATGCTGTCGGTCATCCTGACCGCTTCCGTACTCTTCCCGGCGATCTCGGGGGTTCACATTTTCGCCATTTTAGCGGGCGGAAGCGTGCTTGCGCTGCTGCTGAGCTTGGGCGCGCGCATGGTCGATACGCGGCGGGGCCCGAGGATTCCGGAGGCAGACACCTTCACTGCGGCCGACCGGACCACGTGGCGGATGGCGCCGCTCGCTGAGCTCCCCCCGGCTCGATTGACCGTGCT
>Ga0210400_10000192_pt1 | contig 77140 bp, 70 predicted proteins | sample IncBWH26MmetaG_FD_155456 | JGI IMG/M metagenome (GOLD analysis project Ga0210400, IMG submission 155456) | Forest soil microbial communities from Barre Woods Harvard Forest LTER site, Petersham, Massachusetts, United States - Inc-BW-H-26-M | ecosystem: Environmental > Terrestrial > Soil >... | reverse complement strand
TTTGAATCTGGTTGCTTGGCGAAAAAAAATCCCGGGATTTGCATCCCAGGCAGCCTGCCAAGCGAATTGTTGATCGCTCGAATTAACTCAGACCATTGGCGCTCGAAAAGCTCCAATGGTTTCGAACAGATTCTGGCACATCGTATCGGTTGTCAAAGAGCGAAGCCCCCCTGTCTTGCAGAAAGGCACATCCACAGCCCAAGAAGTATGCCAAGAGCGCAGAGGAATGTCAATACGAAATTAACGATTTCCACAGAGCGTCTGCGGGGCTTGTCAGCTTGACTGTTCTCAGGCTTGCAATTGAGCACCATTTCAACGAACTTGATGATCACAAAAAACCTGAAGTCAAGTTTGGCAGGGCAGCGGAGTTGAAGAATTAGCTCTCGGCAGGAGGTATGAGTTGTAACGACGGACTGCTCGAGTAATCTGATCGGATCGAAACCCGCATCTCCTGGCATCAAGACTACGGTGGGGACACAGGTCGAATTCACATACCGAAATAACCTACGAAAGTATGGAAGTCGTTTATCCGGACTTTATATCGCTCCAAAAGAAATCCATTCATTCAAAAGAACTTAGTCAGGCGAACGCCAGATTGGCGTCTTGGCAGAGTGCATGCAATTTGCCCCGCCAGAAGCAGGCGACGTTCCGGGCATCCGCCGTCGCATGCTCGATAAATTATGGGGGTTAATGGAATGAGACGCATGCAATGTTTGAGGGCGATCCTGGGCCTCCTTGTGGGAATGGCATTTTTCGCGGGCGGCAGCTCCGCGCAATCGTTGACCACCGGCGACATCACCGGCACCGTCACCGACTCCACGAATGCTGCGGTTCCCAATGCGCAGATAGCTCTGAAAAGCGCCAGCCAGGGAACCACCCTGGAAGTATCAACCAGCGGCAACGGGTATTACCGTTTCTCTCTTTTGCCTCCAGGCAAATACACAGTAACGATAAAAGCCTCGGGTTTCGATGTATTTACAAGGGAAGCCCAAGTGGAAGTCGGGGCCGTTACGGAAGTTAACGTTTCACTGAAACTTGGCACAGCGACGGAAACAGTAACCGTTAGCGCCGAGCTGCCACTAGTTAACGCCGAGAATGGAAATGTCGCAAACACCATCTCGGAATTGCAAGTATCGCAAGTCCCCAATCCTGGCAACGACGTTACCTATCCGGTGCAGATGACCGTAGGAGTGGTTGCCAACACAGGTGGCGGAGGACTGGGAAACTTTGCGGCGAATGGGATTTCGGCAAGCTCCAACCTCTTCACATTGGATGGCATGGATAACAACGATCCCTACCTGAATTTGAATAACTCGGGAGCGACAAACCTAACCCTCGGGCAAAACGAGATTCAGGAAGTCTCGGTCGTCACGAATGGCTATTCGGGAGAATATGGCGGCTTGGCTGGGGCTAATGTGAATTACATCACGCGTTCCGGTAGCAATAGCTTTCACGGAAGGGCTATTTGGTATTGGAACGGATCGGCGCTAAACGCAAACAGCTTCTTCAATAACAAAAATGGTGCTCCCAAACCCTTCGTGAACGCCAACCAATGGGGCGGGGACCTGGGTGGCCCTGTTAAGAAAGATAAGCTCTTCTTTTATTTCAATGCGGAAGGTCTGCGGCTTGTCATTCCGACAAGCGCTCAAGGAATCGTACCGAGCCAACAGTTTCAGGCGGCCACAATTGCTAACATCACTGCAAATCATCCTGCTTCCGTGCCCTTTTATCAAAACGTCTTCAATATCTACAATTCGGCCCCAGGGGTAAGCCGGGCTACTCCGGGCGTCAACGGTGATCCACTTGGATGCGGGGCTTTTAAACGTTTGGGTGCAGGTGTGCCCTGCGTTGACAGCTTTCAATCGAGTATCAGCTCAAAAACTAACGACGCCCTGTATTCCGGCCGCGTGGACTACAACCTTACCAACAGCGACCGGGCCTATCTGCGAATCGAAAAAGAACACGGCTTGCAAGCCAGCTACACCGATCCCATTAATACTCTTTTCAATTTTGACAGTGACCAGCCGCAGTGGCAAGGGCAGTTGAACGAAACCCACTCTTTCCGGAACGGGGATGTGAACCAGTTCATTCTTTCAGGGCAATGGTATGCCGCGCTTTTTACCAATCCTAACCGCTCTGGCGCCTTGGCGAAATTCCCATCGACGATCGCCTTGGGAGACGGAAGCCTGTCCAATATGGGAGGCTTCGACTTTAACCTTCCCCAAGGCCGGCGAGTAACGCAGTATCAGGTTTCGGATGACTTTTCTCACGTCATCAGCCGGCACACGCTGAAAGCTGGCTTCAAGTTCCGGCGCAACGACGTGAGTGACTTCGCCTTCGGGGTGAACGCGATTGGCACGTTGTCTGTCCCAGATCTCAATGCGCTTTTTGCCGGCGGAAACGATACTGCTACGGGATCGAGCACGACTCTCGGCCAGGTATTTCCGAACAAACTGGAACAGCCGATGGCGTTCTATGCTCTGGCGTTTTACGGTGAAGATGCCTGGAGGGTGAAGCCGAACCTAACCGTTACATTCGCTTTGCGTATAGAGCATCCCTCGAATCCGGTTTGTCAAACCAATTGCTTTGCTCGCAGCATCATGCCGTGGGACCAGCTGGCTCATAATGCGGCAGTTCCTTACAACCAGGCGATCAAGACCGGGCTGCATTCCGTACTGCCCAGTCTTACGAGCATTGAGCCGGAACCGCGGTTCAGTTTTGCCTGGTCCCCCTTTGGCCGCTCGCGCAATACGGTCCTTCGCGGCGGCATCGGCATCTTCTACGACCAGTTCCAGGGACAAGTTGTCGATTTCATCGCTAGCAACCCCCCACTGATCAACGCCTTTACCGCAACCAATGACAATATTTCTCCGGCCGAATCCAGTAACCTCTTCACCGACGCCGCCAAGTCGAATGCGGCGTTTCTGGCAGGTTTCGCTGGTGGCGCGACCCTGGCTCAACTCCAGGCTTCTGTTCCAGGTTTCAGTCCCCCGGCACTATTCAGCACCGATGCTCATACAAAGGCGCCCCAATACCAGAAATGGAACTTGCAGGTGGAACAGGGCATCGGACGTGGAACAACCTTGAGCGCAAATTACGTGGGGAACCATGGAATTCATGAGCTCATGGGAAATAGCGCGGAGAATGCGTTCTGCGCTCCCGGCACTCTCCTGGCCTGCCCCACTGCGGCTGGATTTGTCGGATTGCCGGCCGCACCCGTCGATCCACGTTTCGGAGCCGTCGCTGTGGTTAAGACACTTGCGGTTTCGAACTACAATGGCCTGCAGCTCACGGCACAGCATCGCTTCTCCGGAGGAGAGATCTCATTTAACTACGCGTGGAGCCACGCGCTTGACATGGCTTCGAATGCTGGCCTGAACGCTTTGTCCAACGTCCTGTTCGGCGCTTCGACCACCAGTCCTCTGGTCTCGGAAGATCCTAATAATCCACGCCGGAGTTATGGCAATGCAGACTACGATGTCCGCCACTACGTGAGTGCCAACTACGTTTGGGAACTCCCGCTCAAGCAAGCCTTTCGCGATCATGGTCCCGGCTTTCTTCTAAATGGATGGCAAGTAGCGGGCAGTGTCTTCGCGCGAAGCGGCTTGCCTTTCAGTCCTGTGGACAATGCTGAAACCTCGCTGCTCTCCGGTTCCTTCTACGGAACTGGATTTGGCACTATCTTCCAGGAGTTCGCCTATGCCAACGTTACCGGCTCCGTCAGCAGTTCCTGCAATAAAACCACACTGACATGCTACAGCAAGACAAACTTTAGCCCCGACGTCAACCCCACAAGCGGTGCTGCCGCGTTTGGAAACGCCACCAGGAATTCGCTGCGGGGCCCTGGCTTCTTCGATACCGATTTTTCAGTTCTGAAGAAGACCAAGATTCCGGGTTGGGAGCGCGGTGAATTCGGTCTCGGCTTCCAATTCTTCAACGTGTTCAACCATGCGAACTTCGATCTGCCGGTAAATAATGTGGCGAGCAATCAGTTCGGAAAGCTCGTGCACGCGGCGTTCTCGCCAACGACCATCTTCGGCTCAGGCTTGGGTGCAGATGCTTCACCTCGTTTGATCCAGCTTAAGTTGCAATTCACCTTCTAAATCGGCTCTGGGGCGAAATGGGGCCGCGTTCGAAGTGACTCAGGGCGTCTCTGCAAGGGGCCGCCCTGTTTTTTTTGTTTGGCGCTGCTACCATACGCGGTAATGCCAGGGAAAAACCACAGACGGCCAAGGGCAGCGGCACCTCCATCCGGGACGTCAACACGGTTGCTGACAAAGCTGGTGCAAGCCAGGAAGTGGCGCGCCGGAGAGCGCGTGGGGGTGGCGGTGTCCGGCGGGGCTGATTCGGTGGCGCTGCTGCTGTTGCTCCTGGAGGCGCGTGAGAAACTTGGTATCGTGCTGAGCGTGGTGCATTTCAATCACAAACTGCGCGGGAAGGCTTCGGATGCCGACGAAAAATTCGTCGCCAGGCTGGCGGCGAAGCATAGGCTGGAGTTTCACTCGGCCTCCGCTGATGTTGCCGGGAAAGCAAAAAAGGAACGGGCCAACCTGGAGGACGCGGCGCGCCGGGCGCGGCAGGACTATTTCCGCGCGCTGACGGAATTGGGAGTTTGCGAGCGAATCGCGGTGGCGCACACCGCCGACGATCAAGCGGAGACGGTGCTCGCGCATCTCCTGCGCGGGACGGGCCTCGCGGGGCTCGGCGGAATTCATCCCATGGCGGGTCCTGTGTTCCGTCCACTATTGAGCGTTCGCCGGAGCGAGCTGCGGCGTTTTCTGCACGCGCGAAAACAAAGTTGGCGTGAAGATGCCACCAACCGCGACACGAAGAGGATGCGCGCGCGAATCCGTAGAAAACTTCTGCCCCTGCTGCAGAAACAATTTCAGCCGGCCATCGTTGAACACCTATGTACTCTTGCGGTGCTCGCGCGGGAGGACGAAGCGTTTTTGGACGTGATGGCGGAAGAACGTGTGCGGGCGCTCGTTCGAAAGAGTGGAGAGCAGGCGCGAATTGCGCTCGACGATTTGTTGCAGCCTTGGAAAAAAGTGGGATTTAACACAGAGGACACGGACGGCGCGGCGGGCAGGGAGAAGACAAGAGCGCTGAGCACCCGGATGGTGCGCCGCATCGTGGAGAGCATCAAGCCGCGCCAGGGGCAATTGGGGGCGGGGCATGTGGAGGCGGTGCTGCAACTGGCGCGCGGAGGACAAAGCGGGAGTTCGCTTTCGTTGCCGGGCGGAGTAGAGGTACGAAAAGAGCGGGACACGCTCGTGTTTCTGCGTATTGAAAATGCAGGAACACAAACTTCCCGGGTCGCGCCGCGGGAATATGACTACAAGATCGATTTGGCGCGCGAGGACACGGAAGTACGCGTTGCGGAATTGGGGTGCGTATTCCGCTTCAGGGTGATTGACTGGCCTCCGAATAGAGGGGAAACTAGTAAGGATGGGGCAGTCCTGGACCGCGACCGGTTGCGTTTTCCAACGGTGTTGCGCAATTGGCGCCCCGGCGACCGATTGCATCCCCAGGGGCGCCGAAGCGCCCACAAGCTAAAGCGCTTGCTGAACGAAAAGCGCGTGAGCAGGTGGGAGCGCGACGGCTGGCCGGTGCTGACGAGTGGCGGCGTTCTTGCTTGGGCGCGCGGCTTTCCAGTCGCCGCGGAATTTGCCGCGAATGAAAGGACCCGAGCAGGAATCGTGATCGCCGAGGAAAAAATTTGAGCGGTAGAAAGGGAGCGGTATTCTCCGCGGCCCGCATCGCCGCACGTGTGGCAGCCCTGGGAAAAGAAGTTTCGCGGGAATACGCAGGGCGGCGAGTAGATGTGGTGGTTACGCTGGATCGCGGTTTCGTTTTCGCGGCGGACTTGATGCGGCAGATCGACGCGCCGGTTGTTTGCCACTTCGTGCGCGAAGAGGTCCGCGACGTCGAGCACAGCGGGCGGCCGCGGCGGGAAGTTTTTTTTGGCGCCGGGCCGGAATTGAAGGGCCGCGACGTGCTGGTGATTGACGCGGTGCTGGAAAGCGGCGTGACACAGGAATTTTTGCTGCGGCGGCTGGGCGAAAGCCAGCCGCGCTCGATCCGCCTGGCGGTGCTGCTGGATAAGCCGGCGAGGCGGCGGGTGGCCCTGGAGCCCGATTACTTTGGCTTCCGGACCGCATCTAACCAGGTATGGGTTGGTTACGGCCTTGCGGCAGCAAACGGGATGGGGCGTAATCTCCGGCACCTTTCTTCCGGAGGCAACGGAACGTCAGGGAAAAGCAGCAAGGGGCGGCGGAAAATAGGCAGGATGTGATTTCTTCGGGGCGGGTTGCAGGATTAGTGAGGACAACGTGAATTCAAGTTCCACGGCAAAAACAATTCTTTTTTGGGTCTCCATCGTTTTTCTGGGCGTGATGCTCTGGAAGCTGGTGTCCGCCAACGGATCACAAGCGCGCGAGGACACTCCCACGTATAGCGTGTGGATGCAAAAGGTCGAAGCAGGCGACGTGAAGGAAGTAACGATGTACCTTTCGCCGAACAGCTATGACCTGCAGGGCGAGTACAACAAGCCCGCGAACATGAAATTCCAGGTCACCATCCCGAAGGAAGAAGCGCCGGAGGTCACCAAAGCGTTGCGCGACAAAGCCGTGCAACTGAAGGTGAAGGAAGTGCGCAGCGGCGACTGGGTTTTGATTCTGTTGAACGCCGCGCCGCTGATTCTTCTGGTGGGCTTCTGCCTGTTCCTGATGAGGCAGATGCAGTCGGGCGGGAACAAGGCGTTGAGTTTCGGAAAGTCCCGCGCGCGGCTGCTCTCCGCGCAGCAGAAGAAAGCCACTTTTAAGGACGTGGCCGGAACGGACGAGGCCAAGGAGGAGCTGCAGGAAATTATTGAGTTCTTGAAAGATCCCCAGAAGTTCCAGAAGCTGGGCGGACGAATTCCGAAGGGCGTGCTGCTTGTCGGACCTCCGGGCACCGGCAAGACCTTGCTGGCGCGCGCGATCGCCGGCGAAGCCAACGTTCCCTTCTTCTCGATTTCCGGCTCAGACTTCGTGGAAATGTTCGTGGGCGTGGGCGCGAGCCGCGTGCGCGATCTCTTTGAACAAGGGAAGAAGAATGCCCCGTGCATCATTTTCATTGATGAAATCGATGCCGTCGGACGGCACAGAGGTGCAGGACTCGGTGGCGGACACGATGAGCGCGAGCAAACGCTGAACGCGTTGCTCGTGGAGATGGACGGCTTTGAAACGAACGAAGGCGTAATCTTGATCGCCGCGACGAACCGGCCTGACGTTTTGGATCCGGCGTTGTTGCGGCCAGGCCGCTTCGACCGTCGTGTGGTGGTGGCGCGTCCCGACGTGAAGGGCCGCGAAGAGATTCTGCGCGTGCACACGCGCAAAGTGCCCATCAGCGATGACGTGGATTTGTCCATCATCGCGCGCGGCACGCCGGGCTTCTCCGGCGCGGACCTGGCAAACCTGGTGAACGAAGCGGCGCTGTGGGCCGCGCGCCAGAACCGCAAGTTCGTCATGATGGTCGACTTCGAGATGTCCAAAGATAAAGTGATGATGGGCGTCGAGCGCCGGTCGATGATTTTGTCGGACGAAGAGAAGAAAAACACCGCGTATCACGAGGCCGGCCACGCGCTAGTTGCGGCAATGACGCCGGGCGCCGATCCGGTCCATAAAGTGACGATCATTCCGCGCGGGATGGCTCTGGGCCTCACGATGCAGCTTCCGGAAGACGATAAGCACACCTACACGCGCGAATATTTGGAAGCGATGCTGGCGGTGCTGATGGGCGGGCGTTCGGCGGAGGAAATTTTCCTCGGCCACATCACCACCGGCGCGGGGAACGACATCGAACGCGCCACGGACATCGCGCGCAACATGGTTTGCGAATGGGGCATGAGCGAACTGGGGCCGCTGGCCTACGGCAAGAAGGAGGAGGCCATCTTCCTGGGCCGCGAAATCGCGCAGCACCGCGACTATTCGGAAGACACCGCCATCCAGATCGACAAGGAAGTGAAGCGCATCGTCAACGGCGGCTACGAGAACGCGAAGAATCTGCTCTCTAAAAATCGGGATACGCTCGAGCGGATCGCGCAGGCACTCCTCGAGCGGGAAGTCATCGACGCCAACGAAGTAAAACTGCTTATGGAAGGCAAGCCGCTGCCGGAGAAGCCGCGTACGCCTCCCACACCGCCGCCGCAGGCTGCTCCCACCGCGGACCCTAAGCTGGTGCGCCCCGAGCTTCGCCCCGCACCTGGCTTCACCCGGGGCGAGAACCCGGCGAAAGCGTAATGTAAGTCTGGTTTCGGCAACCGTAGGGGCACCCGCCGTGGCGGGTGCCCCTACTTTTTTGGCTGAAGGAGTACAATAGGGTCTATGGGAAACCGCAGCGGCGAGAATCTGAATGTAACGTGCCCGTGCTGCCAGGCAAAGCTCGTCGTGGATCCCGTTTTCGGGGCGGTGCTTTCGCATGAAGCGCCGGTCAAAGCCGGCCCTAATGTAGACCTCTCGGACGCGCAAAAGATCCTTGCTGAACAAAATCGCCAGCGCGAAGACAAGTTCGCGGATTCCTGGTTCCAGGAAACCAACAAGGAAGACATCCTGGCCAAGAAGTTTGAAGAAGCCATGAAGAAAGCCAAAGATTCCCCGGCGGGCAAGCCCATCCGCGATTTCGATCTGGATTAGCAAGCTGAGAGCGCTTGTTATTTTTCTCTTCATGGGATTCACAAATTGGATTTGACCCCAGGAATGGTTCTGTCTAAGCTAAATGGGTTTACGACATCCAGCGACTACTTTGAAGAATACGCGCCAACTCCGCTCGCAACTGGACCACAACACTTCGTGTTGCTGTCATTCTTGCGAGTCGGCGCGTGGAGGCTGATGGCGTAGCGCAAGGTTTCTAAAGCTATTCCCAGACGGCCACCGTCAGATTTGCATCTGGCAGTGGCCGTTTCTGTTTTTGCGCGGCATCCGATTCAGGAGAATCCATTTGAGACTCACACCAAGAATAATCACTTTGGCCTGCGCCGGGCTGCTTCTGGCGGCAAAAGCCCGCCCGGACGATCGCTGGCCGAAAGAAATGTCATCCGCTTGCGTGGCCGCAACAGAAATAGCGGCAGGGAGGGATTGCCCCGCTCCCCCAGAGGACCCCTCGGCGCAGGAATCTGATCAGAAAGTGAAAGACAGAAAACGCGGTTTTCTTCGCTCCTGGTTCCGCATGGCCGCGGAAACGGAGGCCAAACAGCCGGATTGGCTTTCTCCCTTGGCAACCACATCGGGCCGGCTGAAGCAGGAGTTGCGTTACGACATCTGGGACCAGCCCGCGGCCCAGGGGAACAGAACTTACCAGTTTGGCGGCGGCAAGGGACTTGAGTTCATCACCAGTTCGCGGACTCAGATCTTGACTGGGATACCGACCTACACGCTTCACTCTCCCAATGGGCCCCCAGGCGGATTTGGCGACTTACCGTTGATGCTGAAATTCCGGATTGCTTCGGGGGAACGCGGAGAAGGCAACTATCTCCTCACGTTTATTCTCGGAGTCACGGCGCCCACAGGGTCGCGCCGCTACGGTGCAGGCGACGCCGTGCTGACTCCGACGCTCGCGTTTGGCAAGGGTTGGGGGAGATTTGACGTTCAGTCTACTGTTGGGCTCAACCTGCCGGCAGGAGCCACCGCAAAACTCGGCCGTCAGTTCCAATGGAACACGGCTTTCCAGTATCAAGCGGGCTGGAAACTTTGGCCGGAACTGGAAGTGAATTCCACGTTCTACACAACAGGACCGAACGCCGGTGATAAGCAAGTTTTCCTGACACCTGGGCTCGGATTTGGACGAGTACGCCTTCGGAAGGGGTTCCGGTTTTCTTCGGCGGCGGGCCTTCAAATTGCGGTGACGAAATTCCATACCTACGACCATCGCTGGATGTTCTCGCAGCGAGTTTCGTTCTAGGCGACAGGCACGGCACCTGCGCTACACTCCCTTTGCGGATATGGCCCCAAGCCGAAAAACATTCCGGTTGAAGCTGCCTTCGCGCACGCTGGTCCTGGGGGAACGCACGCTCGTTATGGGCGTGCTGAACGTCACTCCAGACAGCTTTTCCGACGGCGGCAAGTTCCTGCAGCCCGAGAGCGCGATCGAACATGCCTTTGCTATGGAGCGCTCCGGCGCCGACCTGCTCGACATCGGCGGTGAATCGACACGGCCAGGATCCGCAGAAACTCCCGCCTCCATCGAGTTGGAACACATTCTTCCTGTACTGGAAGCGTTGCAGGGCCGCCTGAACATTCCGGTCTCGGTGGACACGCGGCGATCCACGGTCGCCGAGATCGCGCTGCGCGCAGGGGCCCAAATCATCAACGACGTGTCCGGCTTGAAAAGCGACCCGCGCATCGCGGAGGTCGCGGCGCATCGGCGTGTGCCGCTCATCCTGATGCACATGCGCGGAGAACCGAGGACGATGCAGGCCGCTGGATTTGCACGGGAGGTTATGAAGGATGTAATCCACGGGCTGCGCCGGTCCGTCGCCATCGCGCAAGAAGCCGGCGTCGCGAAATCGCAGATTGTCCTCGACCCGGGCATCGGCTTCGGCAAGAGCTTCGCGCAAAACTACGAATTGCTGCAAAAGCTGCCGCAACTGGCGAAGCTCGGTTATCCCCTGCTCGTGGGAACTTCACGCAAGGGCTTTCTTGGCGCGACCTTGGCCCGGGATGGCGAACCTGCTCCCCCGGAAGAGCGCATCTGGGGCACGGCGGCAACGGTTACCGCGAGCATCTTGAACGGAGCGCACATCGTGCGCGTTCACGACGTTGCAGAAATGGTGCAAGTGGCACGCGTCGCGGATTGCCTCCTTAACCCGAATCGAAGGCCAAGAAACTGAACGCATAGATGCAGAGAGCGCTGAGAATAGCGCCTGCTGGAGGTCGCTCTAGGTTTCCTTCGGTATAATTCCCAGGGCAAACGGTCGCGCAGGCCGCCCATCACAATTTCTAGAAAAGAGAGCCAACTAATGCCCGGTCGCACAGTTCCAGTTATATCTCTGTTGCTTTGCTTTTCTGCTTCGGTGACGCCACTGCGGGCACAGCTGCCGCCAGCGAAACCGAATCCGCTGATCCCTGGGCAAGGTGCCCAGGGAAATGCAGGCTGCTCTGTAACGGGGGCATCGTCGTGCGCGGATGCTGCCGCAAAGATTCTGCCGATTGTGATGGGCCCGTCACCGATGGAAGAGAATCTGCGGCGTCTGACGGATGAAATCGGCGGACGAGTGACCGGCTCACCGGAGATGACCAGAGCCGTGGAATGGGGTAAAGGTGCATTTCGAGGGGCGGGAGTGGATGTTCACAGCGAGAAGTACCCGATGCCGGTGACGTGGAGCGAAGGAGACACGCGGCTGGAATTGCTCGGCGCAGTGAAGTTTCCCGTGCGGCTGAAAGCGGAGGGGTGGTCTCCGGCAACGCCGGCAGGTGGGATTGAGGCAACGGTCGTCGATGTGGGTTACGGGAGCGACGATGATTTTGCGAAAGCAGGCACCTCGACCAAGGGCGCGATTCTGCTGGTTCACAGCGATATCGGCTCGACATGGGCGGATCTCTTCAACGAATACCTGCGGCCGCCAACGATTATCGAGCATGCCGTCAAGGAGGGCGCGAAGGCCATTCTGTGGACGGGAGCGCGGGAAAGATTGCTGCTTTATCGTCATACGAACTCCCTGGCCGGTGAGATTGACAAGATTCCTCAGGCCGTCCTGGCGCGCGAAGATGCCATGCGGCTGGCGCGCACGGTTGCGGCATATCCGGGGAAGGTGCGAGCACACTTCGACATGCCCAATAGAATTGGAGGGCCGATCGAGCAGGAAAATGTGGTGGGCGAGATTCGTGGCTACGAAAAGCCGGATGAAGTCGTGATTCTCGGCGCGCACCTGGACTCGTGGGAACTGGGCACGGGCGCACTGGACAACGGCTGCAACGCGGCGCTGGTGATTGAAGCGGCGCGGGCGATCAAGGCCACCGGGCTTTTGCCGCGGCGGACGATTCGCTTCGTGCTCTTCAGCGGCGAGGAGCAGGGCACGATTGGCTCCTACGAATACGTGAAGGCGCACCGCACCGAACTCGACAAAATCCGCGCGATGATCACCTACGACTCGGGCATCGGCCGCGTCACCGGATATTCGCTGGGCGGGCGCCGTGACATTGACGCCGGCGTGCGCGAAGTCCTGAAGCCGCTGGAATCCTGGGGCGCAAACAATCACACGTTTGACGCTTCCTTCGGCACGGACAATTTCGACTTCCTGCTGGAAGGCGTGCCAACCCTCGTGGCAAATCAGGAAGAGGCCAACTACCTGCCGAATTATCACGCCGCTTCGGACACGCTCGACAAAGTCGACATGCGCGAATTGAAGCTGCACACCGTGCTGGCGGCTCTGACGGCCTGGGGTATCGCCGACCGCGCCGAACCGCTCGGGAAGCGGCTTTCGCGCGCCGAACTCGACGTGCTCATGAAAGAAACCGGCCTCGACCAGCAGCTCAAAGCGCTTGGCTACTGGGAAGCGTGGCTGAGCGGCGCACGCGGCCGCAAACCGTAGACATACTATTAACCTCTTGCGACACATCCTTGTGACGGGCGTCTCTTTGGGCGCATCGCATAAATCGTGGTGTCCTTCCCGGTATACTGGAAGCGTGGCAAACGCCAAGAACGATTCGAACGGGACTGAACGCCGATCCATCCTGGCGGTGGACTACGGCCGCGCGCGGATCGGGCTGGCCCTGGCGGATGCGGAGACGCGGATGGCGCAACCGCTGGGTATGATGGAGCGCGTCAACCGCAACGAGGACATGCGGCGGCTGCGCGAACTGGTGCGCGAACACGCCGTGAAGCAGATCGTCGTGGGGCTGCCGCTGCGGCTGGACGGCACGCGCGGCGAAATGGCGGAAGAGACGGAACGCTTTGCGCAGCGCGTGCGGAAACAGATTGGCGTGCCAGTGGAGATGGTGGACGAGCGGCTGACAAGCTGGGAAGCCGAGCGCTTGCTGGAAGAAGTTCAGGGAAGATTCATCCGCGAGGAAAAGTTGAGCGGCGGCAAGAAACCGAAGAAGGCGCAGGGCAAGATGACCGTGGACGCTGTGGCGGCTGCCGTCATTTTGAAAGAGTACCTGGATCGACAGGCGTACACGGCCGGTAAGGCATGAGCGAACTAAAAAAGTAAATCAGTGAGGCTGACTTGAAGTATTTGCTAGCGCTGTTGCTTGTCATCGCGCTGATTGCCGGGGGCGCCGCGGCGTGGATCTGGCATGGCTTCGCCAGCCCGTATCAGGGCTTTGGGCCGGAAGGCGTGTTCGTGGATGTGCCGCATGGAGCTTCGCAACGATATGTGGCGTATATCTTGAAGAAAAATGGTGTGGTGGGCAGCGCGCTGGCCATGAGGATTTACGCGCGGCAGCATCCGAAGCGCACGCTGCAAGCCGGCGAATACTTTTTCGATCATGCCATGACCGGCAGCGAAGTGTTTTGGAAGCTGGCGAACGGACAAGTGTACCAAGTGCCGTTCACGGTGCGCGAAGGCGAAACGATGTTCGACATCGCGCGCGAACTGGAAGCGGGAAAGTTCATGCGCGCGGGCGATTTTCTTTTTGCGGCGGGTGATCCGACGCTGATCCATGATCTTGCTCCGGATGCCAAGACGCTCGAAGGGTTCCTTTTCCCCGCCACCTACGAACTTCCGCGGCATCCCGCGGCGAGTGAATTGAGCGCGGAAATGGTGCACAAGTTCAAGGAAGAGTGGAAGCATGTGGCTTCGCCGCCGGCGACGAGCGCGCCTACCGGCGAAGGCGGACACCAGGGCGTGAACCGGATCGTGACGCTGGCGTCGCTCGTGGAGCGGGAAACACCGAAGCCGGAGGAGCGGCCGCTGGTGGCAGGCGCGTTTGAAAACCGGCTCCGGAAAGGGATGCGCCTGCAATGCGACCCCACGGTCATCTATGGGATGGAGCGGCTGGGAAAATATAACGGGACACTTACGGGCAAAGATTTGAGCTTCGATTCCCTGTATAACACCTATGAGCACGGGGGGCTTCCTCCCGGGCCGATCGGAAACCCTGGCGAGGCGTCGTTGCGCGCGGCGCTACAGCCGGCGCAAACGAATTATCTTTATTTTGTGGCCAACACGCAGGGCGGGCATTTTTTTGGCGCGACGCTGGCAGAACACAACAAGAATGTGGTGAAGTACCGCCGGCTGCTGGCCGGCCTGCCGGCGGAACCACCACCGCCGCCACCGACACCGCCCAAGCCGAAGAAAAAGCACGCCAAGGAGCACCGAGGCAAAGCCCGATGAGCGAAGACTTGAAGGCAAAAAAGGCGCTGATCCTGGAGACCGCCCGGGAGATCAAGGTACAACAATGGACGCCGGCGGAAATCGACCAGTTGCGGCGGCGGCTCCTGGCGGAGCACGGCGAAGCCGGCAAGACGGGGATGGAATACATCGCGGACGTGTTGAAAGACGCGGGACAAAAGGTGACCATTAACCAGCAGGAGGAAGCCGAGGAACAGTACGAAGAAGAGTTCGAGGACCTTCTGCACTTCAAGACGCTGGAAGACGCCGAGGTCAGCATCATGCGTCTGGACGAATTGATGCGCAAGTTTCGCTCGCAGGCCGAGCACGCCGCGGTGGAGCGCGTATTGAACGTGGCGCGCCTGGGAAAACGACGCGCGGAGATGATCTCGCGCAACCGCAAAGTGGAGCCGCAAAAGCGCGTCGAAAAAGAAGAAATCGCCGGATGGTTCCGCATCTGGCTGGAAACACCGGATGCTTTCTTCGACTGGCTGGACGTTCGCAAGCAAGCGCCGGATTTTCGCGCCAAGTTTCCGCAACTGGAGTCCGAGGTATGAGCAAGACAGGAGCGGCGGCGCCAGGAAGCGGCGCGCTGGAATTGCCGCCGTTTTCGCTGGACGTGCAGGCGCTGGGTCTCGGGGGTGACGTGAAGGCGGTTGGACTTGAGTTGGTCGAAACCGAAAACCGCGAGCCGGTGCGCGGCAAGGATGCGGCTGCGATCTGGTCGGCGGTATTCCCAGCGCTTGCGGGGGATGAATCGTATACGGTGGATTTTTTCAGCCACATCGAGCGCGTGAGAGAGTTTTGCAAGACGCGGGAGATTGCGTTGCGCGAAGCCGCGGAGCGCTGCGTGGTGCTGCCGCAGCCGAATCCAGAGCAGTTGCGGCAGATCTTCGAGCGTTTCGAGGGCGAGACGTTTGGCCTTCGTGCGGGCGCAGCCGCACAATCCGCTGATGCCGCGCTTGAAGGCGACCTCTCGAAGCGCGGGCTTGACGCTTACCAAACGGCGTATGCCCGCTACACGTTTTGCGGCATTTGTGAGCCGGAGGATGGTTGGGTGACGCTGCTGAGCGAGACGCTCTGGGCGAGCGAAGTCATCCGGCGAGCACGGCCGGCAGTACAGCCTTTTGACATTTATATTGCGCGGCCCAATTGAATGCCCTTCCTGGCTGCGCCCCACATGGATTGGCGGCATCCAAGTGGCAGGTAGATTGCTTTATCTATACGTGTGAGGACGGAATCGATTGATGCGACGTGTGAGTATGTGCCTGCTCCTGGCGACACTGGCGGCGATTTCTTGCGGCTGTGGCGGCGGAAAAGTTGTGACCGGCCACACTGTAGTTCCGCCGCAGGTCGCCAAGGAGGCCACGCGCGAAGAGCTCCTGGAGGCCTACAATCTGATTGCGCGCAACACGAAAACGATGAACGCCACGGTGGAGATGAAGCCGACGGCGGGATCGAAGTACAGCGGCGTCATCGACGAGTACCACGAGGTTAAGGCGTTCCTCTTGGCGGCAAGGCCGGCGCAGATTCGCGTGATTGGGCAGGCACCGGTGATCGGAACGACGGTGTTCGATATGGCCAGCGACGGCGAAACTTTTCGCGTGTCGATTCCGTCCAAGAACAAGTTCCTCGTTGGAGCGGTGGCCGTCGAGCGCACCAGTAGCAAGCCCATCGAGAATCTGCGGCCGCAGCACCTGCTGGAGGCGCTGCTCTGGCCGGAAATTCGCAAGGAAGAAGCGGTGACCTTGAAAGAATTTAACGATGAGAACGCCAGGTACTACATCCTGACTGTTCTACGAGGCGGCTATCAGGTGGAAGTGCTGCGCGAAATCTGGTTTGGGCGCTCGGATCTGCACGTCGCGCGCATGCAGACGTTCGGGCCGAAAGGACTCCTCATTTCGGATACTCGCCTGGGGGAATGGCAGCCTCTGGACAACGCCGCGGCGCAGACGGCTTCGGCCTCGCCATCAACCGCGCCGACATCGTTTCCACGTGCGATTCGAATTGAACGGCCTCACGATGACTACAAGCTCGATTTGCAAGTCACGAAGGTTATCTTGAACGGCGAGATTCCCGCCGAGCGATTCAAGCTCGAACAACCGGCAGGAGCGGAATTGGTGCGCGTCGGTGAAGCCACGGAGAGCAAACAGCCATGATGGGCGAGCTGATCCTCCGCAACTTGCTGCACCGTCCGCTTCGCACCCTGATTGGCGCCATGGGCATTGCCGTGGAAGTTGCGCTCGTCGTCTTGATCGTCGGGCTAACCAGCGGCCTGTTGACCGAAACAGCCAAGCGTATCGAAGGTGTCGGGGCAGACATCATGCTGCTGCCGGCGAATTCGTCCATCTTTTTTGCCTTTGGCAGCGCACCGATGCCCATCAAAATCGGTGAAAAGCTTGCCGAGCTGAAGTACGTTCAATCCGTAGCCCCCGTGCTCTTCCAATTCAACACCTCTGGCGTGGAAATCGTTTATGGAATTGATCAGGAACGCTTTCGTGCCGTGTCGGGCGGATTTGTATTCCTTCAGGGCCACGACCTGGAAGGCCCGGACGATATTCTTGTGGACGACGTGGCTGCAAAGGTGAAGAAAATACAGGCGGGAGAAAGCTACCGGATCTTCAATCACGATTGGCATGTTGCGGGAATCGTTGAGCATGGAAAGGGCTCGCGGCTTTTTGTGCCCCTGGCGACGCTCCAGGAATTGGTGGGTGCGCGGGACAAGGCCAGCGTCTTCTTTGTAAAGTGCACGCGCCCCGAGCACACCGAAGATGTGATGGAAGAGATGCACCATCTCCTTCCCAATTACACCATTCGGCCGCTTAGGGACTATCTGTCGCTGATGACCTCGACAAATATCCCGGGGCTGGAGTCGTTTATCAACGCCATGATCCTGCTGGCCATCACCATTGGGCTGCTGGTCATTTTTCTCACCATGTACACCACTGTGATCGAGCGCACCAGGGACATCGGCGTCCTGAAATCGCTCGGCGCCAACCACTGGTTTGTTGTCCGCGCGCTGCTCTCGGAATCCGCGGCCCTTTGCCTCATAGGGATTGGCGCGGGCATCGGTCTGAGCTACCTTGTGCGGGCCGGGTTTCTCTGGAAGTTTCCAACGCTGACCATTCTCATCACTTCCGGATGGATTCTTCGTGCCGCCGGCATCGCGCTCCTGGGCGCGCTGTTTGGCGCGAGCTATCCCGCGTGGATGGCGAGCCGGAAGGACGCAGTCGAAGCATTGTCTTACGACTAGGGAACAAAGAATTTGCGGCGGAACGCGCCGAGGACAGCGCGGCTATCAAGATGCGAGGAAAGGACCGCGAAGCAAGCGGGATGGCTAGGCACGAATGGGAATCGCAGCTACAATACCTGAACCTGCCGAAGGGCTGATTCTCCAGGGAAAAAAGAGCGTGGAGCCGATACTCAGGACAGAAAACTTGTGGAAACTCTACCGCGCGGGCAAGGTCGACGTCCCGGCGTTGCGTGGCGTGAATTTCGAAGTGCTGCCGGGCGAATCGGTCGCGGTGATGGGGCCTTCCGGTTGCGGCAAGTCTTCGCTGCTGTACGTAATCGGCGGGCTGGCGCAAGCTTCCCGCGGCAAGGTGTTGGTCGACGGGAATGACCTCACCGAACTGAGCGACGCCGCGCGCACCAAACTGCGCCGCCACAAAATAGGCTTCGTCTTTCAGCGTTTCAATCTGCTCCCCACCCTGACGGCCAAGGGGAATATCGCCATCGCGCAATTCATTCACGGCGACGGTTTTGACCCGCACCGCTTCGACGTCGTGACGCAGATGCTCGGTCTTGCGGGGCGCCTTCACCACAAGCCCTCGGAACTTTCCGGAGGCGAGCAGCAGCGCGTGGCCATCGCCCGGGCCATCATCAACGAGCCGAAGATTCTCCTCGCCGACGAGCCCACCGGAAACCTAGATTCGAAAAATTCGGAAATCGTGCTGCAGATGCTGCGCCAATTGAACAAGGATCTCGGCCAGACCATCGTGATGATCACCCACAACCCGGAAGCCACAACCTATTTCGACCGCGTGGTACACATGCGCGATGGCGTGATTGTCGACGGAGTGCCGGCGGATTGATATGGCAAGCTTGGGACAAATTCTTTCGCGGACGTTTTTCTGGTCCTACGAGCGCGGCACCTGGCAGTATGACCTAGCGGTCATCCTGATTCTAGTCTTCGTGCTTCTTACGCCGCGCAACTGGTTCCGCGACAAACCGCAAAGCGGAGCCCCGGTCACTCCGGGACAGGTCCAATTGATTTCGAAAGAGGGAAACCGGCTGAAGTATCGCGTGGACGCCCGCATCCTGGCTCCCCCGACAAGGCTCGCCCTTCAAAACGACCTGCACACAGCACTGCAAGAGGCGCTGCCTGAACTGCACAACGGGAATTTCTCCATCGCCAACATCGAGCCGCTGCGCGATGACCAGGGCACGGTGATTGCCTACCAGGTGGAAGTTCACCATTAGCGGCGGTTCTGGAGCGGCGGTTCTGGCCCGCTGCCAGCTCTTGTTCCGGATATCTTTGTCGCGCGTTCGCGCATCTTCTTGTATATGTTAGGATTCCGAGGGCTTACTTGAACCCCGCAACTCGACTGGATAGAGGCCACGTTTGAGACGTCTACCATTTCTTTTTCTCGCGCTGGTTTGTTTGTCGCCCGCTGCCAGTGAGCCTCTGCCGCTCGCCTCGCAAACCGCCGCCAGTTGGACCCTCGAAGGCGTCCTGAGCATGCTGGACAGGGCCGCGCAGGACTTTCATACCCTGACCGCCGATATCGAACACATGAAGTACACCGCCGTCGTGAAGGATACTTCGAGCGAGACCGGCCAGATTTTCGTGCGCCGCGATGACAAGATGCGCATCGAGTTCCAGAAGCCCGATCCCCGGACGATCCTCCGAAACGGCGATTCGCTCTTCATTTACACGCCCAAGATCAATCGCGTCGAGGAATACAACATTGGCAAGCACCGCGCCTTCGCCGACCAGTATCTGGCGCTGGGATTCGGAACGAAAGGCGATACGTTGAAGAAAAATTACGTCGTCACATTGATCGGAGAAGAAGAGTTCGATAGCCGCAAGACCGTCGTGCTGGAACTGACCCCTAAATCCGAACAAGCGCGCAGCCAGATCGCCAGAATTCGCATGTGGATCGACGAAGCATCCTGGCTCCCGGTTCAACAGAAATTCTTCGAGACCAGCTCCGACGACTACTTCCTATCCCATTACACGCACATCATGAAGAATCTGAAAATCAGCGATGCCAAGTTCAAGCCCGACTGGCCTAAGAGTGTGAAAGTGGAAAAGCCCCGAGGCTGATTTTTATGCTCTTCCCGTCGATCGAATCTGGCGGGTTCTCTTTCTTCACCAGCAAAAAAAACGCAGAGTTAGTCCCCAGCGGCGCGCTCCTGCGCCAGTAACTGCTCCTTGCGCGAAAGCCCCCAGCGATAGCCGGCCAACGCACCGTCTTCCCGAATGACGCGATGGCAAGGCACCACGATGGATACGGGGTTCGTGGCGCAGGCCCTCGCAACGGCACGCACGGCCTTCGGCCGACCCAGGGACCGCGCGACTTGCGAATACGTGCGTATTCTGCCGCGCGGTATCCGCTGCAATTCCTGCCAAACGCGCCGCTGAAACGCCGTAGCCTGCAGGTCGAGCGGGAGTTCCAATCGAGGCTGTTTGCCTTCGATGCGTTGCACGATTTCCCGCATCCAGCGCTGGAACGAATCAGTGGCCGGCGTAATTTCCGCACGCGGATATTCTTCGCGCAGTTCGGCGACCAGGGTGTTCTCCGCATCGCCAAGATAAACGGCCGAGACCCCGCGCTCCGTCGCTGCCACCAGAACTTTCCCCAGTGGTGATTTTGCAATGCTGTATCCGATCTTCATGCCCTGTCCTCCCTTTCGATAAGCACCCGGCGTCATGCCCAACTGCGCGTTGCTGCGCTCGTAGACGCGGCTAGACGAACCATATCCCGTCTCGTACAGCGCGTCGGAAATGCTCTTGCCCGCCCGCAGCATCGCTTTGAACTTCTTGATGCGCAGCGCTTCCGCAAGCTCGCGCGGATTTAGGCCCGCCACCTGCAGAAACGCGCGGCGCAATGTCGCCTGCGTGGTCCCCAACTGCCTCGCCAATACTCCCAAACGGACGCCCTCTTCAGAAGACTCGGCAAGATGATTAGCGGCGCGCTGCACCAGCGCCACGGAGCTTGAGATTTCATTCGGACGGCAACGCAAGCACGGCCGGTAACCCTGCTTCTCTGCTTCTTCCCGTGTGCGGAAGAAAGTGACGTTGCGCCGCAGCGGCCGCCGCGCCGGGCACGACGGCCGGCAATAGATTCGCGTCGAGCGAACCGCCAGCACAAAGCTCCCATCGGCTCGGGAATCTCGCGCCAGCGTGGCTCGCCAGTACCGCGCGGCCGCGTGCGCCGAGATGTTCTGTGCGAGATTGGTTTGCGCGTTGCTCATGTTCTACACGCTAAAAGTAACGCAAGCGGAAACGCAAATCTATCCGGAAAACTCCGGCAAAAGGAGAACGCAGGGCATGCGAAATAGCGAGCGCTTAGACTTCGCCGGGGGCTGGAACCGGAACTGTGACTGGCGCCGGCGTCCGATGCGGCGCCGTAATTACCAGAATCACCGCGGTGAGGATGATCGCGGCAGCAAGGACGGTCCGCAGTGTAATGGTCTCTCCCGCGAAGAGCCAGCCAAGGAAGAGCGCCACCACGGGATTCACAAACGCATACGTTGCTACGCGCGCTGCAGTGCTCTTGTGAAGAATGTAGATGTACGCGCTAAAGCCAATCCCAGACCCGAATACGATGAGGTAGGCAATCGCAAGCCACGAGCGCAGGGAGATCGCGCCAAGATGCAGCCCGCGAAATTCTCCGGCGAAGAGCGCGGCGATCAATAGGATTGCGCCACCCGAGAAGCTTTGCATCGCCACACCCAGCATCGGTGAGCTGGGCATCCCACCGTGTTTCGAGTATAGCGAACCGCAGGCCCAAGCCAAGGATGCGAACACGAGCACTGCTGCGCCTCGGGGATCAACGCGCTCGGAACCTCCTAGGTGCGCTGGCCCAACCAGCAGCGCGAGCCCCGCAAATCCCATCAGGATCCCCATAACCACCCTGGGAACAGGCTTGACGCCACCAGGACGAAGCCAGTCCACGATCACCAGCCAGAGCGACACCGAGGCCACCAGGAGTGACGCGATGCCGGAGGGCACGGTCCGTTCCGCCCAACTGAGGCCGCCATTGCCAACGAATAACAACAAGGCGCCGGCAATCACAGCCGTGCGCCAATGTGCGACCGTAGGATTGATCCCGGTCTTCTTCCTGAGAACCGGGTATAGAAGCAAACCGACGGTAAAGTGCCTTAATCCGGCCAGAATCAGGGGCGGAAACGACTCAACCCCAATGCGAATCGCTAAATAAGTAGAACCCCAGACGACATAGACCGCCGCAAAAGCCACCAGAACCAGCGTCGTAATGCGGACGGCAGACTGCGGCGGGGACGCCGAAATTCCCGCGGTGAAGTGCGGCTCGGTTGTCGTTGTGGACATTTTTTCCCTTGACCTGCCCCATCTAGAAATAGCGGCAAAAGGCGCCCGTGTCGAGCACCATATTGGTAGAGTCTTATCTATGGGAATCCACAGAATGTAGTGGGTGGGTTCCGGTACCATTACTAAGTGTTTCAGGTTAAGACACTTCCGCCGTTTTCCACAGGTTGACGCTGTCCCCTTCTAGTGCCATGTTAGCGCTCCACACCGCACAAGTGTGGACGGGGAAATTCCAGAAAGTCAGATTTGTTCGGCCGTAGCGGCAGCCTTTAGGCCCGCCGCGTGTCAGCAACAAGGGAATAGCGTCTCTGAGGGCGAGATGAGCGCGACGAAACGTGTAGTTCCATTTGAATCCTGGCCAACCAAAACATTCGCGGAAGCCCGCGAACCGGCCGTGGGACCGCAACCTGTACCCGAGAAACCGCGTGTCCCTGCCCTGCGCCTGGCGCCGCTTCTGGTTCCTGGACAGCCTCGCCGATTCGTGCGGGTGCCAACTCACGCCGTGGGTGTGCATCCCGAACACCGGGAATACCCCCGCGCCATCTTGAACCTTCCTCTTCGTCTTCGTGCCGCTGGCGGAGTACCCGAGGAATCCCCGATAACCCTTGTCACTCGCGACATCAGCTCCACCGGCGTTTATTTTCTCTGCCCCAGGCTACTGACGGCTGGCGCCGCCATCGAGCTTGAAATCGTGCTGGTCAGCAAGCCCCTAGGCCTTGGCAACGTCGTCATGGCCACGATGGCCCATGTTCGCAGAACGGAACCCGCCGCTATGCCTGGTTGGTATGGCGTGGCCGCATCTTTCGATGATGTTCAGTTTGACCGCGATGATCGCGTGCCTTCCCGTTATCTCCATCCGTAAGTTTCGCCACCCATCGCATATCGAGCCTGCGCGAGACGCTCATCCCGCTCTCCTTCTTGGACTTTTCAGAATTCGGCCTTCGCCCCCTTTCTGCTACGCTGATCAACCATGCTCGCGAGACGAAAGCAGCCAGTTGAAGGGGTTCTCTTCGACTGGGATGGCACGCTCATCGATTCCTACCACGCCGACACCTCCGCCTACCTGGCCATGTTCAAGGAGATGGGCATCGCCTGGGGGCTCGAAGAGCTCGAAAAACACTACTCGCCGAACTGGTATGAGGTCTATCGCGCCGCCAGATTGCCCCGGAAGCTCTGGAATGAAGCGGACCGCGCCTGGCGCGCTCACTACGCGAAGCACCGGCCGACGCTGATCGCGGGCGCCCGCCCCATACTGGCGAGACTGGCTGGCGCTCATCCTCTCGGCCTGGTCACGAGCGGCGATCGCGATCGCGTCGGCCGTCAATTGCGCGAGTTTCGCTTGACGACTCTATTCACCGCGCGCGTTTGCAGCGGAGATACCGTGCACAAAAAGCCAAATCCGGAGCCGCTGCGCCTGGCCTTGCGCCAGATGGAGCTGCACCCCTCGGTATGCGTGTATGTAGGCGATGCGCCTCAGGATGTGGAGATGGCCCGGCGCGCCGGCGTGCGCGCCATTGGCGTCCTCGGCCCTTTTCCCACGGAAAAACGCCTGCGCGCGGCTCGTCCGGAATTTCTGATTGGCTCGCTCGAAGAATTGCCGGACGTCCTGAAGAAATTGTTCCGCTGAAGCTCAGCTTTATTTGAAAACGTGCCTATGGTTTCGGAGAAGTTGAAGCCGCCGGCGGAGCAGGCGCTTGCGGCGCGCTGGGAATGGGCTTGAAGTCCGCCCACTTGATGACCAAGCGCATGGGAATCTCCAGCCCTTTCAAGTTCACCGTGCCATCCGAACGCATGTAGTTCGGAAACCAGTATTTTCCATCCACATTTTCGCGATACGTTTCGAACAGAGCGAAGGGCAGGTCCTTGACCTCGTGCATCTCCCCTTGGTCGGTAACCCATCTCCCGTAAGTTTTTACCACTTCCAGGTATTTCGCATCCACCCACACCACTCCATCGAAATAAGCCTTGGTGCGCTCGACCATTCTTGGCTTGGCCTGAAAGATGTAGCAATCGATTTCATCCACCTGCTCTTTGCCCAGGTATTTCAGGTCGTACTTCGCAAGCTGGCCCGACGTGAGCGGAAACGAGGGAACACGCTGTAGGCCGTCAAGATCCTCCGATCGCAGAATGAAATGTGGGAGACTGGATTGCGGCCTTTCGACAATCTTTTCGAATAGCTTGCCTTCCGAATCCCGGCTCGGCTGCGTCACCAGCACAAATTCTCCCGCCGGCTGCCCGTCCGCGCCGAACTCCTGGATTCGAATCGTCTTCCGATAGGTATAGCCGGCGCGCGAGCGAATGTATTCGTCTTCCTTTTGCGAAAAGCGCTTGACGATTTCCGCCTCGGGAAGGCCGGGCGGCGCTTCCGGAATGGATTCCGTTCCGACGCGCGTGACGCGATGCTCCGGCGGCGGAGTCATCGGTCCCTGCGCAGTGTCCTGCGCGCGTACCGGTGCGCCTTGAACAGCAAGCAGCAGAAACAAGGCCACTAAGTACCGCGTCAAGAAGAAATGTTGGAAGTACCGCGCTGCTCCGTCCTGTCTCATAGGAAATTGGATGCGCCCAATTCGTCTTCGGGAAGCCTCACGCCGCTTGCCAAAACAAGAGTTTAGCGCACTCTGGGAATGGTGCCCTAGCATGGTCGCGCCAATCGAACTGCGGGGGAAGAAATCCCGGCTCTCTGCTACAATTTTGGCGATTTGTGAGCGACTCTAAACTAGCCAAGCGGTACTTCGTTTCGGGAATGGTTCAGGGCGTGGGCTTCCGCTACTTCGCGCAAGACGCCGCGGAGAAGCTACGCATCCAAGGCTTCGTCAGAAATCTCCGTGACGGCCGCGTGGAAGTGTTCGCTATCGCCACGCCGCAGCAGCACGCCGAGTTTTGTGCCATGCTCGAGCGCGGACCGCGTTTCTCGAATGTCAAAGCCGTGCAGGCAGAAGCCGCAACTCCGGATCCGCAGTATGAAGGCGGGTTCGTCATCGTTCCCAGCACCTGAACGAAATGAATCAGAAGGAATAGAGAGAAGGGGAGACGTTCGAATGAACGAATTGAAGGACCTGATCCGCGAAGTGCCGGATCACCCGAAGCCGGGCATTCTTTTTTACGACCTGACCACCCTGCTGAAGGACAAGCTCGGCTTTCACATGCTGATCGACCGGCTCTGCGAGCATTACGTCGGTCACACCATTGACGTGGTAGCGGGGATCGAAGCGCGCGGCTTCATTTTTGCTCCCGCTCTGGCCTACCGGCTCAACGCCGGTTTCGTTCCCGTTCGAAAACCGAAAAAGCTCCCCGCTAAAACCGCCAGCGTCACGTATTCCCTGGAATACGGCACCGACACGCTCGAAATCCACGAAGACGCCGTCAAACCCGGCCAGCGCGTGATCATCTGCGACGACCTGCTCGCGACCGGCGGCACTGCCGCCGCCACCGCCAAGCTCATCCAACAACTCGGCGGCACCGTCGAAGGAGCCGCCTTCGCCGTCGAGCTAACTTTCCTGAAAGGCCGCGCCAAACTGCAAGGCCTCGATGTCTTCTCGCTGATTCAATACGATAAATAGCAGGCCGCAGCCTCGCCTGTAACTATTCCGTTTCTGAGGCATCTTCTGTGGAGGAGACACTCATGGGTGAACTGGTTCATACCGCAAAAATCCGCTTGGTCCAGAAAAAAAGGCCATTCCGTGACGCGCACATCGAGGGCTTCGCGGAGCCGCTTCATTTTGGCGTCCACGGCGGCTACGCCAAATATTACGGCGTTAAAGACGCCGCGCCGCTTCCCACCACCGTTGACCACGTCATCTCCGCGCTCGCCGGTTGACTGACCGGCACACTTGCCGGCGCGCTGGAAGCGCGCGGAATCCCCGCAGCAAATAATCTGGAAGCCGATGTTGAAGGCCGCATCGAAGGCGACGACAAATTCTTTCGTCTCGCCGCCGTATGTCTCCGCTACAAACTGAAAGTTCCAAAGGGCAAGCGCCCAGAAGCGCATCGCGCCTTGGCCAACCACGAAAACTATTGCCCTGTTCACATGAGCATCAAGAAAGGCTTTGAAGTGTCCTGGTCCGCTGACGTCGAGGAGATATAGGTTCTATTTCTTACGCCGCTGGCGGAGCGCTTCGAAGAGCACCACGCCCCCGGCAACGGAAACGTTGAGGGATTTCACCGGGCCGGTCGTCGGCAGCGATACAACGAAGTCACACCGCTTGCGCGTCAATTCATGCAACCCCTGGCCTTCGCTGCCAAGCACGATTCCCACGGGCGAAGTGTAGTCCACCTCGGTATAATTTTTGTCCCCCTGCTCATCCAAGCCCACCAGCCAATAGCCCGCTTCCTTCAATTCCTCCATCGTGCGCACGAGATTCGTCACCTTTGCGACTGGCAGATGCGCCAACGCTCCCGCGGAAGCTCGCGCGACCGTATCAGTGAGTCCCGCGGCGCGCCGTTCCGGAATCACAACCCCATGTGCCCCCGCGGCCAGCGCCGTTCGAACGATTGCACCCAGATTGTGTGGGTCTTCGACTCCATCCAGCAGAACGACCAGTCCCGCTTGCCCGTGCCCGGCATTGGCATTTGCCAGTATGTCTTCCAAACTCGCCGCCGCCCGCGCGGCCGCCAACGCCACCACTCCCTGGTGATCTTTCGAATTGGCCAGCCGGTCGATCTGCCCGCGCTCTTCGAAGCGCACCGCCACGCCCTGCTTCCGCGCCAGTTGCACGATTTCTTCGACGCGCGTGTCCTGCCGACCCTTCGCGATGGCAATGCGATCGATCGGCCGCCGCGCCTCCAGCGCTTCCTTAACCGCGTGTATGCCAGTCAACTTGTCCATGGGAAAAAGAGTTTACCGCCGACAGTCGAAGGTGCGGCCCGTTTTTCTCCGCTCTGTGCCCTCTGCGTCCTCTGTGTTAAGCATTTCCGTGTGTTGATAGCTCTAATCCAACGCTGAACAAAACTCGATCATCCGTTCGCGTGCGGATTTTACTTGCACAGGAAACGAAAGGGCCGCCGCCTCATCCAGCAGAAGAATCGCTCTATCCAGCTCACCCTCACCCACCCGCCCTGCCAGCGCCAGCCGAATAGGATGAAACAGTTCCCTCCCGCGCAATTCCATTCCCTCTTTCAACGCCGTAACAATCTCCTTAAATCTATCCGAAGTTAGCGCCTCTCCCTCCAGAAGCATCAACGCCACCTGCCGAAGCACTACCCGCGCTGCATAACGCGAAAGCACCACATGGCTCTCGACTCTCGAAATAATTTCGCGCGCATTGTACTGAAAAACCAGCCCCAGTAACTCCGCCAGCGCAGCACGGTCAGCGGCATGCCCCCCGAGCATCGAAGCGGCGCGTTCACACCAGCCTTGCTGCGGCCGCGAAGGCTCTGCCGCCAGCCAGCCGCGCTCGCGCAGGATGCCCGCTACGTCGGATGCAGTGAAGGGATTCGCGACAGTGGAAGCGTCAGAATGATCGGGCGGAAGCATCAAGGGGATTGTAGCGTAGGGGCGCCCGTCGCGGCGGGCTGCGCCCCTACAGGCACAGCTCTTGCAATTCAGCGGGAAGTCAAAGTAGCCACCACGTGCGCCGCGATGGCCTCCCCGCGTCCAATCGCGTCAACGCCCTCGTTGGTCTTGGCTTTGAGATGAATATGATCGATTGAGACGCCGAGCGCCTTTGCAAGTGCCTCGCGCATCTTCGGAAAATGCGGCCCCAGCTTTGGCCTTTCCGTAATCACCACCGCATCAACATGCTCGATCGCGAACTGCTTCTCATCCAACAGCTTTTTCGCATGCTGCAAGAAAACCATGCTGTTCGCGCCCTTCCACTTCGCATCCGTATCCGGGAAATGCGTCCCGATATCGCCAAGCCCGGCAGCCCCTAGTAGCGCATCGCACATCGCATGTGCCAGCACGTCCCCATCCGAATGCCCCACCGGCCCTTTATCAAACGGCAGCTCAATTCCCCCAACAATCAGTTTCCGCCCCACCTCCAGACGATGCAGGTCATAACCGATTCCGCAACGCGTGCTCATGCCTTCTGCCGCTCGCGTTCCAGATAGAACCGTGCCAGTTCCATGTCCGCCGGCTTGGTAATCTTCATATTCCGCTCCGAGCCCAGCACCACGTGCACATCATGCCCGATGCGCTCGACCAACCCCGCCTCATCCGAAGCATTCACTCCATCTGTCTCCGCCCGGGCAAACGCTTCCTTCAAAAGTTTTGTCGCAAACGCTTGCGGCGTCTGCGCCAGCACCACACGCTCCCGTGGCACCGTCCCCGTGATCAACGCCACATCTTCCGGCAAACTCGCGCGCTTCACTTCTTTCACCGTGTCCATTGCCGGTATTCCCAGAATCGCCGCCTCGCACCGCCGCGCTTCTTCAATCACTCGCGCGACCTGCTCCGGCGTCACGAACGGTCGCACCGCGTCGTGCACCAGCACGATTTCCGTGTCGTTCGCCACTTCGCGCAGCGCCGCTGCCACCGAATCCTGCCGCGAATCTCCGCCCTTCACCACCCGCACTGTCTGCTTGAATTTTTCCTTCTTGATCAGTCCCTCGAGCCGCCCCAGTTCATCAGCGCGTGTCGCCACAATAATGTCCGTCACCTGCGCGCAGGCCGCAATCCGCCGCAGGCTCAGGATCGCGATCGGCGTGCCATCCAGTTCCAGAAACTGTTTGGGCGTTTCCGCGCCCATGCGTGTTCCCATGCCCGCCGCGGGAAGAATGGCAACGATTCGGCTCATGTTTGGAGCGATTCCGCCCGGTCGCTTCTGGTCGCGGACTCGCAAACTTCAGAGTGTACCTCAAGGAAGGGGGTGCCGTGAATCGGCAGCTGTCGCTCACCATCGCACGCTGCCGGACTCCACCTCAACGGTTAACGTTGTGGAATGAGCGGGATACCCGCAGGGCCGCCGTCGATTATTCAGCCTCCGGCTCCGGAAAGATCGGGCGAGCCTGACGCTCCGGCGCGCCCTGCTCCGAACCTCGCGTCCCTGGTTCCACGCGGCTCGTCGCATCAAAACGCGCGCTGCCGCTGCCTTCTCCACGCCCTGCCGCCGCCGCTTGCCTCAAAGCCGGTGCCGCCTGTTCCGTTCGTTCTTCCAGCCGCCCAAAAATCATCTTCCCCGCCGTGGTCTGGTGCACCGACGTCACAATCACGTCCACGCTCTGGTTGATCATCCGCCGCGCGCCGTCCACCACGACCATCGTGCCGTCGTCCAGGTACGCCACGCCCTGGTTGGCCTCCTTGCCTTCGCGAAGAATCAGCACGCGCATCGCCTCGCCGGGCAGCACCGCGGGCTTCAGCGCATGCGCTAGTTGATTCACGTTCAGCACCGACAGCCCTTGCACCGTCGCCACCTTGTTCAAATTAAAATCGTTGGTAACAATCTTCGCCCCCATCCGCCGCGCCAGCTCTATCAGTTTGTGATCCACGTCCCCGGCCTGCGGAATATCCTCCTCCAAAACCCGCAATTCCACCTGCGGCATCTTTTGCATTCTTTGCAACACCTCCAGCCCGCGCCTGCCGCGCTGCCGCTTCAATGAATCCGAGGAATCCGCCACCATCTGCAGCTCGTGCAGCACGAACTGCGGTACCGCGAGAATTCCTTCCAGGAACTGCGCGTCGCAAATGTCCGCGATTCGCCCGTCGATCAACACGCTGGTGTCCAGCAGCTTTACGGATTCTCCGCGCGCGGACTTCTTTCCGAAGAGCCCACCCAGCGCCTCAACCTGCACTTCGCCGCCACGCCCCGATCCCAGCACCAGCCCGAGATAACCAAAAGCAAAGAGCGCCGCGAATTCGAGGAAAGATTTCGTCGCTTCAGGCCCATCCGTGCGCGAAATCACCAGCGTCACCAGCAGCGCCGCGAACACCCCGAGCACCGTGCCAATCGCCCCGCCCAGCAGCCCGCTCAACGCCGCTTCGCGCAGCCGCAACTCCGCCAGCAGCACCGCCAGCGCCATCACCAATCCCACGCTGGCCGCCCCCAATCCGCGCAAGCCGAACGGCCCCAGCGTATAGCTCACCGCTCCCGTACACGCGACCAGCAACGCGCGCGCCGCCCAGTAATCCCATCCTCCGCGCCGCATCCACTTAGCACGCGCGCGATTCGAACGAGCTTCGCCTCGGGAGGAAACTCGGGATTCCTGGGAATGCAAACGCCGCTGGGCCTCAGGATTGATCCGGCTCATACGACCTCACAGTTTCGATCTTGCACTGCAAAATCAGTACAGCCAGCCCGCAGGAGGGGAAGGGGCCGATGCGGGATGTGCAACGCCTGTTGGCGTTACCGGGGTTTATATACTCTCTCAACAATGCGGCGTCAAGCGGATATCAAATCAGGAGGAGTCGAGATGCTGATGCGGCGGATAAACTTTTCGAATTATTTTACGTAGAGTCGCGGCACGCGCTGGCTCACCGCGCACAGCAAATCCGAAGTTACCGTCCCGACGCCGCGCGCCACGAGATTCGCCGGCAGGATCTGCGTCCCGTCCGTGCCGTAGACGGTCGCCACGTCCCCGATCTCCACGTCTTTCACGTCCGTCACGTCAATCATCGTCACGTCCATCGAAATAATTCCCACGATCGGCACGAGCTTCCCGCGCAGCAGCACGCTCCCGCGATTTCCCAACGAACGGTGGATGCCGTCTCCATATCCCGCCGCCAATACCCCGATGCGCGAAGGCCGCTTGGCCACAAACGTTGCGTTGTACCCCACCCCTGCGCCTGCCGGAACATTGCGCAGGCTGATGATTCGCGAACGCAAGCTCATCACCGGCTTCAGCGGCAACCGCTTTTCAGCTTCCTCGCGTTTTTCCGCCGGATCGTACCCCGGATGGTATCCATACAGGATCGCTCCCGGCCGCACCATGTCCGCCCAGGTTTCCGGCCGCGTCACGATCGCCGCGCTGTTCGCCAGATGTACGATTCCCGGATCGATTCCCAGCGCGCGCAACCGTTCCAGCGCCGTGTAAAAACGCTCTTCTTGCTCGCGTGTCTGCTGTCCTACCGCGCTATCCGTGAAAACTTCCGAGGAAGCAAAGTGCGAAAAAATGCCCGTAAGCTCCAAGTGCTTGCACTTCCCCAATTGCCGCGCAAAGCACTCGACATCGCTGGAAGCGATGCCCAGCCGGTTCATCCCCGTATCGATTTTCAAATGGAAGGGCACGCGCTTCTTGCCGCCGCGCCACCCCCCCGCGCGATTCAGCAACTCCAATTGTTCGCAGCGATGAATCACCGCCGTCAGGTCGTGCTCCACCAGCCGCGATTCTTCTCCCGGCACGAAACTCGTCAGCACCAGGATCGGCTTTCGCACGCCGTTCTGCCGCACAGCGACACCCTCGTCCGTGCAGGTAACCCCAAACCAGTCCGACCCTGCCTTCTCCAGCGCCTTGGCTACCTGCGGCCCCCCGTGCCCGTAGCCATTGCCCTTGACGATGCAGAGAATCTTGCGCGGCTCTTTGCGCTTTTCGTGCTGCGGGTTCACGTATTTGCGAATCGCTTCCAGGTTGTACGTCAGCGCCCCAAGCGATACTTCCGCCCACACCGGACGTCGCACTTCTTTGCCGAGACTCTTCTGTCTGCCTGCCATGTGCCTTCCGAAGAATTTAGTTTACGCCATTCACCCGGCCTCGGCCCGCCGCCAGCCACTTTGGTTGCCGCCTGAATGACAACACCCTTTCCTCGGCAAATTGGTGGCCTTTCTCTGCTATAGGGAGTACTTTCCCTGATCTTTAGAATCAATCTATTACGAACTGCAAATCTTGTAAGTCCTTTGTTTTGACATCTATGCAAAATGGTAGGGGGGTGGCGTACCAGTGTCCTTTCATCGATGCACTGCGTCGCTGGCAGAATTCCGCCCTCTCCGGCACAAGTGTGGGTGAACTGCCGCGCTGTGGCAACAATTACATGTCGTCGGGGGCAAACTGCGAGAACGCATCCGGCGCCGCCTCTTCAAACCGCGTAAACCGGCTGCGAAACACGAATTTCACCATGTCGGTCGGTCCATTCCGCTGCTTGGCGATGCGCAGCTCCGTTTCTTCCCGCTCTTCCGGCGTCGCCCCTGCTTTGAAGAAATGCGGCCGGTAGATGAACATCACCACGTCCGCATCCTGTTCGATGGCGCCAGACTCGCGCAAATCCGAAAGCTGCGGCCCGCGCTCATCGCGCTCCGGCGCGCGTGTAAGCTGGCTCAGCACCAGCACGGGAATCTGCAATTCCTTCGCCAACCCCTTTAGCCCGCGCGAGATGCTCGAAACCTCTTCCTGCCGGTTCCCAAACCGGCCCCGCCCGGTAATGAGCTGGAGGTAATCCACCACCAGCATCGACAATCCTTTTTCCCGCTTCAGCCGCCGCGCCTTGGCCCCGATTTCGAGCACGCTGATCGATCCCGCATCGTCAAGCCATAGCGGCGCCGCGGAGATCGTTCCCAGCGATTCCGTCATCCGCCGCCAATCTTCCTTGCTCAAGTGGCCGGTGCGGAATTTGTGCGCGTCAATTTGCGCCACCGACGCCACTAGCCGCTGCAGCAGCGATTCCTTGGACATTTCCAGGCTGAACATGGCCACCGGGTGCCCCCCGCGAATCGCGATGTTTTCCATTAGGTTCAGCGCCAGCGCCGTTTTCCCCTGCGAAGGCCGCGCCGCCAGAATCAGCAACTCGGAGGGCTGCAACCCCGACGTGAGCTTGTCCAGCTCCACGTACCCTGTAGGGATGCCCGTGATGCTCTTCCCCTCGCGGAAAATTCTCTCCAGCCGCTCGAAATTGTCGCGGACGATGTCCTTGATCGGCAGCAGCCCGGCGCGCACGCGGTCTTCCGCCAGCGCAAAGATCGAAGATTCCGCTCCATCCAGAATCGCGTCCGCGCCGTCCTCCCCCTCGAAGGCGCGCTGCTGAATGTTGTGCGTGGTGTGAATCAGGTTGCGCAGGATCGCCTTTTCCTTCACGATCCGCGCGTAGTGCTCGATGTTCGAGACCTTCGGCATGCCGTCAGCCAGCGACGCCAGGTACGGCGCGCCCCCGGACGCTTCTAGGTCGCCCTTGCGGTTCAGTTCCTCGGTCAAGGTCACCAGGTCAATGGCCTGCTGCCCCTCGCCCAACGCGATCATCTGCGTGAACACCCGCCGGTGCTGGTCCAGGAAAAAATCCTCCGGCCGCAGATGCTCGATCGCCGGATTCAGCGCGTGGTTGTCCAGCAAAATCGCGCCAAGGACCGAGCGTTCAGCATCCAGGTTATTCGGCAGTGGTTTCTCGAGTGTCGCGTCACTTGGCATACGTGGTCACTTTCGCTTTATGTTCGCCTACGATAACACACATCCCTTTTGCCGCGCAAGGTCGGCTCGCGCACGGAACGCGGCAGGCAAAAAACTTTCAGGTGGCGAGGATAATTATGATGGGCTCGACCAATTCCTGTTTGCTGCTTTGTGATTCGTTGGCGCAGTGTGCGCCGGAGAAGGGCGCATGTCAATCAGGATGGGTGTGCAAGACTGCGGAAAGTGTGCAAAACTTTTTTGACTTTCTCATCGTAAAGTTTTTCACCGTTTCCCGGCTCGGCTGTTGTGAAAAATGTGCCTCTTTGCACGAAGCGCGCATCGAAATCCTGTCTGTGAATCCCCGACGACGAACGGAGAATTTCCATGGCAAAGATGAAAGTGGCACTGGTGCCGAAACCCGGCGCGGATTTTGAAATTGTCGAGCGTGACATTCCACAGGCGCCCGCGGGGCACGTGCGCATTCGCGTGCAGGCTTGCGGCATCTGCCACAGCGACAGCCTCGTAAAAGAAGGATACTGGCCCGGCATTCAATATCCCCGCGCCCCTGGACACGAAGTCGCCGGTGTTATCGACGACCTGGGCTCCGGCGTCACCGGCTGGGAAAAAGGCCAGCGCGTCGGCGTCGGCTGGCACGGCGGTCAGGACGGCACTTGCCTCCCGTGCCGCGCGGAGACTTCGTCAATTGCCGCAACCTGAAAATTAGCGGAATCAGCTTCGACGGCGGCTATCAGGAATACATGATCGCGCCGGTCGAAGCGCTCGCGGCGATGCCGGAAAGCCTCGACGTCGCGGAAGCCGGCCCGCTCCTCTGCGCGGGCGTTACCACCTTCAACGCTCTGCGCCACAGCGGCGCATTGCCTTCCGACCTCGTTGCCGTCCAGGGCATCGGCGGCCTCGGGCATCTCGGAATTCAGTTTGCCAGCAAGTTCGGATACAAAGTCGCGGCCGTCGGCCGCGGTTCCCAGAAAGCCGCTCTGGCTAAGAAACTTGGCGCGCACGTGTACATTGACAGCAAAGCCACCAATGCCGCGGAAGAACTTCAAAAGCTTGGCGGCGCCCGCGTGATTCTGGCCACGGCCACGGATTCAAAATCCATGTCCGACCTGGTTGGCGGTCTCGGCTTGAACGGAACGCTGCTGGTGGTCGGCGCGGGACAGGGCCCGATTGAAGCTTCCCCACTTCAACTCATCGTGGGGCGAAGAAGAGTCCAGGGCTGGCCCGGCGGCATTCCCACGGATTCCGAAGACACGCTGCGCTTCGCCGAAATGGCCGGCGTGCGCCCTATAATCGAAAAATTTCCGCTGGAAAAAGCCGGGGAGGCCTACGCCCGCATGATGAGCGGCAAAGCCGAATTCCGCGTCGTCCTAACGATGTAATGAGCGATCAAGCCGCAAAAAAATGTAGGGGCGCAGCATGCTGCGCCCCTGTTGAGGAGATCTCTAAACCTCTGGTCGAATGACTCTCTATGCTTCTTTTTCGACCGTTACCTTGATCTCCGCCGTCACGTCGCGGAACACCTTGATGGTCACTGGAAATTCGCCGATGGTCTTGAGCGGCTCGCCAAGCTGCGCCTGGCGCTTGTCGATCTTGAAGCCTTGCGCCGCCAGCCCTTCCGCGATATCCGCGGAAGTGACCGACCCGAACATCTGGTCGTTCTCCCCGGTTTTACGCGTGAATTTCAGCGCAACGCCGTTGAGAAGCGTGGCTTGCTTCTGCGCTGCCTCCAACTCCGTGGCGGTTTTCTTGGCCAACGACGTGCGAATCCGCTCGATGGCCTTCAAGTTGCCGGCGGTCGCTTCGACGGCCAGCTTCTGCGGCAAAAGAAAATTGCGCGCGTAACCCGGCTTCACGGTGACAACGTCTCCGCGGTTGCCCAGCTTTTCAATGTCTTCCTGAAGAATAATTTGCATGTGTTCTCTCTTAGCTCCTGTTTCCTTTTCCGGTGAAGGCTTAGGCCTTCGGCGCTTCGGCAGCTGGCGATGGTGTCACCGCCGCTGGCGACGGAGTCACCGGGGCCGCTGGCGGTGTTATATGCGCGGGCGCGGCATGTGCCGCCGGCGCTCCCGGCACGACCACGCGCGGCGCTTGCGTGCCCGCCGCGCTGCCGGCAAACGGCAGCAAAGCGATGTTGCGCGCCCGCTTGATGGCCACTCCCAGCCAGCGCTGATGCCGCGCGCACACGCCGGTCATCCGCCGCGGAAGAATTTTCCCGCGCTCCTGCACGAACTGCGACAGGATGTCCGCGCGCTTGTAATCGATGAAGTCCATCTTCTCGACGCAGAACTTGCACACCTTTTTCTTGCGGAAATACTGCCGCTTGCCGCGCGGCCGGCCTCCCGGACCGCCCGGTCCGCCGCCACCAGGTCCGCCTTCGCGCCGCGGGCCACCGTGCCCGCCACCTGGACCGCCGTGGCCGCCATGACCCCCGCTGCCGCCTTCACGCCGCGGAGCTCCTCCGGGCGCTGGTGCTTGTTTCTGTTCCTCTGCCATACCTTCCACCCTTTCAATCGTCGCCCCGGCCTTGCCGGGACCAATCTGCTGGTGACGCCGGCCAGGCCGGAGTCACTTTTTTCGACGCGTAAAAATTCTTCGGCGCGCGGAACTAACTGCTGGCCGCGGCCTGCTCCGGCGCTGGCGCAGATGGAGCGGGAGCCGGCGTCGTACGGCGCGGACGCCGCGCGGCGCGCTTGTCGCGCTTCTGCGAAAGTTTTTTCTGGCGCTTCAAATCTTCGTCCAGCCGCACGGTCTGATACTTGATCACGTTGTCCTGCACGCGCAGGCGGCGTTCCAGTTCGGCGATTAATTCGCCGTGCGTGGTGCGGATTTCCTGGTGAACATAGATGCCCTCGCGGTGCTTGGCCACGCGGTAGGCCAGCTTCCGCGTGCCCCAGTGTTCGGTCTTTTCGATCTTGCCGCCTTTTTCGGCGACGGTGTGCTCGATGACCGTGAGGACTTTCTTGATTTCCTCTTCCGGCGTCGCTGGACGCACGATAAAAACCAAATCGTAATAACGCTCTTCCATGATGACCTCTTTTTCTTTTGACGCCGAACGAGTCGGCATCGCTTCAAATCTTTTGAGCCGCTCAAAACGGCTTCTACTTTTCTTCCGGCTCTTCCGGTTCCGCCGGTTTCCGCCGGTTGTACTTCGTCATCGCCGCGTCGAGTCCCTGACTCAGGATCATTTCGACGGCGTCTCCGGCTTCACCAATCATTTCCGCCGCAACTTCCAGCTCCGTCTTTTTCATCGGCCGCAGCACGTATTCTTTGCGGCTGCTGAGCGGATGATCCGGCCCGCAACCCAAACGAAGCCTTGCAAACTCCTCGGTGCCGATCGAACCGATCACCGATTTCGCGCCGTTATGGCTTCCCGCGCTGCCGTCCGGATGAATGCGAATCGTTCCCAGCGGCAGTTGCGCTTCGTCCCACATCACCAGCAGATCCGGCACATCCAACTCGTACTTGCCCAGCAGGTCCCTTACGGAAATGCCGCTGAGATTCATGTACGTCTGCGGCTTCGCGAGGAGCACTTCTTCCCCAGCGATTTTTCCGCGGCCCACAAGCGCTTTGCCCTCGGGCCGCTCCACGCGAATCCCATGGCGATTCGCCAATTCATCCACCGTCATGAAACCCAGGTTATGCGGCGTCCACTGATACTCCGGATCGGGATTCCCAAGTCCGACAATGAGCCGCATAGATTTTTTTCCGGCCGCTTTCGAAAGTCAGAGCGAGCGCTACTTTTTCTTCTCGCCCTTTTCGCCTTTGTCGCCCTTGTCGCTTTTTTCCGCTTTGGGCTTGGCTTCCGCCTCGGCGCCTTCTTCGCCTTCCACTTCTTTCTTGCCTTTCTTGATGACTTCCGGCTCGGCCGGCGTTGCGGCATCCGCGGCCACGGCCTCGACGGGCTTTTCTTCTTCCACCTTCAGCGCCACGACGTGCGCCAACACGCGCTCCGGTTCGGTGATCAGTTTCATCTTGTTCAGGTCGAGCGGCAATTCATTGGCGCGCAACTGTTTGCCGAGCATCAAGCCGCTGACGTCCACCCGGAACTCGGTCGGAATGTCCGCAGGCAGACACTCGATTTCGACTTCGCGGGTGACCACTTCGAATACTCCGCCCTGCACCTTGACGCCGGAAGGCTCGCCGAACGTGTGTACCGGAACCATCACCTTCATTCGAACGTCCATGGCCACACGCAGAAGATCCACGTGCAGCAGTTTTCCGGTGATGGGATCCGTCAGCCAGTCCTTGAGGATCGCGGGCTCGTGCTTGCCGCCGAGATCCACCTGAAACAGCGTGTTGTGCCCGCTCTCGGAACGGAGAATCGCTCCAACCTGCTTGGCGTTCACCGCTAGCGTGATCGATGCGCCTTTCCCCCCGTACAGCACGGCGGGCACCTGGCCCGTCTGCCGCAACCGCCGCGCTTCATTCTTGCCCCGCGTGCTGCGCGGAGCGCCTTCCACAACAATCTTCTCTGCCATGTCCTTCTTCCCTTCTTGAATTCCAGGCCGGGCAGGCGTTCTTGCCTGTCCTCTTCCTGCCATCTCTCTGCGGACGGAGAAAATGTCCGCCTCGCAAAATCAAATAAACAATTCGCTGATCGAAGTTTCTTCGTGAATCGAGCGAATGCCGCGAGCCAGCAAATCAGCCACGCTCAAGACCTTGATCTTCCCCATCTTCTTCGCCGCCTCGCTCAGCGGCACGGAGTCCGTAGTCACAATCTCCGCGATCTTGGACTTCTCGATCCGTTCGATGGCCGGCCCGGACAGCACCGCGTGCGTGCACGCCGCAAACACCTGCGTCGCACCTTCACGCAGCAGCGCTTCCGCGGTCTTCACCAGCGTCCCCGCGGTATCAATGATGTCGTCAACCACCAGCGTGCTGCGTCCGCGCACGTCGCCGATCAGGTTCATAACTTCGCTCACGTCGACATCCACGCGGCGCTTGTCCACGATGGCCAGGGGCGCATCCAGCTTCTTGGCAAAAAACCGCGCGCGCTCGACGCCGCCGGCATCCGGCGAAACCACTGTCAGATTCGGCAAATTCAGTTGCCGGAAATGTTCGACCAGCACCGGCGAGCCATACAAGTGATCCACGGGCACGTCGAAATAGCCCTGAATCTGGGGCGCGTGCAAATCCAAAGTCAGCGCCCGGCTGGCGCCCGCTGTCTCCAGCAAATCCGCCACCAGCTTGGCGGAGATTGGAACGCGCGGCTTGTCCTTGCGGTCCTGGCGCGCGTAGCAGTAATACGGCAGCACCGCGGTAATCCGCCAAGCCGACGCGCGCTTGAACGCGTCGATCATCAGCAGCAGTTCCATCAGGTGGCAGTCCACCGGGTTATGGCACGGCTGCACGACGAACACGTCCGCCCCGCGAACATTTTCCAGAATCTGGAAATAAATCTCGCCGTCGCTGAAGCGGCCGAGCAGGGCCTTTCCCAGCGGCACGTCTAAGTGGCGGCAGATGCTTTCCGCCAGTATCGGATTCGCGGTCCCTGAGAAAATCTTAAATCGGTCGTCGTTCACGACGCTCGCGCTCCGTGTGACCACTCAGCAGCCACACCATCCTGCAAGTGCAACCGAACCGGAAAGATCTTCCATCATGGGATGGACACGAAGAGACGCTGAGGAAGAATCCACGACGCGCTTGCAGATTACTCCGCGATGCGCATCAGACGAGCGTACCTGTCGCGCGAGATTGTCTCGCAAACGAAGGTCTGGTCGTGCGGAAACCCAACAGCGGCTCGGCGCGCCATCGCTGGGCTCGGGAAAACTCCAAACACCGCCGAACCGCTACCCGCCAGCGAGGCTTCTGCAGCCCCTCTTTGGAGCAGTTCCCGCTTGATGCGATCAAGCCGGGGATGCCGCTGGAAAACCGGCCGCTCGAAATCGTTCGAAAGGCCGCTTCCCTGCGCGCTCCAGCATAGGGCACAGAACTCAAAGAGTTTAGAGGCAACGGCGGATTTTGTCAATGCGAGCGGTTTGGCCTTCAGCCAGCGGTAGGCGTCCGGCGTGGGGACATGAATCTCTCTTGGCGAGACAATCAGGATGTGCGACTTCGGAATATCCAGAAGCGGATAGATCTCATCGCCCTTGTTTACTCCCAGCGCTCGCCCGCCGTGCAGAAAAAACGGCACGTCCGCGCCCAGCGACGCGGCGATTTGCAGCAAGCGGGCTGGCGCCAATTTCTTCTTAGTCAGCCGAAGATAACCCACCAGGGCCGCGGCGGCGTCGCTCGATCCGCCTCCCAGCCCGCGGCCGGCGGGAATCCTTTTTTTCAGGTTGAGTTCCACACCGCCGCGGATTTTCAGTTCGCGCCGGAGGGCATCCACCGCGCGATACACGAGATTTTTCTTTGCAGGTTCCGCGGAGAGCGGCTGGTTCCCTTCGATGCGCAGGGTAATTTCTTTGCCGCGCGAGGCGCGCAAGCGCAATTCGTCGCGCAGCGAGATGGACTGAAAAATGGTGCGCAATTCATGAAATCCATCGGCGCGTTTACCGAGGATATCCAGGCGGAGGTTGATTTTTGCGAACGCGGGAATGCGGACTTCGGGCATGCGTTGGACTAAGGTTTGGCGACGCCGGGCGTGGATTTTTGCGCCACGCGATGCTTCGATTGCGAAATTTTCTTTTCGAGTTCCGCGACTTTGTCGGCTTCCAGGTCGGCGGGCAGCGAGCGGCGCCATTCCACCAGCGACTTTTCCCATTCCGCGGCGGCCAGATCGCCTCGGCCCGTCTTGGCGTAGAGATCGCCGAGGTGGGAATGAATCGTGGCATCGTGCTTCTCGCGCTCGACGGCTTTGCGGAGCGTGGTTTCCGAAACGCCCAGCTTGTTTTCCTTGAAGTAAATCCAGCCAAGGCTGTCGAGGTAGGCGCCGTTGAAAGGGTCTTCCTTCAGGGCCTGCTGGACCAGGGCTTCCGCTTCGTCCAGCCGTATGCCCAGGTCGCCCAGCATGTAGCCGTAATAATTCAGCACCGGGGCGTTTTTCGGGTTCACGGCCAGGACTTTCTTGAACTGCTCCTCGGCCTGGTCGAAAAACTTCTGCCGCTCGTAGATGGCGCCGAGGAGGAACCACACCATTTCGTTTTCGCGCGGCTGGCCGGGCAGAACTTCGGCGGCGCGGGCCGATTCTTCGGCTTCTTTGTAACGCCGGCCGCGCTCGTAGACCTGGGCGATGTTGAGATATGTCTCGCGGTCTCCCGCATCGCCGTGGAGCTGCGCGCGCAGCATCTTGACGGCGTCGTCCGTCTGGCCGTTCTCGCCCAGCAACAAAGCGTGGCTGGTTCGAATCGTGGGATCGGCGGGATATTTCGCAAGCGCTTCCTTGCCGGTCTGAAGCGCCTTCGGCAGATCTTTCGCGGCGCGGTAGGTGTCCATGATCATCATCCGCGCGCGGCGATCCTCTTCTTCGCCCAAATGTCCGAGCTCTTCGAAGGTATAAATGGCGGCCTGATAATTCTGGGTATCGCGATAAAGCTGCCCGAGCTGCTGGTAGAGGATGGCCAGCGAGCGGTGCCGCGATGGCACAGCGGTAGATTGGCCCTTGATGTCCGTCACCGCGTTGGACAAAACGCGGATGGCGTCCTCGTAGCGCCCTTGCGCCTGGTACAACATGGCCTCGTTGTACATCACCTCGAGGCTGCCGGGTGAATACTGCCGGGCCTTCACCAGATTTTGTTCGGCCTTATCGAGCTGGTGAAGTTCGCGGTAAATCTGTGCGATGCGCAGATAGACGTCCGCATCGTCGGGCATCAAGTCCGAGAGCTTCTCGTACACTTTCAGCGCTTCGGGATATTTTTCCTCGGCCAGCAAAGTCTGCCCCAGCCCGCGCTGGTGGCTTGGCTCGGAAGGATCGAGCTCGACGGCCTGGCGATAGGCGGCTTCCGCCTTGGCCAGGTCGTGCGCCTGCGCTTGCGCATCGCCCAGAAGATCGAGGAGCACCGGCGAGGGCGAATGCGCGGTGATGCTTTCCAGCAGCGTGACTGCTTCAGCGGACTTGCCCTCGTCCATCAATAACTGCGTCAGTTGCTCGACAGCGGGCTCGTTTTCCGGGTCGGTCTTCAGGATGCTACGGAGAACCCGTTCCGCCTGTTCGTGCTCGTTCTTCAGGCGGTACAACCGCGCCAGCCACAGCGCAGACTCAGTGTCCGAAGGATCGAGGCGGTTGATCTCGCGGTATTGCTCGATGGCACGGCTCACCGTCTCAGACTGGCCGCTGCCAGCGCTAACGTCGCCCAGGCTGCGCAAATAAATCCGCCCGAGAAGCCGCCGCGATTGCACGTTGTCAGGATCGCGCTTCAGGATTTCCTGAGCTTCGGACACAGCATCATGAATGCGTTGCGCCTTCCAGTACATCTCCGCCAAGCGCTCGCCGATGACCTGCGATTTGGGGTCGAGGGCATAGGCTTTCTTGTAAGCTTCGATGGACTTGGTGGCGTATTCGGCGTTACTGGTGGCTTCGTATTGCTGCTCGAAGATGTGGCCCATCGTGAAATGGTAATAGGCCTCGGCGCGAGCGGAGTTATTCTCGGAAGGCGCGATTTGCGGGTCGGCAAGCTGTTCTTGCGGGGCCTGCGGCATGGCCGCCGCCCCAGTGATACCCATTAATACGCAAGCAAGAGTAATCTGTCGAAGGTTCATCGTAGCCCCAGAAACGTAAATTATCCCATGCGGCCGAAACGCGGTCAAAAGCCAAAAACGGAACGTTTCCAGAGCTTGGGAGCCCCCGAAGGTAGGATGCGGCGTGGCGGAAAAACGTTCCTTGTTTTGGCTCTACCGATGGGCTAGGAACGATTCACCTCGGGGCACGACAGGCGGCCACAGATTTTCAATGCAGGAAGTGCCGCATGCCGGTGAAGACCATGGCCAGGCCGAGGCGGTCGGCGGCAGCGATCACGTCGGGATCGCGCACCGAGCCTCCCGGCTGGATTACCGATGTCGCTCCGGCTTTGGCGGCTTCTTCCACTCCGTCGGGAAAGGGAAAGAAGGCGTCGGAAGCGATCACCGTACCGGCTAGCGAAGATTGCGCCTTCGTCACAGCGAGTCTCACGGAATCGACGCGGCTCATCTGTCCCGCGCCGACGCCCAGCGTGGCGCCGTCTTTTGCAAAGACAATGGCATTGGATTTCACGTGCTTCGCCACTTTCCAGGCGAAGCGCATCGTGTGCATTTCTTCGGCCGTGGGCACGCGCTTTGTTACCGTGCGAAGCTCGGCGTCCCTTATTTCACCGAAGTCGGGCTGCTGCACCAGCATTCCGCCGAGAATACGCTTGAGCTGCAATTCGCGTTCCGGTTCCAGGCCATCTGCGGGCAGTTCGAGCAGGCGCAGATTTTTCTTGGTCGCGAAAATCTCTTTTGCGCGATCAGCAAAACCGGGCGCGGCGATACATTCCACAAACAGTTTCGCGACCTCTTCCGCCGTCGCCGCATCCACGACGCGGTTGAAGGCTAGAACGCCGCCGAACGCCGAGACGGGATCGCAGGCCAGCGCTCTCAAATATGCGTCCAGCAAAGTCGTTTGCTCCGCTGTCCCGCAGGGATTGTTGTGTTTGATGATCACCGCCGCGGGATTCTTGAATTCCGCGGCCAAGCTCCGCGCCGCTTCCAGATCAACGAGATTGTTGTAGGAGAGTTCCTTGCCCTGGAGTTGCTTGGCCGCCGCCAATCCTTCTGGTGCGCGGCCCGGCGGGACGTACAGCGCCGCGGCCTGGTGGGGATTTTCCCCGTACCGCAATTCCTGCTGCCGTCGCAGAGCGATGTGCACGCGTTCCGGCAGGGCCGGCTTGGCTTCCAAAGTCACATGCCCGGCGCCAGCCGACAGCCGCTCCAGTTCAGTCGCGATCATGCCATCGTACCGCGAAGTCGCCGCGAAAACCTTTCGTGCCAGCTCCAGCCGCGTTGCCAGCGTCGTTTCGCGGGCGCTCTCGAGTTCGCCGGCTACACGGGCGAAATCGGCTGGGTCCGTCACCACGGTGACACTCTCGAAATTCTTCGCTGCCGAGCGCAGCATCGTGGGTCCGCCGATGTCGATGTTCTCGATCAGGTCTTCGGCGGTCAGACCGGCTTTTGCGGCAGTCGCTTCAAACGGGTAGAGGTTCACTACCACCAAATCGATCGGCGCGATTCCGTATTCCGCCGCCTGCTTCTGGTCTTCCGCGTGGCCGCGCCGGAAGAGCAGTCCGCCGTGCACTTTCGGGTGCAGCGTCTTTACGCGTCCGCCCAGCATCTCGGGCCAGCCGGTGAAATCGGAAACGTCGCGCAGGGCGATTCCCGCTTCGCGCAGCAGTCTGGCGGTGCCGCCCGTCGAGAGAATCTCGATCTTCAGCGCCGCAAGCCGCTTCGCAAATTCCACAATCCCGGTTTTGTCGAAGACGCTGATGAGCGCACGGTGCACCGCCATGGAATCCTCCGCAATCAGAAAAGCACAATAGTGTAAGCGGGGCGCTCGGATTCGGAAAGAGCAATCCGCTGTGGCTCACGTACCGACATGGAAAAATTTGTGGAAAACTTCAGCTGAGGATTTTTCTGAACCGCGTACCATCTATGGCGAAGCGATGATCCCGGGCGAGCTAGGACCGCTAACTTTTCAGGACTTCACTAGGGCTTTCAGTTTGACCTGGCCTTCGACCACTTCGACAACGTATTCCACTTCCTTGCAATTCTTCTGCTTCTGCAGCTCTTTCGTTTTCTTGAGCACAAATTCGTTAAAGCTGGAGCGCGACAGCTTTCCCGTGGCTTCACCGGCGGCCTGCTTGGCTTGCAGAAAAGCCCGATACAACTGCTCGACTTTTTCCGTTTCACTTTCCGGCTCGGAGCAGGTCATGCGGAAGGTCTTGGACTCACCCGCCTGGGCCGCGAAGTCTTCGGCTTCTTTCTTCGCGCGAGCCGCCTCGATCTCCTTGGCCGCCGCGCCGAAATGCCGCTGGACTTTTCCCTCTTCTTTCTGCGCGGTCCTTTTCCTGAAAATATCCTTGTATTTTGCGTACGTCTGCGAAAGATTGTTGAAGCGAAAGCGCTGCGCGAATTTCAATTCGCCGCCACGCTCTCCGTACCGCTTCACGAGGATATCGAGACGCCATTCGATTTCGGTGGGCGGGCGCTTGCGGCCGCCGCCGAAATACTGGTCGTATTCGATCTTGAGCTGACGGATGTCCCGTTCGAATTGGCTCAGATCTTCGTCGATGGTCGCCATGGGCGGAGGAAAACTCCAGAATCCCTATGCTAGGAGCACGGAAGAAGAGAGTCAACCAGATGGGTCGGAGGCGATTCGAATCGGCTAACGCACGGTGACGCCGGACGCCCAGAAGAAGCTGGCGGGATTGCCCGACGCGCCGCGCTATGCTGAAATATGTGAGCACGCGGCCGGATTCGAATGGCAGGCGGGATGGGAATAGACCAGCGGAACAAAAAAGCGGTTTCGGCAGAGCAGGCGGAATTGCTGCGGCAGATTCCGTCGGTGGATGAATTGCTGCTGCAGCCGCGACTGGCGGCGCTTTCGAAACGGGTGGACCGCAACCTGGTCGTGGAAGTGGCGCGGGCGGTGCTGGGAGATTTGCGCGCGCGTATTGCGGGCGGAATGGTGTCGGCGGTGCTGGCCGATTTCGCAGCGCTGGCGGCGGACCCGAGTTCGCTGGAGGAGCGGATCAGCGCGATGGTCGAGAGGATCCTGGCTCATTCGCTGCAGCCGGTGATCAATGCAACGGGAGTGATTCTGCACACGAACCTGGGCCGAGCGCCGCTTACGGAGGCGGCCGTTAACGAGTTCCGGCGCACGGCGACGCAGTATTCGAATCTCGAATACGATCTCGAAGCGGGGGCGCGAGGCAAACGCGACGTACACACGAGCGAGTTGCTGACGCGGCTGACGGGAGCGGAAGCAGCGATTGTGGTGAACAATTGCGCCGCGGCGGTGCTGGTGACCCTGGCGGCGCTGGCGCGCGGGGGCGAAGTGATCGTCTCGCGGGGAGAACTGATCGAAATCGGCGACGGATTTCGAATCCCCGAGATTATGGAGCAGAGCGGGGCGATCCTTCGTGAAGTCGGGACGACCAATCGCACGCACTTTGCGGACTACGAAAACGCCATCAACGAAAAAACGCGCTTGTTGCTGCGCGTGCATCCTTCGAATTTCAAGGTCACCGGTTTCACCGACAAGCCCGCTCTGGAAGAGATTGTGGCCCTTGGCGAGCGCAGCGGGCTGCCGGTCGTGGAAGACCTCGGGTCGGGGAGTCTGGTGGATCTTTCCGCGTATGGAGTCAGCGAGCCAACCGTGAAGCAAAGCGTGGAGGCGGGGGTTTCGGTGGTGATGTTCAGCGGGGACAAACTTCTGGGCGGCCCGCAGGCGGGAATCGTCGCTGGAAAAAAAGAGATGATCGCACGCGTCCGCCGCTATCCGCTGTTTCGTGCGTTGCGCGTGGACAAACTCACTATCGCCGCGCTGGAAGCCACTCTCGGGGCCTATTTACGCGCGGCATGGGATGATATTCCCGCCATGCGAATGATTCGGGCGACTCCGCAGGAGCTGAAACGGCGGGCGGAGAATTTCCTCCGCGAGCTGCGTCCGGAATTACCGCTGGACGAAGTGGAAATCGAAATCGCGGATGGAACCTCTCTCGCCGGGGGCGGGTCCACTCCTTCGCAAACTCTTCCCACGAAAGTCATTCGAATCGCGAGCGCGCGCTACTCGGCGACAAAGCTCGAACAGCGTCTGCGCCGCGCTCCCGCAGGCGTATCCGTTATCGCTCGCGTTGAAGACGACAGGCTCATCCTCGACTTGCGCACGGTCTTTCCCGAACAGGAACCGCTGCTGGTCAAAACTCTCGCCGCTGTGCTGCATTAACGGAATCGGCGGTGAGGAACGGCTAAACTTTGCCTGCGCCAATTCTGGCGGCATTTTTCGGATATCTTCCTGAGCAATTTTGGGTCGAATAGGAATAGGCGACGGCGTAACGGGGTCTTTTACTTAGGCCATGCCTGAATTGGCGGCCAAGGAGGCTTTCATGGAAAGCCTGCTGCAAGACATTCGATACGGCTTTCGCGCGCTGGCAAAGAATCCAGGGTTCACGATTGTGGCGGTGCTGACGCTGGCGCTGGGGATCGGGGCAAATACCGCGATCTTCAGCGTGGTGGAGAATTTGTTGCTGCGTCCGCTTCCCTACCCACGGCCAGAGCAGTTGGTGGAGATCGCGAACACCTATCCACCTCAGGTTCCCAAGGCGGGTTTGTCTCCGGGCGATTATGCAGATTGGCGGCGGCAAAACGCGAGTTTCTCGGAGATGGGGGCTTACGCGACCAATTCCCAGGGATTTAGTCTTACTGGAGAGGGTGAACCACAACGCATTGAAGCGGGCTATGCCGACTCCGGGCTTTTCCCGATGTTGGGAATTCGCCCTGTGGCAGGACGATCGTTTCTTCCGGAAGAGGACCGAGCCGGAAGCGCGCCAGTCGTGATCCTGGGGCACAGTTTGTGGCAAGGCCGTTACGGCGGAGATCGCGCCGTGATTGGCCGGAGCATTTTGCTCGACGATCAGCCGCCCTGTATGCAGCCCATGGGTTCCGCAGATTTGTGGATGCCCATCGGACAACTCAACGATGATCTCTCAGAGCACGTACATCACGAATTTGCGGCCATCGCGCGGCTAAAGGGCGTGGTAAGCCTGGCGCAGGCGCGGGATGAAGTGGGCAGGCTGCACCAGCAGGAGACGATCGCCTATCCGGCCGCGCACAGAAATTTTGGTGTTCTGGTGGAGCCGCTGGAAAATCCCTCAGCTGCCCAATTGCGGCCTACGCTGCTCGTTTTGTTGGGCGCGGTTGCGCTGGTGCTGCTGATTGCTTGCGCCAATATTGTGAATCTGCTGCTGGTACGAAACCCCGCGCGCGAGCGTGAGGTCGCCGTCCGTTTGGCGCTGGGCGCCGGGCCGTGGCAACTAATTCGGCAACTGCTCACGGAGAGCATGTTGCTTTCCTTGCTGGGCGGTGCGGTCGGTCTGCTCTTCGCGGTCGTAGGATTGAAGGTGTTACTGGCGTTCGTTCCTACTGAGCTCGCGGTGCTGAGTGAAACTGGATTGAACGGGCGAGTGCTGGGATTCACGGCAGCCATTTGCTTGACGAGCGGTCTTGGGTTGGGATTGCTCTGTTCACGGCCTGCTCTGCGAAATTCCTGGCAGGCAGTACAATGCCATCGTGCTCTCCTTCCGCATTGAAAATGGAAAATTGAAAGCGACCTCGAAGCCGCTGCCAAAATTGCGCAAGGGATGGGCGCTCATCCGCGTTCGGCTTGCGGGGATTTGCAACACGGACGTTGAGATATTGCGAGGCTATCATTCTTTTCGTGGGACGTCGGGGCACGAGTTTGTCGGCGAAGTCGCGGAGGTTTGCGGAGTTTCTACTGCAACAAGGAAAAAATGGCTGGGCCGGCGCGTCTGTGGCGAAATCAATGTTTCTTGTGCCAGCTATGGCGTCAAGCCAGTGTGCGATTTTTGCCGGCGCAGACTGAAAACGCATTGTTCGCGGCGGACGGTGCTCGGCATCGTCCACCACGACGGCGCATTCGCCGAATATCTGGCTCTGCCGTTGGAAAATCTGCACGCTGTTCCTGATAACGTCATGGATGAGCAGGCTGTGTTTGTCGAGCCGCTTGCTGCGGCCTGCGAAATCCTGGATCAGGTCAACGTGAAGAAGTTTCGCTCTGTGGCCGTCCTCGGCGACGGGAAGCTCGCGCAGTTGATTGCCTTGGTGCTGCGCACCGTGATTCCGCGGGTCTTCATGTATGGCAAGCACGAAAAAAAATTGGCGTTCGCCCGGCGCGCTGGCATTCAAACGAAAAAAGTATGCGGCGACGCCGGCGATCTGAAACGGGTCAAAGAAACCTTCCCGCTGCTTGTCGAGGCTACTGGCTCGCCGAATGGTTTGTCTCTGGCGCAGCACATGACGGAGCCTCGGGGCACGCTCGTGCTGAAATCCACGTTCCACGATACCGCGCTGGTCGAAACCTGGCCCACCGTCGTCAAGGAAATTACCATTGTCGGTTCTCGGTGCGGACCTTTTGCCAAAGCCATCGCGCTGCTGCGTTCCGGTAGGGTCGATCCCACGCCGCTCATCGCGCGCAAATATCCTCTTACGGAGGCGACTGCCGCCATCGCGTTCGCACAGCAACCGGGTGTGATGAAGGTTCTGCTGGAAGGTTGAAACTAATCCTTCGGTGGAGTCTCCCGCTGACGTTTCAACTCTGCGTCGAATCTTGCCTCGAAGCGCTTCACGAAGTCGCGAAAGCTTTGAGGGTCGATAAACGGATTGTTCGCGCCGCCCCCTTTCAGGGCTTCTCGTTTCTCCTTTAAGTTGAAAAATGAACCGTGAGAAGCGAGAAAAACATCGCACGGGAGTGCAGCGAGGGTGCGGAACGTTTGCGCATAGTCCTGAGCAATTTGGGGATAAGAGGTATTGCCGAACAGGCGGTAGCCCGGCAAAACCGTCACACTGCATACGAACACGACGGCGCGAGAACGGCCTGCTTCTTCCACGTTCATGGTCCAAGATGTACACCCCTTAGTGTGCCCGGGCGTGAGATGAGCGGTCAGTGTTGTTCCACCCAAAGAAACCGTCTCACCGTCGTGCAAGAGACGATCCGGCTTCACGGGAGGAAAAGTGAGCCTGGATTTGAAAAAGAAATCTCCTTGCCCACCATGTTCCAGCAGGGGAGCGTCTCCTTCACTTGCCACGAGCTTCGCCTGCGTCGCTCTCTTCAGCTCCGCCAGGCCTCCCGCGTGGTCGAGGTGGGCATGACTATTCAATAGAACCTTCACATCGGACAGGTGGAAACCAAGTTTCTGGATGTTGGCCTCGATTTGCGGGACAGTTTCCGCAAATCCGCCGTCGAGCACGATGTGTCCTTGAGGCGTGGTGATCAAGAACGAGGTAATTTCGTTCGCGCCAACATAGTAGATATTTCCAATGATTCGAAAGGGCTCAACAGGCTGGTTCCACGAACGTGAGTCGGGATCAGCCTGTGCATTGACAGCGGGAGGACCGGCCCAAGAAATGAGAACGCCGGTGAGGACCAATTTGAAGAAGACACGAGCAATCATTCTCTCTCCTAGAGACGATTGATGCAAGACGCAACGCAGGCGGCGCCGAAACCGTTGTCGATGTTGACGACAGTGACGTTAGAGGCGCAGGAATTGAGCATGCCCAACAATGCGGCTACGCCGCCGAAGCTGGCGCCGTAGCCGACGCTGGTAGGCACGGCGATGACCGGCACGCCCACCAGGCCGCCGACGACGCTCGGAAGCGCGCCTTCCATCCCCGCAACGCAAATAATCACGCGCGCCTGGGTCAGATTTTGCCGGTGTTCGAGCAAGCGGTGAATGCCCGCGACGCCGACGTCGTACAGATGCTCGGCACGGTTGCCCATTATGCGCGCGGTCAAGAGCGCTTCTTCCGCCACTGGAATGTCGCTTGTGCCCGCGGAAACCACAAGGATGATTCCTTTGCCGGTGATCTCCGTGTTCCGCTCAATGGTGATGACGCCAGACAGTTCGTGAAACTTCGCGTTGCGTACGTCTTTTCCGCTGGCGCGTCTCACGGCTGCAGAAATCCTTTGGTCAGCGCGGGTCACCAGAATGTTGTGGCGAGAATCTTTTTTGCGGAGCATGGCGCGCACAATTTCAGCCACCTGCCGCGGCGTTTTTCCTTTGCCCAAGACCACCTCAGCAAAACCTTGTCGCAACGCTCGGTGATGGTCGATCTTTGCGAAGCCTAAATCTTCAAATGGCAAATGCTTCAGGCGCTCGCTGGCTTTGTCCGGAGCGAGTTCGCCCGCCTTCACGGATTCCATAATCTTCAGCAGTTCAGTTTGGTTCATAATCTCCGGCCGCAGCGAATTCTATCATTGCATAGGACTGGCGCCTCAGCTTGACTTGCCTCAGCGCCATTGCGAGACTGATTGTACGCGCGCAGAAAACATGAGCGACGCACAAGAACAGATTGTCACCGTGGGTGTGACAGGCGCCAGCGGAGCGATCCTGGCGCAAAAAACGCTGGTGTTGCTCGAAGAGGACCCGCGCGTCGCGCGCGTTCATCTGGTGGTCACGGAAGCGGGCCAGCGGCTGTTTACGGAAGAGCTTGGCGTTATTTCCGGGGACTTGAAACAACTCCCAAGCCGCATACTCGGGCATCCGGTTGCCAAGATCGACGTGCTGCCGAACAAAGATGTGGGTGCTTCCATCGCTTCGGGCAGTTACGCGGTGGATGCGATGGTGATCATTCCGTGCTCGATGGGCACGTTGGGGGCGATTGCGAGCGGGATCAGCGACGACCTGGTCGCGCGAGCGGCAGACGTGATGCTCAAGGAAAGCCGAAAGCTCATTCTGTGTGTCCGCGACACGCCGGTCAACCGCATACATCTTGAAAACATGCTGCGGGCGCAGCAAGCCGGCGCGGTCATCATGCCCACGGTTCCCGCGTTTTATCATCATCCCAAGACCATCGATGATCTTGTGACGCAGTATGTTTGCCGCGTCTTGGCGCAAATCGGGTTGGCCCAGGACAAAATGTATCGCTGGACGGGCACTCCAGCGTCGAAAAAAGCGGAGGCGTGAAGCAACTCGCGAATCAGAAATGGCCAGCCGCATCAAAACCGTGCTCGAAATGATCAAGTTTGAGCACTCCGTGTTTGCGTTGCCGTTTGCGTTGACTGGCGCGCTGCTGGCCGCGCGTTGGACGCGTCACGGGTGGCCCTCGCTGCGCGAACTTTTGTGGATCGTCGTCGCCATGGTTGCGGCGCGATCCTCGGCGATGACAATGAACCGCATTGTCGACCTGCGTTACGACCGGGAAAATCCGCGAACGAAGCAGCGGGCGCTACCGACGGGCGCGCTTACGCTGCAATTTGCGTGGGTTTTCACGGCCGTTGCGGTCGCCGTATTTTTCGTCGCGGCTTGGCAATTGAATTTGCTTGCTCTGAAACTGGCGCCCTTTGCCATCGTAATTTTGTTTTTCTATTCGTTCACCAAGCGCTTCACCAACTGGTCGCATCTTTTTCTCGGATTGGCGCTGGGCATTTCTCCCGCCGCCGCCTGGATCGCCATCACGGGCGGCCTCGATCCGCGCATGCTCATCCTTTGCGCGGCGGTTACGCTGTGGGTTGGCGGGTTTGACGTGCTCTACGCTTGCCAGGACATTGAATACGACGGTCGCGCGGGCCTTTTCTCCGTGCCGAACAAATTCGGCATAGCCAGGGCATTGGTAATCGCGCGAGGGATGCACATCGGTGTAATTGCGCTTCTTGGGTGGCTGGCGATCAGCTTTGGATTGCCGTGGCCCGCATGGGCGGGCATCGCGGTTGTCGCCACTTTGCTGGCCTACGAGCATTCTCTTGTCAAACCCGATGACCTCAGCAAGCTGGACGCTGCGTTTTTCACCGTGAACGGTTATATTAGTATGTTGTTCCTGTTGTTTTGGGGCGCCGCGGCGGCGGTTTGGCGCGTTTGAAAGTTTCGATGGATTCGAAATGTGCGAACTGACGATTAGCGATCAACGGTTGAAGCCGATTGCCGAGAAAGTGCTTTCAGGCCAGCGGTTGAGCATCGGCGACGGCATCACGTTGTACCGCTCGCCCGATCTGCTGGCTGTCGGCTGGCTGGCGAATCAGGTGCGCGAGGAACGGCACGGCAACGTCACCTATTTCAACGTCAACCGGCACATCAATCCCACCAATATTTGCGTCGCTCATTGCAAGCTCTGCGCCTTTGGCCGCGATCCCAACGCGCCGGGCGCATACAATTTTTCGTTGGAAGAGATTTACGCCCGCGCGGAACAGGGCGCCCGCGAAGGCGCGTTGGAATTCCACATCGTCGGCGGCCTGCACCCGGACTTGCCGTTCGAATATTTTCTGGAGATGATCCGCGGGCTGAAGCAGCGCTGCCCGGGTGTGCACCTGAAGGCCTTCACCATGGTCGAGGTGGGCTACTTTGCGCGCATCGCCAGGCTCTCGACCAAAGAGACGCTGCTTAAGCTGAAAGAAGCTGGCGTCGATTCTCTGCCGGGCGGCGGCGCGGAGATTTTTCATCCGCGGGTGCGGCGGATTATCTGCGACCACAAGGTTAGCGGGCAGATGTGGCTGAACATTGCGCGGCAAGCGCATGAAATCGGGCTGCGTTCGAACGCCACGATGCTCTACGGCCACGTGGAAACGGAAGAAGAGCGCGTCGATCATCTCGTCAAGCTCCGCGAGCTGCAAGACGAGACGCACGGCTTCGTGGCGTTTATTCCGCTGGCGTTTCATCCGGACAACACCGCGCTCTCGCACATTCCAAAGCCGACGGGCTACGCTGACCTCCGCAACATCGCCGTATCGCGCCTGCTGCTCGACAATTTCGAGCACATCAAGGCGTACTGGATCATGCTTTCGCCAAGCATCGCGCAGATCGCGCTGCGCTTCGGAGCGAACGACCTCGACGGGACGGTGGTTGAGGAGAAGATTTACCACGACGCCGGCGCGAAGACGTCCGAGTTCACGCCGCGCAACGAACTCGAACGCCTCATCCGCGCCGCCGGCCGCGTTCCCGTCGAGCGCGATACACTCTATCATCCCGTCGACCGCTCGAAGCTGCCCGCGCTTCCCCCGCCCACGCGGCCGGACCTCGTTTCCCTTACGCTGAACGTTTAGCCCATGGCCGGTGTCAGCGGCTAGCACGCTGCTTTCAGACGCCGCTCGAATGCGCTACATTGAAAGATTGCGCAACCGGCCGGAGCGCCCATTGTGTGCCCGTCCCAGGAACTTATGGCAGATAATCTCCCGTCTCTCGTCATCGTCGGCCGCCCCAACGTGGGCAAGTCCACGCTCTTCAATCGCTTGACGGGCACGCGCCGCTCGATCGTCACCAACGAGCCGGGCATCACCCGTGACCGCATCTATGGCAAGGCGGAGTGGCGCGGCCGCGCGCTTGAAATCGTCGACACGGGCGGCATTGTCCCGGACGACAAAGCGCTGATCCCGCAGGAAATCCTGCGTCAGGCGCATGTGGCTATCAAGAAAGCCGCGCTGCTCGTTCTAGTCGTCGATAGCCAGGCCGGACTTACGCCGCTCGACGAAGAATTGGCGCGGCTCTTGCGCACCACCGGCAAACCGTTTGTGATCGCCGTAAACAAAGTCGACGCCATGTCGCAGGAATCCAACGCTGCCGTTTTCCATCGCATCGGCGTTCCCGTCTTCCCGATCGCGGCCGAGCACGGCACCGGCGTGGACGACCTTCTTGACGAGGCGCTCGCGCAAGTCAGCGTCGTCGCCTCCGTCGAGGAGGAAAAACAGCCCGACACCATCGAAGTCGCCATCATCGGCAGACCCAACGTCGGCAAATCCACCCTGCTGAACCGCCTGGTTGGCGAAGAACGTTCCATCGTCTCGCCCATTCCCGGGACCACCATGGACAACGTGGATACGGAGATTTCCCGTGATGGCCACGCATATCGCTTTGTGGACACCGCCGGAATTCGCCGGAAGGGCAAAACCACGCTGGTCGCGGAAAAACTAAGCGTGGTCATGGCTCGGCGCGGCCTGGAGTGCTGCGATGTGGCGCTGCTCATCGTTGACGGCGAACAGGGCGTGACCCAGGGCGACGCGCAAATCGCCAGCTATGCCGAGGAGTCCAGCCGCTCCGTCGTCATCGTCATCAACAAGTGGGATCTCGCCGTCGTTGCCGCGCGCGACGCCGCCTCACGCGATGCCGCCACGGCAAAAGGCAAATCGAAGCGCGCTCCCGGCGAACGCCACAAACCGGAAAACTTCGATGCCGGACGGTTGATGGTCGACTACGAAAAAATGATCCGCGCCAAATTGAAATTCCTGAGCTACGCGCCAATCGTCTTTCTTTCGGCGAAAACCGGCGAGCGCGCCGACAAACTCTATCCGCTCATCAATCAATGCTGGGAAGCGCGCCGCCGCCGCATCTCCACGCCGGTCTTGAACAATTGGCTCAAGGACGAAGTCGACCTCCAGCGCGGCACCACGCCGAAGGCCCGCCCCGTGCGCATTTACTACATGACGCAGGCGAAAATCGCGCCGCCCACCTTCCTCATCTTCACCAACCAGAAAGAGCCGCTGCACTTCAGCTACCAGCGCTTCCTGGAAAACCAGCTTCGCGCCAAATTCGACTACGTCGGCACGCCCGTCCGCTTCATCCAGCGCCTCCGCAAACGCGAGAAGAGGTCCTCCGGCGGCGACGCCGGGCGTGACCAATAAATGCCTCCCTCTACATCAATGACCCGCAAACTGCTACGATAGCGGCATCGCCCTCCCGACAGGGCTTTCCGATGCCAACCAACGGCACAGCCGCGCAAGTCGCCACGGAGAAAAAACTCTACCGCATCGGCGAAGTCAGCCGCCTGGCGGATTTGAAACCGTTCGTCCTTCGCTACTGGGAAACCGAATTCCCCATGCTCCAGCCGCTGAAAAGCCCCGGAGGCCTCCGGCTTTACCGCCAGGATGATGTGGACATGGTCTTCCGCATCAAGCGCCTGCTCTACGACGAAGGATTCACCATCGCGGGCGCACGCCGACATCTCCGCGGGCACGAGGGCGGCTTCGAAACAGAGAGCCGCAGCGCCAATCATGCCGCCGAAGGCGCTGGGCAGCTTCTAAGTCGCAAGATGCTGCTCGATTTGCGCGATACGCTGCGCGCTTTCTTGACGCTGCTCGAACGGCGGTGATACCTTGGAGGTGCTGATTCCCTCCCCGATTCGGCCTTCTGATTTCCTTGGCCTGTCGCGGTCAGCTTACCGGTCGGGACGTAGCGCAGCCTGGTAGCGCGCACGCTTGGGGTGCGTGAGGTCGCTGGTTCAAATCCAGTCGTCCCGACCATTTTTTTGACATGCCGCAGTTTGCTCACCCCCCCCAAGTAAGCTAATAATGAGTGGACGGGTATGGAAAAGATACAGAGCACAGTCACAACTGTCGTCAGTCGCATCAAGGAGAATGCGCCGGCTAGGTCTCTGTTTTTCTGCCCGTGCGGGAATTTTGAAGGACTCGCAATGCGGGTTCGCCCGAATTCGTCCCATTTTGGACTTTTCATTGCGGCAGACGCTTCGGAAGTTTCTAATGAAAGAATTCGGGCTGTCGCAAACGTGCTACTTGGCCGCGGATTGGCGTGTTTGTGCACTTGGGGGCCCGACTGTGAGAGAGTGCACGATAGTTTTGATTTCGCCGATCTGGAGTTCGACCCTCAGGGCAAGCGAGGAGTAATCATGACGACATGGCATGATGATGAGCCACTGTCGGAGGCCGTCTGGTATTTTCTCTCCGCTGCGTTTCCCGATGACAGTTACCAGAAGACATGCTTGGACTGGATTGTTGCGGGGGTTGGGACAGATCAATGGAATGAAACCGTCCGGACGGAAACAACCAAAGTCGCGAGCCAAGAAAATTAGTCAGCAATGCCGAACATACTTCTAACTAACGATGATGGGTATCAGGCGGAAGGGCTGCGAGCGCTGGCCGCGGCGTTGGAAGGCTTTGCCACGGTGAGCATTGTGGCGCCGAGCCGAGAGCAGAGCGGAACGGCGCAGTCGCTGACGCTGCGGCAGCCGATTGTTTGCAACAAAATTGCGGAACGCGAGTGGGCCATTGATGGGACGCCGGCGGATTGCGTGATTGTGGCGCTGCACAAACTTTTGCCGGATAAACCGGACATGGTAATTTCCGGAATCAACCACGGCGCGAATCTCGGCGAAAACGTCTATTACTCGGGAACGGTGGGTGCGGCCCGCGAAGGCGCGCTGCACCACATCCCATCGATGGCGATGTCGCTGTGCTCGAAGAAAGAAAAAGTGAAATTCGAAAACTCCGCGCGAGTGGCGCGTGCGGCAGCTGGACTGGTTCTGAAGGACGGACTGCCGGACCAGGTATTGCTCAACGTGAATGTTCCGGAACCGTGGAACGGTGGCGTGAAATTCACGCGTCAATCGCAAAAGATCACGCGCAACCAGCTCACCGAAGGGAAAGATCCGCGCGGACGCAGCTACTTCTGGCTCTACGAACAAAAGCTCGATAAAAACGTTGAGCCGGACACGGACTATGCCGCGATTTTTTCCGGCGCCGTTTCCATCACTCCGCTGCACCTCGACCCCACGCACACCGAATCGCTCAATCACCTCTCGCACTGGGCCGCGCCCCTCGCAGCCGCATTCAAGCGCTAGCCATTTGGAGTGCGGGAGCTTGCTCCCGCTTTTCCGACAGAACAGAAGCTCGTTTAGCCCAGGAAACCGTGGCCGACAAAAAGGCGGCGGCAAGCCGCCGCACTCCAAAGCGGGTCGAATGGTGCCGAATAGGGGCGCGGCCCGCCGCGGCGGACGCCTCTACAGGCAGATGCGGAATTGCAGGCTGCGAAGCTAGTTGGCTTTTGCAGCCGTCGGCGCGATAAGCGGCACGTTATTTTTCTGCATGGTGTCGTTGAAGGTCGGAACGTCTTTCGCCAGCACCTCGCGCCACTTCGCGAGTTGCGATTCGAGCTGCAGGTCAAGTTCGGCGTAAACGCCGAGTTCCGCTTCGGTAGGCTGCGCATCCGCGCTGTCCACTGCATTTTGCAGGTACCCGAGCTTGCTGTTTAATTTCGTCGGGTAATTCAATTCGTCCTCGCTGGCTTTCGAATTCACTTGGATAAGTTCTTCCTCGATCGCGCTGATTTTCTTGCGCAGATCGGCGGCAGCGATAACAACCGGCTTTGCCAGCTCGTTCGCACCGAGCCGCTTCTCAAGCGCTTGCAACTGCACGCGCAGGTCGCGGATCGCCAGGATCGCTTTGTTCATTTCGTCCTGGCGGTCCCGCATCCGGAGCATCAAGTCAAACTGCTTGCGCAAGTCCTCCGCCGAAGTCTTGACGCGTGGATCCATGATCACTTCGAGAGGAGCGGTGAAACTCTTCGCTCCCACGGTCAGCCGCACCTGATAATTGCCCGGAAGAACAAGCGGGCCGCTGGGTTCGCCTTCGTCATAAATCGCGGCCGGAATTTTCTTGGGAGGTTCGGAGCGCAAGTCCCAGGTGAATTGGTTCAATCCCGCCTTCGCAGGGATGTGTTCCTCGGCTTCATCTTTTTCCCACTCATCGGATGCGCCGTCTTTTTTCTTTTCCTCGCTGCTGAACGCGCGGATGACTTTGCCCTGGGCATCCAGCAACTCCAGCTTGATGTGCTCTTTGGGCTCCTCCTTCAAGTAGTAATACAGCGCCGCGCCATCGGGAGGATTTTCTCCGATGGCGTAGCGGCGGCGTCTGGCGTGCCCCATGCGCGTCCGAATCGCAGCGCGAGACGTGAACAGGTGCGCCTCTTCGCCGGCGATCGAAGCGTTCGCCTGCCGCAGCGGGCTGATGTCATCGAGCACCCAGAACGCCCGGCCATGCGTGGCCACTACGAGATCGTCGCCGTGGATAATCAGGTCGTGCACCGGAGTTGTCGGCAAGTTAAGCTGCAGCGTTTGCCAGTGTGCGCCGTCATCAAAGGAAACCCACGCGCCCGTTTCCGTCCCGGCATACAGCAGTCCTTTGCGCTTGGGATCTTCGCGAACCGCGTGAACGTAGGAGCCGTCTGGCAAGCCGCCGGTGATGGCCGACCAGGTCTTGCCGAAATCCGTGGTCTTGAAAATGTAAGGCTTTAAACTATCAAGCTTGTGGGCGTCAACAGCGGCATAGGCTGTACCCGCTTCGAACGGCGACGGCTCGATTAAGCTGATCATCGCCCATTCGGGAAAACCTTTCGGAGTGACGTTGCTCCAGCTTTTTCCATCGTCACGCGTAAGTTGAATCAAGCCGTCGTCAGTGCCCACCCAGATTAGGCCTTTTTGTTTCGGAGATTCCGCAACCGTGAAAATCAAATCGTAAAATTCAATGCTGGCCTGGTCTTTGGTGATGGGGCCGCCGGAGTCCTGCTGTTTCGATTTGTCGTTGCGCGTGAGGTCCCCGCTGATCGTTTCCCACGAGTGACCGCCATCTTTCGAACGGAAGAGGAACTGTGAAGAGTGATAGAGGATGTTGGGATCGTGCGGAGAAAAAACGATCGGCATCGTCCAAGTGTAGCGGTACTTCTGCACCGCGGCGTTGTAGCCGTCGGGATCGAGCGGCCACTGCTGGATGTTTTGCACCTGATTGGTGCGTCGGTCCAGGCGCGAAATATAGCCGAAGTAAGAGCCTGCGTAAACAAGATGTGAATCGCGCGGGTCCACCGCGACGTAGCCGCTCTCGCCTCCGCCCACGGCGTCCCAGTCCCCCCGGTCGATGTAGCCGCGGTCGCTGGCCGTGGCGATGCCCACCGAAGAATTATCCTGCTGCGTACCGTAAACGCGGTACGGAAAATCGTTGTCGGCAGTCACGTGGTAGAACTGCGCCGTCGGCTGATTCATCTGCGTGGACCAATTCTTCCCGCCGTCGATGGAAATCGTCGCCCCGCCGTCATTGCCATTGATCAGGCGGTTGGGATTGTGCGGATCGATCCACAGCCCGTGGTGGTCGCCGTGCGGCGCATTGGTCCGTTCAAACGACTTGCCGCCGTCGTTCGATCGGAACAGGCCGGTGTTGGCGATGTACACCTTGTTCGAATCCTTGGGGTCGGCCCAAACGTGCGTGAAGTACCAGGCGCGCTGGCGGAAACGGTGATCGTCGTTGATCAGTGTCCAGTTCGTGCCGCCGTCATCGCTGCGGTAGAGACCTCCTTTCTTTGCTTCGATCAGCGCGTAAACAACGTTCGAATCGGCGCCCGAAACCGCCACGCCGATTTTTCCCAGCGGGCCTTCGGGCATTCCGTTGCCTTCCACGCGCTTCCAGGTCGTGCCGTCGTCGTTCGAACGGTAGAGCCCGTCCTTGTCGCCGCCGCTGTTGAGGGTCCACGGCGTGCGGTAGCCTTCCCACATCGCCGCGAAGAGCACGTGCGAATTCTGCGGATCGAAAACGATGTCGATGCCGCCGGTGCGATCGTCCAGGTAGAGAACTTTCTCCCATTTTTTTCCGCCATCCAGCGTGCGGAAGATGCCGCGTTCAGCATTCGTGCCGTAAGCATGGCCCAGAGCCGCGACAAACGCGACATCGGGATTCGTGGGGTGGACGATAACCTTGCCGATGTGCCGTGTGTCCTTCAACCCCACGTTGTTCCACGTTTTGCCGCCATCATTCGAACGATACACGCCATCCCCGAAAGAAATGTTGCCGCGAATGCAGGCTTCTCCCGTGCCCACGTAAATCACATTGGGATCGGATTCGGAAACCGCAATGCCGCCAATCGAGGAGGTTGTCTGCTTGTCGAAGAGAGGGTCCCAGGAAACGCCGCCGTCCGTGGTTTTCCAAACGCCGCCGGCCACCGCGCCAAAATAGTAAGTGTTCGGCTGACTGGTGACGCCTGTGACCGCCAGCACGCGCCCGCCGCGGAATGGGCCGATGAGCCGCCATTTCATCCCGCCGTAGGTCTTGGGATCAATGGGATTCACGGCCGCGGATTGTTCGGCTTTCTGCGCCTGCAGAGACAGCGAAGTCAGGAATAAGAAAACAAGAGCACAGGTCAAGTAAAGAACAGGACGACGAGAAACGGTCACACACACCTCCGGCGAGATTGGCACAAAACGAGTAATGCTATCGCTACAAGCTCTTGGACGGAAGCGTTTTTCGTTGGGGTACAGGTTGCGATAGGATGCTGGGGCCATGAGCGGGCAAAAAACATACGACGTTGCCGTCATTGGAGCGGGCGTCTTCGGCGCGTGGACCGCCTGGCACCTTGCCAAGCGAGGCCAGCGCGTGGTGCTGATCGATGCCTACGGTCCGGCACACTCGCGGGCCAGCTCCGGAGGCGAATCGCGCATCATTCGAATGGGATACGGGGCAGATGAACTCTACACCCTGTGGGCGCAGCAATCTCTGGATCAATGGAAGAGATTTTTTGTGGCTTCGAAAGTGCCGCTGTTTCACGAAACCGGCGTACTCTGGTTGGGAGGCGAAGATGATTTTCAATTGCGGCGGACGTCCGCGACATTGAGGCGTTGCAAGGCGCCTTTCGATGAATTCGATCGGGCGGCGCTCGAAAGAAAATATCCGCAAGTATCCTTTGCAGACGTAAAGACAGGGATTTTCGAACCCCAAAGCGGTGTTCTGCTGGCGCGCCGCGCGGTGGCCGCGCTGGTGGAAGACGCGCTGCGGATGGGCGTGGAGTATCGCACCGCTCTGATACTCAAGCCAGCAGGTTCGGGAAGGCTGGAACAGGTTGAAACGAGTCAGGGGGAGCGGATCAGCGCGGATCAATTTGTTTTCGCTTGTGGCGCGTGGCTTGGTAAAGTTTTCCCAGAAGTTCTTGGCAAACGAATCTTCCCTACCCGGCAGGAAGTTTTCTTTTTTGGCGTACCCGCTGGCGACACACGCTTTGCGGCACCTGCGCTGCCGACGTGGTTGTTTCAGGAGGATCTCTTCTACGGAATGCCGGACATTGAGAGCCGAGGATTGAAGATTGCGTATGACGGGCATGGGGAACTTATCGATCCGGACACGCAGTCGCGGATCGTCACGCCCGTGATGAGAGAGAGAGTTCGAGCATATGTGGAGCGGCGGTTCCCTGCCTTGAAAGATGCCCCCATCGTGGAAAGCCGAGTGTGCCAGTACGAAAACACATCGAATGGAGATTTCTTGATTGACCAGCATCCCGGAATGGAAAACGTCTGGTTTGTGGGCGGCGGCTCGGGGCACGGGTTCAAGCATGGACCAGCCCTGGGGGATTATGTGGCTGGGAGACTGCTGGACCGAGCTGAACCGGAGCCGCGGTTTTCTCTGGCAAACAAAGGGAGAACCCAGAACCGCGCGGTTTTCTAGGATTCACGAAAGAGGGGTGCATTCATGCGCCGGATAACAGTCTTGCTGGTTCTTGCGGTTTTGGCGCAGAGGAAAGCTCTAGGTTTCGTTCTAAATTTCAACCGCTGAGTTCTTGGTTCGTTGGCTTCACGCTGCAAATTTCAGGTTTTGGGTGTGCGGCCGCGGGGATAGGGCGCAGCGCTTGCGCGCTTTCCCCGCTTGGCCTTTTCTGCGTAAAGATCCTGGTCCGCTGCCGAGAGGAGTTTTTCGATTCGCTGGCCGTCACCGCGGTAAATGGAGATGCCGATGCTCGCGGAGAGACGAGGCGGCTCATCGTCGTTGGCCAAGACTTCGCGGATGCGGTTGGCGACGCGGCGGGCTTCTTCTTCATGCGACTCTGGAAGAACCAGTGCGAATTCGTCGCCACCATAGCGCGCGGCGGTATCGACGGCGCGGCAGTGAACGCGCAGAATATCGGCGAGGCGGCAGATGGCGCGGCTGCCGACGAGGTGGCCATAGCCGTCGTTAATGGATTTCAGGCCGTCGAGGTCGAGAAGCAGCACGGAAAAGGGCCGCCCGGTGCGGTCGGTGCGCTCCGTTTCGCTTTCCAGGACATCGAGCAGGCGGCGGTAGTTGGCAAGGCCGGTGAGCGGATCGCTAACGGCCAGATGGTGGACTTGTTCGAAGAGCCGTGCGTTTTCGAAGAGCGCACCGCCCAGCGCGACGGTGTAGCCCAACACCATGAGCGCCTGAGCGAAAACGAAAGGAGCGTCCAGCAGGCGGGCGGATTGGGCGGCGGAGAGTTGCGCGGCGACATTCAGCCAGGTGGCGGCATAGATGGTGCGGTCGAAAGCAGAATCTTCAACGGACAAGCGGCGGCGGAACCAGACGAGGGTCACAAGGAAAATGGCGCCGGGCAGTAATTGCTCCGGATTGGGGAAGAAGGCGCTGGGATGCCGGGAGACTTCCGGGGGCAGGCCGCGAAGCGCTGCTGCGAGTACGTAGGTGAGAACGATCACAGTCAGCAGAGCGCCGGCGATTTCGCGGCGCGGATGATGCGAACGCGGAAGGAAGCGCTCCACGAGGAGCGCCACCACTAGCAGAAGCGCCAGGACCATGCGGCCAAGCCACCAGGCGACGGGCGCCCAAAGGAGCCGCAGCGAGGCGTCCGGAAGAAATTGAAAAAAGAGCACGCTGGTGGCCGTGAGGACCGCGCCGGAAAGAAGAAACCCGGCGCCGAGAATCAGTGAAATGCGGTCCTGAGTTCCCTGAAAGCGGACCAGGGTTACGGCCGCGAAAACAAAAGCGAGAAGACCGCTGATGACCTGCAGATACCCCTGCAAAATGGCGTCGGGCTGAAGAGTAATGCGGCGCAGCCAGGAAGCAGCGAGGACCACGAAAAGAAAGACGCCAAAATGCGCAAGGAAGATGGTGGTGTTGCTGCGGCCTTTTGTGAGAGGAACATCGCCCATGGGTTGTCTGGAAATTCTGTCGGCTCTCCACGCCGAACGTCTACACTAATTAGACTACGCAACAGGCCTTTCCGTTGCCGGAGAATCGAGGAGCGCGTGAGACAAGAGATACGGTCCTGTGGATTTTGCAACCTGTACGCAAGTGCAGGACAAAAAGCGGCAGTAAAAAATGGAACCTGGGCAAACGAGTGCGCGGCGGAAACCTTTGCAGTTGCGCGGGCGGACAAGATTGCGCACAATGCTAGCATTGAAACGATTGAATACAACTGAATTCCGCCGTGGTGCGGGGCGGCACCGCTGCAACAGTTTGCCCGCACACATGCTACAGTGACGCCGGACTCGAACGCTAGTTCCTCAAGAAAAAGGAGAATTGCTTGAGCGACGAAGGCACCGCCAATACCGGTCCACGACTGCGGCGGACTCTTACGCTCTGGGACTTGATTCTGTACGGCGTCATCGTGATTCAACCCGTGGCGCCGATGTCCATCTACGGTGTCCTGAGCGATCGCGGCAAAGGCCACGTTGTCACCGCGATCCTAATCGCTATGGTGGCGATGCTGTTTACCGGAATCAGCTATGGGCGGATGGCCCGGGCATATCCGAGCGCGGGTTCGGCCTTTACGTACGTCGCGCAGGAAATTCACCCCAGCGTTGGATTCGTCACAGGCTGGAGCATGGTGATGGATTACATGCTCAACCCGCTGATCTGCACCGTGTGGTGCGCGGGACAAGCCCACGACTTTGCGCCAGGAGTCCCCATCTGGAGCTGGAAAGTTTTTTTTGCTGTGGTCTTTACGCTCCTGAATCTTCGCGGCATCAAGACTTCCGCGCGCATCAACGCTGGCATGGCTGCGGGCATGGGAGCCGTAGTCGTCGTTATCTTCGTGGCCGCCGCGCGATACATTTTCGGCCATCCGCACGCCGATCCCGCCTTTTTCGCCAGGCCGTTTTACGATCCACAAACCTTTACGGCTGGCGGCCTCTTTGGATGCACATCCATTGCCGTGCTGACCTACATCGGTTTCGACGGGATTTCCACGCTGTCAGAAGAGGCCGAGAATCCGCGGCGCAATATCATGCTGGCTACTGTTCTCACTTGCGTGGTTATCGGGCTTCTGTCCGCGGCGGAAGTTTACATCGCCCAGCTGGTCTGGCCGATATCCCAGCCATTTGCGGACGCAAATACGGCTTACCCGGAAATCATGCAGCGCCTCTGGCCCGCCCTACATGTAGGAGCGCGCACCATCGCACCGTTGTTTCTTCTCGTTGGTTTTACGCTGCTGCTCGCCAATTTCGGCTCCGGACTGGGAGCGCAAATTGGCGCGGCGCGCCTGCTCTTCGGGATGGGGCGGAGCAATGCGCTGCCTAAATCATTCTTTGGAAAGCTGGATGGAAAACACCAAATTCCCAGGAACAATGTTCTTTTCGTCGGAGGCGCCGCACTTTTCGGCGCATTTTTGCTGGAAGTAGTGGCCGGATATAGGTCCTACCTATCCGACGCGCGAGCGGTGAATTGGGAAATTTTCCTGAAAATTCTGAACGGCGACAAGGCTTACGGGCTCGGCGCGGAGATGCTGAATTTTGGAGCACTGATCGCTTTCATGGGCGTGAACGCAGCGGCGTTCGTGCGCTATTACCTTCGCGCCGAAGAAAAAAAAATGGTCAACCTGATTCCGCCAATCCTCGGGTTTCTCATCTGTCTGGCACTTTGGGTGAACCTGAGCCGGCCCGCGATGATCGTCGGATCGATCTGGATGGTTGCGGGCATTGCGTTTGGAGTTTGGAAAACGCGCGGGTTTCGCGAACAACTCTCGTTTGAGGCACCTCCAGAGTGACGCGCGTGTTTCAGATGAGGCCATTGCATCATGAGCGACTCTAGAAGGATGATGGTCGCGCCCGGGGAGGCGCTCATTCCGGTGAAACGGCACAGCGGAAGGAACCAGACCATCACGATGAGGGACGTCGCGAAGTCCAGCGGCTTCTCTCCGGCCACGGTTTCGATCGTGCTGAACAATGCGCCGCTGGCGCGGTACATCGCGCCGGCAACGAAAAAACGCATCGAAGAAGCGGCGAAGAAACTGGGCTACCGGCCGAACGCAATGGCGCGTTTTCTTCGCAGCAAGCGGAGTCACAGCGTCGGAGTGATGTTTTTCGATATTACCGATCCCTTTTGCACGCCAGTGCTGCGGGGCATTGAAAACACGCTGTATCAATCCTCCTACATCCAGATTTTCGCCGACGCCCACAACCAGAGAAACCGGTTCGAGCGCTACCTGGAAATGCTGCTGGAGCATCACGTCGAGGCTTTGATCGTGGTGGCGAACTGGCTGTTCGTAGACATCCAACTTCTCGCGGACCTCAGCAAGAGAAACATTACAGCGGCGACCATCGGCTGGGAGATGCCGGGGAACTCCGTCAGCTCAGTTATGGTGGACAACGAGGCGGGAGGGCGGCTCGCGCTGGAGCATCTTCACCAACTGGGGCACCGCAAGATCGCCTTTATCCGTGGTCCCAAAATGCTGATCGACAGCGCACCACGGTGGAAAGGGATACAGAAATTCGCGCACTCCGCCGGAATGGCCATCGATCCGGCGCTGGTGCTGCAACTGCCCGATTCCTTTGACCCCAACTCGGGTTTCGAGGGCGGTTTCCGGTTCACGGAAGAATTGCTGCAGAGAAAGAAACGGTTCACGGCGTTGATGGCCTTCGACGACCTGACGGCGCTGGGTGCGATCCGGGCGCTGACCAAGGCGGGCGTAAAGGTGCCGGACAATTGCTCGGTAGTGGGTTTCGACGATGTGCCGTTGTCGTCGCTGTCCGCACCGTCTTTGACAACGGTGAGGCAGCCACTGGAGGCAATGGGAAGCCTGGCGGTGAATATCGTCATGGACGGGGTCAATGCCGGGCTGGAAAAGCGCGATTGGAGTATTTCCCGGCACAAGATGAACCCAGAACTGGTGATCCGCGATTCCACGCGAGCGGCGGTGCTCAGCGGGTCTGACGACTGAGAATTATTACTCCTGACGGAGGGCGCTCATGGGGTCGACGCGGCTGGCGCGGCGTGCGGGGGCAAAGCTGGCAAGCAGCGCGGCGACGACCAAAATGGGAATCGTAATGAGGAAAGTGGATAGCTCGTTGGATTGCATGCCTTCCACTGCGTGTGCAAGGAAACGCCCGGCTGCCAAGGCCGCTAGAACACCCACCCCGACGCCGACGAAAATCAATCCAAGGCTTTGCCGGAGCACCATCTGGGTGACGTCGCCCGCAGTGGCGCCGAGGGCCATGCGCACGCCGATCTCCGGCACGCGCTGTCCGGTCAAATAGGCCAGCACGCCATAAATGCCGATGCAGGCGAGCAGCAAAGCCAAGCCGGCGAAGACGCCGAAAAGCACAAACAGGAAGCGTTGCTCCGCGAGCGACTCACTGGCGAGCTGTTCCATGGTGCGGACCTCGTAGAGAACTTGATCGCCGGCAACCCCTTTCAATTCGGCGCGCAGGGATGGGAGGACACCCAGCGGGGGAATTTCGGTGCGCACGGCAATGGACATCAGTTCCGACCAGCGATGCATGAAACTATCGGGAAGCTGTGCAAAGGGATAGTAAATCTGCGCGCGGATCTTGGCTTGATCGTCGCCGGCAAGCCCCCAGTGGCGAACATGGCCGACCACGCCCACTATTTCGAAAACGTTGCCACCATAGCCCATGTCCGGAATCCAGAGGCGCTTTCCGACGGGATCCTGAGCGCCGAAGGCGTTGCGCGCCAGGACTTCATCAATCACGATAACGGGCGTGCTGTCCAGCGTATCGTGAGCATCGAAGAATCGTCCGCGGCGCAAGGGGATGCGCATGACATTCAGATAATCTGGAGAGACGCTGGTCAACAAAGCAAACGGCAACTTGTTCTTGGGCGGCACATCCGCGCTGGTCCAGTAGCCTTGTTCATTGTCGCCCGCGCGCATGGGAAACGTATCGACGGTGGCAACGGATTGCACGCCGGGCACGTTCTGAGCCCGAGCGAGCACCTCCTTCCAAGCAGCACGAGTTTTTGCCGGATCGGCCAGCGTTGCGGGCGAAAGCGCCATGCGAGTGACCAGCACGTTGCTGACGTCGACCCCAGGATCGAGAAAGGAGAGGCGAAGGAGAGTTCGCCCAAGCATTCCGGCGGAAACCAAAAGGATGATGGCGAAGGCGATTTCGGAAATCACGAAGATGCTGTGGAGACGCCGCGAACTCCCCGCGATGCTGCGCGCGCCCGTGCGCAGCTTCTGATCCAGATTGTGGAACGGGGCGCGCAGGGCGGGCGCGAGTCCAAACAGAAGCCCGCTCAACAGGGAAACGCCGAGAGCAAACAGGAGCACACGCCAATCGAGCTGAACTTCTTCGGCGCGCGGCAAAGCGCCAGGCCACATCCGTACAAAGGGACGAATGCCATCCGCGGCGATAAGCACGCCAAGCAATCCGCCGGAGAGTCCCAGCATGGCGCTTTCGGTCAGGCACTGGCGCACCAGCCGGCCGCGGCTGGCGCCGAGGGCTACGCGCATGGCAACTTCACGCTCCCGCGAAACGGCGCGCGCAAGCAAAAGGCTGGCGACATTGACGCAGGCAACCAGGAGCACGAGGCTCACCGCTCCAAGCAGCAGCCACAGCGTAGATCCAACATTTCCGACATTGGGGCGCAGCAGCTTTACTTGAAAAGTGCGGCCAGCATTCGTGTCCGGGAATTGCCCGGCCAACTGACGACCGAGCAGCGCCAACTCGGATTGCGCCTGGGAGAGCGTCGTGCCTGGCTGAAGACGGGCCACGACATGCATCGGATGAGCCGCCCGATTCCAAACATATTTCGCAGTGTCTTGTCCCACTGGGGTATAGATTTCCGGCTCTTCTCCGAATAACTTGAAGCCCGCGGGAGCGATACCGACGACCGTATAGCGCTTGCCGTCCACGGCCACGGAGGAACCGAGAACGTCCTGCCTATCGGCGAAGTGACGCTGCCAAAAGTTGTTGCCGAGGATGGCCACGGGCATTGCGCCCGGACGGTCTTCTTCGGGCAGAAAGCTGCGCCCTTGCGCCATGGGGACGCGCAGCACGGAAAACAGGCCCGACGAAATCTCGCGAAGATCGACATATTCGGGCTCTCCCGGCTCGCTTACGGTCGCTCCGTTGAACAGCACCCCGGCCATCGTCAAGGAACGGCTCTGGCGAGCGCAGTCCAGGAAATCGAGGTAGGCAACATTTTGTTCGCCGAAGATTTCCGCATTCCACCCGTCGGAATGTCCATTCACGGCGACCAACTTGCCGGCGTCCGGATAGGGCAGAGGCTTCAGCAGAACGCCGTTGATCACTGTGAACATAACGGTGGTTGCTCCGACGCCGAGAGCCAGCGTCAGCAAGGCGACAGCTGCGAAGCCTGGTTGGCTTCGCAGAGTTCGAATGGCATAACGGAAATCCTGCAGCAAATCCTCCAGCCATCGCGTGCCACGCGCGTCGCGGCAATTCTCTTTCACCTGCTCGGGGCCCCCCAGAGCAAGCCGCGCTTGTCTTCGAGCTTCGCCAGCGGAGCACCCTTTCGCAATCAGCTCGTTGGCGTGCTGGTCGAGATGAAAATGCAATTCCTTTTCAAGTTGTTCTTCCATCTTCTTTCGGCGCCAGACGCGCTGCCACCAGCTCATTAGGCACCTCTCTCGGATAGTTTGAGGACGAGGCCGACAGCGTCGATCAACCGCTGCCAACTCGCGGCCTCCGTATCGAGTTGCGTTCGGCCTTTGCGCGTCAGACGGTAAAATTTAGCCTCACGCCCGCTTTCCGTTTCCTCCCAATCCGCGGCAAGAAGGCCACGGTTTTCGAGCCGGTGCAACGCGGGATAAAGCGAGCCTTGCGGAACTTGCACGACACCGCGCGAGACTTGTTCGAGACGTTGCGCGAGGGCGTACCCGTGGACCGGGCCTAGCGCGACCACTTTCAGAATCAACAAGTCCAGGGTGCCTTGGGGGAGATCGGATTTTTCAGGCATGGGATACCTCCGGCTACTACATATCTAGCACAGGACGTGTAGAAGTGCAAGGCATGTGCTGGCCGCGCCGCCCCGAGAGCGCTTGCGGGGCGCGTCAAATTGCTGGAAGGAGATGCGCCCGGCTGGCCTTGATTCTATTTCCCAAACTGGACGGGGCGGTCGTAGCCGGTCATTTCCAGATAGCCGACACCGCGCAATGGTTGCTGGTTGCGCCGGCCACTGAGAACAATCGCGCCTTCCCAATAGTTGGGGATAAAGGCCAGTTTGCCCGCCAGCTCCTGAGATTCGAGGGGCGTTTTCACTTCCAGGTCGATGTTCAGTTTTGGAATGGCGACTTTCCAATGGGTGGGATAGCGGGCGCCGGTGAGTGGGCTGGTCCAAATTTCTCCGAGAGGTTGCAGCGTGAAGTCGGCTGAACGCAGATGAGTGGACTTTCCGTTGGCATCCACGTACGTGCCGGCGGAGTACGGATCAATCGAAGCATCCTTGCGGCGAAGGTGAAAGAGCATGACTTCGGTGTGATCCTCCAGTTGGAGGCTCAGCCAGTCCCAGCCGGTCTGGTTCGAATCGAGTTGATGGTTGAAGAACTCGTGGTCCATCCAACTCGTGCCGCTTACTTCAATTTTTTGGCCAGCGAGGCCGATCACCCCGGAAGCCGCCAGACGCGTTAGAGAAATATAGTGCGACGCATGGCCCGGCTCCTCAGCCTTTTGGCTTACGCCGTTTTCGCCGTGAATGACGGGCGGTTTTTCCGAGTGCAGCGTCAAGTGCAGTTGAAAGCGCTCATCGACCGCGTTTAGTTCCTGGCCGCTACCGCGCCATTGGATTTGCCAATTACCGTTCCAGATGCGGCCGAGGGATTCGTTCACCGCGGCGAGGCCCGGGCCGGATCGGTTGGCGCGCTCCGCGTGATAAAACTTCCCGCCATTGAGATCGCTCAGCGCGAGATGCGCCATGTAAAGATCCTGCACGTCCCAAGCGGCGGCTTTCGCGGGATCGCGGGTGACGGCCTGGCGAAAAAAAGTCAGTTCGAATCCGAATCGCCGGCCGTCAACGGATCGCAGATTGCCGGTGTAATACCACCATTCGGTTTGAAAATCGGGGTGATTGAAATGATCGCGTGGGAATTCGTAGCGGTATCCGGGCAATGCCGTACGGTATTGCCCGGCATGAGGCTGCAGAAAAAGCAGCGCAGCGGCGAGGCACGCAACCCTACTCTTCATGCACGACCTCGAGCGGATTCAAACGCACCGCTACCTGCGCAGGGTATAGGCCCGCGAGCACGGTCGCCGCGTAGACAACCGTCAGAGCGCCCAGAAGAACTTGCACCGGCCAGTGGAAGCGGATGGTCCAGCCGAAGGATTGCTTATTGATCACATAGACCAGGATGAGAGAGAGCGCAAAGCCGAGGGTCAGACCGGCAAAATTGGCAAGGAGACCAAGCAAACCGGCCTCGACGAGAATCAATTTTCGAACTTGCCCGGAGGCCGCGCCGAAGAAGCGAAGCAGGCCAAGCTCGCGGCGACGGTCAATCACCAGGGCAAGAAGCGCTCCGGCAATGCCCATCACCGCGACAATGACGGCGACGGCTTCCAAGGCGTAGGTGATGGCGAAGGTGCGGTCAAAGATGCGGACGGCTTCGGCGCGCAAGTCGCGATTCGAAAACATAAGAACGCGGTGGCCGGCGGCGGCTTTTTCGATTTCGGCGCGAACCGTCTCCAGTGGCGCGTCCGCAGCGAGATAGATGGCTAGATTGGAGGGCGCCGGATCGGGTAAATAGCGCAACATGGTCTGGCGGTCCATCAGGATGCTGCCGCGCTCGCTGGAATAGTCGTAGTAGACATCGGCGATGCGGAAGGAGGCTCGCGTTGCGCCGAGAGAAAGAGTGATGAAATCCCCCGTTTTCAGATGGTGCTTATACGTGAACGGTTCGCTCACGACGACGGTATTCGAATGGCGCAGTTCCGGAAGAACTTGTTGTTGCGGGCGGCCGGATATGAACTCGGAATGCGGATACCAGCGAATGACGTCCAGGACATTGAGGTCAGCCGAAGCGAGTGTGGCCGGCATTCCCTGATAACTGATTTCGTAAGCGCGGAGACGCTCGACCGCAACAACGCCGGGAATTTTTGCAATGTCTTCCGCCAAGCCGAGAGAGAGCGTAGGATGGCGGTCGGCGGCGGGGGAACCGGCGGGACGGAGATAGAGATCCGCGGGCAACTGGTTGCTCATCCAGAGCACGACGCTTTGGCGGAAACTTCCGACCATGATGCCGACCGCGGTCATCATGGCAATGGCGGTGGAAAGCGCGCCGACGAGAACGGCGGTTCGGCGCAGGGAGGCCGCAAGGCTGCGCGAGGCGAGCATGGCCTCGACGCCGAAAAACCTGCCGAGAAGATTCGAAGAAAGCGATGTCAGACCGGCGACGAACGCGGGCATCGCCAATGCGGATGCCACCACCAGGAGGATTGCGGCGAGATAGCCAAGAATCGGCTTACCGGCGATCGCCGGCACACGAGAGGCGGCTACGGCTGTCGAACCGAGCAGGAGAGCCAACCACAAGTCGCGGGTTTTGTGCACGCGCACATCGTATTCGCGGCGGCCCCGTGCCATCGCTTCGACGGGAGAGACTTGGGAAGCTTCGCGCGCAGGTGAATAAGCGGATGCAACTGCAACTCCAACTCCGATAGCCAGCGCGAGAAGAACGGATGCGGCGTTCAGCTCGATGGCTCCCGGGCGGCTGCTGACGTAAAGCGATTCCACGGTGGCGGACATCGAGCGAACCGCGCCGGTGGCCATGAAACGTCCGAGGGGAAGGCCGAGGAGAGCGCCTGCGAGTCCGAAGCAGGCGGCTTCGCCGACAAAGGCGGAGAGAATGACGCCACGGCTGGCGCCGAGGGCGCGCACGATTCCGATGTCCGGGCGGCGGCGAACGACGGAAACGGAAATCGTGTTGTAAATCAGGAACGCACCAACCACGAGAGAAATATAACTCAGGAGGCGCAAGTTCCAGCGGAAGGCCGCCAGCATGCGGCGATTCTCGTTGGTGCTGGCGCCTTGCGGACTAACCTCGACTCCGGGGGGAAGCACACTTCGCAAACGCTGCTGCCAGTCTTCGAGGCTCGGAGTCTGCGGAACTTTCAAGAGAATGCGATCGACGCGGCCATAACGTTTAAGCGCCCGCTGGGCGGCGGCGAGATCCATCACAATTGCCGATTCGTTGCCGTTCGAATCGTGGTAGACACCCCGCACCGTGTAATTGCGGACTTGATCGTTGATTAGTAGGTCGATGCGGTCGCCTATTTTGTAGCCAAGGCTCGAACCCACCCAAATGGCATCCGCATCCCCCAGATGCTCGAACAGATTTTTCGCGGCGTTTTGCGATTGGAGCTCGGCGGCAATTTGGGATTCACTTTGCGCGTAAGCGCTTCCTTCCGCGACTAGATCCAGACCGATGAGAGGGAGCGGCTTCTTCGTGTCCGCAATCACAGCGTAGTCTTCGAGACGCGGGGAAACTCGAAGCGCATAGGGCAGCGTGGCCAGTGTTCCTACCACACTTTCCGGCACGCCTCCCGAGGCCCTGATTTCGAAATCATTATCTCCGGCCAGCGTTTCCATCGAACTGCGGAACGAGCCGGCGGCGGCGCCGCCGGCAAGATCAATGGCCAGGACGACGGCGACACCCAAAGCGATAGCAAGAATCGTCAACGAGGTCCGCCCCGGCTCGCGAAGGAGCGGGCGCACCATCAGGCGGTAAAAGAGAAGGAAGCGTGACATGTCAGCGCCGGATGATCTCCTCGATTTTGCCATCGCGCAATCGGACGACAGTGCTCGCGAGAGCGGCGGCTTCGGGGCTGTGCGTGGCCATCACGGTGGCGGTGTTTTTTTCGCGAGTCAGATGCCGGAGCAATTCAAGAATGACGTTCCCGGTGGTGGTGTCCAGATTGCCGGTCGGTTCGTCCGCGAGAAGAAGGCACGGTGAGTGGATCAGCGCGCGGGCAATGGCGACGCGCTGCATCTGTCCGCCGGAAAGCTGGTGGGGGAAGCGGTCGCCGAGTCCATCGAGTTCGACCCAGGCGAGGCGTTCCCGGGCGGCTTCGCGAGCGTCCGGTTTTCCGGCCAGAAGGAGAGGCAGCTCCACATTCTCGAAAACGGTGAGGGTGTGGAGCAACTGGAAGGATTGAAAAATGAAGCCGACTTTTTCCCGGCGCAGATGCGTCAAACCCGTATCCTTCAGTGAAGATGTGGAAACTCCGTCGAGAAAGACCGTGCCGGAGGTCGGAAAATCCATGGCGCCAGAAAGATTGAGCAGGGTGGATTTGCCGCAGCCGCTCCGACCGACGAGGGCAACGAACTCGCCGGGCTCCACGTTGAGCGACAGGCCACAGAGTGCGCGAACGGTCTGGCCGTCGGTCAAGTAGTTTTTCGAGACGTCCTGCAACGAAAGAATCGGCATGTGAATCCGCGAGCGGGCGATACTTTGGAAGCGCCCACCGTTTGCGGCCACCAAATTATACGTTGCAACTGAACATTCGCAGGAGAACGGCTAGAGCCGTCTCTGCTCACGGCTTCAACGAGGCTAGGGCCTTCTCGATGGCTGAAGTCACTTGCGACGAATCCGGCGTAACCTCGGGCTCGAAGCGCGCAATCACGCGCCCGTCAGGGCCGATCAGGAACTTCGTGAAATTCCATTGAATTTCACCGCCCGTTTGCGGATTCATGGCTTTGTCCGTCAGGAATTGATAGAGCGGAGTGATGTCGTCGCCTTTCACGGACACCTTGGCCATCATGGGGAAGGTCACGTGAAATTTCGAGGAGCAAAAGGTCTTGATCTCCTGATTGGTGCCCGGCTCTTGCGCGCCGAAATTATTCGCGGGGACGCCCACGATGACCAACCCGCGATCTTTGTACTTCTCATACGTCGATTCCAGCGCCGTATACTGCGGCGTAAAACCGCAGCGGCTGGCCACGTTGACGAGCAGCACAACCTTGCCTTTGTAGGCGGCGAGCGGCGCAGGCTGACCATCGATGGAATTCAAGCTGAAGTCGTACACTGTCTTGTCCGCCGCCAATGCTGCGGCGGCGCACAAAAACAAGCACATCGCTATTTTCATCATGTTCCTCTCCCCTGTCTCTTTTTATCCCGTTACGCGACCGACGGCAATCCCAAATGGAACGGCAAGCCGGCGCACTTGAGCATACTGTTTGCGGCCACTGCTTATTCCATGTTAACGGGAACGGCGGGAAAATGCGCCGCCCATTCGAATGGCATTGAGCCTGGAAGAAGCCTGTTATAGACTTCGCAGTCGTCGGCAGGGGCAATCTTTATATTTCGAATCATCGACGGCGCGGTAAAGAACTTCCATTCGCCAGGGGCCGCCATCTGTGCAGTGCGCGGCGAGAGTCATCGGAATGAATGTGAGTTTGGCTTAGTTTACCGGCGGCGTACGTCAAGGAGGCATGGATGCTGCTTGCATCTTCTGTCGCGGTTACCCACCGGACACTCGCAACGATTGATCTCGTGATCATCGGGGTGTATTTCGCGATTGTGTTCGGGATCGGCATGTACTTTGCCATGAAGGAACGCAGCTCCGAAGACTATTTCCTTGCCGGCCGCGACATTGGATGGTTTTTCATAGGCGCTTCGTTGTTCGTCTCGAACATTTCCACGGAGCACTTCATCGGGCTCTCCGGCACGGGTGCTTCGTCCGGCTTGGCGGTCGGCCATTTTGAGTGGCTGGCGTGCCTCATCCTGCTGATCTTGGGCTGGGTGTTCGTGCCTTTTTACTTGCGCAGCAATGTCTTCACCATGCCGGAATTTTTGGAACGCCGTTTCAACCGCCAATGCGCCGTTTATCTGGCCGGGATCTCCATCATCGCTTACATTTTTACCAAGATATCCGTGCAACTTTATGCGGCCAGCGTGGTCCTCGAGCGCGTGGCAGGCTGGTCGCTGTGGAAGACGGCGGTGGTTCTGGTGATCGCCACAGGCATTTACACGGTCGCAGGCGGATTGGCCGCGGTGATTTACACGGACACCGTGCAGACGCTGATTCTCATCACCGGCGCGGTCGCTCTTACCATCATTGGTCTGGGACGCGTTGGCGGCCTTGAGCATCTTCGCACCATGGTGCCGCCCGGTTATTTCCACATGATGAAATCTGCCTCGGATGCCAATTTCCCGTGGACCGGCATTTTTTTTGGCGCTCCAATCCTCGGCATCTGGTACTGGTGTACCGACCAGGTGATCGTGCAGCGTGTGCTCTCTGCGCGTGACGAGGGGCACGCGAAAGCGGGAACGATTTTTGCCGGCTTCCTGAAGATTTTGCCGGTGTTCATGCTGGTTCTGCCGGGCATTATCGCTTTTGCCCTTTTTCCAGAGCAGGTGAAAAAGCCTGATTTCGCCTACCCCACCCTGGTCCTCAATCTCTTGCCGGTCGGCCTTGTTGGATTGGTGATGGCGGCCTTGCTCGCGGCGGTCATGGGTGCGATGAGTTCGGTGTTCAACTCCGCTTCCACGCTCGTCACGCTTGATTTCTACAAGAAGATCCGTCCGGAGGCTTCGGAGAAGCAATTGGTGAATTTTGGGCGCGTGGCCACTGGCGTGATGGTGCTGCTTGGTTTGCTTTGGGTGCCCTTCATCCATTACATCAGCAGCGAACTCTACATCTATCTGCAAAGCGTGCAGGCCTATATCAGCCCGCCTATCTCCGCTTGCTTTATCCTGGGAATCTTGTGGCCCCGGCTAAACGGGTCAGGCGCCATTGCGTCGCTCATGACCGGCTTCGTCCTGGGGGCCACGCGCTTCATCATGGAACTCGCCGATCGCGCCAGCGGCGGCCATTTTGAATCTTCCGCGGCCCGCTGGCTCATCGACATGAACTTCCTGCATTACGCGATTTTCATGTTCGTGGTTTGTTCCGTGGTATTGATCGTGGTCAGTTTTATGACGCCTGCTCCCGACCGCAAGCGCCTCGCCGGACTGACCTTCGCCACCGTGGACGACAAGATGGAAACCGTCGCCGTCGGCATACCTGTGCGCAAGCCCGCGCACGAAACACCAACGGAACGCGCCGTCAACGTCGTTTTCAGCTTGGTGTTGCTGGCCACCGTCGTGGGACTTTGGATTTACTTCCGATAGGCGCGAACGGAGAACCGATTCGATGAGCACCAGCGCCATCCGCGCTCTGAAGCCGAACGTGACTCAAGAAGAGGCCGTGCGCGCATTTTCCGGAGCGGGAGTTTCCGGGCTGTATTGGCGCATGCGCAGCGGCCCGTTGCGGCGAATCGCCGACGCCTATGTTCCGTATTTTTTGTACCGCGTGAAATACGCGGGCGCGCCAGCGCGGCTCTTCGCCATCGATGCCGTGGATGGATCGCTCGACTTGTTCGAGTTTGCGCGAATCCCGGTGGATCCGGAGTTGCTCGCTTGGGATGGTCGCAACCGGCTTTGGGCGCTCCTGGCCGAGGAGCGCGCGGCGGAACTCTTGCGCGACAAAGTCTTGCGCGTCATTTTCCAGCAAGGATTCTTCAAAATTCGTGATCCTCATCTCGAGATCATTCCAGTGCGCTGTGAACTGCATCTGCCGTATTGGCTTGGTTTTCATGAGCGCCATGGATCGGTCCGCTGCCGCGTGATGGATGCGGTGCGGCGCCGGATGGAAGGCGCCAAAGCGTGCGCGTTTTTTGAACAATGGCTCGCGGCTTGATACGGCGGGACGGCCCCGCATCGTTTCCGCGCAAGTAGGTATCACACCTTATCGAGGTTTGTTTTTTCGCGTCCCGGGAGGATGTACATGACAGGGCTTGTTCGACACATCGGAATTGGGCTGTTTGTCTCCGCCCTCGGGTGTGGAATTGCTCTTGCGCAAGGCTGGCAGCATATTGGCAAGGTCCAGCGCGTCGAAAGGCTGAAAGATGGCGTCGAGTTAACTGCCGGCGTCACGAAGGTCCGCCTCTCGGTTTTCCGCGATGGTGTATTCCGCGTGCGTGTCGCTCCAACCGGCGCCTTTCCCAAGGATACCTCCTGGGCGGTCATCGAATCGCCTGAACCCCCAGCGCTCCAAGTCGAAGAAAACCCGAAGGAAATACGAATCACCGCGGGAAGTATAGTCGCCACGGTTCAGCGCTCGCCCCTGCTGATCAATTTCTCCGACGCCTCCGGAAATACCCTTCTAGCCGACGAGCCCAGCCTTCCCATGGCCTGGAATGGCCGGCGCGTGCATGTTTGGAAAAAGATGCCCGCGGATGAGAACTATTACGGGCTGGGCGATAAAGCCGGGCCTATGAATCGCCGCAATCGTTCGTTCACAAACTGGAATACGGATGACTTCGGCTGGCAGGAGTCCAGCGACCCTCTGTATAAGACCATCCCCTTCTTCATCGCGTTGCGCAAAGGCGTGTCGTATGGCGTTTTCTTCGACAACACCTATCGCAGCGTTTTCGATTTCGGCAAAGAGTCGCAGGATTACTTTTCTTTCGGCGCCGAAGGCGGGGAACTGAACTACTACTTCATCGCCGGACCCGAACCGAAAACAATTATCGAAGCCTACACCGCCATGACGGGACGCTCCCCGCTGCCCCCACTCTGGACGCTCGGCTACCAGCAAAGCCGTTATTCGTACTATCCGGAATCGCGCGCAAGGGAAATTGTCAAAACCCTGCGCGATAAGAAAATACCCGCGGATGCCATCTATTTCGACATCGATTATCA
>Ga0210400_10000191_pt1 | contig 77225 bp, 52 predicted proteins | sample IncBWH26MmetaG_FD_155456 | JGI IMG/M metagenome (GOLD analysis project Ga0210400, IMG submission 155456) | Forest soil microbial communities from Barre Woods Harvard Forest LTER site, Petersham, Massachusetts, United States - Inc-BW-H-26-M | ecosystem: Environmental > Terrestrial > Soil >... | reverse complement strand
CATGAGATTGGCATCCGCGGGGCTCTCGGGGCTGAGCCGGAAGATGTTCTGAAAATGGTCGTGCGAGGAGGATTCAAACTTGCGGGATTCGGTGTCGGAATTGGCATCGCGGCCGCCCTCGTGTCAACACGTTACCTCTCGACCCTGCTTTATGGCGTCAAGCCCACCGACCCACTGACTTTTGCCACAGCCGCGTTGCTTCTTATCGGAGTGGCCCTGCTCGCCAGTTACATTCCGGCCCGTCAAGCAACCAAAGTGGATCCGATGGTGGCGATACGTTACGAGTAGTTCGCACTTTAGTTTTGCGGAGCCTGTTCCTCAATTCGATTCCCCCTGAGTCCGGTAAGTATTTCTTTTTCTGCCGCTCATTTCCTGGGCACGGCTTCGGGCCAATTCCTGCGCCCGGCAGCTTCGCGGCTTCTGCTTTCCCGGTTCCTCCCAACAAATCTCCTGAAACAGCGATTAAGATTTCTTGTGTCCCTCCCAAAATGCAGCCGCTCGTCTTGGGAGCAGTATCCACTCGCTTCAGTGTGCTCCAGGAAAATGGGGCAAAAAAAGGAGACATTTGCATGTCCTACTTATATGTTAAGTGGAATAGGTCGGGGGCTGCAGTTCGCCCGCTGACGTTCGCGTCATTAGAGCATAGCTGTGTTTCGATGGCCACTCCTGGAACGAAGGCCTGCGACGCCGTAGGCGGCGCGCTTAGGCCGAAGTCGAGGGAGTGGCCAGCACGGCGGGCTATGGCATGATGACGATTCGAGAGCGTTGAGCGCGCTCCCAAGCTTCCTTGATTTCGGCAAGGGGAACTTGTTCAGTCTCGATACACAGTTTGCCGCTAGCGGCCTGTGCCATAATCTGTTGGAACGCTTCCACAAGGATATTAGGCGGAGCAATGCCAGCAGTTCCGAGGATCGTCAGCGCTGTACTGCGCAGCACGGCGGCGCGAAGTGAGATCGTCGGCCCCGCAGATTCGCCCACTTGAACAAGCCGAGTCTCCGTTGCCACAGCAGCAAATTCTGCACGCGTTATGGCGGCGAGAAGCGCCTCAGTCGGGCGGCCCCAGACGTAATCAATGATGACCTGGAAGCCGGTGGCGCCCGCTTCCCTCGCGAACGCTTCGGTAAGACCCTCCTGCTGGTTATCCAAGCGAATGGTCGCATCGGCGCCGAGGTTGTGCAGCGCACTCAATACCTGTTCATTGCGTCCCGCGGCGATCACACGTCCGGCACCAAGGAGTTTGGCTATTTGCACGGCAAGCTTTCCAGTGACTCCGGTCGCGCCGAGGATCAAGACCGTTTCGCCGGCGACGAGCTTTGCGCGATAGTTGAGTGAGAGCCAAGCGGACACGCCGGGATTGGGCAGGGCCGCTGCAACTTCGTCCGCCACACCCTCGGGCACTGGGAAGCACTGCGATCGGCGGACTACAGTGCGCTGTGCCATCGCTCCGTATGGTCGGCGAGGTCCGCCGAAGAACACCCGAGTTCCATCGTCGAGAAGTCCAACTCCATCAATGCCGCACACGACGGGCAGTTCGCGGGGGCTGGAATAGTGCGAGCCACCAGCTATCTGTTTGTCGACAGGTTTTAGCGCTGCGGCGCGGACGTGCACGATCACTTCGTTTTCGCTCGGATCGGGATCAGGGAACTGCTCGAATCGAGGAGGTTTCCCGAGCGTGTGGAGTACGGCGGCGTTCATCGGTGGCTTCGATGGTCTTGCCAGTGCATTATGCCATCGATCGGAGGTGGGCGCTGACGATAACGCCTGCTCCATTGCGACGCGACACTCGCTTTCACGGGCCCCTCGCAACGAGAATGTCGCTCGATTTGTTTGACCTCGCGTTTTATTGGCAGGGTAGGGCCCGGAAATTGGTGGGGTTCATGGCTAGGGCGATAGGTAGGGGCGGAAAATGTGCGAATCGTGCAAGCCAGTCCACCAAGCCGGCGCACGACTACCTGGGAACGCGGAGCAAGCGATGACATCCGATTTAGAGACAGCTAGCGACTGCTAAGTCCTTGCTGACAGTGCCGTGGACCGAGCTAAAACCCCATCGACACTTTAATCTGAGCAGATTTCAAAGAGTTATCGGACTTGCGAAAAATTAGATCGATCTCGGCTCGCTGGAGGTTTCCGGGATTGATCATAGCGGTGGTGATCGGAAACTTCACGAGTTGAGTGTTTGTGGCGGTAAGAAGAGTGACGTTATACATGGTCGACGCGCTCAACGGCTCAGAAACGCTTGCCCAACCATTCGACAAGGTCCTTGTGGCGATCACGGTGGCTGGCCCTGAAGCGTTCAGTTGGTCAAGGGTGACTGTTCCTTGGATATAAGTCCCATCGTCCCAATGTGCACCCATTACGAGATTTGTTGCCGTCGTTTGCGGCCTTGCGGGAAGCGCAAACACGGTTATACAAGCACAAAGCAAGACAGTAATGCAATAGTTTTTCAAGTCGGCTCCCTGAAAGAAGATTTGGTTTCTCGGTGTGTCTCTGGCGACTTCCGGGGAGGGAGGGACCCGTTCTTCCAAAATCGCAAGGACATTATCAGAGGGGGGGGAGACCTAACTAGCTGGTCGTCGGGACAGAATTAGTACCGGAATTAGTACAGCATACTTTCTTCACCTATAGACTGTCCTTCATCAACGCGCCGAGATTTCTTACAGGGAGGCACTCCACTCTTAACTCGGTATTTCTTCCGAGTTGCCCGTGATCCAGGCACAATCCCTTCTCCGAACACTACAGCTTCAGGATAAGAGAGTCTTTTTGGGGGGGAACCAATTGGCTCTCCTTTCCGTATAAGCGATTATGGAAACGCTACTGGCAGACATCCGCCATTCCTTTCGTGTTCTGATCAAGAGTCCTGGCTTCACCATCGTCGCGATCCTGGCCCTTGCGCTCGGCATCGGCGCAAACACGGCAATCTTTTCCGTGATTGACCGGGTTCTGCTGGCCCCGCTGCCATTCCCGGATTCGGAGAGGATCATGCGCGTCCAGCGTAAGTTCCCGAACGGCAACGGATCGTCGGTTTCCATCCCTAAATTCATGGCATGGCGAAAGGCCCGCACATTTCAATCCATGGCAGCCTATGATTTCGGCGGTGTCAGCCTGAATCTGGGCACGAGCGACCGCCCCAATCCAGTCAACGGAATGCACGTCACCGCGAACTTCTTCAATGTTTTTGGTGTCACGCCCCTTCTCGGGCGGACATTTTCTCCAGAAGAGGACTTGCCAAACGCGGGCAAGTTCGCCGTACTCACGTTCAACATGTGGAAAAACCGACTGGGTGGAGACCACGACATTGTGGGCAAGACGATTACCCTCGGTGGAGAGCAGTATGTTGTGCTCGGGGTCTTGCCTGAAGACTACCAATCTGATCCACCCACCGATCTCTACCTTCCCGGGCAACTCGATCCCAACAGCACGAATCAGGGACACATCTATTATGTGGCTGGGCGGCTTCCGCCCGGCGCATCCATTGCATCAGCTCAGGCCGAGCTGGCGGTCATCGCCGATCAATTCCGCGCGGCCCACTCGGACATCATGGACAAGTCCGAAAGCGTGGATGTGGTTCCGCTCCGGGTGGCCATCGGCGGCGAGGTCCGTTCCGCGCTTCTCATTCTGGCAGGCGCAGTCGCTTTCGTGCTGCTGATTGCTTGCGGAAATGTTGCCAGTCTGTTGCTGGCACGCGCGGCCGGACGGCAGAGAGACATCGCGATTCGCACGGCGGTGGGCGCGAGCCGCGGACGCATCATCCGGCAACTTCTGACAGAAAGCATGCTGCTGGGTTTGGCTGGTGGCGTGGCAGGACTGATCTTGGGCGGCATCGGCGTTCGCATGCTACTCGCGCTGAGCCCCGGGAACATTCCGCGTATCAACGCTCCCGAACATTCGCTGGGCGGGTTGATGCTCCTCGATTGGCGCATACTCGTGTTTCTGTTTGGCATATCGCTTGCCACCGGTTTGCTGTTCGGGCTCTTTCCCGCGCTGCGCGTCTCTCGCTTCGACGTGAATGCTGTCCTGAAGGAATCCAGCGGTCGTTCCGGGACAGGATTCAAGCACAGCCGGGTTCGGGGACTGCTGGTGATCAGTGAGATTGCGCTCGCGGTGATATTGCTCGCCGGCGCTGCGCTGATGATTCGCACGTTCGCCGGTTTGCGTTCAGTCAAACCGGGAATCGATCCTTCCAACGTGCTCACTCTGAGGACCGCGATTTCCGGGAGCCGTTACGGCAGCACATCCCAAGTAGAGAACATGGTGCGGCAGGCAACGGACCGCATCCAAGCCTTGCCCGGTGTTCACGTTGCCGGCTGCGCTGTCTCTTTGCCTATGGACCAGGTGGGCATCGACTTGCCATTCAGTATCGAGGGCCGAACACCGAAGAGCGGCGAAAAATGGGAGGGCGACGAATACTGGCGGTTTGTTTCGCCCGGTTATTTCGACGCGCTCCGCATTCCTCTTCTTCGCGGTCGCTACTTCGCCCGCACCGATACGGGAAGGGCGGCCCATGTAGTGATCGTCAACGAAGCGTTCGCTCGGAAGTATTGGCCGGACCAGGATCCCATCGCGCAACGTATGGTGATCGGCAAGGGACTGGGCGCCGACTTTGACGAGCCGGCACGTCAAGTTGTGGGCATTGTTGGCAGCGTGACGGAGAGTGGGCTGGCGGGTGGGATGGTGCCTGTGATGTACGTTCCTCAAAGCCAGATTACAGACGGATTAACCAGACTCGGCGCCAGCCTGCTACCGTTGAGCTGGGTGATTCGGACCAGCGGCGATCCGCTTTCCATGGCTTCCGCCATCCGACATGAATTCGAGAGTCTTGATCCCCAGTTGGCGCCCTCGCATGTTGTCAACATGGATCAAGTGATTGCCGAGGCCAACGCGCGGCAGAACTTCAACACGCTGCTGCTTACCGTATTTGCCTCGATTGCATTGCTGCTTGCGGCAGTCGGAATCTACGGTCTGATGTCCTACGCCGTGGAGCAACGCATGCAGGAGATTGGAATCCGGATGGCGCTGGGAGCGGACCAGGGAAGAATCATGAGACTGGTCCTGGGACAGGGTATACGTCTGGCCTTGGTTGGAACTGCTCTCGGTTTAGCTGGAGCGTATGGCCTGACACGGCTGCTGGCGAAATTCCTGTTTGGCGTGAAACCGAGCGACCCGCTGGCATTTTCAATCGTTGCAGCGACTCTTATTGTGGTTACTCTATTGGCTGCCTTCGTTCCTACTAGAAGGGCAATGCTGGTGGACCCGATTGTCGCCCTCCGACAGGAATAGGCAGATTCCTCCGGCACTCGAACGTTTTCTTGCGCTTGTACGATAACTCCCGGATGGTCGTGCCAGCTCAACCGGTCGATGCAACGTCATCTAGTCAGTTGATCCGACAATCCTTCCCATGGAGAACCGATCTGTTTGGCTGTACTCGGTCAAAACCTAGCCAGGGTAGCGTTCCGGCTGATCTAACCTAGCGAGCGATTTTAGCTTTTGTTTTCAATGCAAGGTGGGTTCGAGCTGAGTGTTGCTTCGACCCATTGAGACCACCGCGGAAATCGTACAAGTGGTTTGACTTCTCCGGTAAGGCGGGTGGTCTCAATGGGTCGAAGCAACACTAGGCCGAAGTCCACCTGGAGGGCCTCAACAGCTAAGCGTCGTTCGCGAGCGTTGATTCAAATGGAACACCATCCTGGCTGGAGTCTGATTGAGTACTGCTTGACAAGGCGGTTCTCCATGGGGAAGTGCTGTCGGATCAACTGACTAGATTGTGTTGCATCGACCGGTTGAGCGCGCAGCGTTTATCAGGCACTGAACGGGAGCGGCTTTTATCAAGACTATCCTAACGCCTATCCCCTAGTCCGCGCTGAGCATGAAGGCAGCGATCTTCCACTGCCCAGGACGGGACCTTTTCCAAACGAGGAGGAATTTCCCCTTGGAGGCAACGAGTTTGCCCTTCTGGTCCGCCAGAATCATCTCGTAAGCTCCAATCTCATACGACAGGTCACCCGCGTTCTCAGCTTCCAACTTCGAGTACTGCCAGCTAGAGCTGTAGCCGCGATTCGCAAGTCGTTTCGACCAGAAATCACGAGCCTCCTCTCTGCCGCGTAATACAGGCTCACCGGGAGCAAGCATAGAAGCATCGGCAGCGAAGCAGGATGTGAATACTTCAATTTCTCTGTTTTGCGCGGCTTGGAGACAGATAAGCGATGCAATGCGCACGCCGGCGCCTTCGTCTAGCATGGCTTCGGCATGTCCCACTGGGCGCTGCTGACATGCTCCGGTCAGGGCCATAAGCCCGCCAGAGACGAAAAGGAAGAGCCCCGGCAATATACGTGCCATGGGTGCCTCCGGCCATAAGGGGAAACCAACTGGTTCAAAGCTACTGCTCAGCATTCCACTTGTCAATCGAACCAGAATGCCTGTGCCTTACACATGAAAACCACATACCGGATCAACTGACTAGATGGTGTTGCATCGACCGGTTGAGCTCGCCGCGTTAATCAGGAGTTGGTTTGAACTTGGGCACAGGGCCAAGCGCTTCGGTGTCGAGGAATGTAAGCTGAGCCAGGGCGAAGCTAAATGTCACTCGCGAACTCACGGTCCGTCGCCATTTTTGCACTTGCTGGTTTCGGTGTCGCTGTAAACGCGCAATCGCCAGCGGGACACGCAGAATCTGTCGAACGGGTTCGACGCGTTATTCTCGATAGCCAGCATCTAGGGGCGCACGGGATGGGATATAACGACCAATCCCTGAACACACTTTCTCAGAAACTCACTCCCGCTGACATTCCAGTTTTGATTGACCTGCTACCAGATAAAGATTTGCGTATTGGGATACAGTTTGGGCTGGCCTCGCAATGCGAAGCCGCTCTCTTTGCTGTGCGCGACGCGGCATTAGACCACAGGATGCCGTTTTTCGATGCCGAGGATACGATGCGCCTCGTCGAGAGCTTTGCCGGCTGCACAGCGAAGGCCAAGCAAGGGGCCACCGCCATACGATCTGAAATTCACTCCCTGAGCGAAGCAGAGCACAGAAGGATAATGCAGGAAGCACAGGAGAATGCGGTCGAGGATGCCCGCATCCAGAGGAATGCTCTCAAGATGACGGATCCAAAACAGGCCAAAGAACTGACCAGGCAGGAGCGGGAAGAGGTTTTCCGGCGTTCGCTCAAAGCCATGGGCCTGAAAGAGGATGGTCCCATGACACCGGCGCAAAAGGACCTAGTCCAGCGCATGTACCGAACCATGGTTTTGGGCGAATCCAGCAACAGACCTCCAAATCAGTAGAATCCACTTCTCCGATTACCCCCGCCGGCGGCATGTTCAAGCCCAAAAGTAAGCAGACCACTCTTTCCGATGGATGTTGCTCGCGCCGTCCAAGGAAGTTGGCCAGAAATCGTGAAACGAAATCTACGCTTGCGACACCATGCCTATAAAATAGATCCCAAGCCCAGAGTTCCGGCGATGGCCACACTCCAGCAACGCTGTGTAGTCGTCGCTCGGCCAAGGATGGACGTGACCATGCCTAAGTCGACTCGAAGGCCTGACCGCCGCGAAGAATACGTTCTACGGCGTTTCCACCGGCGAGTCTTCCGGGCGCACGGTTCTCCAGCTCGATCCGATTTTCTTTCGGCAGAAAAGTTGCCGTTAGTGGTGGGTGAGATGCTGGCTGGAAGACGAAGACTGAAGGAATTGGGCAAACGGTATGATGCCGCCATGGAGGTCGTCTCTGCGCGATGGCTGGTCGGCTTTCTCCGCCGCCGATATATCGCCAGGAATTTGGCCAGATAGGAGTTGGTGATGATGACATTCGTAGAACGCAGGTGGCATTCCACTTTGATTCGGAGGCGCGCCGCAATGATTCCCGCTTTCTCGCGCTGGCTTGCCTTCCTGGTTCTCGTCGCATTCTTCGCTCAGGGCTGCGACGACGACCACCTGAAAGATCCCGCCCTCCCCGGCCACTACACCGTACTTTCCTGGGAATACCAGCCCGCTCCCGCCAATCCCGCCGACCCACTGTGGACCGACGTCTCCAGCTATTTCAACAGTCCCGCTGGGGGCGTGCCATACACCATGAACCACGTCCCCATCCATGGGATCGTCCGCTATCCCAAAGGTCATGGGCCGTTCCCCCTCGTCCTCATCGTGCATGGCAACCACGATCCTTCTGTCAGCAGCGAACAGGGTTACATCTATTTCCTCGAGCTGTTGGCCAGTCACGGAATCATCGCCGTGAGCGTGGACGAAAACTTCTTGAACTGGAGTGGGGGCGAGATGGATGCGCGCGCCATCATGTTGCTGCGCCATCTACAGCGCTGGCGCACCTGGAATTCCACGGTCGGCAATCCCTTCTATCACAGGGTCGCGATCGATCGCATCGGACTTGCGGGGCACTCCCGTGGCGGCGAAGCCATCACCGTGGCGTGGCTCTTCAACACCATGCTGCACAACGCCGCCGACCCCGATCACAATTTTGATTTCACCCTGCGAGGTCTCTTCGCGATCGCACCCGTGGATGGCCAGATCGTCGGCGACATCAACCCGCACACCGGCTTGCCGTACACCAACGTTCCTGTCGTGATCCAGAACGCCGACTACTTCGTCATGCACGGCACCCACGATGGCGACGTTTCAGACTTTGAAGGGTATCGAGCATTTGACCGGGCACAGCCCGTTACCGCGCCTGGCACTGCCACTAAGTCATTGCTCTGGGTCTATGGCGCCATCCACAACCAGTGGAATACCATGTGGGGGACCGCCGATCCCTGCCTGGTGACTCCTGCGGCAGAAATCATCTCCGCGGCCGACGAGCAATCCATCGGGAAAGCCTTCATCAGTGCCTTTTACCAGATGACTCTGCAGCACAAACACAAATACGCGCGTCTCTTCGAAGGCAAAGTCCGCTTTCCGAGCATGCCCGCCGCCATCACGCTCATGACGCAATACCAGAGCGAGGACCACGTCTTCATTGACAACTACGAGCAAAGCCCCAATCTTGCCGCGGGTTCTTTCCCTGGTGTGACCAACGCGAACCCCGGCGGCCTGGTGAGTCCCTACCAGCACTACACCTTCTCTGACGATGGCCCGCCTTTCTATCTCTGGGAGCAAACCGATGGCCTGGTTGCCGGCTGGAACAGCACCAACGCCGAGTACGAGATCGACGTGCCGCCCGCGCTGGCCGCCCAAGTGGGCACGCATCCTGTTTTGTCTCTGCGGATCGGGCAAGCCTTTGAATCTCCGGCGGCAAAGAACACGCCCGGTGCCAATCAGGACTTCAGCATCGTTCTCGAGCTTGGGGGCGTAATAACCGGTGCCCTACACGCCTCCAGTTTCAATGCGCTTCCCTATCCCGAACAGGTCACGCCTTGTCCCTGGGGTGGCGGGACAAAATCCGTCCTGCAAACCGTGCGCATCCCGCTCCACGAATTCGTCGAGCACCACCACAACTGGCACTTGCACAATCTCAGCAAAATCCGGCTGAAGTTCGATCAAAAACCAAGTGGACTCGTCGCCATCGACGACATCCAAATCGCCAGGTGAAGCAGGAGGAACGTATGAAACGGATTCTTGGATTCGCGCTTGGTTTCTTCGCTCTGAGCTCAACCGCGATGATGTTCAACCCCGTGCTGGCCCAATCGCAGGAACGCGGCTCGGCGAAGCCCCTCGCACAGCTCACTTCCTATGAAGTTGTGCAGCTCGAATTGAAAAAGCCCGTCCGGCTCCGCGACGCCGAAGGCAAGGAACAAAGCTACGATCGCGCCTACTTGGTCAATCTGAAGGGTACCTTCCCTTTAAAGCAGGCACTCAGCTTCGAGCTCTTCATCGGAGACTACCGAGTCCCCGAGTATGGCAGCACGCGCGATGGTCTCTACTTCCGGATCTACGATGCGAAACTCCTCGAGCGTCTCGAAGGCAAGGAATTTCGTTATCGTTTTGGTTTGCCGGAAATCCGCAGCTTCGACGTACGTTTCTCGGCGAGGACCACGCAGCCATTGAAGATCCAAAAAGAGCAATAGTGCGTGTGGATGGTAGAAACCTAGAGAGTCTCCGTCTGGGGTGCCACAAGACGCCAAGACTCTACGTTAACTCTTTTGCAGAAACTATTTCGTTGCGAATCGCATAGCGGATTAGCTCGGCGAGAGAATGGAGGCCGAGCTTGAGCATGATTTTGGCTCGATGTGTCTCTACGGTCCTGACGGCAATTCCCAGCTGCGCTGCGATTTCCTTGTTCGACTTTCCCTCAGCCAAGAGGCGGATAATTTCGAGCTCCCGTGGAGTTGTTCTGGCCCCTGCCCGTTCCCCTCGTTGACTCTGACCCTTTGTTTTGAGAAATCCATCTAGCACTATCTCGGATACCTTAGGGGTGAGGAAACGCTTGCCCTCAGAAACGGCCTTGACAGCCTTCACGAGGCACTCCGTAAGATCGGATTTCAATAGGTACCCGCGAGCCCCCGCATCCAGGGCGCGGTGCACTAGCTGTTCTGACTCGTGCATCGTGAGCACAAGAACTTTCGTACCAGGAACTGCCTCTCGGATTTGACGTGTCACCTCGACTCCATCCATCTCGGGCATGGTGATATCCACTACGGCTACATCCGGTTTCAGTTTTATTGTGTTTTCTACCGCTTCACGGCCATTGGCCGCTTCGCCGACGACTCTCCAGCCGTGTCGGGCCTGGAGGAGTGCCCGCGCACCACGCCGAACCAACCCGTGGTCGTCAGCCACCAGAATGCGCAGCTTTTTCACGTTCGTTCCTCTCCAAAGGTATCGTCACGCGTACGGTTGTGCCGTGATTGGTAGAAGCAATCTCAAGCCTGCCACCGATCAGCTTCACCCGCTCCCGCATGCTGGGGATGCCGACACCAATTTCAAAGCGGGGCTCATCTTTCCCCCTCTCCACATTGACAGTGAATCCCCGGCCAATGTCGCTGATTTCCAGCGTGAGTTCCGAGTTGCGATGAATTCGTATTTTGGCTAGTGGGCTTCCCGAATGTCGCTGAATGTTTGCCAGGCCCTCTTGCACCACTCGGAACAAAGCCAGCTCGATATCCTTTTCCATCCGTCCGAGACGCGGCGCTAGTTCCAGTTCTACCTGGATTCCGCTTCGCTTGGTGAAGCCCTTCACATAATCTCCAATCGCGTCCCCGAGTCCAGCTTGATCCAACACAGGCGGGTGCAACACGTAAGAAAGCGTGCGTATCTGACGTATGCATTGGTCCGCCAAGACCCTACAGTCAGAAAGCAACCTGCGTGATTTTCTCTCGCCCGAAGGAACTGAATCCCGGAGTTGACCAAGCATCGTTGCCAGGGCCACGAGGTCTTGGCCCGTGGAATCGTGCAAATCGCGTGCGATTCTCCGTCGCTCTTCGTCTTGGAGGCGCAGAAGCTTGGCGCTGAGGCGCTTGAGTTCCTCCTCGGCTCGCACACGTTCGGTAATGTCAGTGGCAACAGCGCCGGTTGCGTAAATATTTCCGTGAGTATCGAACAGAGGGAATTTGTGGACGATACTGGTATGCGGTCCGTCCTTCAGGAGGGCTATCTCCTCAAATTCCATGGCAAGGCCTGCTCGAAGCACCTTAAGATCATTCGCTCGATATTCAGTGGCCTGTTCAGGGGGAAAGATCTCGCTATCCGTTTTGCCTTTGATCTGCTCCTGGCTTATACCAAACACTCTCTCGATTTCTCTGTTCGCCAGGAGGTAACGACCTTCCGTATCCTTCAAGAAGATCCAATTGGGGCTGTACTCCAGGATCGCGCGAATGCGCTCCTCAGCTTGCCTCAGGCCCTGCTCGGCGCGCTTGCGCTCCGTGATGTCCAACGTGGTACCAACAAACTCGAGGATGTCCCCGGATTTGTCAAAAATCGGCTTACCTATAGCATGAACGTATTTAACGGAAGCGTCTGGCAAGACAATTCGATAATCCAACTCCCAGTTCCTTCTTTCGGCGACTGCTGCATTGATTTCCGATTCGTATCCGGGCCGGTCCTCCGCGTGAATTCTTTGTAGAAAGACCTCGCGAGTCAGTTTGGCCTTGTCCGGATCGATCCCGAAGATGCGGTAAAACTCCTCTGAGCCATACATCTCGGCGGACGAGGGTTTCCACGACCAGACCCCCATTCGAGCCATCCTCTGGGCCATGGCCAGATAGGTCTCTCCGCGTCTGCGCTCCTCTTCCGCCCGCTTGCGGTCCTCAATATCGATAGCCGATCCATACCATTTGACGATGTTCCCCTGCATGTCGCGCAACGGCACCTTACGCAGGAATTGCCAGCGATACTCCCCATCCCCCCGGCGCAGGCGTGCTTCATGCACGAAGGGTTTCCCATTGGCCAAGCTCGCTCGCCATTTCTCCACGATTCCTTCGAGGTCTTCCGGATGAATTGCCTTCGTCCAACCCCAGCCCTGCAGATCCTCCAGCGAGAGTCCCACATACGTCAGCCAGCGCTGATTGAAATAATCGATGTATCCGTCAGGACGAGCGGAGTGTATCAGCGCGGGCGTTGTGTCCAGTACCAGCCGAAGGTGATCTTCGCTCCGCCGCAGGGCACCTTCGGCGCGCTGACGTTCCGCAATTTCACAGCGTAGTTCCTCGTTGGCAGCTGCAAGTTCTCTGGTGCGTTCGGCTACACGCTGCTCGAGCCTATCGTTGAGTCGCCGGACTTCCACCTGCGTCTGCCTATCTACCTCTGACGTCAAGATGGCTGCGCCGAGGACGAGAATGGTAACAATAGAAATTCCATAACCGCCGAGGGGGGAGATGCTGACAGTGTGCGACAGATGCGGAAACGTAGCAGTGGGTACGAAGCTGACTGCGGCCATGCCGGTATAGTGCATTAGGGAGATGGCGCCACCCATCACGGCTGCGCTTATGACCTTGGCCAAACTTGTTCCCCTGAAATCTTCGCGGTAATCGAAGGTGAACATCAGCGCGATACGGGAAAACACGATCGCAAACGCAACGGACACGGCCGCCAGTAGAGGATCAAATCGAGTTACTGCGCCCAATCGCATGGCGGCCATGCCAACGTAATGCATGGCTGCTATGCCGCCACCCATGATGAGACTGCCGGCCCATGCCTCCACCGACCCCATCTTTTTCTGGGTCGCTAAATGGAGTGCAATCGCCGATGCAAGCACCGCAATCACGAGCGACGCCAGAACTGTGGGCCAGTGGTAGACCACTGTTACCGGCATGCGGAACGCTAACAAACTCTTGAAGTGCATCGCCCAGATTCCGATACCCATGGCAATAGCGCCGCCGGTCAACCAGCCTGCGCGAGCCCGGCCGTGTGCAGCGGTTACACGTCCGCCAAGATCAAGTGCGGCATAAGAGGCAGCCATGGCGATCAGTATCGAGCGAGCGACCTCGCCGTAATCGTAGGAACCTACGAGGGGGGTCCCGATCTGGCTCATTGGGCCCTCCTGCCGATGTCGCACCAAGGTGCACATCGGCCGGTCACTGCAATTGGGACATCGGGGACGATTCCTGCAAATGCCAGGGTAACTAGGGCAGTAGCCGTCATTATACCTGGATTTACGTATGTAGTGCTTGTTATCGACTGGATGAGTTCTGCCGTGATTTCGCAACGACTTTCACTAGGCATTCAACAGTATTGACCAGACATACCTGCCCCAGTAACTATCGTCCTGGGCCAATCCTGAAAGCGGAAAGTCGAGAGAATGGAAGACTGCGCGAGTTCCCTCCGCGCGTTGTCCGGCGATCATACCCTCCAAGGGCTCATCGGTGACTCGGCACCGATGCATCGGCTCTCCGAGATCATCGGAAAGGTTGGCCAGAGCCTTTGCCCGGTCCTGATCATTGGAGAGACAGGAACAGGAAAAGAGCTGGTTGCGCGAGCCATTCACTTCAAAGGATTACGACGTGAGAAGGCGTTTGTCCCTGTTGATTGCTCGGCACTAACCCCTACGCTGGTCGAGTCCGAGCTGTTTGGACACGTCAAAGGCGCCTTCACGGGTGCAGACCGCTCGAAGTGGGGTCTCCTCCAGACCGCTCATGAAGGAACGATCTTTCTCGATGAGATCGGCGAGCTCCCCATGGTCCTGCAGGCCAAATTCTTGCGAGCTCTGCAAGAAAAAGAGATTAAGCCTGTTGGCTCCACTGAGCGAATTCCAATTGCCGTGCGAGTTATCGCCGCCACAAATCGAGACCTCGAAGCGGAGGTCCAGGCGGGGAGGTTTCGTCAGGACCTGTATTTCCGATTGAACGTCGTGCAAATCACGCTGCCGGCGCTGCGGGAGCGCAAGGTCGACATCCCCCTATTGGTCGCCCATTTCCTAGATAAGTTCCGCCAGCCGCTGCAGCTGGTCCGTGCGATCTCAGATGACGCACTCCGGCGACTAATGGCTTACGATTGGCCAGGCAACGTCCGCGAATTGGAAAACGCGATCGAATGTGCTTTGGCCTTGAGTTCTGACAGTGTTCTCACGGCAGACGACCTAGCTTCGGTACCCCATGGCGCATCGGTCGGAAGCCTTCCCGATGGCAATGAACTCCTTCCTCTGGCGGAGATGGAGCGTCGCGCCGTTCTGCACGCTCTTCGGGAAACTGGAGGAGACAAACTCGCTGCCGCAACTCTCCTCGGTATGGGGAAAACGACCCTCTATCGCAAGCTGAAAGAATATTCCGGCGCTCCCCAGCCAACTGACCAAGCTGAGAGGGAGGAGCACTAGTTCATGGCAAACACCCTTCGCAGACGAGACTCAGCCGACGCTCGCATTGGGAGCGAAGAACTGCAAAGGCTGTTGTTAGACTCCACAGGACAGGCAATCTATGCGCTAGACATGTTCGGTAACTGTACGTTTTGCAATGCTGCGTGTCTGCGATTGCTAGGGTACAAGAACGCAGTCGAGCTCATCGGCGAAAACATGCACTGCTTAATGCATCACACTCGCCCGGATGGAACGCCTTACCCCAGCGACGAATGCCGTATTTACTCGGCTTTTCGCCGAGGCGAGGGTTGCCACGTGGACGACGAAATCGTCTGGCGCGCAGACGGAACGAGCTTCCCGGTCGAGTATTGGTCGTATCCAATACGTGAGAGCAACGTCTTGATTGGCGCCGCCGTAACTTTCGTCGACATCACCCAGCGCAGAAGAGAAGAGCAAGCCCTACGACAAAGTGAGGAAATGTTTCGCCAGTTGGCGGAAAACATCCGGGAAATCTTATTTATTGTGACGCCAGATCCTCCGAGAATGGCTTATATCAGTCCGGCTTACGAAGAAGTTTTCGGAAGGCCGTGCCAAGAGCTTTATGCTCGCACCGACGCCTGGATTGACGTGGTTCATCCAGAAGATCGCCTTCATGTGCTGAGTGTTTTTGGACAATCTTTGCAGGGCGCCGCAACGGCCATGGAATACCGGCTAATTCGACCCGATGGATCAGTCCGTTGGATTCAAGCACGCAGCTTCCCCGTTCAGGATGCACAAGGCAAGCTAGGCCGCATCGTGGGTATTGCTGAAGACATTACCGAGCGCAAGATAGCCCTGGAAGAGACGGAATTCGCCAGGGCCGCGGCAGAAGCTGCTAATCGGGAAAAGAGCGAATTCCTGGCGAACATGAGCCACGAAATCCGTACCCCGCTGACCGGCGTCATCGGGATGACCGAGCTGGTGCTCGAGACTGAATTGTCAACCGAACAGCGGGATTACCTTGAGACGGTCAGACTTTCGGCGGATTCACTGCTCACCGTGATCAATGGTATTCTCGATTTTTCGAAGATCGAGGCGGGAAGAATCGATCTTGAGTTAATCGATTTCAACTTGCGCAATAGCCTGGAAACGACCCTTAAGATGTTTTCGGTGCAAGCGGATGAAAAGAGTTTGAGGCTCCTATGCGAAGTGGCTGGCGGGGTGCCGGAGATAGTGCGCGGGGATTCCCATCGGCTGCGCCAAGTCGTCGTAAACCTCGTGGGCAACGCTATCAAATTCACGGACAAGGGTAGTGTTCTGCTGAAGGTACAGGTTGAGCCTGAGGACGGCGCGGATCGTATCTTGCATTTTCTGGTAGCGGATACAGGGATCGGTATTCCTGCCGAGAAACAGAAGATCATATTTGACCCATTTCGCCAAGCGGACAACTCAACGACACGGAAATACGGCGGAACGGGCCTGGGGCTGGCCATCTCGAAACGTTTAGTGGAGAAGATGGGCGGGAAAATGTGGGTTGAGAGTGAACTGGGTTGTGGAGCGCAGTTCCATTTCACCGCACGTGTGGGGACCTCGGAGAAGACGATCGAAACAGGGCCGCGCCAGCGCTCCTCAGATAAGGCCCGCGGTTCCGAGGACTTCTTGCGCGTGCTAGTTGCGGAAGACAACCGAGTGAACCAATCGCTGGTAAAGCGGCTACTTGAGAAGAGAGGTCACCGGGTTGTGGTGGTTGCTAACGGACGCGAAGTCCTTGAGGCGCTTGAGAAAGAGAATTACGACTTGGTTTTGATGGACATGCACATGCCGGAAATGGATGGGTTCGAGGCGACCGCGGCAATTCGCGAAAGCGAAAAAGAGACCGGATTCCACCAGCGCGTGATCGCCTTCACCGCCAGTACCGACCGTGAGAGCTGTCTGGCCGCAGGGATGGACGGTTATTTGAGCAAACCGATCCGGACGCCAGAATTTGTTGAGCTGCTGGAAAATTCAGTTGCCGCACTGGATGGAAGTCGCCTAAAGAAACCCTGATGTTATAAACCAGGAGAGTGCATTCTCAATCGAATTGCGGTTACGCACTCTAGCCACAATCGCCGAGCGCATTTCCCGCTCCCATCCGGCGCTCACCGTCGCAGGTGCCACTCGAATCGAGCACCATTGTGGAACCTGTGGCGATCGTGACGTGACTGATTTTTTCCGTTCCACTTTACCTGCTCACATAGCTCGGCCGATACCGCACCGATCTTTCCGGTTCAGTAGACCACCGTTTTTCTGCCGCTCATTTTTCTGGGCACTGCTTCAGGCTAATTCCTGCGTCCTGTAGCTTCGCGGCTTCTGCTTTCCCGGTTCCGCCCGAACTGCACAGGTCCCTCCGATAAAGCACCCGCTCGCCTTGGGAGCAGCGGCCTCTCGCCTTTGGGTGTCCCAGGAAAATGGGGCAAGAAAAAGGAGAAAAATTCATGTCTTACCTACATGTTAAGTGGAATAGCTTCGCGATGAGGTTTGCCCGCCGACGTTTCCGACATTAGAGCATGGTTTGTCTTGCGCTGGCCACTGCCGTAGCGAAGACCTGCGCCGCCGGAGGCGGCGCGCTTAGGTAACGTTGCGGCGCACGAAACCGTTGTCCGCGTTGGTTAAGGTAACCGTCGCCTCCGGAATGACGGCACCGGACGGATCCGTGATGACCCCGCGCAATGAGGTTGTGGATTGTGCGTAACAGCTAAACGTTCCTAGGAAAATGCCAAGCAGGCCAATGAAAATGTTTCGCATACTCACCCCTTGCTTCGGACAGCAGAGAAAGACCCAGTATGCAAAGCATTAGAGATAGCGCTCGCGGCACTGTCAAAACGATTCTTTCGATGACATCCATACAAGTTCCCGATTGATTCTACCAGTTAACAAAATAGTGATAGCTGTTAGGAAAAGTTTGAATTTGACTCGGAACAAAGAAGGCAGCACCCTGCCTGCCAATTAGTTGCACAGTTCATCATTTTGAAATGAGGTCGCGAACGGAATGGCTTTCCCGTTTGTTTCTTGCCGGCCCGGCGTAGTCCCCGCTGAAGAGGGCGTTGCGCTTCACGAAGAGCCCAACGCCGGCGGTAAGAACGGAAACGGAATGAAGTGAGTTGCCGAACCTTGGACAAGCATTTTTCAACCACGCGGATCCATGTGTTTCCCGGTTTCGTCACGCACCCGTTGAAGTGTTCTTATCCGGCTCCGAAAGCTGCGGCGCTCGGAGTTTCATGGAGGGATTCCGATGAGGTTATGCAGGGCCAGTATGTTGCTTTTCAGCGTCATTCTCACTTGCGTTCTTAGCGCGCTCCCGCAAACGGCGGTGACTTCCTTGCACGGCACGATCGTCGATCCCGGCGGCGCCGCGACTCCTGAGGCGGATATCACACTCACGAATCGCGAAAGCGGGTTTAAGCAGATGAGAAAGTCGAACGGCGAAGGGGAATACAGCTTCCAACAGATTCCGCCCGGCAAATATACAGTTAGCATAACTGCCGCCGGTTTTGCGCCGCAGCTGAGGCAAGTTGAGCTGCTCGTCAATCAAGTCGGAAGGCTTGACGTTAGTCTTACTCTGCTGGCTGCCAGCATAAGCGTTGAAGTGAACGCGCAAACGGTCACGCTCAATACCAACGATGCAACCATCGGTACTCCTTTCAATCAAGCCCAGATTCAAGCCCTGCCATTCGAAGGCAACAATGTGCTGGACCTTCTCAGCCTCCAGGGGGGTGTGATGTTTTTGGGCCGGCAGTCGGACAGCCAGATGGATGCGGACAGCCGCAGCGGGTCCGTGAATGGCGCTCGTTCCGACCAGAACAACTACACCCTGGACGGTCTGGACGACAATAACCAAAACAAGGGTTACGCGTTCGAGGGAGTTTTGCGATCGACGCGCGATTCGGTGGAAGAGTTTCGCGTGGTCACTACAAATTCCAACGCAGACGCAGGCCGCTCCTCAGGAGCGCAAGTAGCCCTCGTTACGCGCAGTGGAACAAATTCGCTTCACGGCAGCGCTTATGAATATCATCGCCCCACCAACATCGTGGCGAACGACTGGTTCAACAAGCATGCCGAACTTCAGAATGGAGCCCCTAATGTTCCAGGAAAATTTCTGCGGAACACGTTTGGCGGTTCCTTCGGCGGTCCGGCCTTAAAGGACAAGCTCTTCTTTTTTCTCGCCTATGAAGGACAAAGAACCGCTGAAGACACCCAGGAGATTCGTGAAGTGCCAACCGCGTCCCTACGGCAGGGGAACGTGACCTATCTGACCCAGAGCGGTACTCGTACGCTGACTCCATCCGACATCGCTTCCATGGATCCGAACTGCAGTAAGAACGGAACGTGTCCGAGTGGACCGGGAATAAGCAAGGCGGCGCTCGCGTATTTGAGCCAGCTCCCGCTCCCCAACGGCAACCAGTTGGGTGACGGCTTCAATTTTGGTTCCTACGCGTTTTCGTCTCCGTCTCCGCAGACGTTGAGCACCTACATCGCCAAAATGGATTACAACTTGAACGCCAGGCAGCGTTTGTTTGTGCGCGGGAATCTTCAGTACGATACGACCGTCGGCGCCAAGCAATTTCCAACCTCGCCGGCAGCGAATACCACGCGCTACGACAACTCCAAGGGAATTTCCGCCGGCCACGTATGGACCATCTCGGACACCATGGTAAACAACTTGCGCTACGGGTTCGCTCGGCAAGGCTATGCCGACCGCGGAACCACCAGCCACGACTACCTCACATTCGCCAACGTCGACACCTTCAGCGCTGGCGCGAACGGCGCTACCTACCCCACCGGCATCATCAACGTCCCGGTGCACAACGCAGTGGACGATCTTACATGGGTAAAGGGAAGGCATACGATGCAGGTGGGCATCAACTATCGCGCGATCTATAACAATCGCACAACCGATTCGACCGCGTACAAGTACGCGGATGTGAACTACAACTTCCTCACGGTGGGCTCAATTGCCGGTACCGGCAGCAGCTTGGATCCTGCGGCTTTCAACTTTCCAGCCGTCGATGCCTCCTTCAAGACCGCCTACAATTCCGCAATCGCCGATGCCACCGGCCTCATCACGCATGCGGTGGAGTTTCTGAATTACGGCGTTTCCGGAAACAATCTCACGCCGCTACAAGCCGGCAGCCTGACGAGGCGCCATTATCTGTCAAACGAGTTCGAGTATTACCTGCAAGACAGTTGGAAGGTGAAGCGCAACCTGACTCTGACGTTTGGTTTGAGACACTCCCTGCTGCAGGTGCCGTATGAACGCAACGGCCAGGAAGTCAGCCCGACAACCAGCGTCGGGCAATGGTTCGACACCCGCGCGGCGCAGATGGTCCAGGGACAAACCTATGCCACACCGATCTCTTTTGGCCCGGCGGGGCGCGCCAACGGCAAGGCCGGTCTGTGGAACATGGACAAGCTGGATATCGCGCCGCGCTTTGCGTTTGCCTATTCGCCGAGCCACGACGGCGGACTGTTGGGCAGGCTCGTCGGATCGAAAGCCAATGGCACTTCGATTCGCGGCGGCTTCGGCATGTACTACGATCACTTCGGCGAAGGCATCATGAATTCCTTTGATGCTCATGGGTCGTTTGGCCTGTCGACGCAGGCCGAGAACGGAGTCGATCAACACGTCGACACGGCGCCTCGTTTTGTTGACCCGCAAACCGTTCCGACATCCATCATTCCTTTGCCTTCCTCAAGCGGGTCGTTTCCGGTAACGCCAGGGAACGGCGTGGCCATTTCCTATGGTTTGGATAACCGGCTACATACGCCTTACGCCTACGGCCTTGATCTGGCCATTTCCCGAGAGCTGCCCAAGGGCCTGATTGTCGAAGCGGCTTATACCGGGCGGCTGGCGCATCGGCTCCTCCAGCAGCTTGATTTGGCGATGCCGCTGGACCTGGTGGACCCAAAAGGGGGCGGCGATTATTTCGCTGCCGCAACAAAGTTGACCAAGCTTGCTGACGCGGGGACTCCCGTCGCCAACGTTCCCGTTATTCCCTACTGGGAACACATGTTTCCCGGAGCGGTTGGAGGCGGGTTTTCCGCCACCCAAAATATTTATCAGGCGGAATTTTCCCACTCTCGAGTCGACCCTGTGACGCACCAGACCATTTGGTCTCCGATTGTCCAAGGCAACGAGACGGCGGCGCTGTATGACTTGGATCTGGGGTATTCTCCAGCAGATTCCACCGATCCTCTTTATCGGTATTTTGATCCCCAATATTCTTCTTTCTATGCGTGGTCCTCGATCGGGTCCAGCAGCTATCACGCCATGCAACTGTCGCTGCACCATCCCATGAAGAACAATGTTCAATTCGACCTAAACTACGTGTTCGCACAGTCCATGGACATCGGCTCCGACGCCGAGCGAGGGTACCTGGGCGCGGGACAGCTCTTCAGCGCGCTGATCAATTCCTGGAATGTCCGTGGAAATCGGGGCCCGTCGGATTTCGATGTGCGCCACGCGATTACGGGCAACTTCGTTGTTGCCCTGCCTTTTGGGCGAGGCGCGGCCTTCGCCTCGGGAGTAAACCGCGCCGTGGATACGGTGATCGGAGGCTGGACGCTTTCCGGGCTCGCGCATTGGACCAGCGGTTTGCCGTTCAGCACCGTCGATGGCTTGGGCTGGGGCACCAACTGGGCCACCCAGAGCTACAACGTACAGACGGGACCGATTGCCACGGGAGGGCACAACTCGAATGGGGGCAATCCCAATGTGTTCAAGGACCAGACGCTGGCACTCGCCAATATACGCGCTCCCTATCCCGGAGAGGCGGGCCAGAGAAATATTTTTCGCGGCGATGGATACTTCAGCGTCGACGCGGGTATTACCAAAATATTTCGCATCACGGAAAGACAGAACCTGAAGTTTGCTTTCGAGTCCTTTAATGTGACCAATTCGGTGCGGTTCGACCCTAACAGCATCAGCAACAACCCGTTTGGGAGTGCCTCGAGTTTTGGGAACTACAGCTCTTTGCTGACGCGCCCGCGAGTCGTGCAGATTTCGCTGCGCTATTCTTTCTAGCATTCGCTTAGGGGGCGGCGATCCAAATCATTCTGGATTGGCAACCGCCCCTTTTTCGTCGTAGCTTTAGAGAGGCAATCCCAGGGGCTTTGGATGAATCTTTGCAAAACAGCGTCCGGAATCCTTGCGCTAGGGTGCTTCCTTGCCTTGACGGCGGCCGTCGGCCTCTCAGCGCCGGAAAATGACGACAAGACTTTGTACGACTATTCGCTGGTCGCCTTCGACGGGAAGGAATCGCCGCTCTCCTCGTTTAAGGGCAAGGTCTTGCTGGTCGTCAATCTTGCCAGCCAATCCATTTTCAAGGACCAAATCCCACAATTGGAGGAACTTCAAAAGAAATATAAGGACCAGGGATTGGTCGTCCTGGGCGTCCCGTGCAACGATTTTGGCGATCAAGAGCCGGGAACCGATGCGGAAGTGCAGAAGAGGTACTCCAACGAGTTTCACTTGAGCTTTCCCGTTTTTGCCAGAGCCTCCGTTCGAGGTAAGGACCAGGCCGCGTTGTATGCATTTCTGACCAGGGACAAGAAAGGGGGAACGGGAGGCGATGTTCACTGGAGCTACACGAAATTTGTCGTCGACCGCAGCGGCAAGGTAGTGGCGCGATTTGAACCGGATGTAGCGCCGAATTCGCCGAAGCTCGGAGCAACGATCGAAGAAGTTCTTGCGGGAAAGTATAGGCCACCGGCGCAAAAGAGCGGCGACGAAGAGAAAAAGGCGCCCGATGACCGGCGTAAGGAACCGCCGCGGTAGGCCGTGCGCCGAAGGACGACGGGCGGCGTCCGTGGAACGCTTATCCCGCGATGGTACCTCGCGGAGGAGGCGTGACTAGGGTAGTTTGGGGCTCAGCCGCCAGACCTTGGCATGGGCGAAGTCGGTGAGCCAGATAGATCCGTGTCCTAGCCGTATGCTGTCGCCTCCCGGTCCTACCCACTGCTGAACTACGGCGTTGGATGCTGGGTCAATTCTGGTCATGGGAACTTCAAAAACCGTCGCCCAGACGGAACCCTCCCCGAAGGCAATTTCTCCACCTGTTCCCGGAATACCTGCAGCTATGGTGGCCACCAGGCGATTGGTTTTCATGTCGACGCGAGAGATTGTTCCATCCCCTTGGTTGAGGGTCCATACTGAGCCGGCACCAACGCTCAAAAAGCGTGGCTGGGGCCCTATGGGGATGGAGGCGGCCGCCTGATTCGAGTGCGTGTCCACGCGAGTCAAGAGATTGTGCTCGGTAGAAGTTATCCACACAGCGCCCTCGGCGAAGGCCGGCACGTAGGAGCCCGAAGGTATGGCAATCTTCGCGACAACTTTGTTGGTTTGCGGATCAACGCGGACGAGCAGCCCCTCTTTGCTGGTGACTATCCAAACGCTGCCGTCTCCCGTGGTTACACCTCCTTCGGAATCGGCAGGGCCCGCTGGGATTTGGGCGACAATTTTCCCTGTTTGCGGATCGACGCGGACCAAAGTATGTGCTCCACAGCTGGGAACCCAGATAGCGCCGAACCCGGCGGCCAGCCCCGAACAGGGCTTGTCGACGGTAACGACAAGAGTGGGCAGATTCGTAGCCGCATCGAGTCGCACCACGTGATTGATGTTGGAACTGGTTACCCACACCGCATCATCCGTGACGACCATCCAATCCGGCTGACCCTCCACGGCGAAGGTGACGTCCGGGTGCAGGTCCGCCATCGAGCGCTTCACTCCCGGAGTGGTTACGCCAGGGCGCGGAGGACTCGAGTTCTGACCCTGTGCCTTTCCTGAACCGCACAGAAGCGAACCTAGGAGCAGAATGAGGTAGAAGCGACCGCGACGGAGAATATGGAGCAGATGGATTGGCTTGACAAACATTCGGAGATTACCGTCTCCCCTTGATTGGCCTGTGTCGTTGAAGCTCTCAGCCGGTTTCCCGCAAGCGATGCTCCTGCGCAGCAGAGAGTATATTAAATGACGAATAGAGTTGAGTGCGTTTTGTTCAAGCATTACATCGAAAAATCAGAAGGGCATTCATTTTGTCCATTGAATGAATCAAGAAAATTTGGTTGCTTCTCGAGGGGCGCCCGGATTAAATGGCGTCCGTGCTTTCGTGTGGGAGGGGCCTCATTCGCCCCCCAATTGAATTCCTGGCCGCCTTCCCACGAACATCTTGCGCGATCAGCGTCTTGGGCGTCAGAATAACGGGATCGACTTGGAATGATCGAGCTTGCCGGTAGAAACAGTCGCGAGGCCGAGTGGAGTTGATAGCATGCGCCCCGCGGAGCGAAGCGTTTGCCGACCAATCGACACTTTATGTGGAAGCTCGTGATGAAGTCATTGTTCCTGATTGCCGCCTTGGCGCTGCTAGCAGTCGCGCTGCCCAGCAAGTTTGAGCCTGCGCTGCTTGGGGCGGATAACCCCCCGGCGCCCAAAGAGCGGGTGCAATTCTTCAAAGAAAAAGTGCGCCCGATTCTGACCCAGAGCTGTTATCCGTGCCATGCGGACGCGGCGATGAGCCAACTGCGTCTCGATTCGCGCGAAGCGCTTTTGACCGGCGGCCGCAGGGGCCCCGCGATCGTGCCGGGAGATCCCGAGAAGAGCCTGCTGATCGAGGCGGTTCGGCAAACCGGGGCCTTGAAAATGCCGCTGAACGGCAAGCTCGAGGAACGGCAGATTGCCGACTTGATCGCCTGGATTAAAATGGGTGCGCCTTGGGAGCAACCGGAGCAACCAGAGAAGGCGGAATCCAAGGTTCCTGCTGCAAGTGCCCCTGCTGATGCTTCCTCCGCCGGAGAAGACTTCTTCGAGACCAAGGTCCGCCCCATCTTCGCTAATATTTGTTCCAATTGTCATGGCGACGCCGCCACTTCGGGGTTGCGCGTCGATTCGCGCGAGTCGCTGCTAAAAGGCGGCAGCAGGGGACCCGCAATCGTCCCCAACGATCCAGACAAGAGCCTGATGATTCAGGCGGTCCGGCAGACCGGCGAACTCAAGATGCCCAAGGGCGGAAAGCTGACGCCGGAAGAAGTTCAGAGTCTCACGGAGTGGGTAAAAATGGGCGCGCCCTGGCCGCGGTCGAAGCCGACTTTGACCGCGGCACGCGGCAGCCAATTCAAGATCTCGCCGGAACAGCGCTCCTTCTGGTCGTTTCAGCCGCTCAAGATGCCGGCCGCGCCGCCGGTGAAAAACGTGCACTGGGCGAAAACCGGGATTGACAAGATTGTGCTCGCCAAGCTCGATTCTCAGGGCATCTCCCCCGCGCCAGCGGCGGACCGCCGCACGCTGATTCGTCGCGTGACCTTCGACCTGACCGGCTTGCCGCCAACGCCGGAAGAGATCGAAGCCTTTGAGAAGGACAAGTCTCCGCGAGCTTTCGAGAAGGTGGTGGACCGCTTGCTGGCTTCTCCACGCTACGGAGAGCGCTGGGGCCGGCACTGGCTGGACATTGCCCGCTACGCCGAAGACGATGTGCGCGGTCTGGATCCCAAGGGCCGCGGCTATATGCCCTTCTATGGCGCCTATGCCTATCGCGACTGGGTCATTAAGGCCTTCAATGAGGACCTTCCGTACGATCAATTTGTGCGTATGCAACTGGCCGGAGATCTCCTAGACGGTCAGAAACCCGGCGAAGTCCTCCCAGCCACGGCTTTCCTGGGGGGCGGGCCGTGGCTGTGGGATCAAGCCGAGCCGGTGCAAGGCCGGGCGGACGAGCGCAATGAACGCATCGATGCCGTTTCGCGCGGCTTACTCGGCCTGACGGTGGCGTGCGCCCGCTGCCATAACCATAAGTACGATCCCATCTCTCAACACGATTACTATGCGCTCGCGGGAGTTTTTGCCAGCTCGACGTACAAGGAATACCCGCTTGTTTCCGACGCGCAGGTGGCTGCCTGGCGCCAGAAAGAGCAGGAGTTGCTCGATCTGGACGAACAGCTCGAGGAGTTTACCAAAGCGGAGACCCAGCAACTTTCCAGCATTCTTGCGGCGCAAACATCGCAGTACATGCTGGCCGCCTGGCGGGTTTCCGGAAAGCCGAAAGCCACCGTGGCGGAGTCCGCCGAGCAAAGCCATCTCGATCCCGAGATGCTGGAACGCTGGGTGAAGTTCCTCGCGCAGCCTCCCAAGTTCTATCCCTTCCTGAAAGATTGGCAAGCCATGATCGCGACAGGCGGCAAGGAGGAGGACGAAGCCAAGGCCCTCGCCGACGCCTTCCAGAAGCTGGTCCTGCGAATAGAAATCGCGCAACGAGGGATCAAGGAACAGAACGAGGTTACTAAAGCGAAAGCCGATGTGAAGAAGCGCTCGCGACGAGATGCGCTACCCAATGAGTTCGAGACCGACGATCAGTTTTGCCCGGGATGCAGCCTGGAACTTAAAACGCTGCCCACAGAGGAAGCCAGCCTCTGGGTGGACCTGTTCATGCGCTCGATGAACTCGGACGACGAGAAGCCCGAGCCTGGGCTGTTTGTGTTCCACGAGTGGGCTTTGAAGCGCAGGTTGAGCGCCGAGTGGAGAGAGTACATCACCAGCCTGGAACAGCAGATCGATGCTCTCAAGAAGTCCCTCGAGCCCCGCTACCCCTTCGTCCATGGCGTCGGCGACAAGCCCAAGCCCGTCAACATCGCCGTGAACTTGCGGGGGAATCCGCACACTCTCGGAGAGGAAGTGCCCCGCCGCTTTCTGGCGGTCCTGAGTCCGGCCGATGCGCAACCGTTTGCACGAGGAAGCGGCCGGCTGGAATTGGCCAACGACATTGTAGGCAGTCCGCTCGCGGTTCGTGTATTTGTCAACCGCGTTTGGAAATGGCATTTCGGGAGCGGGATTGTCGGCACTCCGGACAACTTCGGAGTTGCCGGCGAAAGACCATCCAATCCAGATTTGCTGGAGTACTTGGCTTCCAGCTTCAAACAGAGCGGCATGTCGGTGAAGAAGTTACAGCGCGAAATCATGCTCTCAGCGGTCTACCAAACCAGCGCTCTCGAGTCCGCTGAGGCGCGTGAAAAAGACGGCAGTAACCGCTTCTATTCGCACTTCAACCGCCAACGGCTGGACGCGGAATCTATTCGAGACTCGGTCTTGTTCGTGGCAGGCGATCTCGACCTGAAAGAGACTGGCGGACCTTCCAAACCTCTTGCTCCGGACAACGCCCGCCGCACCGTCTACTGCAAAGTCAGCCGCTTCCGGCTGGATAACTTTCTGCAGGTATTCGACTTCCCGAATCCCAGCTTCACCGCCGAGCAGCGCTTCTCCACCAACGTTCCTTTGCAGCGGCTCTATTTCATGAACAACGATTTTGTTTACGCGCAAGCCGGCAAGCTGGCGGAGCGCGTGTACCCCCAGCCGAACGATGCCGCCAGGATTTCGGAAGCCTATCGCTTGCTTTACGGCAGGGCCCCCACTGCCAAGGAACTGGAAATGGGGCTTCAATTCCTGAAGACCACCCCGGAAAAGCCGGGGAACACGGTGAACCGCGAGCCCGTGACCGCGTGGCGGGAATACGCGCGAGTTCTGCTCAGCGCCAATGAATTTGAGTTTGTGGACTAAGGTGCGAATCTCTTAGTCCCAGCAGTTGGAGAATTTGCGGGAGGCTTCATGATTCACGTTCCGACTCCAAGACCGATTACCCGCCGGGAAGCGCTCTGCAAAATGGGCGCCGGGTTTGGCATGTTGAGCTTTGCCAGCCTTGTGGGGGAGTCCCTTGCCCAAGCGGCAGAAGGCCCGGCCCCCTGGATGATCCAGGATCCCCATTTCAAGCCAAAGGCGAAGCACGTCATTTTTCTTTTCATGAATGGCGGGCTTTCACAGGTGGATAGCTTCGATCCGAAGCCCACGCTGGACAAATTTGATGGGCAGCCCCTTCCGGGAGAAACACCGCAGCATGAAAGAAAGACCGGCGGGCTGATGAAGTCGCCTTTCGCTTTCAAGAGGTACGGCAAGAGCGGCATCGAAGTAAGCGAACTTTTCCCGCATGTGGGAGAGTGCATCGACGACATCTGCGTGATCCGTTCCATGCATACGGAAATTCCCAATCACGAGCCGGCGCTGATAATGATGAACACCGGGGCAAACGTGAGTGGCCGGCCCTCCATGGGGTCTTGGCTTACCTACGGCCTGGGCACAGAGAACAAGAATCTACCCAGCTTTGTAGTTCTGTGTCCCGATGTGCCTACAACCGTGGGACCTCCGCTCTGGAATTCGGCCTTCTTGCCGCCGATGTACCAGGGAACCTACGTCACCGACGATGCGAAATCGAAAGAGTTCGATCCTAAGAAGCTCATTCCGAACATTCACAACGAAATCTTCGACCTGACTCGCCAGAAAAAAGAACTGGATCTCATCGCTCAGCTCGATCGCTTGAACATGGGACCGGGCGCAGTGCATGACCAGCAGTTGGATGCCACGATTGCCGCACTGGAGACTGCCTACCGCATGCAGACGGAAGCACCTGACGTTTTTGATGTCAGGAAGGAAAGCGAAGCAGTGCAGAAGCTATACGGCGAGGGGAGCACGGCGCGCGGCTGCCTCACCGCAGCGCGCTTGATCGAGCGCGGCGTTCGCATGGTGCAGCTGTACTACGCCAAGGGCGATCCCTGGGACCATCATTTTGATATCCAGCTGCATCGCAAGAACGCCCACGATTCGGATCAGCCGTTTGCCGCCCTCGTCAAGGACCTGAAAGCTAGAGGGCTCTTCGACGAGACGTTGATTGTTTGCGGCTCCGAATTCGGCCGCACGCCGGTCGTCGAAATGGGAAGCGGCTTCATGGGTGGCCAGACGCACAACGGCCGCGACCATAACCCGCATGGGTTCACCATGTGGCTGGCCGGCGGCGGCGTCAAGGGAGGAATGACCTATGGCGCCACCGACGACTTCGGGTGGAAGGTCGTAGACAAGCCGGTTCATGTCCATGACCTCCATGCCACCATCCTATATCTATTGGGAATCGATCATACGAAACTTACTTACCGGTATAGCGGCCGGGATTTCCGGCTGACGGATGTCGCCGGCAACGTGATTCACGACATTATTGCCTGAGCGTCGGGCAAGTCTGATTCGCTAGTCTTGAGGCTGGTCCCACATGTGATCGCGCTGTTGCTTTTGAGTTTTCTCGAACACCGCCTGCGTCGCGTTTGACGGATCATAGGCAGGACCAGCCGGCCAGATCGTGAAATCTCGCAGCGCTACTCGCGCGGGCTTGCCGTGCAGCGCCAGCAATCCTTCCTCCAGTTCCAGCAACGCCCCCCTCGACAACGACAACTCGTGCTCATTCGGCTGGTACATCGTACCGACTGGATAATCGAGATAGGGAGTTCTCGTTTCCTCAATGTGGTTGCCGAGGATGTGGGCCACCGCTTTGCCCTCCGTGAACTGGATCATCCGCTCGGTGCTCTTCTGGAAGGCGGCAAAATCGCGAACATATAACCTGCCCGGGTACAGATTGTCTCCGCTGAACAGAATCGCGGTTTGGCGGTCGTACAGCGCCACGGCGACCGCATCGTGGCCCGGAATCGGAATGACGTCAATCTGGCGATTGCCCAGGTCGATTTGGGAGATTTCGTCCGGCCAGTTGGCGATTTTATAGAACCGCTTGGTGGCTTCTAGTTCTGCCGGAACCAAGTTCACCGGAATCGCTGGATCGTGCATCGCCTGGACGTCTCCGTCTCCCGCGAGGTGATCGGAATGGGAGTGTGTGTGTACGACGACCAGCGGGATGGTCTCCCGCCCGGTGCGCTGCAGCCAGTTCCTTACTGTGCGTTCAAGCGTGGGGACGAGGTTGCCCTTCCTTGAGCCGGTATCCAGCAGCATTGCGCGTTCTTCACCGAATAGCAGAAAGACGAACGGTTTTTCGAAGTCTGTGCATCCCGACTGGCGGAGAATGTAAAAATCCGGGTTGTACTCATGGACCTGCCATTCCTGGTTTTCCATGCATTTGGGACCGCCCGTCATCCATTGTCGCGGCAACACGCCGGCACGAATACTTCCCCCATCCGGTTGTGGCAATTGCGCCCAGGCGAATTGTATCGACCCGGCGACAACAAGCGTTGCAAAAACGAAAAATCTCGTGGCCCTCATCCTGTCTCCCGTTTGGCGATGGCGTGCTAGCGCATTTAATGTTACGTCAAGACCACTTCTGCCGTCGAGATTCCAGTGCGCCTCGGCCACCGCTATTTCCAAGGCTCTTTTGTTTCAAAGATTCAAGCAGCCGGTGCGAGTTGCGCGGCGCGGCGAACCGGAAAGGAGCGCCTCCGCAAACTGACTAAAAATGACTTCACGCTCCTTGCACAGTCTTGCGGTGCCTTGCATTGTAAAGGGTCCAAGGACGAAACTTTTTCCTCTAGTGCTGTCCCTCAGATTTAGCCACTGCTGCGGGTCAGCGACTCTCGAACTATTCCGCCAGCTGTAGGAACGTTAAGGAAAGAGAAGCCTTATGTTCATAGATTGCCATATTGTGAACATACGTGCTATGCTCAAGATAGGAGAATCGGAAGTATGGCCCTAGCCAAAACGAGGTCCCACAAGCATTTTCAATTGGACGCAGGAAAGCTCAAGCGCGCTCAAAGGGCGTTGCAGGCAGAGACAGAAACGGAAACTATCGAGCGCGCGCTCGACGCCGTCATCACGGAACACCTGAGAAACCGGTTGGCGGTCGAAGCCAACGACCGCTTCGTCAAAAGCGGCGTCGATATAAGCGACACATACGGGACATTGGACAAGTAGATGCAGCCGGTCCTCTTCGACTCTTCCATTTACATTACCGCTTTACGAACTGGAGACGGGGCCGCCCTGTCGCTGAGGCGGTTGGCCGGCGACTCTCCGATTTGGCTGAGTGCGGTCGTACTCGAAGAGCTATACGCCGGAATTGCTCCTCGCGGTCGGCATGTGCTGGAACGATTCGGGCGTGATTTCGAGAAGGCGAGGCGAATTCTGGTACCGAGCCTCAACGACTGGACCCAGACCGGCAAAGTACTCGCCCGTTTGGCCGCCAAGTATGATTACGACAAAATTGGACAAGGCCGACTGACGAATGATGCGCTGATTGCAATGAGCGCTGCCCGCCTGGGGATCACTGTGATCACCTCGAACGCACGAGATTTTCTGCGACTTGCCGAGTTCCGTCCTTTTCAATGGAAGGTCCACGATTTTAGGAGCAGCTGACACTATCCACACGCCCATGCCCGCAAATCGCAAAGCAATTGGCTTTGTGGGTAGCGAGCCTTTCACAATTTTTCCAAAAAGCCTAAGGATAAAAGCCTCTCCTCAACGATCGTCCCACAGATGTAGTTCTCAAGCCGATACTTGGAGAATTTCGCCGTTCCAAAAACATGATGGACTCCGGCGTCAGGATTCTCGAGATTCCTCAACGCCCAAACGTGCAACGCTCATTTTTCCAGAAACAAGTGTTTTCGAACTGGCGGGTACTATTCTGGTCCTCGCTTGGCGATCTCCTTCCCACCCTTCCGCCTGAGCTTGACAGGGGCGGGACACTTCTTTCTCGGCAGAATTCAGAGGGTCTAGCTCTAGTCTCGTGGCCGTATTATTCAATTTTGGGCAAGCTGGCGAAAGGCGCCATGTAGATCACATCGTGCAAGACTTGTCCGGCGATTGAGGGCAGGGAATCCAGACCGCCGGGAAAATCTTCAGTGTATCTGCGGCGGCTGCCACGGTTACAAACTCCAAGCCGACCGCAAGCTGTGAATGGGCGGCAGGCTTGGTTATCTTGAGATTCCGTACTTCGCTGAATTCTGGCTGCTGCTGTGACAGAGTAACTTGATGTCGGAATTCAAGCACTTACAAGGAACTCTGGGGAACGCAAAGTATTGAAAAGACGTAGAAGGGAATTCTTTTTGTTCTCAGACTGTTCCCGCGTCGGTTCCGAAAACCAAATCGGTGGACGGATTGGCAACCGGCGCAGATTGAACTCTCGGCACCAGTTCTGTGGATTAACGCACGGGTTTCATCACGTTCGTTCACGCGCTAGCACGCGACGTTCACTCAATTAGTCGGCTCTCAGTCCAAAGGGGTACTTGCGTGATCGGATTCAGTCAATACCGCGAAATCATTCGATTACCGTGCTTCGGCTGTAGGTGCCCGTGTAGTTCTTGCCTCCTTTGGTCCGCGCGCCGGGAATAACGAACTGGATGTAGTTCTCGGGTGTCCCGGCGTGGTCGTGGTTGGTGGCCTGGTTGTCATAGTCGGTGTCCATGGGCTTCACACCGAGAGTACTGTTGTCACTGCTGAAGCTGGAGTATGCCGCGGCGGCCCAGCGCCAGCCAATGTCCACGCTGGCAACGTCACTGGCAAAGGTGCCGCACACAGTGACCGGTTCGACGTCGGCGGGGAGACCTGCGGACGGGACAAGCCAAGGCATTCCGGTCAGGAAGGCGTTGTCGTCGAGATCCCACGGGATAGTCGTAATCCAGACGTTATTGATGGCGTCGAAGGACGTGGACGCCGCGGTGGCGTTGGGATCGATAGTGATCTTGGCATCCGGCAGCGCTCGATTCACGGTGACCGCATTCCCGGCGGGATCCGAGTATTGGAACTGCGCGCTGGATTGGAAGAAGGAAATGTGGATGAGCTGCTTGGTAACGTCGCGAACCTTGAAGATGCTGTTGAACCAGACGTAGCTTCCACCAGGCACGGCGACGTTGCGGAAGTCTGACGCGATGCAGGCCTGCTGGCTTTGCAGCGCTGCGGTCACGATCAAATCCGCCGTGCCGCTGCTGGCGGTCAGGTCTGCGCTTCCCGGGAAGCTGACATTGAGCGTGCGCCCATTGGGTTCCACGGAAGTCACAGTGATCGTGCAACTAGCCACCCCAGGTGTCGTGCTGGGCGACGGTGTACATACGCCGTTGTTCGACAAGATGTCGCTCGCCACCGGTGAACTGACGGCGATAGGTGCGAGCACGCTCGGATTGATCGGAATCACCATGTCCGGCGGCGCGGTTAGGGTAATCGTGGCTGTTGTGGTCTGCCCCACCATGATGGACAGTGGCGAGAAGGCCACCGCAACAGAAGTTGTCTCCGGAAGAACAGCGAGCGTTGCGTCGATGAAGGTGATCGAGTAGTTCGGCGAACTCACCCCCGAGCAAGAAATCGGGTACATCCCGACCAGGCTGTTCGGCGTCGCTGCTGTCCCGCACGCCAACAGGCCCGTCAGGCCCAAGCTGCTATCGCCGTTGACGAACCCGCGGAAGCTTGGAAGAAATGAGGGATTGTTTGCACCATACGGACGCCCGGCGTTGTTCGCCGCAATCGTCAGAGGCGCCTGCGCCACGGAGAATGTGTCGGATCCAGCGGAGGCCAGGAAATTCCCTTGGGAAGCGAAGCTTGCCGAGAGCGAATGAGGTCCTGCGTTCAAGACGCCGAGGTTGAATACAGCCGAGCCGCTGGTCAACGCTGAACTTGAGGCCACACCGCCGTCCACGCTGAGCGAAACACTGCCGCTCACCGTTCCGCCAGAACTGCCCACCGAAACCACTGCGCTCGCTGGAGTTCCGTACGTAACCCCTGGTGCACTAATGGCCGTTGTCGTGGCGACAGAAACAGACTGCAAGAGCGCGAACGGTGAGAACGATGTGGTCAAGCCACAGACGACCATGTTGGTCGCGTCCACTGACGTCGTTATGTTTACGGGCGTCCCATTCAAGATGTGGAATAACTGCGGCGGCTGCGTGAATGCAACTCCTGCGTAGCTAATGCAAATGTTGACGCTTCCGGTGAAGGTTGCGGTCGTCGACAAGTTGTAATAGACCGGCGGATTTCCGAGTTGAAAGCCTGTTGGCGGGGGCGTGCCGGAACTGGAGATCGACAAGCTTGTGACGCCGGCCTGCGTGACGTTGCTGAATACCAAGGAAACGGGCGTACTGCCTGTGCCGTTCACAGGTGGTGAAACAGATACACCCATCCCTGACGTTGTATTGTTCACGGTCTGAATGAGGTTCGCGGAGCTGGGGGTCAACATGCAAGACGTCGTCTGACAAGTGTACGTCCCGGTGATCGTGTGCGGACCCGTGGAGAGGATTCCGTGACCGATCGGCAGTGTCGCCGTCGCTGTTGTTCCTCCTGCACTCACGGGAGGGACATAGAGAACATTTCCCCCGTCGATTTGGAATCCGATGGCACCGGGGTTCGCGGAAAAACCGCTTGGAAAGGGAACCGCGGACGTAAGCGTCGCTGTGATGGTAATGTCCTGAGTAAGCAACGATGGATTGGAACTCGAACTCAATGTCATGGTTGTGGGGATGAGGTTCACCGTCTGCGTCAAGGAGCCAGAGCTGGAGTTGATGTAAAGGCTGTTGGGCTGAAATTGTGCCGTCACGGCGTGCGCACCGGAGGAGGCGAACACCATGGGCGGGAAAGTGATTGTCGCTGAGGGGTTGGGCGAACCTGTGAAAGTAATTGGCGCCGAAGAACCCGCGGCAAATTGTCCGTCGACATACAAACTAACCAACGGCGAGAGTGAAATAGTACTGACAGATGGAATGCCCAATGCGACCGAAACCGTGAAGCCCACAGGTTGGCCGACTTCCGAGGGGTTGACGGAAGACGAGATGGTCGTGGTGGAAGGAATCAAAGCCGCGGTCAGTGTGAAGCTCTGCGTGCCATCCGTGCCGGCTCCGTTGTGGGCGGTGAGATTGATCGGGTAGGTTCCGGCCGTCCCCCCCGCAGGCGTGCCGCTCAAGGTTGCGGTGCCGTTGTGGTTGTCCACAAAGCTGACTCCGGTCGGCAGGGCGCCCAATTCAGTAAGGCTGGGTGTGGGGAATCCTGTGGCGGCAACGGTGAACGAACTGGCTGTCCCCAATTGAAAAGTCGTCCGATTGATGCTTGTTATCGCCGAAGGCTGGTTCACAGTTTGTGTCAGGGGTGCTGATGTACTAGCGGAAAAATTCGCGTCGCCCTGATAACTTGCGACGAGAGTATGCCCTCCATTAGCAAGTGTGGCGATACTCAACGTGGCTTGGCCATTCGCCAGCGCACCAGTGCCTAGAACTGTAGCGCCATCCTGGAAGCTCACAGTGCCGGTAGGCGTTCCGCTTCCTGGAGGCGTGGGGACCACTGTCGCGGTTAGAGTTACGCTCTGACCGAATAGAGCAGGATTGGAAGATGAACTCAGGGTTGTGGTGGTCGGTGGCAGGCTCAATATAGATTGAGAGAAGGCCGCTGACACACCTGCAGTGAAATTCGAGTCGCCCTGGTACGTAGCTGCAATCGAGTGCGATCCGACGGTCAGCGTTGAGAGGCTTATCGATGTCTGGCCGCTGCTTAACGTGGCAGTCCCGATTGTTGTCCCACCATCCGTGAAGGTTACCGTACCCGTAGGAGTCCCAGAGCCAGGGGCCACTGCGCTGACGCTGGCAGTGATCTTGACTGGCTGTCCCACAATCGACGGATTTGGCGAAGAATTCAGAACTAAGGCGCTGGAGGCCTGGTTTACGGTTTGACTGGACGCGGTAGACGTACTACCGCCAAAGTTTGCGTTCCCCGCGTAGGTTGCCGTGAAGGAATGGGCGCCTATGGCTAGCGCGGAAACGCTCAGGACCGCTTGACCATTATTGTTCAGTACGGCGCTGCCGATTGTCGCTGCACCGTCTTGAAAAGTCACCGCACCGGTGGGCGTTCCCGAACCTGGTGCCACTGCGCTGCCTACAACCGTAAGCGTCACGGCCTGGCCGAAAACGGACGGGTTCGGCGAGGAACTCAGGGCCAAAGCACTCGCTGCTGCGCCGACTACTTCGGTTTGTGCAGTGGATGTGCTGCCGTTGAAGTTGGTGTCGCCAGAATAGGTCGCGGTGAGAGAATGCGATCCGACAGCCAGCGTCGCGACACTGAAGGTCGCCTGGCCGTTGGTCAGCGTTACCGTTCCTAATGTATTGGCTCCATCGAGGAAGGTGACGGTTCCTCCCGGTGCGCCAGTGGCCGGAGCCACCGCGACCGCGGTCGCGGTAAGCGTAACGCCTTGGCCAAAAACAGCCGAACTGATGGAAGAGCTCAGGGCCAAAGTGCTGGATGCTTTGCCGATTACTTCCGTCAGTGCCGTCGATGTGCTGCCGACGAAGTTTGTTTCGCCAGCGTAGCTTACCGTCAAGGAATGCGAACCGACAGTCAACGTCGAAACACTGAATGTGGCTTGGCCGTTCAATAGGGTGCCGGTTCCCAGCGTTGTCGCTCCATCAAGGAACGTCACCGTCAGGCTCGGTGTGCCCGAGCCTGGTGCCGTCGCGGTCACCATTGCGGTGAGGGTCACAGTTTGGTCGAGATTTGCTGGATTGGGGACAGCGGCAAGCGAGGTAGTTGATCCGGATTGATTGACCACCTGGCTCAACGGTGCTGCAAAACTTATGCCAAAATTTGCATCTCCCGTGTAGGTTGCCGTGATGTTGTGAGTCCCCACAGCGAAAGTCGATGTGTTATAGATGGCCGTTCCGTTACTCAACGGCGCCACCCCAAGCACCACCGAGCCTTCCTTAAACGTCACATTGCCAGTGGGGATAAAGGCAGAAGAAGCGACGGGGCTCACCGTCACGCTAATGCTGACTTGTTGCCCGAATACCGACGGATTTACGGAAGCTGCCAGAACGGTGACGTTAGACACGCCCGGACCAAGTTTCACGATGAACGCGTCGCTACCTCCGCCATTCGCTGGTTGAATGGAGCTTGAACTTACCCACGGGAAATCGGTGGACGTAGTGCTGCCAACGACATAAATGTTTCCGGAAGAATCCACTGCGATGGGGCCGCCTCCAATAGAAGTTCCTTCATCGCCACTCCCGCCGAGGTAGGTCGAAAACACAATCGTGCCGCCGGAGTCTAATTCGGTTACGAAAGCATCGTACGTGCCACCACCAAATGCAGGTTGAATCGGCGAAACTTGCGGGAAGTTTGGGGACGCGGTCTGGCCAACTAGATATTCGTTCCCCGCGGAGTCGACTGCTACACCCGTGGCTCGGTCGAAGCCACTGCCACCGATATAGTTGAAATACACCTTTGAACTGAGAGAACCATTTAGCTTGGCTCCAATCGCGTCCAAGCCGCCTGCACCCCCGGAATTACCTTCGCCTGCCAGGTAGACGAAGCCAGAACCGTCTACGGCGATGGAAGTAAGTGCGTCTTGTCCGCTTCCCCCAAGATAGGTGGATCCGAGGAATGCCAACCCATCGGGACTCACCTTCACGATGAATCCGTTGGTGGCACCGGCGTTTGCCGGCTGCAGCGAAGTTGGCCCAGGGCCCGGCCCAGGGCAAGTATTAAAGACTAGAAAGTTTTTCGACGCAGTGTATCCCGCCACGTAGGCGTTGCCTGAAGAATCCACCGCAACTCCGGTCGCCACGTCGTCTGCGCTTCCCCCAAGATACAACGAATAAGCAACCGTGTCTCCGGCAGGGCTGAACTTGGTGATGAAGCCATCAAAACCCCCGGAAATCAAAGAGTCACAAGCGAGCGGTCCCCCCACTACCTTCGGGGAAGTGCCGCGAACGGGGAAATTGCCGGACTGCGTCTTGCCAACCACGTACGCACTGCCCGAAGCGTCCACGGCGATCGCGAAACCTAAATCGTTCGCATTTCCTCCCAGGTAGGTGGAGTACGCGAGTGAACTTCCACTCGGATTCAATTTCGTGACGAAGACAGTGGAGCCGGGCGTGGCCACGGGCTTTGTTGTCGTTTGGAAGGCCCCGCCCGTAGTCGGGAAGTCTGAAGAGATGGTAGCGCCCGTTACATAAGCACTGCCGGAGCCGTCCACGGCGATGGCGTACCCAGTGTCTTGAGCGCTACCGCCCAGATAGGTCGAATACACCAATGCAGTGCCGGAAGCATTTAACTTTGCGACAAAAGCATTCGTAGTTCCGTGGCTGGTTGGCTGAACTGCTCCGCTGGTCACCGGAAAGCCTGTAAAACTTGTGGTACCAACCACATAAGCATTCCCCGTCGAGTCCACCGCGACACCCGAGGCTCCATCGCTATTGATGCCGCCGAGATAAGTCGAATAGGAAAGTACCGGGTCAATTATCAGAGCACGGCTGCGGTCGTAGTCAGATACCCGGAATCTCAGCTCGCGGCCTTTCAACATGTATCCGCCGTCGACGTGTATCTTTTTTCCACCGACCTCCTGATAAAGCAGCGGCCTGCGCAAATGGATTTCGCCATCTTTGCTGTGCAGCACGGCATCGCCATCTCTATCAAGGAAAACTTTGCTTGCGCCCTGGATCGCCAACCGAATTCGGCTTGTATCTGCACCCGGCGCAACGACAAAGTCATATTCAAGCTGGCGCTGGTTGCCGTAGTAGACCAGATCGATTCCGGGATAGACCTGGATGAACCGGACTTTTCCGTAGGTGGAGACGTTGGTGTGCCAGTTTGCGGAATTGTTTCCAATGAAATAGTTGCTCTTGCCTGGCAACTGTTCCAACCCGGTCGCCATTGAATGCGGGTTCGCGCCAAGCAGCCTCATTCGCAGCACGAGACCTTGCGTCTCGCGCCCGGTTCTGAAGTTCGCGGGTTGCAAGCCAGCATCCTCACTCTTCTGTCTGTTTAGGCCCAGCACGGCCTCCGTTGGCGTTAGGAATAACGTATAGCCTGCGCCGCGCGAGAGGAACTTCACTCTGGGATCTGCCTCCTGTCCGGCGTTGGCTTCGAAGCTCAGGGGGAGCCGCCCATAGTTCTCGGCCACCTGCGACTTGTGAACTGCTGCGCTCTCCGGGCCGCGGCGTGTTGAGTCTGTCGCCGTACTGGATTGCGCGCTTACGCCCGTCGGCAATAGAAATAGAGATGCCGCAAAGACGGAACAACAAAGAATCCGAGTTGGCTGGTCCATTTGAATTCTCCCGAAACTCCCGCTACCCTATAAATCGGAAAAAGAAAGAGAATTGGCTCACGGAACAGCCAGATTTCTTGCTGGCGGGCGCAGGGCTCTGCCGTACCTACTCAACTCACGTGCTTTCTATAGGTTTAATGGAATAGATTGAACTTTGGCCTTGTTTTGACTATCCTCCCCGCATCGTCCCCCGGCGGTGACCATGCCCAGAGGCCCCGAAGTGGGTCCAACGCCTTCCAGGGAAGTCAGCGAACTCCTTCTCCACTGGGGAAATGGGGACCGCAAGGCGTTGGAGGCGATCTTGCCTCTCGTCTACAACGAACTGCGTCGCCTTGCGCGCGCTAGCCTTCGCCAACAACGGTCCAATCACACCCTGCAAACCACTGCGCTCGTCCATGAGGCTTACCTGAGGCTGGCCGGAGAAAAATCACCCCAAGTGCAAAACCGCGCCCACTTCCTGGGCATCGCCGCTCAATTGATGCGTTGGATCCTCGTTGACTATGAGCGAAACCGGCGTGCTTCCAAACGCGGCGCCGGCTTAACGCGATTGACTCTGGACGAGAGCATCGCCTCGCCACAGCGCGACGTGGATCTGCTCGCTCTCGACGAAGCTCTAGATCGCCTTGCCAAACTTGATTCGCAGCAAAGTCAGATCATTGAACTGCGCTACTTCGGTGGACTTTCGATTGAAGACACTTCGGAGTTCCTGGGAATCTCTCCAGCGACGGTGAAGCGCTCTTGGGTCTCGGCGCGCGCTTGGCTGCTGCGCGAGTTGAGCCATGGAGCAACCAGCGCATGACACCGGAGCGATGGCAGAAAATCAGGCCACTCCTGGAATCCGCTCTGGAACTGGATGCAGCCAGACGACCGGAATTTCTCGACAGTACCTGCGCGGACCCGTCTTTGCGCAACGAAGTCGAATCGCTGATTGCTTCTCACGAACAAGCAGGCACGGACGTGCTTAATCCTGCTTCGTCGCCTACTCTGAACCTGGATGAGGAAACTCGATTCCGCCTACCGCCCGGCAAGCGCATTGGTTCGTACGAAATCCTTGAAGAAATTGCGGTCGGTGGCATGGGCGCGGTGTATCGCGCGGTTCGCGCCGACGGTCAATACAAACAGCAAGTCGCGCTCAAAATCGTGCGCTCGGAATTGGGCGCAGAGTTTACAACCAGCCGGTTCAAGAACGAGCGCCAGATTCTAGCGAGTCTCAATCACCCGAACATCGCGAAGATCCTGGACGGCGGCGCCACGCCCGACGGTGTTCCTTATTTCGTGATGGAGCTCGTGGTAGGCCAGCGCCTTGACGAGTATTGTGACGTGCACAAACTCGCCACGACTGAACGGCTGAGTCTTTTTCTTCAAATTTGTGCCACCGTGCAGTATGCCCACCAACACCTAATCATTCACCGCGATATCAAGCCGGGCAACATCCTGGTCAACCCGGAAGGAGTTCCAATGCTGCTCGATTTCGGCATCGCCAAGATGCTGGAATCGAGCGAAGCGAGCAATCAGCCAGAGAAAACCATCAGTCTGGTGCGGCTGCTGACGCCAGAGTACGCCAGCCCGGAACAAATCAAAGGCGAGCCCATCACAACGGCCAGCGACGTCTATTCTCTGGGAGTGGTTCTGTATGAGCTGCTTACCGGACGCGCTCCCTACAATGTCCCGACGCACACACCCCACGAGCTTTCCCGCGCGGTCTGCGAAACCGAGCCGGAAAGACCGAGCCTGGCGGTCCTGCGGAAGCAGCTCCCAGCTAACGAAGGCGAAAGAAGGCCGGCCGCCGATTCATCGCTCATTGCCACGCGAGAAGGCTCGCCCGAAAAACTCAGCAAACGATTGAGCGGCGACCTCGACAATATCGTGCTCATGGCTCTGCGCAAGGAGCCCCAGCGCCGCTATTCCTCTGTCGAGCAATTCGCTCAGGATATCCGGCGCCATCTCGAACATCTCCCTGTCATCGCGCGCCAAGATACGTTCGGCTATCGGGCGTCGAAATTCATCACCCGCCATAAAGTCGGTGTTGCTGCGGCAGTACTGGTAACCCTCGCGCTGTTGTCCGCCACCGGCATCACCATTCGCCAGGCACGCATCGCCCGCGACGAACGCGCTCGCGCCGAACGCCGCTTCAATGACGTACGCAAGCTGGCCAATTCGCTGATCTTCGAAGTTCACGATTCGATCCAGGAGCTGCCGGGGGCAACCGCAGCAAGAAAACTGATCATCCAGCGCGCGCAGGAGTACCTGGATGGGCTGGCACAAGAGTCCCAATCCGACCCGGCGCTGCTGCGTGAGTTGGCAGCGGCCTACGGAAGACTTGCGAGTGTTCAGGGTCATCCTCGGGACGCCAATCTCGGCGACACTCCGAAAGCACTGCAGAACAACCGCAAAGCTGTTGAGCTGCTGGAAGCCGCCCTTTCGCTCAACCCTTCGAATCGGGCCATTCGACGGGAAATAGCTGAATCGAAAACGAATTTGTCCTATATCCAGGCGAGCGTAGGTGATCAGAACGGCAGTAAACGATCTTTGGATGAGGCAGTTCGGAGCCTGGAGGAATTGGCTGCCTCCAACCCGGAAGATCTAGTGGTTGAGTCTGACCTCGGTGATGCATACTCGGGAATTGGGTTCCACTTCAACGATAAGAACGATTTCGCTCAGGGATTGACCTATCACCAGAAGGCCCTCGCCATTTATCAACGGATTGCCAAAGCGGATCCACGAAATGAACAGTATCAAACGCAACTCTCTTTCTCGCACAAACGAGTTGCCAGTGTATTGATCGTGCAGAATCAATTGCCGGTGGCCCTCGAACACGAGCAAGCCGCTCTTGCGATTGATGAAACACTATTGGCGCGGCATCCTGAAAACGCACGGACGCGCTACAACATCACCTTCGCTTATGGTGACACTGGGTTCATCCTGGGAAAACAAGGTGATCTCGACGGGGCCCTCAGCTACTACCGCAAGGCGCTCACCATCCGCGCCGCACTCGTGGCTGCGGACCCACAAGACACCAGGGCGCGTAACGGCTTGTCCACGACTTATTACAAGATTGCCGGGATTCTTGAGGAGAAGGCGGATACCCAAGGAGCCCTAGACAGTTACAAAAGGGCGCTCGCTTTGATTGAAACCCTTTCACAGGCAGATCCTACCAATGAGTCTCATCGAGTCAAACTCGCCGACACGCAGATCGCTATCGCCGATTTGTACGCAGACATGGCGTTCAAGTCGCACCTTCCTTCCACGGAACTTGGGGATTGCCGCCAAGCAGAGAATTGGTATCGAAGAGGGTTGCCCTACTATCTGCAAAGAAAAGCCCGGGGCAAACAGGGTTACGACGAAGACCGTGCCCTTGCAGAAGGCGTTCAGAACAGGGAAAAGTGCGGCCGGATTATCGCCCGTTTAGATCACGTGGCTGAATCTACGCATCAATGATGGCCGCGGAGTAGCGATGGAATTCAAGCTGCCGAACACACCCAGCCGTATGCGAAGATCACACCTACGAAGCTGATGAATTCACGATGACCTTCCCATTTGATCCATGCCGCGCGGCATGAAGAGCAGGATCAGACCTGCTCCCAGAACCTCGAGTCCAGCGACCACGTAAAGCCCGGCCGACGTCGCGCCTGTCAGGTCCTTCAGCCAGCCAACCACGAAGGGGCCGAGCCATCCAGACAGGTTGCCGAACGAATTGATGAGCGCAATGCCACCTGCGGCCGCGGTGCTCGCCAACAGGGTCGTCGGCATCTGCCAGAACGGTGCAAACGCGCTTAGGACGCCAGTCACTCCCAAAACGAGGGCGGCAAATGCTAACGGCGGAATGCTCGCGAATACACCGATCAATACCAGTCCGACCGCTGCAGCCAGGCATGAGAGCGCGCAGTGGTATCGTCGCTCGAGAGTTCGGTCAGAATGCCGACTGACCAACATGATCCCAACCACGGCGACGAGGTAGGGAACCGCCGAGAGCAGCCCGATCGTCATGTTGCTCTTTACTCCGAGGTTGTTGATGATTGTCGGCCCCCAGAATCCAAGCGTCGGATTGGCGCTCACCAGGCAAAAGTAGATGGCCGTCAACAGCCACATTCGCGGCTCCCGTAAAGCTTCACCGAAACGATGCCTCCGGGGACCGGCTTGGCGCTGATCCAGCTCTAGATCGGCGAGCACGAACTGCTTCTCGCTTGCGGTGAGCCATCGAGCCTCGCCCGGCCTGTCAACCACAAAAGCGAGCGTCAATACTCCCATGATGATCGAAGGGATGCCCTCGATGAGGAAGAGCCACTGCCAGTTGGCGAGGCCAGCCCCGCCCACCGCTCCCATGATCCACCCGGAGATAGGGCCGCCCAGGATCCCGGCAACCGGGATCGCCGTCTCGAAAATACCGGTCATCTGTGCGCGGTGCCTCGCGGGGAACCAGTAGGTCAAGTAAACAAGGACCCCCGGGTACAATCCCGCTTCGAAAGCACCGAGCAGGAAGCGCAGAATATAAAACCATGTCGCGGTCTTCACGAACATCATCGCCATGCTCGTCACACCCCATAGGAGGGTGATGCGGGCAATCGTCTTGCGGGCGCCAATCTTCTGCAAGAAAAGGTTGCTGGGGATTTCAAATAGCAGATAGCCCAAGAAGAAGATCCCCGCACCAAATCCGTAAACGGCCCCGCTGAAGCCGAGGTCCTTCGACATTTGAAGCTTGGCAAACCCCACGTTGACCCTGTCGACCCAAGCAACCACGAAAAGCAGGATCAGGAAGGGCATGATCCGCTTGGCAATCTTCAAGTAAACTGCCTCAAGATCTGCACCCGCAGGGGCGAAGCCTTGTCGGTCAGCCGCTCGTTCGACAGACTGTTCCATTTCTCTCGGTTCCTCTCATTTCCAGCAACCCCGTAGTTCGCGCGTCAAGGGTTCAGTTCAGCGATGTCATCCAACAGCCTGGCGACGTCCAGCGGATGACAGCATGGTCGTTGTCGCCTAGCAGGTTGATGAAAAACCAACGCAACGGCCACGTCGGTTTCTGAAAGAACTAGAGTCATAAGACTTCCTTGTCTTGGTACGTTGAAAAAGAACCTCGAACAGGAACAGCCGACTATACCCCCGGCCCCTCAATGCTTGCGATGTTAGCGGTGTCACGTTGGCGTCTCGCTATCGTTCTGCAGATAGCGGATCTGTTTCACGGCGTAAGTCAGCTACTGCCCTTCAGAAAACCTTCATCGCCGCGTTGAGCGCGGCAATGAAAGGTCTCGACCAACTGGTCGCTTGGGGAAGCGTTCCGCTCGCGGCGCCTAGAACTGGTAGCGAACCGCAAACTCCATTTCCCGCGCGCCGCCGCGCGGCCCAGCCGTGTTCGTGATCTGACCGAAGGTGGATGGAGAATCCATATCCAAGATGAAACCGCCTGTGTCGCGGACGTCTCCTGCACTGGCGAAGTTGACGGAGTTGAGAGTGTTAAAGGCGGTCGCGCGAAACTGAAGCTGGTGGCTTTCCTTCCACGGCATTCGGAAGGTCTTGTAAACCCCCAAATCTAGATCAGCATAGGCGGGACCGCGGAAAACGTTACGCGATCCGGCCTGCCCCGGATCGGTGAATTGCAATTGAGCAAACACGGCGCTCGGATTGTTGAACAAGTTTGGCACACCATTCACTCCGTTCTTCGTGAGGGACGTGGACTCTGGTTGCGCCAGTGTTGCTAGCGCCTGGTCGTAGATGTTTAGCGGGGCGCTTGAACCGTTCGTTGGGCTCATTGGGAAGCCTGAGCGCCAGCGAACCAAGCCGCTCAACTCCCACCCGCCAATCAGTGCGTTGAGAGCCCGATTGGCGTGCACACCGATTTTGCCGCCCCGGCCAAAAGGTAGATTGACCACCAGACTTGCGTTGAAGTTATGGCGGAGGTCGAAGTCGGAGACCGCGCGGCCGGCGCCTACGTCGAACGAGTTCGGAAGCTGTCCGTGCAGTGAGCCGCCGAAATAGGTGCCGGTGGGCTCTGCGGTATTCTCTGCCACCGAGGTATTGTCAATGGACTTCGAAAAGACGTAGTTTGCGGAGAAGATTGCCGGGCCAGCATTCTTGCGGGCCGAAACCTGTAAGCTGTGATAGTGCGAGTTGCCCCAGTTAACCCAGGTTGGCAGAGTTTGGAAGTTTTGCTTGGTGAAAAGCACGTACCCGTCGCCTTGGGGATCGAGGGTTGAATTGTAGGGAGTGACGCCTAATGCCGTCTCCGAGGTATCCAGTTGGAGCATGGTAGTGCCCCACGACGGCGCCCCTGACTGCATGAGGTATGAATACATCGCTTGGGTGGGTGTCAACGACTGATACATTGCTCGGCAAGCGGGTTGAGATGGGGAACAGAAGGAGGCCGCGTCGAAGGCCGCCATATTGGGATACACATTATTGAAATACGGAATGTCGGGGATAGCCTTTAACGCCGCAGCATTCTTCGGATCGATGACGGGAACATACGGGTTGGAGCGTCCACCGAAAGCCACCACTTGGTCCAGGGCATGGTACAGGGTCGTCCCGCTCTTGGCATCTCGAAGATTTAGCCACTGAGAGAAGTCTGCTTTCGTCAGCAGCTTGCGCCCCAGGGTGCCGACATAGCCTACACTCACGACCACGCCCTTGGGCAGCTGGCGCTCGAATGACAGGGTAAGATCGATCGCGTAAGGAGTGCGCAAGTTCTGGTCAATCCCCATTGTCTGGCCACCCTTCTTCGGCGTAAACGGGTAGCTCACGTTGGTGGCAATTGGGAAGTACAGGTCGAGTGCTGGCACGCCTGTGCAGCCCGCGCTCGTGCAGGAGCCGGAGAATCGTGGCGCTGTCGCAAGCGAGTAGTGCCCAGGCGTGGCATTGCCGCCCGCGCCGAGGCCGGGCGAGCCAATCAGGTCGGTCCCCGCAGCCAACGGCTGCCCGACGCGGTCGTAATAGATGCCCGAACCCAGACGGAGAGAGCTCTTGCCACTACCGCCAAAGAAGAAGCGCAGCGGAGAGCTTTGGAAACCGGGACTCCAGGCCAATGAGAGCCGGGGGCCAAAGTTATTCCGGTTCGGATTCCACCACGAGGATTTGTGATTGGCCGGACCACACAGGTCCCAACTCAACAACGGAGAAGCGTCCGACGGAAGACCCATGTTCATATTGGAGACCCGGGACTGGAACCACTGCACGAGACCCTCGGTGGGGCAAACCTGGATACCGTTTTGCTCCCAGACCGGGGACTCGTAGCTGTACCGTAAGCCAGCGACGAGGCTCAGCGTCGGCCGGACGCGCCATGTGTCTTGCGCATACCACTCAATGTCATTCTCGTCCATGTGGCGCAGCTCCGTTTTCGGAATGCCTGGCGGAATCAGGTTGCCGGTCTTCGGATCTACGTAGAAGGCCGCTGTCGCGTTGGCGATTGATCCCGTCAACGCGACCACCGCCCATGTCGCTGAACTCGGATCAGCTGCCTGGGGGAACCCGCTGGGGGCGAGGGCGTTGACGAAATCCCGGCAACCCCTGGCGCAGAAGCGGCCAGCCGTATTGAACCAGCCCGGGTAAACGTGCGAATCATCGTATCGGGTGTTGCGCACGAATCGCACGACTCCGCCGAATTGCCAGGTGTGTGCGCCTTTCCCCCAGGTCACGTCGTCTCTGAACTCGTTGACCGGAACCGTGCGGCCCAAGCCGCGAAAGTAGCTAGTGATGTCGTCGAAAAGGCTCACCTGGTATTGCAGGGCTGTGCTCCCGCTCTGATTCACGCCGAGCCGCGTAAAACCCCAGCCGAACGTGTTTGTAAGATTCGGCCTAAACTGCGCGTTATACTGCGCGGCAAGACCGCGGCTATTGTTCAGCAGTTGCGAAGCCACGGGCTGGCCGGGGAAGTTCCCCTCTAAGAGATCGGCCTTGATGCCGGCCAGACTTCCACGCCACATAAGCGAGTGGCGGCCGTCCTTCGTCAGGTTGTAATCCATCCGCGCTGTATAAATGTTACTGGCGGTCTTAAGCGGCGCATTGAAGACCAATCCGTTGAAGCTCAGTCCGTTGTCGGGGCTGACTGACGGATCGTTGCCATGAGGGTCAATAGCCATGTACTGGATTTCAGCAGGGTCAACCCCAAGCCCTGCCGGGTCCAACTGCTTGAACTGCGCGGGCGTAAGCGCAAAGGCCCCCGGGGAGATGGTGTGTGGACCGGTCAGCCCTTGTACGGTGCCGCCCGGGCACTGCGACGCGTTTACACACTGATAGACAAGCACTCCGTCGCGCAGCGCATCGCTGGGGATGATTCGCGGGCCAGCGGGTTTCTGGCTGTTGTCCCTGCGAGCTTCAACATCGACGAAAAAAAACAAGCGATCCGGGACCACCCGGCCACCGAGCGAACCGCCCCCGATATTCCGCTGCAACTGCGGGCGAGGTAAGCCGGTTGCGTTGTTGAAGAAACTGTTGGCCGTGGCGCCGGCACTGCGGTAATACCAGCGCGTATTGCCGTGAAATTCGTTTGAGCCGCTCTTCGTGACCAACGCTACTCGCGCCCCCGCTGCTCCGCCCGCACTCGCATTGTCGCTGGCCGTGGTGACGCGAAACTCCTGCACCGAATCTAGCGTCAGCTGGATGGCGCTTGTGAATGCGACCTCGTTCTGGTAGTCATTGGCGTCCGCCCCATCCACGGTGACATTGCCCTGAGTGCCGCGCATCCCGTTGACCGCGCCTTCCCGCCGGTCGAGAACGTCATTAGACGATGCGCCCATTTGAAGCAGGTCGGTATCTGACTGACCCGTGGAGACCACGCCGGGCTGGAGAGTCAGCAGGTTGACAACGTTGCGCGCCAGGAACGGCAGGTCTTTTACCTCCTTCTCGCTAAACGGATTGCCAATCGTTGCGTCCGTAGTGTTCAGCGACGGCGTAACGGGCACGGTCACGGTGACTTGCTCGCTTTGCGAGCCGAGTTCCAGCCGGACGTTTAGTGTGGTCGGTGTCGCTACCGCCACATTCACCTGGTCCGCCACGTAGGTTTTAAAACTCTGCACCGTGACCTTGACTGTGTACACTCCAGGCGCCAATTGCGCGAAGCTGTATGACCCGGCGGAATCGGTCCGTGCGGTGTGAGTCGTCTTAGTGGCGTTGTCCGTGGCGGAAACAGTAGCCTTGACCACCGCAGCGCCGGACGGATCCGTCACATCGCCTAGAAGCATACCCGTGTTTTGCGCCCAAGCAGGGCTGGCTGTGAATACAAACCCACACGAGAGGAATAGAACAAGCCCCCTTGAAAACCGCTTGCTCATACCGCACCTCCAAGAGATTTTTGAATGTCCGTGTCTCGAACGCGAAAGAAGCGCCGACCGCTCGGAAACGCGGCGAGAGTAGGTAATCTAGCCAGGGCTGTCCAATTCATTTTTCTAATCAGCCCATCAGCCTGCTCGCCAGCATGGGGCGGGCCCACCTGGCCTCCCTCGTATGCGATGTACGCTGCCTTCCCGTGGGGCGGTGGTGCTCCCCACAAAATGTGATCGTCGACAGCTATGCAACACATCCGCACCCGGATGTCGTCCGTGGTTGGTGGCCAGCCGATACTCCGATAGGGCTTGGCTACCTTGAGGGCATAACGCACAATTGCCACCAACATGAACCACGCCGCCGCTCGCGGCGCTGGATGTGGTCTCGGAGGTGGTGAGCAGTCAGTGCCCGCGGCGTCAACGCCATTGGCAGTGCCCGGCCTTCTTGGCGGATCGATAAGGCGTTCCGGCGACGTTGGGGGCGTATTTAAAGCAAGCTCGCGCAGCCACGATCTTCGCCAAAGTGTAGCGACTATGGGACCGCCACTCGCGCACGGGGGCAATCCCAATGCTGACGAGCGTCGCCCGTGCGTTGCTAATGCCCCCAAAAGAATTACTAATTTGCATTTGAATTTGGTGGCTCTTATATTCACGCCTTCCCTGAAGGAGCGTGACTACTCGTAATTTCCCGAACCAATCCTGCTCTCGGAGGCCAAGAGCAGGTCATGTGGCGAGGAGCAGCCAAATCCGACAACAACGCGATCAACGAAAATGCTCCCGGCCGTAAGTGCGCCGACCGACCTGCATCGTAACGTCGACCTTGAGCTGTTGCGCATGCTCCGGATTTTCGGGCGGTTCAGCAGTTGACGGACGATCGGGGCGTCCGCGAGCGCGCAAAAAGGACCGCCGCAGGGATCACTGACTGCGGCAGTCGCTTGGGTAGAGCCTGAGCCGCACTACAAATCAGCAGGCGTGAGAGGCGTCTCATGAGTCGACAATCGGTCTTGCTCGTAATTGGCGGGCTCTTATCATCTATTACAGCGTTTTCGGTCGCCGAATGTTACTCGACAACTTTCGAAAACGTGGACACCGCGGAAGCCTTTCCACAAGTATCCCCGTCGTTTCTCAGCACGTTGGGCTGGCGTTCGATTGGGCCGTACCGAGGAGGCCGGGCCTCGGCGGTCACGGGGGATACACGGAATCCATTGGTCTTCTACTTTGGTGCGAGTCACGGGGGCGTCTGGAAGACCGATGACGCCGGCACCTACTGGCGGAACATCTCTGACGGCTTCTTCAGCAGCGGCCCGGTCGGAGCCATAGCCGTTTCAGAATCAGAACCGAACGTCATCTACGTCGGGACCGGTGAATCCTGTCCGCGCCCGGACGTCGCACCTGGCGACGGAGTTTACAAGTCGATCGATGGCGGCAAGTCCTGGACCAATGTGGGGCTCAGGGAGACACGGCACATCGCGAAGATCCGCATCCACCCCAAGAATCCAAACGTCGTGTACGTCGCAGCGATGGGCGATCTATTCGGATCGAATTTCGAGCGTGGGGTCTACCGGACGAAGGACGGAGGAAGGACGTGGGAACGCGTGTTGTTCAAGAGCGAGCGGGCAGGCGCTGTAGACATTTCGATGGACGCCACGAACCCCAACGTGCTCTACGCGTCAATCTATCAGTATCTGCGCCAACCGTGGGACGCGATCAGTGGGGGGCCGGACAGCGGCCTCTACAAGTCCACGGATGGAGGCGACAGCTGGACCGACTTGAGTGGGGCCCCCGGGTTGCCGAAGGGGATCAAAGGCAAGATCGGCGTCGCGGTTTCGCCGGCTCGATCGAGCCGGGTCTGGGCGCTCATCGAAGCGGAAGACGGCGCGTTGTTCCGCTCGGACGACGGCGGCAATTCGTGGCAGCGGATCAACGACCAACGTGACCTGCGCCGCTCTGCCCATTCCTACATGCACGTAACTCCTCATCCGCAGGATGCCAACACTCTCTACATTCAATCCTACGACTTCTGGAAATCGACCGACGCCGGCGTGACGTTCACGTCCATGCCGATGCCGCACGGCGACCACCACGCGCTCTGGATCGATCCACACGATCCAGAGCGAATGATCGAGGGTAGCGATGGCGGTGCCGTTGTTACGCTCAATGGAGGCACTTCGTGGTCAAGCCTGTACAACCAACCCACGGCAGCCATCTTCCATTTGACGGTCGACACGCAGTTTCCATATCGCGTATACGGCACACAGAACGATAACTCGGCGATCAGCGTTCCGAGCCGTTCCGCCGAGGGGGCCATACCGTGGAAGGAAAGCTTTACGGTGGGCAGTGCCGAAAGCGGCCACATCGTGGTTCGCCCCGACGACCCGAACATCGTGATTGTCGGTTCCATCGGCAGCTCGCCCGGCGGAGGAGGCAACCTGCTGCGCTACGACCACCGCACCCGGCAGGCGAGGCTCATCACGGTGTGGCCGGAAGTCCAGTACGGCTCGCCGGTCAAGGACTTGAAGTATCGATTTCAGTTTACCTACCCGGTCGCGCTGTCGCCGCACGATCCTAACATCCTGTACGTCGCGGCCAACAGATTGTTTCGGTCGAGGGATCAGGGAACAAGCTGGGAAGTCATCAGCCCTGATCTGACGCGAAATGACGTGAGCAAGATGCAGGCGATCATCGGGGGGCCTATCACCACTATGGGGGGGAGCGCTTCGCAGATCACCAGCGTCATCTATGCGTTTGCCGAGTCGCCCCTCATGCGGGGCGAACTGTGGGCGGGCACGGATGAGGGCCTGATCAAGCTGTCGCGAGATAGCGGGAAGACCTGGGAGGACGTCTCTCCAAAAGACTTGCCCGAATGGACGTGCATCAGCATGTTGGAAGTTTCCCGTCATCGAGCGGGCACGGTGTACTTCGCGGCTTATCGTTACAAGCTGGGCGATCATCGCGTCCTCTTGTACAGGACCACTGATTACGGTCAGACTTGGCAGAAGATCACAAACGGGATTCGCGACAACGATTTCGCGTGGGTTATCCGAGAGGACCCGGTCCGGCCGGGATTGCTCTATGCGGGTACGGAAACGGGTGTGTACGCCTCCTTCGATGCGGGCGCCTCCTGGCAATCGCTGCGGGGCAACCTGCCAGCCGTGCCGGTGTACGACCTTGTCGTCAAAGACAACGACTTGATCATCGCGGCGCACGGGCGCGGATTCTGGGTCCTGGACAACGTAGCACCGTTGCGCCAGATCACGCGCCAAGTGACCCAGGCATCAGCACACCTTTTCGAGATTCCGCCGACGTTCCGTCTCCTGCCGGTGCGGCATCTCCCTCCGATGCGGACGTTCCGACCCGGTATACAGTACCAGGGAGCGGCGGGGGATGTGGTTGCGTACGAAGACTATCGGGATGGAGATGGTCAGGTAAGACGAACCTACCTGAATGCGGGCCAGGACCGGCTCGGTGGGGTAATGATCGATTACTACTTGAAGGATGAGCCGGCACGCGAACTGACGCTCGCGATCATGGACGACAAGGGAGACTTGATCTCGCAGTTCTCGAGCCAGGCGAAAGACAGCAAGTGGCTGCCGGCCAAGGCTGGCCTGAACCGGTTCGTGTGGGACATGCGGTATCCGAATGCGCGCGAACTGGTTCCCGAGGTGGCGTTGTCCGCGTCCGAGGATCCGCGAGCGGAAGCACCGGTCGCTCCACCAGGAAGCTATCGGGCCCGGCTGACGGCGGACGGGCACACATTTGAGCAGACGTTCGAGATCCGAAAAGACCCACGATTGAGTGCGACAGAGGCCGATCTGCAAGCGCAGTTTAAGCTCATGGTCCAGATTCGCGACCGACTGTCGGAAGTGACCGACGCCGTAACTCGCCTGCGGGAGACACGAAGGGAGCTACAGGAATGGGAGCGGCGGGTCGTGGAGCAACCGGAACTCACCCGCCCAGCAGAGCACATAAAGGACAAGTTGCGGGCGATCGAGGAGAGCCTGGCGCTGTTGGTGGGGCCGAACCCGATGAACCTGCCCTCGCAGCCGTTAAACAATAAGCTCGCAGCGCTGACGCTTGTCGTGCAGAGCGCGGACGCCGCGCCAACGCGGCAATCGTATGCGGTTTTTGAGGAGCTGTCGGCGCGCGTGGCCGGGCAGCTTCGGCAGTTGGACCAGGTCACCAAAAACATCGCGGCGATCGCCGGACGAAATCTGCCAGGTTCACGCCAAAGCACGATCCGGTGATAGACAGTCGGCAGGACTCATCAACGAGCGAGATCAGCGCCGAATGGAATGTGCGGGCCGCGTGCTCCATGAGCGAAGGAGTCCCGCGAATCGATTGTTCTCGCTGCTGTGGGTGGACCAGGCTGGAGGTGCGTGGCCCTCGCGTTACGCCAGGCGATGTTTTGTGGGCTCTTCAGCAGGGTTTCTCTACGGCTCGTTTCCCGCCCGTTTAAACCTCTGGACTCTTCGGCCGCCGATCGTTTCGCCCGCGATAAGATTGCCTTTCGAGTCGACCGAAATCGTGTGCAAGTAGGTGAACTCACCGGTCTGGTGACCCGACCGGCCGAAACTCGAGAGGATTTGACCGGTCGCGTGATCCAGCGTCCAGATAAGCTCATTCCCTCCGTCAGCCACATACATGTACTTCTGCGAACGATCGCGCGAAAAGGCTATCCACCAAGCTGACCCGATGCCTGTAAGCTTTCCCGTACCTTTCTTAATGTATATGTTTTTCTGGAAATTCCCCATCTTGTCAAATACCTCGATCCGATCACCCTTCCGGTCACAAACGTACACAAGACCGGCATTGTCAATCGCCACGCAATGCACGTGCTCCAAGAACACCCCGCCAATTCCCGCCTCAACCTGGGCTACCGTGCCCTGCTGACCCCACTGGCGAAGGAAATGTCCCTCACGATCAAAGACCACTACGCGGCGATTGCCATAACCGTCGCCAACGTACACGTCACCGTTATTTGGATCGATCGCGATGGACGCCGGCCGGTTCAGCATGGTATGGCTCGAGTTCATCGGAGCGCCAGTGATAGTGCCGTCCGAGGTGTCGAGCTGTCCCCGCGTCCCGATCTGGAGCAGCAATTTGCTGCCATCGTGCGAATACTTCTGCACGATCCCGTCTTGACTGCCAGCGAGCCAAACGTTACCTTGATCGTCAATCGTACAACCGTGGAGACTCTTGGGCAGGACGTCCGAATCACCCCAGGAATTGACTACACTTCCTTCCGTGTCGAACTCGATGATTGGCGGCGCCGGCTCCGCGACTTGCTGTTCTTTCGTCGTCAGTACGTTCCGATTCACAATGAACACGTGGTCCTGGGCATCGATACATGTGCCGCTCAGATCTCCCGTCACCCACTGTTTTGGGAGAGGCTTGGGCCAAAAGCGATCGACCTCAAACTTTGGCGGGTCGAGCGCCTGCGCGGGGTCGGCTTTGACTTGGAGCGGGAGCAAGTACCAAATCCCGACTATGAAGCCCATCGCTATCATGTGTGCAGCCGCGCGGATAGACTTTCTCGTGTTCTTCATGCGTCCTCCTCGCGGCGGGTCCCAAAGATAGAGGCCCTCGGCTGTTTCTAGGAATCCGATGCGATGAACCGTTCCGAAACGCGGTGAGACTATGTAATCAGGTCTGGGCTGTCCAATTCATTTTTCTAATCATCCTATCAGCCCCCGATCACGGCCCACCCACACGCAGCAAATCAGGCGCTCCGCCTCAAACTTCAGCGCTTCGGGGCCTTGGTTGGTTTCGACGACCAAGTTCAGCATGGCCCGCAGCATCAGGCGGCGCTCCCTGAAGTTGATATGCGTGGCCGATTCTCAGCACCATCGATTCGCCGAATGGTTTCGCCACTATCTGTAGCCCGACTGGCAGTCCCGCTCGGTCCGACCCACAATACACCGACAAAGCCGGAATGCCGGCGAAGTTGAAAATGCGCGTGAACCTGGTGAGAGCATCGGGCACCGTCTCTTTCTTGGATCCGAAGGAAACCTCACTCTGGCCGATGCGTGGCGCGGTAATCGGGAGCTGCGGTGTGACGAGCGCGTCGACCTCCTCAAACACGCGGTCGAAGGCCGCTCGTACTTTGGCCCGCACGCGAAGTGCCTTCAGGTACTGCGCAGCGGTGACCGCTGCCCCGACATCCAGACGCACCCGCACGTCCGCGCCGAGGTCCGCGGCGCGAGTGCGATGCCACTTCTCAAGCGAAGCGGCCGACTCTGCAAACAGCACGATTGACGCTGCCGTCGCCGCTTCTGGCTGAAAGGGAAGTTGGAGAGATCGCACGCGTGCGCCGAGCCGGGTGAGGCTCTCAATCGCCTCATTCACGCGGGCGGCGACGCACTCTTGGAGATTGTCGAAATAGTAGGAGCTCGGCACGCCGATTCTTACGCCTTTCAGATCAGCGCGCAATTCCTCTCGGTAATCAGGACTCGGTTGGCTCGACGACCGATTCGCGGGACTGGGGCCAGCGAGTACGTTCATCGCCAGAGCAAGGTCCGAAACCGTCTTCGCGATCGGCCCTGGTTGATCCATCGACCAAGCGAGCGGATACACCCCATGACGACTGAGCCGGCCGTAGGTCGGTTTCAATCCGCTGACGCCGCATAAGGCGGCGGGGATCCGAATTGAGCCGCCCGTGTCGGTTCCCAGCGAGAGCATCACAAGCGACGCGGCCACCGCGGCAGCCGACCCGCCGCTCGACCCTCCGGAAACCCGCTCAGGATCGTGCGGATTTCGTACCGGGCCGTAATGCGGATTCACCGATGTCGTCCCGAACGCGAACTCGTGCATGTTCAACTTGCCCATTAGGATCGCGCCGGCACCCTTCAATCGCTCGATGAGCTCAGCATCCCATTTCGGGACAAAGCCACTCAGAATCCGCGATCCGCAAGTCGTCCGCGTGCCCCTGGTCAGAAACAAATCCTTGGCCCCGAACGGGATCCCGTGCAGCGGGCCACGATACTCACCGTTCTGGATCTCGGTTTCAGCCTGCTTGGCCGCTGAAAGTGCATGTCGATTCAGCACGGTGATAAAAGCGTTTACAACGCCGTTTTCGGAGTCGATGCGGGCCAGACAGCCACGACAAACCTCGACCGGCGAGACATCTTTCTTGCGAATTGCTTCAGCAAGGGAAGTCAGCGTCCATTGACACGGATCGAGTATGTTGCTCACCGTTGGGCCTTGAGGTCGAAGACGAAACACGGTTCGACGTCCAATGGATCGAAAAGGCCAAGCGTGTCCGCCCGCTCATTGAGCAAGTTGATCGAGCGTAGAAACGCCTGGCGTTCGAGTCGCGTCCGGGTGGTCGCGGGCTTGTCACGGTTTGTCTTTGGGGGCTTTGGTCGCTTGGGGGTCATGCGATTCTGCGAATTTATAATCTGTGCCAGAGCATGTCACCGGGATAACTAGCACCCAGAAGAAGGCCTGTGAGAGTGAGTCGTCGCCAGGTCATCCGAATGAACTCGATGCGGGTTGTCAGGATCATTCCTCGCCACCACTTGACTGCGCGTAGCGGCGGAAGAAGCTGTTGGCTTTCCAGTTTCGTCGTCCGGGGTCGTTGGCCACCTTCATCATCAGCTGGCTGATCACCTCTTCGTACGTGCCCGCAGCCCCTATGTCTACCGGCTGGTTCAGGTCATCCGACGGGGCGTGGTAGCGCCTGTGCAGCCAGTCGTGGAATATTTTGTCTTCCGGCGAGCCAGGCTTATAGCCGACCTTCATCGTGAGCGCCGGAATCCCGTGCAGAATGAAGTTGTACTGGTCGCTGCGGACGAGTGAATAGCGCTGCGGCTCCGGGTCGTCTTCCACTCCTAGATGGTCCTGTTGCGCGACCTGTCGAATGTCATCGCCCAGGTCTGATTCGTTCAGGCCATAAACGGTGACCGCCTTCATCGGATAGAGCGGCAGGAACATGTCAATGTTAATGTTCGCGACCATGGACTTCAGAGGCAGCGTGGGATGCGCAGTGAAATACTCTGAGCCAAGCTTCCCCTTTTCTTCCCCCGTAAAGAAAACAAACAGCAATGAGCGCCTCGGCGCGTGGGCCGCTTTTTTTAACGCGGAGGCTACATCCAGGAGCACCGCCACTCCCGCTGCGTTGTCCATGGCTCCGTGGTAGGTGCGGTCACCGTTAATAGGCTCCCCAATCCCGAGATGGTCCAGGTGTGCCGAAAGAACTACGTATTCGCTCTTGAGCTTCGCATCGCTGCCGGGCAGGCTCGCGATCACATTGGCGCATTCTAGCTGCCCTGTAATCATTTTCGCCCGCGCGTGTAACAAGACGTTCAGCGGGAAACGGGGCAACTGTTTGCGCTCCTTGCTAAGCGCCAGCACTTCCTGGAAGCTGTGCCCGGAGGCTGCGAAGAATCTGTCCACGCGCTCGGGGTTGATCTCCCCGGCGATCTTTTCTCCCGCCGTCTCGTCGAATTCGGAGCCAACCAGGGCCAGGTCCGTGCGCGTGCGCAATACCGTCATGCGCGACCAGGGGATATCCATCGAGGCGGGGTTGCGAATCAAAAAAATACCTACCGCTCCGGCGGCCTTCAACGTCTTCCACCGCTTGGCTTGGTAATGCGAGGCAAGCGGTCCGGGCACATTGGACGGGATCCCGTTGAACACCACCGCGATCTTCCCGTTGAGATCGAGTCCGGCGAGATCGTCATAGTTCATTTCTGGCACGCGGAGCCCGTATCCGACGAAGAACAGTGGTGCTTCGACTACCGACTCCAGGTTGACCCGAGTGCTGAAAAAGGCGTCCTCACCCAGCGTTAGCGGCTCGGCTTTGCCGTCGCGAACCAGGGCCAGGCTCGATTCCGTCTCGTCAATCTTACGAGAGATGAACTTGATTGACTGGAAGTAGCCGTGAACGCCGGCCGGCTCCAGGCCCGCCGCTTTGAGTTGCTCGATTACGTAGGCTTGGGCTTTGCGCAGTCCTTCGCTGCCGGTATCCCGGCCTTCCATGTTGTCGGCGGCCAACACCTTTACGTGTTCCCACCAGCTCTTGCCGTCGAACTGCACAGTAGAACTCGCGTCGCCCAGGCTAAACAACCCGGCACAAAGAATGACCTGGGCAAAGACCACCGCGGCGCAATGGCCCCCTGGGTTTTTGTGCGCCAATAAGCCCCGCCTCATAGCCGCTCCTTTTCCTCTCCCCATTGCCAAAGGCTGGCTCTTGAATTCACTGATCTCCTTCCTTGAGCTTATCCAAGTAGTCTTTGTAGGCAGCCTGAACTTGGACCGGATCTGGACGTTTGCTCGCGTACGCCATGATGGGCTTAATGAAGGCGTCCATCGCGCGGTCGATCTTGCCCCGCAAATCCGGGTTGCTCTTCTCGAAGTCTGCTTCCCCTTTATCCCAGGTACGCTCCAGAATCCGCGCGAGCGTCGCTGCTGTAGCGTGTTCTCCTTTCTGGAAAGCCTGGAAGGAAAGCTGAGCCAATGCCCGGTAGGGACCCATGTTCGTGTCCTCAACCCCTGCGGTTTGTGGATTCTTGTCCTGCGCCTCGCATGAGGTGGCGACGGCTATGGCTATCACAAGGCACGCAGACACACAGGAAAACCATCTCGAAGCTTTGCCCGACGTTATCATCTCCCCTTTTCTCCTTTACTGGCGTAATCGTGGTGCGAACCGCTTGTTCATACCGCCTCCACCCTTAGCTGTCCAATTCATTTTTCTAATCAATCCATCAGCAGTAGGTCAGAATGGGGCAACCGATCGAGTCTTGCTTGTCTCCGGCATCTGCGTCCTTACGCATGCTGCTCGCCTGGCACAAGGTGCAAAATAAAAGGCCGGGCTCAACTCCCAGGCTGCGTCGCTATCGAGAGAGAAAAGAATCAGAAGGAATGAATAGATGCTTTGCGGGTAATTTGTAATCATTCCGAGCGCAAGATTGACCGCACGACCAGCCCTGCCTTTTGCGCTCGCGCAAGGAACGTTTAGAACGTCACGTGCTTGAATGTCGTCGCCGGGACGAGATCTGAGCCCGGCGCTCTGGCTTCCGAGCGCAGCTCGGCGATGCCTCTCCGCCGAGGACAGTCGCCAGCCGATCGCCCACCGGCCGCGCCTTGGGAGAGAACCACTGACTCCAATTGAACGAGCTCACGACTTCGATCCACTCGCGCGCGGCCTCCGACAGGTATCCGTGGTCGCGGTAGATCATCAGAGCTCGCCGCGGAATGTCCAACTCGGGCAGCGGGATCTGCACGAGCGCGCCGTCGCGCAGCTCCTGCATGACTGTGATGCGCGGCACGATTGCTAGGCCGACGTCCTCCTGAACAAAGTGTTTGACGTTCTCAAAGCTCCACAGCTCGGCCGCAACCTTGCAGTGCGCGCCATGTTGGTCGAATAGCTGCATGATCAGCTGCGTCGTCACCGCGCAGCTGTGATGGAGCACGAAGTGCTCGCCGCCAAGATCGCGGAAGCTCACACTGTGACGGGTGGCGAGCCGGTGTCGGGGTGACGCGATCAGGATTGTCTCGTCGGAGTAGACATCCAGGCACTTTAGCTCGTGGAAATTCGGCTTTTCCTTGACGAACCCGATTTCGACCTCTCTATCCAAAATCCGCTGCTGAATCTCGTTGAGTGGAGTGCGATAAATGCCGATCTTAATCTCAGGAAACTTCTGCAGGTAGCCCTTCAGAGGTCCTGGAACCAAGTAGAGAGCGGCCGCCTCATGCGCTGCGATCGATAAGCTCCCGGCGGTGAGATGTCGCAGGTCGCCGAACGAACGCATAGCACCGTCGCGCAGGCGCACCATCCGGCGCGCGTACTCGACCAAGATCTTGCCACACTGCGTGAGGCACACCTCCGGCGTGTCCCGAGCGAAGAGGGGAGCCCCAACTTCTTCTTCGAGTTTTTTGATGCTCTGGCTGATGGCAGATTGCGTACGGTAAACGCATTCCGCTGCGCGAGTAAAGGATCTCTCGTCGACGACGGCAAGAAAGTGCTCAAGTTGAAGGAGGTCCATCGTCGGCTCACCGTCCAAAGTGAGCAGGAGTGTACCACCAGCGGGGCGGAATTCAAGGACTTTGCACTTCACGGGGCGACCTCGACATCGACCGTGACCGAGTTCCTACTGTGCCCAAGTTCTGAATTATCCCGCTTGCATGCATGTCACATGGCCGCGCCCGGCTGGGCAAGCACTTGTTTCGACTACCCTGGCGTCCAGGGTATACACGTTTCTCTTTCTACATTCGAGTGTGACGAAGGCCCCGGAGTTGGCCTCGTTGTTTTTTTACTGACAGTTTGTGCCGCATGAGCAGGGGATGTGAGGATGCAGACGCCGCAGTCAAAAAAGGCCAGCCATCTCGGTTGCCGCATTTTCACCGACAGGCTGATAGGTTCATTAGAAAAATGAATTGGACACTCAAGGCTAGACTACATACTCTCGCCGCGTTTCCCGAGCCGTGGGAGCATTGTTCGCGCGCCTTTGAAAGAATTTTTTTGGAGATATGGTATGAACCAGCGGTTCTCGAAGCGGGTTGTATTTTCCCTCACGTTTGGGTTTGTGTTCGCAGCCAGCAGTGCTTGGGCGCAAAACACCGGCTCGCTTCGAGGGAATGTGACGGACCCGAGTGGTGCTGCGGTGGCCAACGCTACTGTTTCCGCCACGGACAACGCCACCAGGGCGACTCGCACCGTAGACACCGACGCTGCTGGATCATACAGCTTTGTGCAATTCACGCCCGGCGCCTACACGGTCAAGGTCACCGTAGAGGGTTTTAAGACCTTCGTGGCCGAACAGGTCCATGTAGTCGTAGGAACGCTGACCACACTAAACATCCAGCTCAAACTCGGTTCGGTAAGCGAGCAAGTCACGGTAACCCCGTCGGTTACGCCGGTGTTGAACACTACCGACGCAACGATCGGCAATCCTTTCGGGGAGAAGGAAGTGAAAGACCTGCCGTTCCTGGCGCGGAACGTCGTCAATTTACTCACGCTCCAGCCGGGTGTGGTGTTCACGGGCCAATCGGATACGGACCTGCTCTCCATGGGCGCATTGAATGATTCCATTCTCGACCGGCGGGAAGGCGCGGTCAACGGCATGCGCGGCACTCAGGGCAATGTCACCGTGGATGGAGCGGACGCAAATGACTGGCAGAACGAGTCGGCGTTCACCAGCGCCATCCCGATGACGTTAGATTCCGTGCAGGAGTTCCGCGTCACGACAGCCAACGACAATGCTACCAACGGTGGGGCAGCCGGGGCGCAAGTGGCCTTGGTTACAAAGAGCGGTTCAAACGAGTTCCATGGCAATGCGCGCTGGTATTACCGCACCGCCGGGGCCACAGCCAACAGTTTCTTTGACAACGCAACCGGCTTACCTCGCCCGCAGTTGCAGCGGAATATCGGGGGCGGCTCGCTTGGCGGCCGCGTGATCCCCAATCGCCTGTTTTTCTTCCTCGATGTTGAGGCGCGCCGGGACAACAGCCAGAAACCGGCCGGCCCGCGGATCATCGCTAGCGACGCACTTCGCGACGGCGTGCTTGTGTATTCGTGTGCAAGCGCGTCACAGTGCCCGGGCGGCACCGTGCAAGGCCTGACTAGCTCCCACACCATCCCCGCAGGGTCCGTCGGCCTCACACCCGCTCAGTTCAAACAGTTGGACCCGGCTGGGCTGGGCGTTAACCCTGCTGAGATCCAGTACATGTCTGTGGACCCACATGGAAATGATCCGGGAGTCAGTCCCGACAACGGGCTGAGCTTCAACGGGTTAGTGTTCAATGCTCCGCTTAAAAGAGCGACTAACATTTATACAGCGCGGCTTGACTACAACCTGACGAAAGACGGTCGTCACACGCTTACGTGGCGTGGAAGCCTGGCCGGCATCAAGGCCGATCTCGTGGAGGCGAACTTCCCCGGTCAGCCGGGAGCTTCGCAACTGCTTAACAACAGCCGCGGTTTTGTCGCGCAGTATAACGCTCAGCTTCGGCCGAATCTTACCAATACATTTGGCTGGGGTTTTACAAGGCTTGGCGTGACTCAAAGCGGGAGCACAGCCCAGCAATACCAGGTTGGGCTTTTCGACGACATCACCAGCTACTTACGCGGCTTTGGCCGCACAGTTCCGGTCCAAGAGCTCCGGGACGACGTTAGCTGGGGGAAGGGCACGCACGCGTGGCAATTCGGCGGGGTGGTGCGGTTCGTGCGCAACAACCGCTTCGATAACTCCCACTCGATCCCGGGATGGTTCAACACCGCTGGCAGCTTCTGCCTTAACCAATGCCGGGATTTCGTGAACTCTCTGGCCCCCAACGGTTTCCCACAGGCGGCGGATCCCACTACAGCGACGTGGGCCGTGGTTACTTTGACCGGCTCCATCGCCAACGCCACCTCCGGTTTCTATGCAGATCCCCACACCGGTATCGTGCTACCGACGGGCACGACCGAGAAGCGCCGCCTGGCCGAGAACAATTTTGAATGGTATGTGCAGGACAGTTGGCACGTCCGGCCGAAGCTAAACCTAGTCGCTGGCCTTCGGTACAGCTACGAAACCCCGGTTTGGGAGCAAAACGGTGTCCAAGTTTGCCCCACAGTGGACGTCATGCAGTGGTTCCAGACCCGGATGTCCAATATGAACAATGGCATTCCATCAAACGCTTCCCCGTTATTGAGCTGGGACCTGTGTGGTCCGAAGAATAACAAGTCTTCCTGGTGGAATCCCGACCGGAATAACTTTGCTCCACGGCTCGCTTTGGCTTGGAGCCCCGGATTCAAGAACTCTCTGCTGCGTCCCCTCTTCGGCTCGGGAGGAAAGAGCGCGCTGCGGCTTGGTGCGGGCTTCTATTACGACCGCATCGGGCAGCCGCTGGCTGCGGGAAACGACCTGAACGGTTCGCCGGGGATCGCCTCGGATCTGAATGCCGTGCCTGGGGCTTTCTCTCTTGCCACGGCGCCGCGATTCTCTGGCTCCTGCACGAGCGCAGGCTGCACTGGCATGCCGCCCCTAAGCGTGTACTTCCCGGTTCCCACCAAAGTGAGCTTCCCGTTTACCCCGCTGGCGAATCAGAGCAACCAGGGATTCGCGATTGACAAGAACATACGTACGCCTTATGCCGTTGACCTCAACTTGTCCTTCGAGCGCGAGTTGCCCAAAGGCGTGGTCTTGAGCGTGGCATATGTAGGGACGCTGGGGCGCAAGTTGCTGACGAAGGCTGACTTCGCCCAATATCTGAATCTTCGTGATCCCAAGAGCGGAATGACTCTTTGGCAGGCTATGGACCGAGTGGTGGCTTTTGCCGGACGATCCAACCCGTATGTTCCAGCGATTGATCCGACGAACGGCGCGGCCATGAAGACTATTACCGATATTCCGTATTTCGCCAATGTCCTTCCTAATATGGCGGCATTTGACGCGGCCTCCTTTTGTAGCCAGTCGCAACCTGGCTTTGCGGCTTGCCAAGCCACGTATCAGTCGTTGACTGCGACGCAAGCGTTCTATTCCTACATCATGCAGAATTCGGCGCCGTCGTGGTCAAGTGCGCTGAACCAGTTGGATTCTACACCGGCGGTTCTAGGGGTGACTCCCTACAGCTCGACGCTCGACCCTCAGGGCCAAGGGTTTGTTCTCTTCACCAAACAGTTCCAAACTCTGCCGACCTGGGTGAACTGGGCCAACTCGAACTATCACAGTTTGCAGGTTTCAGTTCGCAAGAATGTTGGCTGGTCGAGCTTCACCGCGAATTACGTTTTTTCAAAGTCGATTGACAATATCTCGGTTGCAGAGAACACCACGGAAACCACTGGCACCTTCTTTGGCGGCGCACGGACCGGAATGATCCCGAACCCATTCGACCTGCGCGCCAGCCGCGCGGTTTCCGACTTCGACCTACGCCATAATTTCAACGCGAGCTGGGTGGTCAGCCTACCGTTTGGCCGGGGGGGCAAAATCGGGGCACAAGCTAATCGGGAGGTTAACGCGTTGATTGGCGGATGGGAATTGAGCGGCTTGGTTCGCTGGCGTTCAGGCTTCCCCCAGAGTCCTACGGACGGGTCAAACTTCCCACTGAACCTCTACGACCAAGCGCTGGCAACTTTGACGCAGGCCGTCCATACCTCCATCGTCAAGAACGGACCAAATGGCGTGCCGAACATGTTCTCGAATCCGAGCGCCGCGTTCGCGTCATTGCAGTTCACTGATCCGGGACAGGTCGGATCGCGTAACGCTTTCCGCGGCCCCGCTTATGCGGATATGGACCTCGGCGTTTACAAGACCTTCCGGATGCCGTGGAAGGAAAGCCAGCAACTCCAGTTCCGGGTGACCGCCTTCAACGCTCTCAACTCCGTCAACTTTGCCAGTGTTGGAGACGTGCGCGATACCGGCGCGTTCATCTATGACATAAGTTCGCCCAGCACCTTCGGTCAACTCACGAGCACGACGGGCCCGCGCGGCGGCGCACGGGAAGTGGAGTTTGCGGTGCGCTATCAGTTCTAATGCGCAACCAACGAGGGGCCTTCTCAAGTGAGCGATTCATCGAGACCCGTAGGCGAGAACAGGTGAAATTCGTCAAAGCCGACCACACAGGGAAACAGGCCGTCCTCTGCTGAACGGGCGCAGGACGACTACGGCACGGTGCTTACATCCGAGACGGATACGGAGGAGTGGATGCAGTGTGGTTTGGCTTCGGTTCGGTTTAGATCTCCGAGCACGAACCGGTCGAGGCGGCGCGGATCGACTCGCCTCTCCCGCGGCAACGCCGCCGGACAGATGAAGACGGGAGCGATCTCGATTGTGGCCGGGTTGCGAAGTACAACCAGTTCCTGCGCATCGAGGAAAAATTGGGCGATTCAGCGCTTTGCGCCGGGTAGGAAGCTCTTCCTTGCCACCAGCCTTGTGCTTTCAAGGAGCAATTCAATTCGCACCTACAATCTCGCCTTAATTGGATTTGGGAATGTTGGGAAGGAGTTCGTGCGCCTTCTGGCGGTGAAAGAGGCGGAGCTTCGCCGAGCTTATGGAATTGCCTGGCGGTTGACGGGGGTGGCATCGCGCCGAATGGGCTGGGTGGCCGACGCAAACGGACTGGATCCCGCGGCGCTGTTGAATCATCGCTGGCCTCCTTCTGGCGGGAGCACGCTGAGAAATGTGCGTGAATGGCTCACCGGGGCGCAAGCCGACGTGCTCTTTGAAGCGACATCGCTCGACCGGCAAACCGGCTATCCAGCGATCGACCACCTGAAGGCTGCGCTTGAATCTGGAGCGCATGCCATCAGTGCAAACAAGGGTCCGATCGTGCACGCCTACCAGGAGTTGTGTGAGTTGGCGCGATTCAAGGGCCAGAAATTTCTTTTTGAATCGACAGTAATGGATGGCACGCCGATTTTTTCGATGTTTCTGAATTCTTTGCCGGCGGTCGAGCTACGGGGCTTCCGCGGCATCCTGAATTCAACCACCAACGTCGTCCTCACCGAGATGGAGAAGGGGCTGAGCCTCGACGAAGCGGTGAAGAAGGCGCAGGAGCTTGGAGTAGCTTCGACGGATGTCTCGGATGATCTGGACGGCTGGGATGCGGCGGTGAAAGTAGCCGCTCTCGTAATCGTGCTGATGGGCGTTTCGATCAAGCTCGAGCAAGTGGAGCGCACAGGGATCCGCACGGTGACGCCTGAGCACGTGCGCGCCGCGCGGGCTTCCGGCAGGCGGTACAAGCTAGTTTGCCGTGCGGAACGCACCCCGGAAGGCGTGCGCGCGCGCGTGCGGCCGGAACAATTGCCAATGAGCGACCCGCTGGCGCTGCTTGACGGAACGACCTCGGCATTGCGGTTTGACTTGGACGTATTCGGGCTTTCGATCATCGAGCACAAACTGGGCGTCGTCGCAACGGCGTATGGTTTGCTGACGGATTTTATTCGGGCGGTGGCGTAGACACTAATGCTGAGCCGAAAATAATTCTGAATCGTATTTTCAGCTGGAGGATTTAACAAAACAGTCGAGGAGTCGGGATAGTCGGCTGTGTAGATTCGAGGGCCCTTTTTCAAGATTCTCAGACAAGGAAGTCTTATGACGCTAGTTCTTTCAGAATCCGACGTGGCCGAAGCAATTTCAATGGCAGATGGCGTGCGCCTCGTTGAACATGCTTTTCAGCAATACACCGAAGGACATGCTGTGCTGCTCCCGCGTTTGAGTCTTGACCTCCCCGGGAACGGCGGAGCCTTTCGAGTCATGTCCGCGACGATGCCGGCTGTCGGTGCTTTCGGATTGAAAACGCTGACCGGCTACCCGGGAAAGCGACTGCCGGGGGAGACGTATTTTGTGTTGTTGCTGTTCAGCACCGAAACAGGCGCCTTACGTGCCGTGATGGCTGCCGCTCATCTGACCGGAATTCGCACTGGTGCCGCGACGGGGGTGGCCGCGAAGTATCTCGCGCGCGCGGACGCCGCCGTCCTCGGCGTGTTCGGAGCCGGCGTGCAGGCCAGGCAGCAGATCGCCGCTCTCATGACCGTTCGGCCGATTTCGTCCATCAAGATCTTCGATGTGGATCAAGACAAAGCCGCATCGCTGGCCGCGCAGCTGTGCGATCAATACAAGGTCACGGCGCGCTCGGTCGCAAGCGCACGCGAGACGGTGGCACAGAGTGACTTGGTGGTCACGGCCACCACGTCTCGCGAGCCGGTGTTTTCTGGCGACTGGCTCGAAGAGGGCACGCACGTGAGTGGGATTGGAGCGAACTCACCGTCCAAGCGAGAACTGGACGGAGCGACCTTTCGGAGGGGCAAGATTGTGGTCGATTTTAGGGATCAAACATTGCAGGAGGCCGGCGATCTTCGTGAAGCACTGAGCACCGGCGTGATTACCCTCGATGATGTGCATGCCGAGCTAGGTGAGGTCATCACGGGACGAAAGGAAGGCCGATCGAACGACCGCGAGATCACCGTGTTCAAGTCGGTAGGCATTGCGGTCGAGGATATTGCAACCGCTGCCCACGTCTACGAGCAGGCGGTTGCGAAAGGGCTAGGCACCCACGTGGCGCTCGATGGAAAGGCCCGCGGCGTAGCTCATGCGAAATTGCGAGCGGGATAGACAACTCACATGACAATTCCTGGCCGAAGAGCTCGCGAGGGAAAGCATGACGAGCCTCGAACCTTAGTGCTACTAGCACTTCGACTGGGCGTGATCATCCTCCGAGGCCATTTCTGGGAGACGAGCCACGGATATCGAAGGAGAACAACATGACTTCTCGGACATCGGCTGCAATCATCGTGGGTCTGATCTGCTGGGCTGCCACCCCGGCTCTCCAAGCCCAGGATCAAACTGGAGAGCGGGTGGACGACGCCATGATTTCATTGATGCGACAGCAAGAGCTCGATCATTCAGAGGTTATGGATCACCTAGGTTGGCTCGCGGACGTTTATGGGCCGCGCGTCACCGGGTCACCCGGTTTCAAGCAAGCAGTTGACTGGACACTGAAGGAGCTCCGCAAGTGGGGCTTGTCCAACGTCCACGAAGAGAAGTGGCCGTTCGGATACGGTTGGTCGCTCGCTCACTTCAGCGCGCATATAGTCGAACCGCAGTACCAGCCGCTCATCGGCTACCCCAAGTCGTGGACACCTGGTACAAAAGGCCCGGTTGTGGCCGACGTCGTACGGGTGGACATCAAGTCCGAGGCCGATTTTCAAAAATATCATGGCAAGTTGGCCGGCAAGATCGTACTCAGCCAGCCCGCGAGAGGCGTTGAGATGCTGGAGGGAACCATAGTCCAGCGGTGGACTGAAGCACTCTTGAGGGAGGCTGAGACGACTCCCCTGGCTAGTCCCAGGGAAAACCCACCGCCCTTTAGGTCTTCGCCGCCGGCAATGGTGGAGAAGACCCAGCAGTTCTTTCACGAAGAAGGAGTTGTAGCGGAGCTCGATCGCGGTGGCGATGCTTTTATGGTCAATGGGGACAATCAGATGTCGTGGAAGACTCAGCGAACAGACGGAGGAACAGTCTTCGTGACGATCGGCGGGCGTCACGACAGCCCGACCGGTGGAAATGTGGTTCCGTCAGTCACCTTGGCGGTAGAGCACTACAACCGGATAGTCCGGATATTGGACAAGGGCCTGCCGGTCAAAGTGGAGCTCGACATTCAAACGAAGTTCTACGACGAGGATCAAAAGGAACCGAACGGAGCGAACGTGATCGCCGAAATTCCGGGAAGCGACCTGGCCAACGAGGTCGTCCTACTCGGCGCTCATTTGGACAGTCACCAAGCGGCAACGGGGGCGACCGACAATGCGGCCGGAGTCGCGGTACTGATGGAGGTGATGCGAATTCTTAAAGCGGCTGGCGCGAAGCCTCGTCGCACAATTAGAGTCGCGCTGTGGGGTGGCGAGGAGGAGGGGGAGTTGGGCTCGCTGGCCTATGTGGGACAGCATCTTGTCGATCCTGTGACCAAAGCGCTCAAACCCGAGTACCGAAACGTCTCGGCATATTACAACCTGGACAACGGCACCGGCCGGATTCGCGGCGTGTGGTTGCAGGAGAATTTGGCGGTGTCCCCGATATTCAAGGCTTGGTTCCAATCGCTCCGCGACTTGGGTGTAACGGGGACCATCGCGCCGCGGTCTGTCGCGGGTTCCGATTACCAGTCCTTTGACGCCGTCGGCATCCCCGCATTCCAGTTCATGCAGGATCGGCTAGAGTACAACTCCCGCACCCACCATTCCAACATGGATACGGTGGATCACGTCCAGCGGGACGACCTCGCTCAGATGGCGATCGTTGTTGCGACGTTCGCCTATGACACGGCTATGCGAAGCGAGAAGTTGCCCAGGAAAGCTCTGCCTCCGCTGACACCGCCATCGACGGGTGCGCCGCACTGAAGCTGGAGATTCTGTGGCTCCCCAACATGGTTGGGGAAATCTTACAAGGAGCGCCGGCACCATGCTGGTCTCCCGATAACTTGGTCTGGAGGAAAGGCCCTATGAGAGTGAATCGCCGCCGATTCGTCATAACGAGCTCCGCTGGGCTTGTCGGGGTTCCCGCGCTCGTTTCCCGATCCTTGGGAGACATCCGTCTGGGGATGCCGCCGCAGACTGCCCACGCTCCCGAGGAACCGGACCTCATCATGCCGCGCTTCGCACCAGTGCAGCCCGAACTGTTTGCCGCCGCGGGCGCGCAGCCTAATTGTTGGGCCGATTTCGACAACGACGGCGATCCGGATCTATTTGTCGGCTTCAAGGGGGGCTTGCCCAATCGGTTGTATCGCAATGTGCGCGGCACGTTCACCGAGGTTGGCGCTGCCTTGGGACTGGCCGATCTGCCAGACACCAGAGCAGCAGCCTGGGGCGACTTTAACGCGGACGGTCAGATCGATCTCTACGTTGGGTTCACCAGGAAATCCGGGGCTCGCAACAAGCTGTATCGCAACGATGGGGACGGCAAACACTTCACCGATGTGGCGCATGATCTGGGTGTCGACGTGATAGGGGAAACCCGTCAGATTTCATGGATCGACTTCGACAATGATGGGAGAGTCGATCTCTTCGTGGCGTTTCGAGACGCACCGAATATGTTGTTCCATAACGAGGGCGATCGCTTTGTAGATGTGGCCAAGGACCTGGGGGTAGACGATCCGCGCAAGAGCGTTGGCGCTGTTTGGTTCGACTATAACCGGGATGGACGCCTCGATCTGTTCGTCGCGAACCAAGACGGTACGCTAAATGGCCTCTTCAGGAACGACGGGAATCGGTTTGTGGACGTGGCGCATGAGCTCGGGATGGACGCCGCCGGACGCCCGTCGAACAATGGTAGCAACGGTCCGAGCGTCATCGACTTCGACAACGACGGCAATTTGGACCTCTTTGTCGCCAGCTATGGTCCGAATTTCCTATACCGTAGCGATGGCCAGAGTAAATTCGTCAACGTCGCTGCGGAAATGGGAGTCCTCGGCGGCGACAAGGCAACACCGTCAAACTGGGGTGACTACGACAATGATGGCCGCCCCGACCTTTATGTGTCTTCCTACGTTGATCGATCTCTGAATGAACACGACCATCTCTATCACAACGGAGAGAACCACTTCTCGCAAGTAATTCCTTGGGAGATCCTCAAGGACGGGGCTACGCATGGTGTCCAGTGGGCGGACTTTGATGGCGATGGAGCTCTGGACCTAGCGTTGACCAACAACAACCCGGGCGGTCACCATTACTTGTGGCGCAATCTGCTGCCAACCGAGCGTGCCCGACGCTCGCTACAGGTCTTGGTGCTTGATGAACGCGGCCGGTACACGAAGGCGGGGTCGGAAGTGCGCCTATACGCGCCTGGCACTCGCAAAATCCTCGGAACCCGACTCGTCGATACAGGGAGCGGCTATTGCTCGCAGAATGTGATGCCCGTGCACTTCGGACTCCCAACCGAGGGGAACGTTGACGTCGAAGTGACGACGATGACTAGGAATGGGCGGAAGATTGCGAGGGTCGCAAACATCGATGCAAACAAGTTGATCCGGCGCACACTGGTACTCAACATCGAGGCCAATGGTTCAGCTAAAACTGTTCGCGGCAGCTAACTGACCTATCTGAAGCCAGCGCCCTCCGAAGCTCGCGGTGAACCCCACTCCGGGCTGACCTGCGCAGAAGGCGCAGAGAGATGGCAATGAAGACAGACCATATATATTGGAACGGAGCGACGAATATGGATGCGATATCGAAAATCTTGCTTGAGGCTGGCACGGCCGTGATCGCCGACGTCTTCGACACCTTGGGCAAGTTGCCTCCCGTTCTCGGCACTGACTTATTCGCCGTAGCCGGACCAGGAACTCGATTTTGTGGCCAAGCTTACACAATCAACGGCACGTCCCATAGCTGGTCAGGCGGTGGCGATCGCGCGAAGCTGGCGGCCATCGATGCCATGCCACCGGGCGTCGTGCCGGTCTGGGCAGGAAACGACATCCGCGGGGTCTGCTGTTTTGGTGACCTCTTGGGAGCGGCGATGCAGGCTCGGGGATGCGCCGGCGTAGTTGTCGACGGCGGGGTTCGTGACCTGGCCTTTCTCCAAACCATCAAGTTGCCCGTCATGGCGCGGTATCGAACCCCGGCCCAGGCTATAGGCCGTTGGCGTGTCACGGAATCCCAAGTGCCCATTCAGGTGCAGGGAGCGCTGGAGGATAGGGTGACCGTGTCCGCCGGAGATATTGTTGTAGCGGATGACGACGGTGTGATCATCGTGCCGACAGCATTCCTCGATACCATTGCGGCGAAAGTTGTCGAGTTATCCGAGAGCGAGTCCGGAGCGCGGAATGAGATCCGGAACGGTCTGCCGTTGCTGAAAGCCCTGGACAAATATGGGCACCTCTAGTCTTGCGCCGTTCGATGGTCTGCCACCACATTCCCAAATCGTTTCCCAGCGTTGTTTGCGGTGGTCGAGGTCTCCGGTAAATCCGCTTTAGATCCAGGATTCTCCCCGGTAAACAAGTCTCACTGCCGCGAGGACAGTTGAAAAACACCGCGAGCGATAGGCCAAACATGGATCTTTCGGGTACACCCTCAGCCCCGAGCACGGTCCCAGGGCATAAACCACAGTTATTGCGCAGCATGGGGCGCATGACGCTCACGGCGCTTGCATTAAATAGCATGCTCGGCAACGGAATCTTCGGCTTGCCGTCTCTCGTCGCATCTAAGCTTGGTGCGGCGAGCATCTGCGCGGTCCTAGCTGCTGCGCTCATTAACGGAATATTTCTGGCGTGTTTTTCAGAATTGGCTTCCCGCTTTTCCGAAGCAGGCGGACCGTACCTCTACGCGCGTGTGGCGCTAGGGCGATTTGCGGGAATACAAGTTGGATGGTTCCTGTGGCTCACCCGATTAAGTGCCGCAGCCGCAAGCGCTAATCTGTTTGTTGCTTATCTTGCGGAGTTCTGGACTCCCGCGGGGTCGACAGGAATGCGCATTGCGGTACTCACTCTTTTCCTTGGATTCCTGGCATCGATTAATATCATCGGGGTCGGCGCGGGAGCGAAGCTCAGTAACGTCTTCACAGTAGCCAAGCTGGTCCCACTCACGATCTTTATCGCCGCGGGGTTGCTCTACGTTGTCGAGGTGCATCCGCACTCGAGCTTTTCCCCTTCAGGCAGTCTCACGGCAAACTGGCTCGATGGACTCTTTCTGCTCTTCTTTGCCTACGGAGGTTTCGACGCAGCGCTCATTCCAATGAGTGAGGCCAAGAATCCACGGAAGGACGCCCCCTTAGCGCTCTTTTCCGCGCTTGCCGTTCTGACTCTTATTTTTGCTTTGGTGCAACTTATCGTGGTGCGCGTGCTAAACGACCCTGCTGCGACTGACCGCCCCTTGGCGACTGCGGCCCACCAGTTTCTCGGGGCTGGAGGTGCCGCCCTGATGGTGGCCGGAGCTATGATTTCCGTCTATGGTCACTTGACAGCCTACGCTCTTCACACCCCTCGTCTCACATTTGCTTTGGCACAGAGCGGTGATTTCCCTGCGTTGTTCGGCAAAGTGAACGCTCGCTTCCGGACACCACACGCCTCAATTCTACTGTTTGCTCTGGCTGTTTGGACACTGGCCGTAACCGGCAGCTACCGACTAAATGCAGTTCTTTCGGTTGGTTCACGACTCATCGTTTACGGAGCGGCTTGCCTAGCGGTAATGACCCTCAGACGCTCCGACCCCGACGGCGCGTGGTTCTCTGTTCCGGGAAGAGACCTCATTCCCGTAACAGGCCTTCTGTCGTGCTTGCTGTTCTTCACCCGGGTAGGAAGATGGGACCTTGGCATAATTGCGGTTGTGGCCCTGGTCGGGGTCACGAATTGGATGGTAGTGCGCTCCGCGCTGCCCCAGAGGTTGTAGACCTCGCATGATGCGTACACGGTGACGCTTTCCAAGAACCTGGGGGCCTCTGCCCGTACGATTCTCGAAGGTTCTTAGTGCTCTCCGGAAATGTTTTATGCCGAGGGCAAGTCTCGTCTCAGGCCTTATGGTCCGCGCCACTCGCGTCCGGATGAGGATCATCAGGCATCGCGTGTCGCAACATGTGCCGATGCCAGAGGATGGATCTTACAGCGGTAACCAGGGTGATTAGACTCAACGAAAAGCAGAACGCACCGCCGAGCAGGATACCAGTCTCATTCGAAGACTTGTTCAAGCTAGCCTCGTACAGCATATAAAGCCCAACGACCAACAGAATTGAGGACATCGCCGGTTGTGTCGTCAGGGCTCCGAGGGGGTCGACGTGGTAGCGCACTGCAGATAGGAGCTCAGCGAGGGCGTGCAGAGGCCAAGTGAAACGAGGCCAGTCTTTCCTTTCATGAATGAACGTCATAATCTACGCTTATTCTACGCATGCAATTACGCACTGTTAATCGTAATCTACGCACATTCGACGCAACAATCTACGCGCCTTAAGTCAGGGAGACGTGCTTCCCACGACTGCTCACGACATATTGACTCTACCGTTGTCTGGGCATAGCATCCTGCCAGAATGGTGAAGGTATTGGAGCGGAACCGCCCGAAGTCCTTTGTCTTGCCGGGGTCTCGCTTAGGCCTGGTAGGCCAGAGTCCCCTGCAGCGGTGACGCCATGCAAACTCTTCGCACAGGGGCTTCTAGGACCAACCCGCAGCGCTGGATGCGCGCCGGCTCGATTCTCATTTCCTTCGCGGCCATCACTTTGCTCGCGACTGCGTTCGGGGCACGTCTTTATAGCGGGTCTTTGTCTTCCGTGTTGCTCGCCCTTGTTCTCATCGCTCTCTGTATAGCGATATTCCTGCATGTTCGATTTCTGCTTCTAGCACGTCACGAGCACCGAGAAACAGTGAACGTTCTTGACGCCACGGAACAGGAATACAAATCTGTCTTCGATAGCACGCTGGATGGGGTCCTACTTCTCGATGACCAGGCAGTTTGCCTTGAGGCGAATCCAGCAGCATTGACACTATTTGGAACGAGCTACGAGGAACTCGTAGGCGAGCCGATTCAGAAGTTCTTCGCCTGTGCAGGAGATTTCAAGGAGGGCTGGGATCGCTTTCTCGGTCGCAAGAGCGAACACAGAGAGACACGGGTTTTGCGAGGTGATGGAGAGGCGGTCTTTGTTGAATATACGGCGAAGGCCCACTACCTTCAAGGCCGGCACGTGGCCGTGCTCCGTAATATCACACGGAGGAAGGAGGCAGAAGCTGCCTTGCGCGAAAGTGAAGAACGGTTTCAGGAGATGGCCAGGAATATCGAGGAGATTTTCTGGACGCTAGACGCAGAGAATATGAAGGTTCTCTATGTCAACCCGGCATATGAAACGATCACCGGCCGATCCTGCGAGTCACTCCGTGAAAATCCCAAGTCCTACGAAGAGGTCATACATCCAGAGGACCGCGTCCGCTTTCTCTCTCGGTTGGGCGAATCCGTTCAAACCGGCCAGCTTGACGAGGAGTTCCGCATTACTAAACGGGACGGAGCAATTCGGTGGATTTGGGCGCGCGGATTCCCCGTCCGGGATTCTGCCGGAATTGTGCGGCGCCTCGTAGGGACGGCCCAGGATGTTTCAGCGCGAAAATCCGCCGAAGAGGAGATAGCTCGAAATCTCGACAGGGCAGAGACTGCCGGGGCCGAAGCTGACGCATTTCGAAAAACAACCCTTGCGCTTACACAGAACCTCAGCATGGACAACGTACTGGACACGCTGCTCCAGTCCCTCCTGAAATTGGTTCCCTGTGAATCCGCCCGTATCCTATTGGTTGAAGCCGACACGCGTCTCTTCCTTGCACGTGAGGTCCAGGGGTGCGAAACCAGTCGTCGCGCCCCAAAATCCCCCGCAACCTTTGATGCAAAGGACAGCGAGTTTCTGATGCACGTTCTTGGCGGCAGGAACAGTCTACTCATCCCGAACACGGCGGTGGAGGCAGGATGGCCCTCTTTCAAGGGTTTTTCCCATCTACGCTCGTGGTTGTGCGTGCCACTCGTTGCATCGCAACAGGTACTGGGACTTCTTTCGCTAGGCGATACTCGTGCCCAGGCGTTTACCCAGGAACATTTGCGCCTTGCCAAATCACTCGCGATTCCAGCTGCGGTTGCGATTCAGAATGCCCGGCTTTACGAGCAAGCTGAAATCTTTCGTACGGAGCTCGAACAGCGCCTAGCCGATTTGGAGGAGGCACAAAAAGAGCTTCGAGAAGTACAACAAGGCAGGGAATTGCCCTAAATATCCCTTGTTTCGCAGTATGGCCTGGTTCCGAGCGAGGCGAGCGGTGCCGGAAAGCGACAAGGTGCGGTGCTACGTCTCACCCCACTACTTCCTTACTGTGCTGACTCACGCCTATTAAAGTCTCCGGTCGCAATACCTGCCAAGTCATCGGCTAGATTCGAGATTCGGAGAGACGGATATGCGCATGACAACACCGTAATTCCGCTGGCCTTTCCGAAATTCTGTTTCTTGCTGGACGATTTTCCGACCACAAGAGATGTATTTCACAACTCGTACTTGCTTCGGAGCAGTATCCTGACCTTCCGCACTGGCCGCTTTTCCGAGCAAGGAAGAAGGGCGATCCAGTGTTGGAGACTGCGGGGGTGTGGCCCACAAGAATTCTAGCGCCCATTCTCGGCACTACGCCGCCTCGGCAAAGACGCTTCCTTAAGACATCGGTGGTTGACAGGGGGTTGAACCTTCACCGAAGCAAACCTGTCCTTCGAACAGATTCGGCATGGTGTCCTTTGCCATGGCAGATCGTTGTGTCAGTGCGAACGGCAACTATTCTTTCCGGTTTTTCTCTCCGGAACAAATTGATCGAATTCTGCGCGAAGGCGCAAAGCGTGGCCGAACTGGTTCGCACAGCGCGATTGAAAGGATTCTGAAACACGAACCAGGCCTTGTGCGGGCGGAACTATGGCGACGAATTCGCCGGCTCAAACAGCCTTCGAATGGGAAGCTCTATCAGCGGACGGCCTGGAGTCAAGAAGACGACCAAATCCTTCGAACAGGTTATGAGGAAGGGTGGAAAGGGAAGCGGGAAGCGGTGCGGGAGCTTCTTCGGCGGCATCCCGGTTGGCAGCCTCACTCGATTTGGGGCAGGGCGGCCAAGCTCGGGCTTGTTCGGAAGAGTCCGCAAAAAACCCGGCAGGGTTCCCGACAGCAGTGGACCGAAGATGACGACCGAATCCTTCTCGCCATGGCAGGTTACAAAACCGCGGAGTTCATCGCCAAAGCCTTACATCGGTCTGAAAATGCTGTCCGTTACCGCCTCGCTGTCTTGGGCAAGAGCAGTCGTGTTCATTTAGAAGGATATGCTCGACGAACTCTCGCACAGGAGTTGCATCTCGGCAGCCGCACAATCCAACGCCTAATTGTTCAGGGTTTGCTTGAGGTTCGGGATCCTCGCATCACGCGGAAGTCCCTGGAAGACGCGTGCAAAACAGGACGCCTGACAACATCGCTGCATGACCAACTGCCTGATACTAAGGAATCCGCCGCGATCCCGAGCGAAGAAGGGCCTGCCCCAGCACCGTCGAACAACTCCATACCAGTTGCCCCCAGTGGTCCTCCAAAGCCGCCTCGCTCTTCTCGTGCCAAGCGAATTTGGGCGGAAGTAGCGGGGCAATTCAGCGCCGACGCCAGCGTGATCGAGCAGCTCATCTTCCGTGGCGTGCTGAAACTCTATGATCCCCGAGTCACGGAAAAGTCTCTCACAAAATTTTGTGGGCGATACGGCGCATTGATTAAATCCGATTTTCTCGATGCGGAGACACGGGATTGGCTTGCAGGTTCAATGGATCTTGCGCCGGCGGCCGGAAAGGTTGTGGCACAAAGGATGGAGGCTTTTCGTCAGCACGCACTAGTTGTGAGGGCGTGTGAACACTGCGGCAGAGCGATTCGTGGCAATGTGTTCTTCCGACATAATCAGAGGTGTCCTCAGCGGAATGCGCGCACCGAATCGAAAGTGTCTGTCTCAAAACGAATTCAATCCGCCGAGGACGCAGGAGGAAGGTAAACACTGTTACAAATTGAATGCATGTTTACGGCGTCCAGTTCACAGCACGCGGGAACGAATGTCGATTTCGGAGACAAGGGTGCGGTGGACTGGGCATTTCTCGGTGATCTCAAGCAGCTTCGAGCGTGCTGTTGGGTTAGCCGCCCCGCGAATTCGAGGTCGCACTCGATGTGGTCAAGCATTCCTTCTTTGGTTTCGCAATCGGCGCAGTCGGCTGCGTGAATCTTACTGTGGCGCAGCCTAACGGTGACTGTTTCGAGCGGCCAACTCTTGCGTCGCGCATACAGCGCAATCGTCATCGAAGTTCAAGCGCCCAAGGCAGCAAGTAGTAAGTCGTAGGGCGTTGGGCCCGAGTCGGCTCCGCCGGCAGCCACGGGCTCGTCTGCCGTCAAGGGATGTCGGCCCGCGAGAATCTCTTGCGCAAATCCTGCCGCGCTCCCGCGGACAACCACTTCATTTATGTCAGCCATCGTCAGCACTCCTGTGACAAAAAGGATCTTTGCCAATGATTCTTTACTGCGGATGAGAATGTACCTCTATTGGCCCGTACTCGGCTTCCCTCACTTCTGGCAGATCGACGAAGCGCTTTTGGATTGGTCCACCATCCACCAGCGCCCGAGATTGGCGTGTCGCTGGGGTTGACAACGCGGGCGCATCGAGTTCATACTCTGAGTTAGTTAAATAACTAACCTTCGAGTCGGAGAATATGCGAACGCCACAACCGGACAAGCGGACACGCCTGATTGAGACCGCCATGAAACTGGCGTATCGGAACGGTTTCAGAGAGACGAGCCTGGCGGACATAGCCGAGGCGGCTCGCGTGCCGGTAGGCAATGTCTACTACTACTTCAAAACTAAAGAAGAACTCGCCGAAGCCGTGGTGGAGCGGCGCCGGGAGGAGTTTCACGCAACCCGGGCGGAGTGGGACCGCTGGAGCTCTCCGAAGGAGCGGCTGTTAGCTTTCGTGAGTACCGTCCACGCGAACCGGGAGCAACTTGCGGGTGGAGGATGTCCAGTTGGCGGCTTGTGCTCCGAGTTGCACAAGGAGGGCGGTGCTCTGGCGAAGAAGTCCGCGACACTCTTCACTGAGCCCATCGGCTGGCTTGAGAAGCAGTTCCGGGCCGCCGGCCACGATAAGGACTCACGTGAACTTGCAATGCATCTCTTCTCCGCTTTTCAGGGGATGGCTGCCGTGGCGCACGGCGCCAACGACCCCGAGGTGGTGGTGGTGGAGGTGCGGCGCCTTAAGAATTGGATCAATACGTTGTGAGACTGAAATGATGGAGCAACAGGTCGCGCAGCAGTTAACGAGTTTAAGTGGACAAGGGGAGGAAACATGAAAGTGTTGCTTGATAAACGGCGGTTCGGGCCGTGGGCGCTCGTTACGGGTGCCTCGTCTGGAATAGGCGTCGAATTCGCACAACAAATCGCGGCGGCCGGGATCAATCTCGTGCTGGTGGCCAGGAGAGAGGCATTGCTCAATGAGGTCGGACGCCATATCACAAGGGACTTTGGTGTTCAGTTCCGCGCTCTCACGATGGACCTCTCGCAAGAGGGCTTCATCCCGAAGC